>Ga0126313_10001691_pt1 | contig 11825 bp, 5 predicted proteins | sample Plot105A_FD_89954 | JGI IMG/M metagenome (GOLD analysis project Ga0126313, IMG submission 89954) | Serpentine soil microbial communities from UC McLaughlin Reserve, CA, USA - Plot105A | ecosystem: Environmental > Terrestrial > Soil > Grasslands | place: USA: UC McLaughlin Reserve, Lake County...
AGAGCTAACTTGGTGAGCCCTGTCGTGCGCCGGAAACGGCACCCGTATGCTCGGTTACAGTCCACAGAAGTTCAGTTGCCGGATCTCGTCGAGATCCAGCTGAATTCGTTTCAGAAGTTTCTAGACGAAGGCATTCAGAAGACTTTCGCGGAGATCTCCCCTATAGAAGACTACACTGGCTCATACGCCGTGGAGTTCGGGGAGGGCCGCTTCGAGGATCCGCCGGTCTCTGTCGAAGAGTGCATGTCCAAGGACAAGACTTACGCGGCGCCGTTGTTCGTCAAGGTCCGCTTTATCGTCAAGGAGACGGGAGAGGTCAGGGAGCAGGACGTCTTCATGGGCGATTTCCCGCTCATGACGGACTCGGGGACCTTCGTCATCAACGGGACCGAGCGGGTTGTTGTCACGCAGCTCGTGCGTTCGCCCGGCGCCTACATCATGGAGCCGAAGGACCCAACCAAGCAGGTCTTGACAGCGAGCTTGATGCCTGGGCGCGGGTCCTGGCTGGAGTTCGAGGTCGAGGCGAAGGGCTACGTCTCCGTTCGCATCGACCGCAAGAGGAAGCTGCCTGTGACGGTGCTTTTGAAGGCGCTTGGGATGGGTGGGCCTGAGGAGATACTCGGTAGGTTCGACGACTCGTGGCTCGTGCGCAACACCCTGGAGAGGGACGACACCCCTTCCAAGGAGGAGGCCCTGCTCGAGGTCTTCAGGCGGCAGCGGCCTGGCGAGCCTGTAAACATCGAGAATGCGCAGAACCTGGTGGACGGGCTCTTCTTCGACGCCAAGCGCTACGACCTCTCAGAGGTGGGGCGCTACAAGGTCAACAAGAAGCTCAAGCTCGACGTGCCGCTCGAGACCCACACGCTCACCATCGAGGATATCGAGGCCCTGCTCAAGCGCCTCATCGAGATCTCCGAAGAGGTCGCCGAGGACGAGGAGTTCGGCCGGGTCAACTACGAGCGCATCCGCCACAAGCTCGACGAGTACGAGCACTTCGGCAACAGGCGCTTAAGGACCGTCGGGGAGCTCGTGCAGGAGGCGTTCCGGATCGGGATGTACCGCATGGAGCGCGTCGTGCGCGAGCGGATGACGACCCAGGACGAGGATTCCATAACGCCCCAGAGCGTCGTCAACGTCAAGCCCGTGAGCAGCGCCATAAAGGAGTTTTTCGGCTCCTCGCAGCTCTCGCAGTTCATGGACCAGACGAATACGCTCTCTGGACTTTCGCACAGGAGGCGCCTGAACGCGATGGGCGCGGGCGGTCTTAGCCGCGAGCGGGCCCCCATAGAGGTTCGCGACGTGCACCCCACCCACTACGGGAGGATGTGCCCCATCGAGACGCCAGAGGGTCCGAACATCGGGCTTATCGGGCAGCTCTCCACGTTCGCGACCGTGAACGAGTACGGGTTCGTCGAGACGCCGTACCGGAAGGTCGTGGCCGGCAAGCTAACCGACGAGATCGAGTACCTCTCTGCCGACGAGGAGGAGGAGTTCACGATCGCCCAGGCCAACACTCCCATAGACCCGAAGACGGGCAAGATCTCAGAGGACGCCCAGATCCTGGCGCGCAGGAAGGGCGGAGACGTCGCGACCGTCGCCGCTGAGGAGGTCGACTACGTAGACGTGGCGCCCTTGCAGACCGTCTCGGTCGGCACGGCCCTGATCCCGTTCCTCGAGCACGACGACGCCAACAGGGCGCTCATGGGCGCCAACATGCAGCGGCAGGCCGTGCCGCTCCTAAGGAGCGAGGCCCCTTACGTCGGGACGGGGATGGAGTTCAGGGCGGCGACCGACACCGGCGACGTGCTGCTGGCTCACCACGCCGGCACAGTAGAGCAGGTCGTCTCCGACAGGATAACGGTCAGGCGTAGCGGAGCTGGCGGCGTGCTTGACGAGTACTACTTGAGAAAGTTCGCCCGCTCCAACCAGGGGACCTGCGTAAACCAGCGCCCGCTCGTCAAGGAGGGCGAGGAGGTCGAGGCCGGGACCGTCATGGCCGACGGGTCTTCGACCGACCAGGGCGAGTTGGCCTTGGGCAAGAATTTGCTCGTGGCCTTCATGCCGTGGGAGGGGTTCAACTTCGAGGACGCCATTATCATCTCCGAGAGGCTCGTCAAGGACGATACCCTCTCGTCGATACACATCGAGGAGTACGAGGTGCAGGCCCGCGACACCAAGCTCGGGCCCGAGGAGATCACCCGCGACATCCCCAACGCCTCCGACGACGTCCTTATGAATTTGGACGTCGACGGCATCATCCGTATCGGCGCCGAGGTCGGCTCCGGAGACGTGCTCGTCGGCAAGGTAACGCCAAAGGGCGAGAGCGAGCCGACGCCGGAGGAGAAACTGTTGCGCGCGATCTTCGGCGAGAAGGCGCGTGAGGTAAAGGATTCTTCCCTGAAGGTCCCCCACGGTGAGGGCGGCGTCGTCATCGACGTCAAGCGCTTCTCGCGCGACGGGGGAGACGAGCTCCAGCCGGGCGTCAACGAGATGGTCAGGGTCTTCGTCGCCAAAAAGCGCAAGATCGCCGAGGGCGACAAGCTCGCCGGGCGCCACGGCAACAAGGGCGTCATCTCGAGGATCGTGCCTGAGGAGGACATGCCTTTCATGGAGGACGGTCGTCCGGTCGATGTGATCCTCTCTCCGCTTGGCGTTCCTAGCCGGATGAACATCGGCCAGATCCTGGAGACCCACCTCGGGTGGGCTGCGAGCCAGGGCCTCGGAGAGGATGGCGGCGAGCCCGTCTTCGTCTCGACGCCTGTATTCTCCGGCGCAGAGGTCAGGGATATCGAGGAAGCCATCGAGAAGGTGCGCGATGGCGGCGGCTCCGAGACGGGTATGGGCCGTGGTGGCAAGGTTACCCTTTATGACGGCAGGACAGGAGAGCCATTCGACGGCAGGATCACCATCGGCTACATGTACATACTCAAGCTTCTGCACCTGGTGGACGATAAGATCCATGCCAGGAGCACCGGCCCTTACTCGCTGGTCACGCAGCAGCCGCTGGGCGGCAAGGCCCAATTCGGCGGCCAGCGGTTCGGAGAGATGGAGGTGTGGGCACTCGAGGCCTACGGCGCGGCGCACACCCTGCAGGAGCTGCTTACCATAAAGAGCGACGACCGGGTCGGCCGGGTCAAGAGTTACGAGTCGATAGTCAAGGGCGAGAACATCCCAGAGCCCGGTGTGCCGGCGAGTTTCAAGGTGCTGCTCAAGGAGATGCAGTCCTTAGGGCTCTCGGTCAAGCCGGTCTACAACGCCGAGGCCGCGGCCGAGGATCACGACCGCAGGGATTGGGACGAGGCCGCCCGCGCGCTGGGCATCAACCTCAGCCGCGACGAACCGACAGGCAACCTGGAGGAGCCACCCGGTGCCTTCGGAAGAGGAGGTATATAGAGCGTGCAGGGACTCGAGCGCGACATAGACATAAACAAACTGGAGAAGATCTCCATCGGCCTAGCCTCCGCTGATGAGATCAGGGAGTGGTCGAGGGGCGAGGTCACCAAGCCGGAGACCATCAATTACCGAACCCTGCGTCCGGAGAAGGACGGCCTCTTCGACGAGCGCATCTTCGGCCCTTCTAAGGACTGGGAGTGCTACTGCGGCAAGTACAAGAGGATCCGGTTCAAGGGCATCATCTGCGAGAGGTGCGGGGTAGAAGTAACGCGCGCCCGCGTACGCCGCGACAGGATGGGCCACATAGAGCTCGCCGCCCCCGTGGCGCACGTGTGGTTCGTCAAGGGCGTGCCGAGCCGGATGGGTTATCTTCTGGACATAAGTCCCAAGGAGCTCGACCGGGTACTCTACTTCGCCAGCTCCATCGTCACCTGGGTCGACCGCGAGGAGCGGGCCAACGATATAGACCTGCTACGCGGCAGGGTGGAGGATGAGATCCAGCAGCTCGAGCTGGACAGGGACGAGGAGATCGACCAGATCCAGGCCCTAAGGACCAAGCGCGAGAGCGTGATCAAGGGCGAGAGTTCCCCTGACGAGCTGACCGAAGAGTACGCGGACATAGCCGAGGAAGATCGCAAGGCTGCCATAGCGAAGGTCCACAAGGAGGCCGAGGAGTCCATCGCGGACATAGGCCGCTCCGTAACCGAGCAGATAGGGCTTGTCAGGCGTGCCTGGGAGGAGTTCCAAACGCTGGAGCCGCGCCAGATCGTGGACGATGAGGAGCTCTTCCGCGAGATGAAGGACCGCTTCGGCGACGAGTACGGTTACGGCGTGTACTTCCGCGGCGGGATGGGCGCCGAGGCTGTTAGAGACCTCATAAGCCAGGTCGATCTCGAGAACGAGGCCCAGGACCTCAGGGACACCGTGGGCTCCTCCAAGGGACAGAAGCGCCAGAAGGCGATCAAACGCCTGAAGGTCGTCGACGCCTTCCGCGTGAGCGGCAACGGCCCGGAGTGGATGATCATGGAGGCCATCCCGGTGCTCCCACCTGACCTCCGCCCGATGGTCCAGCTCGACGGCGGCCGTTTCGCCACCTCGGACCTGAACGACCTCTACCGCAGGGTCATAAACAGGAACAACAGACTTCGTCGTCTGCTCGACCTCGGCGCTCCCGACGTGATCGTGAACAACGAGAAGCGGATGCTCCAGGAGGCCGTCGACGCCCTCTTCGATAACGGACGTAGGGGCCGCGCCGTGACCGGCGCCGGAAACAGGGCTTTGAAGAGCCTCTCGGACATGCTCAAGGGCAAGCAGGGTCGCTTCAGGCAGAACCTGCTCGGCAAGCGCGTCGATTACTCGGGGCGCTCTGTGATCGTGGTCGGCCCCGGCCTGAAGATGCACCAGTGCGGCCTTCCTCGCCTGATGGCCGTCGAGCTCTTCAAGCCTTTCGTGATGAAGGTCCTCGTGGACAGGGCACTTGCGCCGAACATCCGTAGCGCCAAGCAGATGGTCGAGCGGCTCCGTCCCGAGGTGTGGGACGTCCTCGAGGACGTGATCAAGGAGCACCCTGTGCTCTTGAACCGCGCGCCGACTCTCCACCGCCTCGGCATCCAGGCGTTCGAGCCCGTGCTTGTGGAGGGCAAGGCCATCCAGGTCCACCCGCTCGTCTGTTCCGCCTTCAACGCGGACTTCGACGGCGACCAGATGGCGGTGCACGTGCCGCTGAGCCCCGAGGCGCAGGCCGAGGCCCGCGTTCTTATGCTCTCGACGCAGAACATACTGCTGCCCGCCAACGGGTTCCCGATCGCCGTCCCCTCGCAGGATATGGTGCTGGGTCTCTACTACATCACCTTCGGCCCCGAGAACTTCGACGAGGCCGAGGTCAAGGCGCTCATCTCCTCTTACGACGAGGCCGAGGCCGCCTACAAGGAGGGGACACTCAGGATCCATGACAAGGTCGTCACCCGCAGAGCCGGCGAGCGGATCGAGACCACGCTAGGGCGCGTCCTCTTCAACGAGAACGTCGAGCAGACCTTGAGGGACTACCTCGGCGACGCCTACGACCCCGACTCCTATCCCTACATCAACCACACGTTGAAGAAGGGTGAGATCAAGGACCTCGTCGCCGGGTACGTGGCCCGCTACCCGACGGAGCTGGTCAGCCAGCTTCTCGACACCCTCAAGAGGGTCGGGTTCCACACGGCCACCAGGGCCGGCATCTCGGTCGGCAAGAACGACATCGTCGTGCCCGAGCAGAAAGAGGAGATACTCGAGCGCTTCCAGGGCATGGTCGATGAGATCGAGGACCAGTGGGACCAGGGCTTCATCTCAGACGAGGAGCGCCTAGAGCGCGTCATAACCCTCTGGACCGAGGCCAAGAACGAGGTCGAGCAGGCGATGAAGAACAATCTCTGGCGTCTGAACCCTATCTACATGATGGCCGACTCGGGAGCCCGCGGTAACTACAACAACTTCACCCAGCTCGCAGGCATGCGTGGCCTGATGACGAACACGAAGGGTGAGATCATCGAGGAGCCCGTGAAGAGCAACTTCATGGAGGGCCTCTCGGTGCTCGAGTACTTCACCTCCACCCACGGCGCCAGGAAGGGCCAGGCCGACACGGCCCTTCGTACCGCCGACTCTGGCTACCTGACCCGTCGCCTCGTCGACGTCTCCCAGGATGTCGTAGTTAACGACGAGGACTGCGGCTCGGACGGGTACGTCGACCTTCCGCTCTACCTGGAAGGCGGCAGGGGCGACGCGAACGATTCTGTCGCGGCCCGTTTCCTTGCCCGAGATCTGGTGAATCCGGAGACGGGGAAGCTCGTCGCAGAGGCCGGTACGGACATCACCCCTGGCCTCCTTGCCACGTGGCGCGAGGAGCTGCCGCGCGAGATGCTCGTTCCCGTGCGGACGCCCTCCAAGTGCGAGAGCCCGCATGGCGTCTGCCAGACCTGCTACGGCAGGGCGCTCTCGACCTACAGGCCCGTCGACGTAGGCGAGGCCGTCGGCATCATCGCGGCCCAGTCTATCGGCGAGCCTGGCACCCAGCTTACGATGCGCACCTTCCATACCGGCGGCATCGCCGGCGAGGACATCACGGCCGGCCTGCCCAGGGTCGTCGAGCTCTTCGAGGCCAGGCATCCTAAGGCCGAGGCTACCCTCGCCGACATCGACGGCATCGTCTCCCTGGAGGAGGCCGACTCCGACAGGCAGATCAAGGTCGTTATCACCGAGCCAGATGGCGAGGAGAGGTCGTACACGGTCGAGCGCCAGCTCCTCAAGCCCGAGTTCGTCGAGGGCGCCGAGGTAAGGGCGAATACCCCGATCACGGAAGGGTCCATCTATCCGCACCAGATCCTGGAGAACGACCTCCGCTACGGCCGCGGGAGCACCACAACCGAGCGCTACCTGGTCGACGAGGTGCAGAAGGTCTACCGGGCGCAAGGCGTGGACATCCACGACAAGCACATCGAGGTCATCGTACGCCAGATGCTCCGCAAGGTGATCGTGGACGACCCAGGCGACACGAAGCTGCTCCCCGAGCAGGTCGCCGACCGCTTTACGGTGCTCGCCGAGAACGCGCGTATCGAGGAAGAGGAGGGCCGCCCCGCCACCTACCACACGGTCCTGATGGGCATAACGAAGGCCTCTCTCGCCACCGACAGCTTCCTCTCTGCGGCCTCTTTCCAGGAGACGGCCCGCGTCCTTACCGACGCGGCTATCGAGGGCAAGGTGGACAGCCTCTCAGGCCTGAAGGAGAACGTCATCATCGGTAAGCTCATACCCGCAGCTACGGGACTGCCGCGTTACAGGCAGCTAACCGTGGCCGTCGAAGGCTACCGAACCCAGGACGTCGATGAACTCGACATGGCAGCGTCTTAGCTGGTCAGCATTTCAGCCGGTCAGCCTCTTTGGCTGACCGGCTTTATGAGCGGAAGAGGGCCAAATGCGAGCATCGCGCTGACCCCCACGATGTAATATAGGCAAGACAAAACGTGCGCGGAAAGGCCCAAGGCGGAATCAAAAAGCTGACTTGCTGACCAGCGCGGCCAGCTATAGCTGGCCGCCCACAGCTTGACATAGTGGCTTCCTGAGCCTAAAATAACGCGTTGCGGTTACGAGCGGTTACCAATGGCGTAACCGGCCTTCGTGCCGCGGCGCATGACTTTGTAGTAGTTCCCTTTTCCATGTAGAGAGAGAGGCGCGGCCATGCCGACGACCAACCAGCTTGTGCGCAAAGAGCGGGAGAAACAGACGAAGAAGGCGGCGACGCCTGCCCTGCAGGGCTCGCCCCAGCGCCGCGGCGTTTGCACGCGCGTCTCGACCACGACGCCGAGGAAGCCGAACTCCGCGCTGCGCAAGGTCGCCAGGGTCAGGCTGACGAACGGCCAGGAGATCACAGCCTACGTTCCGGGTGAGGGGCACAACCTGCAGGAGCACTCCGTCGTGCTGGTGCGCGGTGGGCAGGTTAAGGATCTGCCTGGGGTGCGCTACAAGGTCGTGCGCGGTGCGCTCGATACCCTCGGGGTCAACAACCGCAAGCAGGGTCGTTCCAAATACGGGACCAAGAAGTCGTAGGAGGATAGGAGATGCCAAGGCGAGCAGCGCCACCAAAGAAGAAGATTACAGGCGATTCCGTCTACGGGAGCGTGCTGGTGCAGCAGCTGATCAACAAGATCATGCTCGACGGCAAGAAGAGCACCTCCGAAAGGATAGTCTACGATGCCCTCTCCTACATCGAGGAGCGCACGGGCACGAGCCCCGTCCAGGTACTCAACAACGCCCTCGACAACATCAGGCCACGCCTCGAGGTCAAGAGCCGGCGCGTCGGTGGCGCAACCTACCAGGTGCCCGTGGAGGTGGATCCCCGTAGGGCGAACACCCTGGCGCTGCGCTGGATGGTGGGCTTCGCCCGCTCCAGGCGCGAGAAGACGATGGGCCGCAGGCTGGCGGGAGAGATCCTTGACGCCAAGGACAACATCGGCTCTAGCGTGAAGCGTAAGGAAGACACACATCGGATGGCAGAGGCTAACAGGGCCTTCGCCCATTACAGGTGGTGACGAGGAACTAATATGGCTGTACAAGTATCCAGAAAGATCCCGCTAAAGCGGGTCAGAAATATCGGCATCATGGCCCACATCGATGCCGGTAAGACGACGACGACCGAGCGAATCCTGCTCTATACGGGCCTGACCCATAAGCTGGGCGAGGTCCACGACGGTAACGCTGTGATGGACTGGATGGCCCAGGAGCGCGAACGTGGCATTACCATTACCTCGGCCGCAACAACCGTCTTCTGGGGCGGCATCGAAGGCTCGAGCAAGAACGGTAAAGGTACCCGCGAAGGCGTTCATAGCCGTATAGCCGATCAGCATCGTATCAATATTATAGACACGCCCGGGCACGTGGACTTCACAGTAGAAGTGGAGCGCAGTCTACGCGTGCTCGACGGTGCTATCGCGCTGTTCGACTCCGTTGCCGGTGTCGAGCCGCAGTCCGAGACGGTATGGCGGCAGGCCGACAAGTACGGGGTACCACGCATAGCGTTCGTCAACAAGATGGACCGCATCGGCGCCGACTTCTACAAGGCCGTTGGCACGATGGTGGACAGGCTTGGGGCGAACGCTGTACCGGTACAGTTGCCGATAGGCGCCGAGGGCGAGTTCAGGGGGATAGTCGACCTCGTCGAGATGAGGGCGATCGTCTACACCGACGATCTCGGGGCGACGTGGGAGGTTACGGAGATACCCGAGGAGATACGCGGGCTCGCTGAGGAGTACAGGGAGAAGCTTCTTGAGGCCGTCGCAGATCAGGACGAAGAGCTGATGATTATGTATCTGGAGGGCGAGGAGATCGAACCCGACCAGATCAGGGCCGCCATCCGTCAGGCAACCCTGGATATACGGATGACCCCCGTTTTCGTCGGTTCTGCTTTCAAGAACAAGGGCGTGCAGCCCCTGCTCGACGGCGTCATAGATTATCTGCCGAGCCCGCTCGATGTGCCCCCCGTAGAGGGCAGGACCCTCGACGGCGAGGAGATAACGCGCGAGGCCAACGAGGACGGCCCGCTGGCGGCGCTGGCCTTCAAGGTACAGGCCGACCCGCACGTCGGGAAGCTGACGTACTTGCGGGTGTACTCGGGCACGCTCGAGGCCGGCTCCTACGTGATGAACACGACCAAGGGCAGGCGGGAGCGGATCGGCAGGCTTCTGCAGCTTCACGCCAACAGCCGCGAGCAGCGCGAGGAGGTCTACGCGGGCGAGCTGGTCGCGGCCATCGGCCTCTCCGATACGGGGACGGGCGACACGCTAGTCTCGGCCGATGACCCCGAGCAGATCGTGCTCGAGGAGATGATCTTCCCCGAGCCCGTTATCAGGCAGGCCATCGAGCCCAAGACGAAGGCAGACCAGGAGAAGCTCTCCGTGGCCCTCCAGCGGCTCGCGGAGGAGGATCCGACCTTCACCGTGCGCACCGACGAGGAGACTGGGCAGACCATCGTCGCCGGTATGGGCGAGCTTCACCTCGAGATCATCGTCGACAGGCTCCTACGCGAGTTCAGGGTCGACGCGAACATCGGCCGTCCACAGGTCGCTTACCGCGAGACCATCCGCAAGCGCGTCGAGGGTATCGAGGGCCGGTTCGTGCGGCAGACCGGTGGCCGTGGCCAGTACGGCCACGCTGTCATCAATGCCGAGCACAACGACGAGGGCGGCTACGAGTTCGAGAACAAGATCGTCGGCGGCGTCATCCCGAGGGAGTACATCCCGAGCGTGGATAAGGGCGTCAAGGACGCGCTCGATTCCGGCGTCATCGCGGGCTACCCCGTGGTCGATGTCACGGTCGAGCTCGTCGACGGTTCTTACCATGAGGTCGACTCCAACGAGCTCGCGTTCCAGATCGCCGGATCAATGGCCATCAAGGAGGCTCTCAAGAGGGCCAACCCGGCCCTACTTGAGCCCGTTATGGACGTCGAGGTCGTCGTGCCCGAAGAGTTCATGGGCGACGTGATGGGCGACCTCTCGGCGAGGCGTGGCCAGATACAGGGTATGGACTCCCGCGGCGGCGGGCGGGTCATAAAGGCGATGGTGCCGCTCGCCGAGATGTTCGGTTACGCGACGATCGTGCGCTCCAAGACCCAGGGCCGCGCGACGTTCACCATGCAGTTCGATCATTACGCCGAGGTGCCGAAGAGCATTTCGGCCGAGATAGCAGAAAGGTAGGAGAGATGTCAAAAGGCAGGTTCGAGCGCACCAAGCCGCACCTGAACGTAGGCACAATCGGCCACGTCGATCACGGCAAAACAACCCTCACCGCAGCCATCACAAGGGTCCTTGCCAAGGAGGTACCTGATGACCCGGCCAACCGAGAGGTAGCCTTCGATCAGATAGACAACGCTCCTGAGGAAAGGCAGCGCGGGATCACCATAGCTACCTCCCACCAGGAGTACGCAACAGCTAACCGCCACTACGCCCACGTCGACTGCCCAGGGCACGCAGACTACGTAAAGAACATGATCACAGGTGCCGCCCAGATGGATGGGGCTATTCTTGTGGTCAGTGCCGCAGATGGTCCTATGCCCCAGACAAGAGAGCACATCCTCCTTGCCAGGCAGGTAGGGGTTCCATACATAGTGGTCTACCTGAACAAGGCAGACATGGTAGACGACCCTGAGCTCTTGGAGCTAGTTGAGATGGAGGTAAGGGAGCTCCTCTCTGAGTACGAGTTCCCAGGAGATGAGATCCCGGTTGTAATAGGGAGTGCTCTGAGGGCTTTGGAGGGGGATAATTCTGAGTATGGGGAGCCTTCGGTGTTGGGGCTTATGGAGGCAGTGGATGAGTATGTCCCAGAGCCCGAGCGAGACATAGATAAGGACTTCCTACTTGCTGTAGAGGATGTGTTTACCATCCAGGGTAGGGGTACTGTAGCAACGGGTCGTGTTGAGAGTGGGAAGATCTCCCTAAACGAGGAGATAGAGATAGTAGGGATACGCCCCACCCGCAAGACTGTAGTAACGGGGGTAGAGATGTTCAACAAGAGCATGGACTCTGCCCAGGCAGGCGACAACATAGGGGCTCTCTTAAGAGGAGTAAAGCGTGATGACATAGAGCGTGGGCAGGTCTTGGCCAAGCCTGCTTCCATAACCCCCCACACCCGCTTCAAGGCAGAGGTGTATGTGCTAAGTAAGGAAGAGGGAGGAAGGCACACACCGTTCTTTAGTAATTACCGCCCTCAGTTCTACTTCAGGACAACGGATGTGACGGGAGAGATACGCCTAGAGGAAGGCGTAGAGATGGTGATGCCAGGGGACAACACGGTAATGAACGTGGAGTTGATCTCACCGATAGCGATGGATGAGGGGTTGAACTTCGCCATAAGAGAGGGTGGAAGGACAGTAGGAGCTGGCGTCGTCACCCAGATCGTGGAGTAAC
>Ga0126313_10001692_pt1 | contig 11825 bp, 7 predicted proteins | sample Plot105A_FD_89954 | JGI IMG/M metagenome (GOLD analysis project Ga0126313, IMG submission 89954) | Serpentine soil microbial communities from UC McLaughlin Reserve, CA, USA - Plot105A | ecosystem: Environmental > Terrestrial > Soil > Grasslands | place: USA: UC McLaughlin Reserve, Lake County...
AGCATCAGCGTTATCTTTAGCTTCATCCCACCCAAAGGGGTTCAGATCAGTATTGCCTTCCCAAAGGAACACAAATATGGGTATTTTTTTGTCACTTGGCAATGAAAGATCGATTCTCTCTGCTTGCTCTATAGCTGCGTCTCTATCCGTCCAAATACCATGAATGTAGATAGCCCATTCACCTAGGCATTGCCGTGTATCGAGCATCAGATCATAAGGACCAGTAGCATTGTTGATTGTGGCATTGCTACGCGATAATAGTTCCAGTTGGTTTCCTAAAGCTGAATCTGTCTGTTCTCGGCCTTGTTGCTGTTGTCGTGCATTATCCCCCAGATCATGCGGAAATGTATTTGACGAAAGTGTGGCTGCAGTAGTCGGTTGAAATGACGACGACTGCTGAGTTGTAGCAAGTCATAAATATGAGTGAACTGAAGAGAACAAGAAATAATAGACAATTTTTAGCAAGCCTCCAAGGCGTGTCGGACATTAAGTAAAATTATGAAGAATAAAGACTATAGCAATTCAGACCGAATTATTAGAAATAAATACGTCGAGGATTTTTATAGTTGCCCTATTCAATTTATTAGAGTTCAAGGTATATGTTCTTGTTCCAATGATGACAAAAAACACACACAAAATACAATGAGCTTTTGATTGTCCGGCATTTATGTTCCTTGCCCCCCTAGAAAAATCCAATGTCTATACTTCCGAATGTGTCCTAGCATTCTATTTAAGGCACTATGGTATCAATGTATTCTCGAACAAATGTTATATGAAAAAAAGCCTAACAGGGGCCAATGCATTAAGGCCGTGGGGGGTTCAACGCACCTATGGGATCGGTGAATATCCAAATATCGAGTTTAAATCAAACTATGGTGCTCTGTTTTTGCATTTAGTCGGGGGTTATAGGTAACGGAAGGCTAAGTGCAGCCGTAAAAAAGGACGGGATTAAGTTCTAGGTAATGAACAAGACTTGATTTTATATGAACAGTTATCGTCGTCCTATTTTTTTTTCCTGTGATTTTCATCTCATCATGAAATGAATCACACCTATATTTTCTTAAAAATCATTATTGCCCCTCTCAGTTGAAGCCTGCTAAAGGGGCAAAAGGGGGTAATTACTATAGTTGAGATAACTATGGAAACATCAGTAGTGGTGTGATGGTAGTATTAGTATATTAGCATAAGAAGCAAAAAGCGACAGTAGTAAGGACCGTTGTAGAGGATTTTACTCCATCTATGCCATAGACATTCACAGCCCAAGATCGTCCCCCAGGAGCCGGTGTATTTGAAAGCCTATGTCCAAAAAAACCAATAAGATTTCCAGTTGATAAAGCAGTCTCCAATAATAATAATGTCTGTAGTCTGTGTTCAGATGTCAAGACAGCGACAGTATTCCTAACAAAAATTTCCTAATGTTAAGAATTTCACCGCATTCTGTTTCTTGCTAAGAAAACCTTCTTAATATTTTTCTTAAGAAACAACTCTTGCTTTGTTGGAAAAAGCATCGCTTTTTGTTATGAATTGGCATTATTTGAATTCAAAATCGTTACCGCGACCTCTCAAAAGTAAAGTATGGACTGGGCAGGATTTGGAGTATTCCAATATCATACAGATTAAATGAATATGCCATAGCATTTGTTTCCTTCTATATTTGGATGGTATCCGATTTCGGAATCAACTATTACTGACCTGTGGCATCACTCTTCACTATTCAATAAAAATAATGCAGGCTATGCAAACAGTCAAGAATTCACGCTCAACTTCTTGCAAGAATTGAGCATTCACATGCAATCAAATGACAAAATAAGGAATACACAAAGGTCTATCCATACAAGCTAACAGCTTTTGCTAAAAATATGAATTGAGTAAACGCGCTAATGGAGGGGTGCTGAAACGCAAAGAGGGGGTTGTCACGTATTTAATAAAAGAATTGAGTGGGGAAAAAATTAAGAGTACAACCTGACATCATAATATCTGGTCGGAATGTTGGAGCAGTTCTATTAGATACAAAATACAGAGAGCTGAATGAGAAACCCGATGAAAGTGAGGTCGCTCAGATGACATTGTATTCTACAAGCACAGGAATAAAGAACTGTGTATTGATCTATACGGGAATATCCAGACCTCAAAAAATTTTATCTCAAGGATGGAATAAACCTGCATACAGTATCGTTTGACTTAAGGGCAGATAACAAAGAAGAATTCTCTTCCTGTTGTTCTGAGTTTATTCGTGCATTACAGTATCTATAGAAGCCACACTCTAATTACAGCATCTCTGTATTCGGGGTAGTATTTTATCTTCATGATTATATTTTATTACATTACTGTTCTAATATGGGATTAGCCATAATATTGTGGGCCCGTCGGGCCAAGAAGTGATATCACTTCAAAAAGTGGATTCTTGAACCTCATACCATGGAGAAAGATAAAAAGTTTCATCTAAAATGAGGCAAAGTTAGAACTCTTGATAAGAGTATAATCATCTCAATATACTTGTATCGTGAGATTCGTAGGAATATTTATCTAAATGAAGTAGATGGTAGCATCATTATGCCTCCAGAAAGAGCCCCTAAAAGCAAACAAGAAGAAAGAGAGACTACAATTGTGACTACAAAAAAACAGCGAGCACTAATTTTCCAAGGAGGTGGAGCGCTAGGAGCATACGAAGCGGGAGTCTATAAAGTATTATATGATTGGGTTTCCAAAAATGTTGGCAACGAGAACGAAAACTTGTTTGATGTTATTGCAGGTACTTCTATAGGAGCCCTCAATGGTGCAGTTATTCTAAGTCATATTATAGAAAAGAAAAAGGATGGCATCGATAAACCTTTAGCTGCATCTGAGTATTGGAAGGGTTCAGCAGAAAAATTAGAGGATTTCTGGAGACACATACAAACAAGGTATTTTATTACTGATTGGCTTGATATGAGTTTCTGGCCATGGGAGTATTTTCACCATACAATCAAAGCTGTGAAAGCGGGTTGGAGTATTGTATTAGATAAAGCAGAAGAGTCAGTACCCTATATCCAATACAATCCATTTGCTAAAGAATGGATCGACTTATTACATTTTACATTTTACTACAGAAGCATGGGATATTCCTGCATCCGCAGAGGCAGCCAGAAGGTACCGGACTACTAGAACGTTTGGTTCACCCAATGTTGCTGCAGCAATTCCAAGATGGGACTTCAAATTCTGGGACAGGTCACTTGGATTTAGGTTCCGTGGTGAGCAGAAACGATTGGCTTTTTGGTGGTTTTCTCCAACTTACTCTTTAGAGGAAAGCTGCAGAAACTATATCAAGTTTCCAATCAAAACAGACTATGAAAAACGGGAACCCCGCTATCTATTGGTCTCTGTTGACGTACAATCAGGTGATACCGTAGCATTTGATAGTTATTCTGGCGAAACAGAGTATGAGGAATATGATGAGTGGAAAGAGGCCAACAAATTAGATAAAGAACACCATCATATCATCAGACACCAAGAGGGTATAGAATGGGATCATCTAGCCACAACTTTTTCCATGCCTGATCTTTATAGGTTCTCCAGGTTACAAGATGAACAAACTGGAAAGAAGCGAACATTTTGGGATGGAGGCGTCTTAAGCAATACACCTCTTAGAGAGCTGATAGGTCAGCATAAAAAATACTGGACTGAACATATAGAAAAAGTAGGACAGAAAATTTGGGATGGAGAAAAGGGAATAAGGATTCCCGATTTAGATGTATATATAGTAGACGTATGGCCAGCCAAATTATCAGATGATCCTGTACCATCTGATAATGATTTTGTTGCATCTAGGAAGACTGATTTAATATTACTCGATAAGACAGAATATGAAGAAAGCGTAACAAAAATGATAACTCATTATATGAAACTGGTAGATAGGTTATTAATCAGCGCGAATGATAAAGATAAGCCCAGTGCTAAAGGAAAGTTCCTAGATGATAAAATTATTGACAGCACACTTAATAGAAAGGGTATAAACACCTATCGTGATTTATTGAGAGGTAATTTTGATATTAACAGAATTATGCGTATTGAACGCAAGGATGACCTGTATACAATGGGCTATGCTATGGCGGATTTTTCAGCTCGTAGCGTGAATCATTTATTGGAACTAGGAAAATATGATGCACTTGATAAGTTGATTCGTAATCTCACACACATAGTCGATAATTTGGATAGACGAACATTGGCTGAAGAGGAGGAGGATGAAGAAGGGGATAAAAAGATGAGTACAATCATCACATCTCAGACAACGAATAGTCTTCGTCGGCATTTAGAAAAAGCTAGTGAATTGCTTCAAAGCAAAGAGAATTACACATATCAAGAAGTTATAAATCATCTTTATGACTTTGCAGACGAAGTGAATAAAAGAGAATCAAACCATCAACTAAGTCATAGTAAGGCAGATTTGCTAAGACCATAAGCAGAGAATTTTATAGTCACATATATGCCGACTGAGAATTAGAATATGAGATCAAGTCATGTGAGTTATGATCTTTACCAGTACTTCCAAAATGGCATATTAGATACCATAATTTTATACGCGTCTACACAACAATGACATAGCAAAGGCAGCAGAGAAAGATCAGATGGATTAAGAAGCTTGGGTGGGAATTACTTGATCAATTTGTTGCAAACATGCATAATATCGTAGGCTAGTTCAAACAGTAACAAGTTGAGTCTTGAATTATGGATTAGTGCCTGCAAGACCGAATAGGAATTGCAGGGACCATAAGGACAAGCGTGACAACAATTAATAGTATGAGTGAACTCAATATTAGTGCTTTTCTAAAATTCCTTTGCTGGAAGAATTTTTGCCAACAAATAATGACAATAGACACGCACTCCTAGACTCTAACCTTATATTTACGGTTTATGGTAAACTTAAAGAAATATTTACTATATTTAGGCTCATTAGCAAGATTTGGCCCAAAATTTCTCGTTTTGCCTATATTTAATTACAGTTTTAATACTCATGATAAAGGTCTCACGCTGGCTCCTATATGACGTCTCCAGCATTCTAGTTCTCATTGACTACTCGTTATACATACTCCGATTTAGTCCGGCATATTTTGTCAACGCTGTCATATTGAGAGAACTCCTGCGCATAGACTATTTAGTCACACTTAAGGCCATTGTGAGTATCATAAAGGTTCTCGTTGATACTTTCTTGTTATCCACTGCTCTGCTCATCACAAGGAGGTAGGGCTAGATGCAATCGTAAGACTATTGGCATTCCATTGCGGGTAGCTTGTATTTCCGTGCAGAATATCTAAATCGATGCACTACTAACGGTTTTACTAAAAGATTAGAAAACAAAAGAGAGTTAAGAAGTTTAACAGGGCCAATTATTTCTCGAGAAACATTATATGCTAGCAAAATAATATGATGAAAAATTGGATGCGCTATCCAGGAACATAAAGACAGCCATTATATCGCTCGATCAAAATTTTGGTAGTATTAATTTTATACCGAATTCAACGACCATTGTTGGCATAGACGTACGATCATACACAAGAAAAGCTCTCTCTGAATTCCAACGTTATGGTATCAATTCTATTTTATTGGTAACCGAAGCTCTTGGTAATGGTATTTCATCCCAAAACATAAAGCAATTTGTATCAAATATTCAAGAGGTCATAATATACAAAGACTTAGAAGGTGTACTTTCATCCTTTCTACAAGAATCTAAATTAAAGGCAGAAGAAGTTGTTTTTATCTCAGAGGACAGGACTCTTAGAGGAATTGCTGCAAATTATGGGTTTATCATTGCGTCTCATCCTTCTATAGCCTTGCTTCTTCTTACCAAACAGACTTTATCCTTTGTAAGAATAAAGGGTGAACAAAAGCAATTTGATCTTTTTAGTGATATGATACCATATTACATAAGACACGTGGAGAATGATCAAATTATGGCACTAGCAGTAATATCTCATGAAGATTTATCTAAAGGTATTGCCAATAGACTTGAAATCGATAACTTACCTCTTAATCTATCAATCGAAGATCCCATGTTTGTCTCCCTTGATCATATAGATGAGCATACGCCTGAGAAACTACGTAACCAAAAGATACTCTTTTTTGACCGAAAAAAGATGTTGGTGGCTTTGGGACCTTCAGTGACAAACGACTCTGTTCCTTTTCATGATATGCATGGTCATTTTCTATTTTTAACTCCTGATCCTACTCTATTAAGGCCAACATCAAAACCAAATAACTTTTTGAGAAAATCGGAAATAAATCTAGCAAAATGGCCTTTAGAGAAAGTTAAACTACAGCGGGTTAATCAGGATTCCATTAGTCTTCAACTAAATACACAACTAATGCCTATAGATTCTGAATATATTAAAACCACTATTGATAGATATAGTGGGATTTCCGATCTTGATGAGAGTGGTAAAATAAAATCAAGGCATTGTGAACATCCAGAAAATTCAAGAGTAATTAATTCATTATTAAATGATTTACGTTCAATGGGATATATTCCTTTTACGCATTCTTTTTCGTATAATTCTCAAGTACTTTCAAACGTGATAGCAGATTTGCCAGGCATTGGATATTTCAAAGCTGAGCCCAATTTACCTGAACAAGTTCGACAAGTCTTTTTAAAATACCCCACTCTGTATCCTTCGGAGCCATGGATAGAAGAAATAAACCTTATAACTGGAAGTAATTGGATGAAGAAACAAAATCTTGATAGCCTCTCTCCACCAGATTTGAGAAGGGAAATAGAGGATATCTTTCTAAATGAATCCTCATGGTGGACAAAAGATGAGTCACTTAATGGTTTAGGGGCACAAATGATTATTGTGTGCTGTCACCTAGATTCTACCGCTGGCAGAGAACCAATGGGACAATATAATCGAAGAATTGATCCAGCCCCAGGTGCAGACGATAACGGTTCGGGTCTAGCAGCTGTGTTAGCGATAGCAAAATACCTATCACAGTTTCGAGGAAAACTGTCACACACTATACGATTCTGCTTCTTTAATGCAGAAGAGGTAGGATTGAAAGGAAGTAGAGCATATGCTCCAATTATGAAGGATAAGGATACATCGATAAAAGCAGTGGTCAATTTAGATATGATTGGTTACAATAATGATAAACATAAAACATTTGAAATTCATGCTGGTTATTATGACCCCGACATACGTGATCTTTGCTTACCCATAGCAGAAGTAATTAAACAATGGTCAGATAACCAAGGAAAACTCGGTACTGCTCAAATATATAAAGGTACGATTGTAGGCGGAAACCATGATTTTGACAGAAACATATACGATGGTGCAATAGAACGTAGTGATCATTTCCCATTTCAGGAGCGGGGCTACCCAGCATGCCATATCAGTGAAGACTTCTTTGCAAACTACCCAACTGAATCGAGCAGCGATCCCAATCCAAATTATCACAGATTTACAGATACGATTATTGATATACCCTATGTATCCGATATTGTAAATTCTGCAGCATTAGCTATCAAAGAACTTGCATCAACATAAAAGTCTTCATTTTAGGTCAGTTTGTTAGGTGAGAAGTTGGCATTAAATACGGTCAAATCCGTCAAAATGAGGTAGAATTTTTTTCCAAGATTTTTGATGCATTTTCCTCTACTCCTTTTACAGTATGACAAAATGCCTCTTTCTAATGCCTAAGAACCATCCTTTATCTTTATTTCTCTAATGTCTCTTCTCCCAACCATCAAGAGACCCATTATTATGACTGACATAAACTTGTCTAAAGTACTAGCATAAGAATGGTTCCTATTCAACAGCTGTGCAAACAAATAGCTTCTATCTATTTTCTCATATCGGTACCTTAACATTAAGGAGATACGCTTAACAGACATCGTATCTGGGGGTTCTTTAATGAAATCTATCGATGCTAAGATTAGCCTTGCAGGTATGGCTTCGTTACTTTTGATTGCAGCATCACTTCTAGGCTTTAGCTTTGTGATGCCTACTGCAGCAGCTTCATTATCAATAGATAATGATAATATAACTGCGGCAGAAGGTAATGACAGTACTACTGCACTAGCGGAAAATATGACTTTAAATGCAACTGCTGCTAGTACTCCTGCGGCTAGTACGGTCGAGCTGACAGAAGAACCGTTTGCATTAGGGCACTACCGAACAGAATCTGAAAACATAACAGATGAAATACAAGCACAATTTTCATTTGAAGGAAATACAACAATAACACTACCAAATGCCACACAGACGATAACGACAGTGGATACAGGTGAAGGAACATTTAGTTTTCTCCCTGGACGCGGCGGCTCATCAATTGGACAAATCCATATGACAACGGAAGAGGGAACTGAAAGTGCGACAGTGGATTTTGCTGAATTCATTAAATTTGATTCATCCACAGGCATTGGCATTGCATACTTTAGTACAAACTCAACTGGAACGCTAGCACCTCTTAACAATATGATAGCAGTCTTTATAGATGAAATACAGCCAGACGATGATAGCGTAATAAGGTTCTTTGAATGGAAAAGCGGAGGAGCGCCTACAGGCATCGGCAACAATAGTATTGCCACAAACGACAGTGGAAGCGAGACTGCTCCAGCAACAAACCAATCGACAGGTGAGAGTAATGTCGAAGGTTTTAGTAATACTACACAAGAGGAACAGACCTCAGAGCTGAGATGTATCAATCCTGGTGACTGGCCGTGTTGTATTGAGCCACTAACAGAACCACCGGATCCAAGGTGCATAGAAAAAAGCGAATAATAGACAGTGTGTATCTTACGTTGCTTTTTTTGACCAATAATCATGAGTTTTAAAAGAAAATGAAATAATTTTGATTAATTATTACACCGTGGATAATAATACGAAACAGCTCTCAATTAATGATAGATTCAACAGATTGAGCTTGCCAACTTTGCCATAGATTCTAGTAGCCAAGATGTAAGTCTATAACGAACTTGCAAAGCCAAAAATACGCCTACATAAGTATGTAAACCGAGAAATATTTGGTTAAATGATTAGATTGGAACAATTATTTAGTGATTTTTGAGCGAAATCGAGAAGTTTTTGTTTGTTACCAAAGGTCCATTTATCAGAAGAACTCTTAATAGTTACTTTACAACGCCTAATTCACGAATGAAAAAAATCATGAGAGCAAATTTTATAGATAGAAATTGGAGATTACATAACGTACAACGTCTTCACCATAATGAAGCAGTATGTTGTTTTGTTCCTGATTACGTGTTTGAACAAGTCATAAGAGATGGATCAAGAGAAGAAAGAGATAAAGCAATCCACATCTTAAAATTATCTGAAAGACTAAGATCCCAAAGGCATTTCGTAAGTGCAACAGACCCAAAAAGATTTGGTATCGGAGGACATACAGAGAGGCGACGTGTTGTATACGATATGCACAATATAGGAGATGATAACCTCTTGCCGGGGGATCCAGTCCGTTACGAAGATTCCACAGATACTGGAGATAGTAACATAGATAAATGCTTTAATCATACGGGTTCGGTTTATGATTTCTATAATCAGATATTTTCCAGAAACTCAATGGATGGTGAAGGAATGGCAATGTATTCCTCAGTGCATTTTGATGAAGATCTTGATAACGCATTTTGGAATGGCAGGCAAATGACATATGGAAATGGTGGGGGAGGGTTTATCAAGCCAGGAACACTAACAGATCTAATTGTTGTAGCACATGAGCTAACTCACGGGGTCACACAATATGAGTCTAATTTAGCTTATTCGGGTCAACCTGGAGGATTAAATGAGTCTATGTCAGATGTATTCGCTATTATGTGCGACCAGTGGGTTAATAAACAAACAGTTAATGATTCTCATTGGCTGATTGGCAAAGATATAATGGTTAGAGGAGGAGCATTACGCAGCATGAAAAGTCCCGGAGGTGCACATCCTGGTGATAGGCAGGTATCTCATGTACGAGACTATAGAGAAGGGATGGGACCTCATCAATGCTCGGGTATTCCAAACAAGGCATTTTATACTGCATGCATGAAGGTTGGCGGAAATTCTTATGAAACTATTGGAAAGATATGGTATATCGCATTAAAAGATAGGCTTAGCCGATTATCTCAATTTCAAGATGCAGCAAACCACACCTATACTATTGCAGCTGAACTTTTTGGTGAAGATAGCAATGAGCAGAAAGCTGTAGCCTCAGGTTGGAGTGAAGTTGGTGTAGAAGCTAGGAAACCTACTGTGGAGGAGATTATTGTCGAAAGAAAGAAATTGCTATCTAAAATAGACTCTAGATTAGGCAGATGAGGATATATTATGAACAGAGTGGAGGGTTTGCAGGAATAGATATTAGTACAACAGTCAACACGGATTCATTACCAGCCGATGAAGTAAATAAGATTCAAGATCTAGTAAATAAAGCAAATTTTTTTTCTCTAAATTCTGTTTCTTCCCAACCAGAGACGGGAGCAGATTATTTTCACTATAGGATCACAGTTGAAATGGATGATGCTAATAATAATAATAAAAATGGGCAGAAAAAGACTCATGCTTTAGAAATATATGATCCAGTACCTGCCCAACTTAAACCCTTAATTAAATATTTGAGAACCAAAGCAATGGAATAAGCCAAAAGAACAATAGACAGAAGCTGACAGATTCAATATTATATAACCTCTTGATGAAGCTATCAAAGAACAAAACAAATTTTTCGGCGCCGAAAATTCTTCTTTTCGTGTCTGTAACTTTAGTTTTTAGAGGTTTTAGATAAAATCCGCGAGTACATCTGTATTCTCCGGTTGGAAGACATAGGAGTTGAAACTAGAGCTGTACCCATCACCTATAATGACAAGTCTAACATTAGTTTGGATATCTTGTGTATTGCTGATAAGGGTTCTTATCCAGCCGGATCTACTGATCCTAATTTCTTAGCCGATGTTGAAAAGGCTAAATAAATGTACTATAATGAGACAATTTTCCTCCGGAATCAGGATGCGATTAATTTTTGGATGAGTACAGTTGGAGGAGATGCTAAAGGCGAATGTATTCCTGAACCTCCTCGTTACTGGCCAGAGTTGCCATTTCCAGAAATAGGCATCATTCTTCACAGAGACAATTCTGTTCGCGATTGTGCCCTATTTGCAAAAAATCTTTTTACAGCCAATATGGCAGTAGAGGGTAGAGCAAATATCGCCCTCCCGCACGAAACAGCCCGTGTGCTCGGAGAAGCAGATGAGTACGGAGGCTTGGATGATTCTCAGGGTGCCTATTTCGTGAATAAAATTTTTCTAATATTTTTGACTCACTTGAGGCCTGCCAACAGGATGAATTAGGCAACGAGAGAGGATGTAGAAGAATCGGTGAGACAGATTTCTTTACTTCAGATAGAATTCCAGAGGATTTGATGGCAGATAACCTTAAGATCCAACTGTTAGATGAGAGACGAATACAGTGGGTGTTTGATTGCTTGCGTAATACTAACAATTATGCTAAGTGTAACGATACCTCTGACACCGGTAAAGCGATAGTACTTGATATAGTTCTAATAATGCTACTGGGTTGACTGTAGCTGACGTTATGTCAATCGGTGTAGTCCCTGGCGATGCTAGCACCAACATCCCAAATCCACCCCTACTAGAAGCTAAGTTGTACGACCGCGCTGGCAATGTCATTCAGACGTCCGATCAATGGAATGCCCAGTGGGCTCTCAATATCAAAGAAGATGGTAGTGAAGCCCTTACAATTTTGCCAAATGCTGAAGGTCGTATCGTAGTTCCATTTGATCCAACTATTTCCAAAATGGAAGTGTCTGATATCTATGCATATGATGATGAAGAAGACCACGTTATA
>Ga0126313_10001693_pt1 | contig 11824 bp, 12 predicted proteins | sample Plot105A_FD_89954 | JGI IMG/M metagenome (GOLD analysis project Ga0126313, IMG submission 89954) | Serpentine soil microbial communities from UC McLaughlin Reserve, CA, USA - Plot105A | ecosystem: Environmental > Terrestrial > Soil > Grasslands | place: USA: UC McLaughlin Reserve, Lake County...
GGAGTACGGCGTGGAGCGCGTCTGGCGCGACATGCGCCTCAACCGGATCGGCGCCGGCACGGACGAGATCATGCTTGACATGATCGGCAGGTCGTACGGGATCTAGCCCTTCATGGCCGAGCGCGTCGCCGGCCGCTACCTGAACCTCGAGGCGTCGCGGGGCTCGCTTGCCAAGCTCCAGACTCAGCGCACCGCCCGCCTTCACGGTCGCCCGCCGCGGAAGCGGGCTAGAGGAATCCAGGCAGGTGCAGTTCGCCTAGAGACTCGACGAATATGCACCTCTTACCGCCGAGAGGTTGCTGCGCACGAACACCACGCGCGGCGCAAGCACGGAGCCCCGGCCACTAGTAGGAACGAAACCGTTTACGGCATACAGCTGCGCATGCGCTCGAGTCCAATCGGATTCTCAGGCTCTGATGGCGACGGGTTCGGTGCGATCGCACCTGCCGGCCAGGGCAAGGCCCGTGCCGACCCATCCGACCGAATGCTTATGAGGCGCACACGAGCCGCTCTTCGAGAGACCGTCGGACCGTCGTCGCCTTTTTTCACTCTGGCTCGCGACGACCAACACTTGTCTGCGTCGACAAGGATGTCGTAGTCCAGTTGCCCTTCCTCGTACTCCGCTGTGCATCTCCAGCTCCCTGCGGAGTTCTTCCCGCAGCTCACGATTTGCGGCCCAGTTGCACGGTGACCGCTTGCTTCCCAGCTGATCGCGTCTGCGAGTCCGCCCGCCGACACTCCCTTACCGGCGGTGAGAAGTAGATAGACCCCGATGCCGACAAGAGCCACTACGGAGCATCCTCTCCTCGCGCCGGCGAAAGGACGCTCCCTCAGGCTTCTTAGGGACATGCTTACCGCCTGCTTAGGAGTCTCTCAAGCTCCCTCAGCGAGGTTCTACGATATCTATAGAGAGAATGTAGCAAGTCCTCGTCGTCCAAGCGGGCGGCACTCACGAGGAGCGCTGAGCAGAGCTCCGTACCGACGACGCGACCGCCGCCCGCCTCCGTAGCCCTCCTACAGAGGTACGCCACAAGCTCGTGTATCTCTGTGGCCACCGCGATACCGAGCTGTTTGTCAGTCGACAGAGTCGTGAGTACCGGGTCTGGGTCACTGTCCGGTCGATCTGCCATCCCCAGTCGTTGTCTCAGCTTGCAGCTATGGTATTCGTACTTGGTCGCTAGGAGAACCATCAGCCATGCTACCCCGCTAGCGGGACGCCGCGACCCACTTCGGGCAGTTCGTGGGCTGAGGCGCGGCGCCTTCAACCGCGCGCGGCGCCGGATCTAGTCACGCTTTACGGCACCGCTCTCCGCAGCCCCACGCCTTTTGAGGACTGCAGGGTCCAGACACCCCCCGCAGCCCATCGCCGGTTAGTACTCGGCGCTGTCGGCTACCTCAACGACTGTCGGAGGGACCTTCACTGCGATGCCCTTCAAGGCTCCGGATTCCATCAAGCGCTCGCGGAAAGACGCGGCTTCCTCTGGTGAGTCGAACTCCACACGGACAAAGACCTGGCTGGGGTCATCGACGCCGCGAGCGATCACATGGTTCTTGGCGACTTGCTTGCGGCCCGCCGGGTCCTGGTCGAATCTCTCCCGCTTCCAGGCGTCGTAATCGTCAATCTCAAAGTGCGCCAGGATGAACGCCATAGTGCCTCCCCTCGTTTCGCCCTACCTCCCCAACCGAGCCTACTCCAGACCTGGCGGCGCTTACAAAGATCCCCGAGAGCGACGCTCGACTTTTTCCGGCGACACCGCCTACTCCTGGAGCCCCACGGCCTCGACGGCTTGCTCGTGGCGACTACTAAGCGTAGACCGACTTCTTACCAGGGACCGGCCGGGCGACGCACGTTCACTCAATCCCCCGCTAGGGCTTTGTCGATCTTCTCCGCCTGGTCAGGGGCGCAGTTGCCCTTGCCGAGAACGGTCTGGAGATGCCGCATGTACTGGCGGAGCGTCTGCTTCGATCCGGACGGCGTGAATTGCACATTCGCATCGGGCTCATGGTCGTGGTACTCCTGGATGGCGGTGTCGACCGCCTCGGCCAGCTTGCCAAGTTCACCGCCAGTCCCCCGGCCGAGAGACTTCCGCCTGATCTGCGCGATGCAGTACTGCGTCGCGGTCGAGTAGGCCTTGGCCAGCTTTCGCTGCTCCTCGTGGGTAAGTGATGACTTCTTGTCGCCGCCGCCGCAGCTGACCACGAGAAGAACCATCAGCGTAATCCCAGTGACTGCGGTTGGGTGTCGAAGGACGCTCATTGCCATCGCTCCCTACCGACGCTAGTACGGATCAGGACTGCTCTCGATCCCCCGAGCGCGGGTCTACGGGTCCGGGATAGATCCTTCGAACGAGCTCCCCGTTCTCCTGCGAGATCTCCCGTCAAGTAGCTCCCTCGCCGTAGGCTCTGCCGAGTGGGAAGCGCCGGGCTCAGCCATCGCGTCGAGAAGGTCGTGGGCCACCCGCCACTCGTGGACTTGGCCCCCCCGAGCGCCGCGAACTCGACGGGGCGCTGCTCGACGCCGCTGCGTTGAGGACCTGCCCGGGCAAGGACAGGTGGGCGGGCGGTCGCTGTCCGCTCTTTTGGGGCCGCTGCCCGTTGCTGTCGCGTGGCGCCAGCCCCTCCGGCAGTGCAGGCGTAAGCCGGGCTCGACGGCACTTACAGTGCGACGATTCCGTGACATGGGCGAGCTTCTGGATCACGTCCGCTCGTATTACGAGGCCCTGAACACCGGCGACGCCGGGGCCGTGGCCGAGCACTTCACCGAGGACGCCGTCCACTACTACACGCGGCTCGGGCCCCACGAGGGCGCTCGCACGATCGGCGAGCACGCCCGGATGGCCGTCGACCGGATCGAGGGTCAGTGGCACATCGAGGACGCGATCGACGACGGCGAGCGGGTGGTGATCGAGTGGACCATGACCTGGCGGGACCCGAAGTCCGGCGAGCGCCGACTCGACCGTGGCGCCGAGTGGTTCGAGTTCCGCGACGGGCGGATCCGCGAGGTGCGCGCCTACCACCACGGAAACCGGAAGAACCCGAGCGGCGACCTGCTGGGCTTCGACCACGCCGGTCGCGGCTACACGACGCTGTGACGCTCCCGGAGAGAGGGCTCCCGGAAGCCGCCGCGCGGCGGCCCATCCCGCCCTTCACCGACGAGCACGAACAGCTGCGCGAGTCGATCCGGCGCTTCGTGGAGAAGGAGCTGGCGCCGCACGCCAGGGAGTGGGAGGACGAGCGCTGGTTCCCCAATGAGGTCTTCACCCGCATGGCCGAACTCGGCTTCCTGGGACTCAAGTACCCCGAGGAGTACGGCGGCGAGGGCGGCGACTACGTTCACGAGGCAGTCCTGACGGAGGAGCTGTCGCGATGCCGATCCGGTGGTGTCGCCGCCGGAATCGGCGCCCACGTCGGGATCGCCACTCCGCCTATCTGGAGGTTCGGCACGGAGGACCAGAAGCAGCGCTACCTGGTACCCGCCATCCGGGGCGAGAGGATCGCCGCGCTCGGCATCACCGAGCCGGACGCCGGCTCCGACGTGGCCGGGCTCAAGACCCGTGCCGAGCGGGTCGACGGCGGCTACGTCGTAAACGGAGCCAAAACATTCATCACGAACGGCGTGCGCGCCGACTTCCTCGTCACCGCGGTCAAGACGACCAAGGAGGGGGGCCACCGGGGACTGTCGTTCCTGATCCTCGATAGGGAGATGGAGGGCTACGAGGTGACCGGGAAGCTCGAGAAGCTCGGCTGGCACGCCTCGGACACCGGCGAGCTCTCGTTCAACGACGTGTTCGTGCCGGAGGAGAACCTGCTCGGCGAGGAGAACCAGGGCTTCTACCTGATCATGGCCAACTTCGAGTGGGAGCGGCTGCTGCTGGCGCTCGGGGCGGTCGGCTCGATGGAGCGCCTGATCGAGACCTCCGCCGGGTACCTGAAGGAACGGACCGCGTTCGGCCGTCCGATCGGCAAGTTCCAGGCGCTGCGTCACAAGCTCGCGGAGATGGCCGTCAAGCTCGAGGCAGCCCGCGACCTCACCTACCACGCCCTACGCCTGTTCGCCGGCGGCCAGGACGCGACCCGCGAGGTCACGATGGCCAAGCTGGCCTCGCAGCGCGCCGCGTTCGAGGTCGCCGACGACGCGGTACAGCTCCACGGCGGGGCCGGCTACATGAAGGAGTACGAGGTGGAACGAGCCGCCCGCGACACCCGCTTGGGCCCGATCGGCGGCGGCACCGACGAGATCATGAAGGAGATCCTCGGGAAGCAGCTGGGGCTGTGAGCCTCGTAGTGGCTGCGGATACGCCCCCCTGCTCCTGGGCTCAGCGGGCTACGCTTGGGGCGTGACCGGGCTGGCCGCCGAGCATTGCCGCGAATACCCGCCCGGGACGCCGCCACTCAGCGAGGAGGAGGCGGCGGAGCTGGACGGCCAGGTACCGGCGTGGGAGCGCGAAGGCAACCGGGCTCTGCGGCGCGAGCTCTCGTTCGACGACTTCAGCGGCGCGTTCGGCCTAGTCGTGCGAATCTGCCTCCTGGCCGAGGCGGAGGGCCACCACCCCCAGGTCGAGCTGGAGTGGGGTCGTGCCGCGTTCAGGACGTGGACGCACACGGCGTCCGGCCTCAGCCGCAACGACTTCATCCTCGCGGCGAAGATCGACCTACTCGCCCAGGAGTGAGTAGCGCGACGGGCGGCTGTCCGCCTCAGCCACTAGCACGAGGGGTGTTCCGGGGGACGGCTCGCCCTCCGCGACGAGAGACGAGTGGCGCCCGATGACGGCGAAGCCCGCGCCCTCGAGCATCCTGCGCAACTCGTCCCCGCTGTAGACCCGCATCTCGTACGCTCGGGGGTGCGCGTCCGCGGCGCCGTACCCCAGGCGCTGGGTCTCCGCCATCACGCCGCGTGCAGGATCGAACCGGCGCTCCACGCAAAGCGTGCCGCCGCTCGCCAGCGGCCGCTCCTCATGCTCGCGCAACCGCTCTCCGAGCTCGTCGCGGTGAAGGGTCTCGATCACCAGCCGCCCGCCCGGCGCGAGCACGCGGCGGAGCTCGCGCAGCGCCGCCCGGTCCCCATCCTCCCCCAGGTACCCCAGCGAGCTTCCCAGGCACACCACCGCGTCGAACACCCGGCTCTCGAACGGCATCGTCGTGTACGAACCGCGCACGAAGTGCGGCTGCGGAGCGCCGCGGGCGAGCCGCCGGGCAGCGCTGAGCAGCGGACCGGAGGGATCGAGCGCCACCACGCGGTAACCCGCATCGGCGAGTGGCACGGCATTGCGCCCGTTTCCGCAGCCGGCGTCCAGGATCCGAGCGCCCGGCCGGCAGCCGGCCAAGCGCGCCGCCCCCCGCGCCTGCTCACCCGACTCGGCGGCCGGCTTCTCGGCGACCACGGTGCGCAGGTACTGCGGATCGTCGAAGAAGCGCGCGGCTGACCGCATGGTTCGTGTCCTCCAGAAGGAGCGTACGCCCTCTCGCGCGCCTTGTCAGGCTGCGACGTGCCTGCGAGGCTGGGGGTGTGAGCGAGCTTGCCACGGCGCACTGCGAGGCCTGCGAACCGGGGACCCCGCCGCTGCCCGAGCGCGAGGCCGCCGAGCTGTCTGCCCAGGTGCCGGCTTGGGAGCGCGAGGGAACCCGCGTGCTCCGCCGCGAGTTCTCGTTTCCGAACTTCCGTGACGCCTTTGGCTTTACGGCGCGGGTCGCGTTGATCGCTGAGGCCGAGGGCCATCACCCGGACATCGAGCTGGGCTGGGGGCGGGCGGCCTTTGGGCTCACGACCCACGCCGCATCGGGCCTGACGCGCAACGACTTCGTCCTGGCGGCGAAGATCGACCGCCTCGCCGACTGACCCGCTCTACTGCTCGGAAGGGAGCCCCGAAGCGCGGATCCAAGCGGCTCCCGGAGGGCAAGGCCTACCCCCAAGAGCGGATCGAGACGGCGCTCGGGAAGGCGCACGGCGGGCCGAAGGAAGTCCTCTCGGGAAGCAGCCGGGGTTGTAGGACGCCGGCGCGGCCCTGCGATGAGCGACCATCTGGGTCATGAGCGGAGATCGTCCTGGCTCCCCAGCGGCCGGGCTGGCGGTCGCCCTGGCCGCGGTGGCCGAATCACCGGCGCCAACTATGGCCTCCGCGAGATCGCGCCGGCAGTCTCCACCGGAGTCGTCTACCTGCTCGCGGTGCTGCTCGTCTCCAGCTACTGGGGCCTGTGGCTGGGCGTGCTGACCGGGTTACTCAGCACGGCTACGGCGGCACCCGGCTCGAAGACATGGACCTGCCCGCCATCTTCCGCCGCGCGCCCGAGCTATGCCTGATCGACGAGCTCGCCCACGCCAACGCGCCCGGGCTCGAGCACGAGAAGCGCTACGAAGACATCGACGACGTGCTCGAAGCCGGCATCGACGTCTACTCGACGGTGAACGTCCAGCACCTCGAGAGCCTCAATGACCAGATCGCCGAGATGACAGGCGTACGGGTGCGCGAGACGTTTTCCGACCGAGTACTCACATCCGCCGACGAGGTCGTGCTGATGGACCTCACACCCGAGGCGCTGATCCAGCGGCTCCGCGAAGGCAAGGTCTATCCCCAGGAGCGGATCGAGACGGCGCTCGACAACTTCTTCCGGGTCGAGAACCTGGCCACGCTCCGCGAGGTCGCCCTGCGCCAGGTCGCGGAGGACGTCGAGAGCAAGCGAGCCGTCGTGCCCGAGACGCGCGGGACGCGCGAGGAGAAGCTGATCGCCGAGGCGCCGCAGGCGGTGGCGGAGCGCGTGCTTGCGCTCGCGTCCGCGCGGCCGTCCCAGCGACTCGTCAGGCGTGCCTGGCGCTCAGCGCAACGGCTGGGCGCCGAGTTCGATGTGCTGCATGTGGCCAAGCCCGGCAAAGAGCGGCGCGGCGAGGAGCGCGAGCAGATCGAGGCACTCAGGCGGCTCGTATCGGTGCTCGGCGCCAACCTGCTCGTCGAGGAGGGGGACGACGTGGCCGAAGTGACCGGCCGTGTGGCGTCTGAGCGCGGAACGACGTACATCCTGATCGCCGAGCCGCGGTCGGCGCGCGGCTGGCGCCGCTTCGGTGAACCGCTGCCCGAAAAGCTGATCCGCAAGGTCCCCGGAGTGGACATACGGATCGTGGCCGACCGCGCCCAGCTTCGGGAGGGCACAGGGTGACGTGGGTCGAGCTGACGGCCGCGGGGCTCGCGCTCATCGCGGCCCTCGTGCTGATCGCCGCGCCGCTCCTGCGCCGCCGAGGCCTCCGGGCCCGCTCGCCCGAGCGCATCCTCTTCCCATTCCTCGGCAAGAGCGTGTCCCGCTCCACGCTTGACGCGGCGCTGCGCCTGGCCCGTGCCGAGTCCGCGAGGCTGGTGCCCGCCTATCTCGCCATGGTGCCGATGCAGCTCTCGCTGGCAGCCCCCACCCCGAAGGAATGCGAGACCGCCATGCCGCTACTGGAGGCCATCGAGCAGCGCGCCAGCCGGCTCGAGGTGCCGATCGACTCCCGCATCGAGCGCGGCCGCACCCCCGGCATGCGCTGACGCGGCTCATCGAGCACGAGCGCTTCGACCGCATCGTGGTCCCGGCGCAGACGACCCGCAGCGACAGGTTCGCCCCGGACGACATAGCCTGGCTGCTCATCATGCGCCCGACGAAGTCATCGTACTGCGGCCGGACGCGAACGCCGAACGGAGAGCTGCTGAGCTCAATCGGACGCTCCGGTCGCTGGACAACGGAGATCCTCGGAGCGCAGCTCGGGTTGTAGGTGGGGTTACATTGGTCAGGTGAGGTCGCGACACGTCCTGTACGAGCCGGGCGCTCTCGAGCGGTACATCCGCTCGGCGCTACTTCCGCGCTTCATGCAGCGGCTGAGGGAGATCGAGGACGCGCTGACGCACCAGCGCGCAGCGCTCGAGCGCGCACACGGCGAGCTCCGGGAATCCTGCGGGGGGGACGCCGATCTGTTCGCGCGCAAATGGCGGGAGATCGCGTGCGGCTGGCGCTTCGACGAGCTGAACGAGCTGATCCGCCAGCACAACGACTACTACCCGATAGAGCGCAATCTCCCGATCGACCCACGCACCGGCGACTACGTCAAGATCGTCGGCCGCTCGTACCGGCGGGAGCCGCTCGGCCCGGACTGGATCCTGGAGCACTTCCCACCCGGGCCGTGAGCCCCGGTCAGGTCTCGCGCCCGGAGCCCGCCGTGCGCAGGCTCCCGGAGCGCGACCGCTTGCCGAGCCCGAAGCGAGCCGGCAGCGGCGCTCCGCCGGCGAGCGCGGCCCCGAGTTGCTCGGCCATGGCGGGGCCGTGCTTGAACCCGTGGCCCGAGCCGCCGCCCACAAGCCAGACGCTCGGGTGCGCCGGGTGCGGCGCCGCGAGGAAATGGGTGTCGGGCGTGAGCTCGTAGCGGCACGACCGGGCCTCGACGAGCGGCGCGTCCTCGAGGGCGGGGAAGCGGTCCCGCAGGTAGGCGCGCACGTCCGGCTCGGAGACGGCCGTGTCAGGCAGCGGCGCGTCGGGATCGAGCGGCGGCGCCTCGACGTCGAGCGCCGCCTTCACGCCCAGGGCGTCCAGGTCGGCGGTGCCGTACATCGCCCGGTCGTAGTCCACCCAGGCCGGCAGGCCGGGGGCGCCCCAGGCCTCGCCGCCGTCGAGGAAGAGCACCTCCTGGCCAGTGACCGCGAGCGGGATCAGGTCGCCGAACAGACGCGCGAGCCAGGCGCCTGGGGCCCACACGACGACGTCACCCTCCAGCCGGGTGGAGTCTTGGAGGACCACGGCCTCGCCGTCCGGGCTGGCCCGTCCGCGGACGAGCCGCGCGCCGCGAGCGCATGCCCGCGCGACCAGCGCTCGCACCGCGCGCTGGGCGCGGAGAACGCCCGCCTCCGGCTCGAGCAGCACGAAGGCGAGATCGGCGCCGCGAAAGCTCGGATAGAGCCGGGCCGCGCTCGAGACGTCGAGGTGTTCGTAAGGAATGCCCTGCGCTGCCAGGGTGCCAGCCGACGCCGCCTCCCAGCCGTCCTCGCGGTGGGCGAACCACGCCACGCCGCACTCCACGAGGAGCTCCTCACCCGATTCCGCCTCGAGCTCGCGCCACAGCGCCTGCGCACGGCGCGCCATCGCGGTGTAGTCGGCATCGTGGCCGTGCGAACAGCGGAACAGCCGCGTCTCGCCACCCGAGCTCGCGCGCCGATCGCCCGGCTCGAACTGGTCGACCAAGGTCACCCGCTCTCCCGCCCGCGAGAGCCACCATGCGAGCGACGCGCCAAACGTCCCGCCGCCGACGATCACCGTGTCCATCGAACGGCAGCACCATAGACCGCCCCGTCCCGACGGGCGGGGCACCAGAGGCGATCTGGCGCCCGCCGACTAGCGCAGGTAGGGTGCGTAGAGGGCTCGGGTGAAGGACACTGAATGGAGGATGCGACGCTCTCCGGCGTCATGACCATCTTCGCGTCGTTCATCTCCGACTTCTGGAACGACCAGATCGTCGCGCACGAGGGTGAGGGCCTGTTCTTCGTGCTCATCGGCTTCCTCGGCTCATTCGGCTTCATCCGGATGAGCACGCGCCTGATCCGCAGCCCGCGTGTGTCGTGGTGGCCCGGCAGCGTGGTCAGCGACAGCGGCGTGCACCTCCACCACCTGGTGTTCGGCATCTGGCTGATGATCGGGGCCGGCACCCTCGGTTTCTGGTTCTTCGGCGAGGACCCTTGGTTCGAGATCTGCGCTCTCCTGTTCGGCATCGGAGCGGGACTCACCGTCGACGAGTTTGCACTCTGGGTACACCTCGACGACGTCTACTGGGCCGAGGAGGGCCGCAGCTCGATCGACGCCGCCGTCATCTCGGTGGCGGCGATGGGGCTTGTCCTTCTCGGCTACCGGCCGCTCGACTTCACGACCGCGTCGGTGGGGACGGTGATCACGAGCATTGCGGCCGTCGTGCTCGAGCTCGCGCTGGTGGCCATCTGCTTCCTGAAGCAGCGCGTGCTGCACGGCGCGGTCGGGGTCTTCGTCCTCCCGATCGCGGCCTACGGCGGCGCGCGGGTCGGCAAGCCGCGCTCTCCGTGGGCGAGGCGCTTCTACGGGGAGCGGAACCCGCGCAAGCAGGCGAAGGCAGAAGAACGCTTCGCTCCCGAGCGGCGCACCGAGCGCTTCAAGGAGCGCTTCCGGGATGCGGTTGGCGGAACGACGGGCGACGCCTATGAGGCGAAGCTCGCTCAGCGCGCCGCCATCAAGGAGGCGGCGGCCGAGGTTGGTGAGCGGGCGGAGCGTGCCGCGGTCGCTGGTTCGGAGCTCGGCGATTCGAATCGAGTTCCATGAGCTCCGTCTAGGATCCAGTCGTGGCGCTGTCCTACGCGCACGGCACCGGTCAGATCCCGCTACTGGGCGAGACGATCGGGCACAACCTGGAGCGCACCGCCTCCAGGGTCCCGGATTCCGAAGCGCTCGTCTCCCGGCACCAGGGAGAGCGCTTCACGTGGGCCGAGCTGAACTCCGCTGTCGACCGGCTGGCCCGCGGGCTGCTGGGGCTCGGCCTCGCCAAGGGCGACCGCCTCGGGGTGTGGAGCCCCAACCGGTACGAGTGGGCGCTCGTGCAATACGCGACGGCGAAGCTCGGCGTGATCCTCGTGAACGTGAACCCCGCCTACCGGACATCCGAGCTCGGGTACGCGCTGGGCCAGTCGGGCTGCCGCGTGCTGGTTGCCGCTCCCGAGTTCAAGGGCTCGGACTACCGCGCCATGGTCGAAGAAGTACGCGGCGGGCTGCCCACGCTCGAGCGGGCGGTCTTCCTCGACTCGCCCGACTGGGCCGCGCTTGCCGCCGGTGAGGGCGGGCCAGGCGAGGATGAGCTCCGGGCGCGCATGGACGAGCTGGACTTCGACGACCCGATCAACATCCAGTACACGAGCGGCACCACGGGTAGCCCGAAGGGCGCCACGCTCGCCCACCACAACATCCTGAACAACGCAGTACTCCAGGGCGCCATCCTCGGCTACACCGAGGCTGACCGCGTTTGCATCCCGGTGCCCCTCTACCACTGCTTCGGCATGGTGCTGGGGAACCTGGCCTGCAGCGTGAGCGGCGCCTGCATGGTCTACCCGGAGGCCGCCTTCGATCCGCTGGCGACGCTCGAGGCCGTGGCGGAGGAGCGCTGCACCAGCCTCTATGGGGTGCCGACGATGTTCATCGCCGAGCTCGAGCATCCGCGCTTCCGAGAGTTCGACCTCTCGAGCCTGCGCACCGGCATCATGGCCGGCTCGCCCTGTCCGATCGAGGTCATGCGAAGCGTGGGCTCTGAAATGGGCATCGGGGAGATGACCATCGCCTTCGGCATGACCGAGACCTCGCCGGCCTCGACCATGGTCCGCCGCGACGACACCCTCGAGCACCGCTGCGGCACCGTGGGCCAGGCCATGCCCCACACCGAGATCAAGGTCGTCGACCCGGTCACCGACCGGACCGTCCCCCGCGGCGAGCCCGGGGAGTTCCGCACCCGCGGCTACCTGGTCATGCTGGGCTACTGGGACGACGCGGAGCGGACCAGCGAGGCGGTCGACTCGGCCGGTTGGATGCACACGGGGGACCTCGCGACCATGGACGATGATGGCTACGTGCGCATCGTCGGCCGCATAAAGGACATGATCATCCGCGGCGGCGAGAACCTCTACCCGCGCGAGATAGAGGAGTTCCTCTACCAGCATCCGGATGTGGCCGACGTGCAGGTGATCGGCGTCCCGGACGAGCGCCACGGCGAGGAGCTGATGGCATGGATGGTCGCTCGCGAGGGCTCGCAGCCGAGCGAGGATTCGATCCGGGACTTCTGCCGCGGGAAGATCGCCCACACGAA
>Ga0126313_10001695_pt1 | contig 11821 bp, 15 predicted proteins | sample Plot105A_FD_89954 | JGI IMG/M metagenome (GOLD analysis project Ga0126313, IMG submission 89954) | Serpentine soil microbial communities from UC McLaughlin Reserve, CA, USA - Plot105A | ecosystem: Environmental > Terrestrial > Soil > Grasslands | place: USA: UC McLaughlin Reserve, Lake County...
CACGCCGCTCGCCGCCCCTACGAGATCGCCCGCGAGCGGCTGGCCGCGCGGGCCGGGGTGCGGGCATGATCGCCGCCGCCACACGGACCGCGCCCGTTGCGGCGCCCGGCGCCGCCTTCGATGCGCCGACGACGGCGACCGCCGCCGCCGCGCGGCGCCAGACGATGGCCGACCTGCTCCGCCGCTCGGCCGTCCGCCACCCGGCGCGCACTGCGATCGTCGACGGCGAGACGCGCGTCACGTACGCGGAGCTCGACGAGGCCGTCAACCGCGCCGCCAACGCGCTCGCCGAGCGCGGGCTCGCGAAGGGCGACCGGCTCGCGCTGCTGGGCCACAACTCGCTCGGCTTCGTCGTCACGTACTTCGCCAGCGCGCGGCTCGGGCTGATCTGCGTGCCGGTCAACTACATGCTCGGCGCGGCCGAGGTCGCGTACATCCTCGACCACTGCGGCGCGACCGCGATGGTCGCCGAGGACCTGCTGCTGCCGCTGGCCGAGGCCGGCATCGCCGCGGCCGGGCGCGAGCGGCTCGTGACGGTGCGCGGCGTCATCGGCGACGCGCTGGAGCTCGGCTGGGAGCCGGTGAGCGAGTGGGCGGCGCACGACGACGCGAGCGAGCCGCTCGTCGACCTCGGCGACGACGACCCGGTCGAGCTGCTCTACACGAGCGGCACCGAGTCGCGGCCGAAGGGCACGATCCTCACGAGCCGCAGCCTGATCGCCCAGCACGTCAGCTGCTTCGTCGACGGCGAGATGACGCCGGACGACGTCGAGGTCCACGCGCTGCCGCTGTTCCACTCGGCGCAGCTGCACTGCTTCTTCACGCCGAGCATCCAGCTCGGCGCGGTCAACGTGCTGCTGCCGAAGGCCGATCCCGCCGCGATGCTCGCCGCCGTCGAGGCCGAGCGCGCGACGAAGCTGTTCTGCCCGCCGACGGTCTGGATCGCGCTGCTCAACCACCCGGACTTCGACCGCCGCGACCTGTCGTCGCTGCGCAAGGGCTACTACGGCGCGTCGGTGATGCCCGTCGAGGTGCTGGCGGAGCTGGGCGAGCGGCTGCCCGGCGTGCGGCTGTTCAACTTCTACGGGCAGACCGAGATGTCGCCCGTCGCGACCGTGCTCGGCCCCGACGACCAGGTCCGCAAGGCGGGCTCGGCCGGCCGCCCGGCGCTGAACGTCGAGACGATCGTCGTCGACGATGACGGCCGCCCCGTGCCCGCCGGCGAGGTCGGCGAGATCGTCCACCGCTCGCCGCAGGCGATGCTCGGCTACTGGGACGACGAGGCCAAGACGGCCGAGACGTTCCGCGACGGCTGGCTGCACACCGGCGACCTCGGGATCCTCGACGACGAGGGCTACCTGTACGTCGTCGATCGCAAGAAGGACATGATCAAGTCGGGCGGGGAGAACGTCGCCTCGCGCGAGGTCGAGGAGGTCATCCACGCGCACCCGGCGGTCGCCGAGGCCGCGGTGTTCGGCATCCCACACCCGCGCTGGATCGAGGCCGTCGCCGCGGTCGTCGTCCCGCGCGCCGGCCGCGAGCTGGCGGCCGAGGACGTCACGGCGTTCTGCCGCGAGCGCCTCGCCGGCTTCAAGACCCCCCGCTACGTCGTCGTCGCCGACGGGCTCCCGAAGAACCCGAGCGGCAAGATCCTCAAGCGCGAGCTGCGCACGACCCACGCCGGCCTGGCCGCGCAGAAGGAGCAATCTAAATGAGCACGATCGTCATCATCGACCACGGCGTTGTCGGCGACCGCGTCGTCGAGCGCCGCGTGCTGGCGTCCGGCGGCCACGATGTCGTCGACACGCAGGCGCTCGGCCTGGGCGTCGAGGACGCGTTCGACCTCGCCGTCGAGCGCGACGCGGTCGCGATCCTCGCCGGTCCGATCATCGCGCTGGACCGCGACCACCTCGAGCGGCTCGACGGCTGCCGGGCGGTCGTGCGCTACGGCGTCGGCCTGGACAACGTCGACGTCGACGCGGCGCAGGAGCTCGGCATCGCCGTCGGCAACGTCCCCGAGTACGGGCACGAGGAGATCTCCAACCACGCGATCGCGCTGCTGCTGGCGCTCGCGCGCAAGCTGCCGGCGTTCGACGCCGCGGTGCGGCGCGGCGGCACGGGCATCCCCGCTCCGCAGTCGGTCCGGCGGCTGTCGCACGGCACCCTCGGCCTCGTCGGCCTCGGCCGCATCGGCCGGCGCGTGGCCGAGAAGGCGCGCGCGTTCGGCATGGCGGTCGTCGCCTACGACCCGTACGCCACGGACGACGCCGGCGTCGAGCTCGTCGAGCTCGACGAGCTGCTCGCGCGCGCGGACATCCTGTCGCTGCACGTCCCGCTGACGCCCGAGACGCGGCACATGATCGGCGCGCGCGAGCTCGCGCTGCTGCCGGCGGGCGCGCTGGTGATCAACATCGGCCGCGGCGGCCTGCTCGACGAGGACGCGCTCGTCGACGCGCTGCGCACCGGGCACGTCGCCGGCGCCGCGCTCGACGTCACCGAGATCGAGCCGCTGCCGCTCGACAGCCCGCTGCTCGACGCGCCGAACGTGATCCTCACGCCGCACGTCGCGTGGGTCTCCGACGTCGCGCTCGAGGACCTCAAGCGCCTCACCGCCGAGGCCGCGCTGCGCCTGATCGGCGCGACCGAGCGGGCCGGCGTCGCACCGGAGCCGATCCGCTCCGCTCCCGACCTCGTCGCGCTCTGATGGCGGTTACGGAGCGCTTCATCCCCGGCCGCGCCGGGCTCGCCTTCGGGGCGAAGCTGGCGCGCCGCCCCGACCGCGTCGTCAAGCGCGTCGGAGGGCTGTCGGCCGAGCTGGCGCGCGTCGCGGCCGGCCGCGGCCAGGCGGCGCCGGCGCGCGGCGACCGCCGCTTCGGCGACGCCGCGTGGGGCGAGAGCCCGGTCTTCTCGCGGCTGCTGCGCGGCTACCTCGCGGCCGGCGAGACGATCGACGGCCTGCTCGCCGACGCCCGGCTCGGCGAGCAGGACGAGCGCCGCGTCCGCTTCGCGCTGCAGAACGTCCACGACGCGCTCGCGCCGACGAACTACCTGCTGACAAACCCGGCCGCGCTGCGCGCGACCGTCGACGAGCGCGGCGCCAACCTGGTCCGCGGCGCGCGCAACCTCGCGCGCGACATGACGTCCTCGCCGCGGCTGCCGGCGAGCGTCGACGCTGAGCGCTTCGAAGTCGGCGTCGACGTCGCGGCGACGCCCGGCTCGGTCGTCCTGCGCACCGAGCTGTTCGAGCTGATCCGGTACGCGCCGCAGACGAAGACGGTGCACGAGGAGCCGCTGCTGATCGTGCCGCCGATGGTCAACAAGCACTACCTCGTGGACCTCGCGCCGGAGCGCAGCATGGTCGAGTTCCTCGTCCGCCAGGGCCAGCAGGTGTTCTGCCTGTCGTGGCGCAACCCGGAGGCCGAGCACCGCCACTGGGGGCTCGAAACCTACGCCGACGGCGCGCTCGAGGCGATCGCCGCGGTGCGGGCGCTCACCGGCGCCGGGCGCGTGCACCTCGCCGGCAACTGCTCCGGCGGCGCGCTCGTGAGCATGCTCGCGGCGCGCGCCGCCGCGCTCGGGCGGCTCGACGAGATCGGCTCGATCACGACCGGGGTCTCCGTGCTCGACTCGCACCGCGCGGGCACCGCCAGCGCGTTCATGGGACCGGAGATCGCCAAGCTCGCGGTCGCCGGCATCGAGCGCAAGGGCTACCTCGACGGCGCGGCGCTGCAGACGTTCTTCGCCTGGCTGCGCCCGAACGACCTGATCTGGAGCTACGTCGCGAACAACTACCTGCTCGGCCGCACGCCGCCGGCGTTCGACATCCTGTTCTGGAACGCGGACACGACGCGGATGTCCGCGGCGCTGCTGCGCGACCTCGCCGACATGGCGGTCTCGAACGCACTGTGCGAGCCGGGCGCGATGGACCTGCTCGGCACGCCGGTCGACCTCGGCCGCGTGACCTGCGACGCCTACGTCGTCGCGGGCGTGGCCGACCACATCACGCCGTGGGAGAACTGCTACGCGACGACGCAGCTGCTCGGCGGCGACACGCGCTTCGTGCTGTCGAGCGCCGGCCACGTCGCGGCGCTCGTCAACCCGCCCGGCAACCCGAAGGCGCGCTACCGCACCGCGCCCGCGGGCGCCAACCCGGCGTCGGCGCACGAGTGGGCCGATGCGGCCGAGCAGCGCGGCGGCAGCTGGTGGGAGGACTGGGCGCGCTGGCTCGGCGAGCGCTCCGGCGGCGAGCGCCCGGCGCCGAAGCGGCTCGGCAGGGGCCGCTTCAAGGTGCTCGGCGCCGCGCCCGGGAGCTACGTGCTCGCGAGCTGAGCGTCAAGCAGGACCTTGCCGGGATTGAGCAGGTCGTCGGGATCGAGCGCCTGCTTGAGCGCTCGCATCACGCCGACCGCCGGCCCCGCCTCGGCGGCGAGCGCGCGGCGCTTGCCGAGCCCGACGCCGTGCTCGCCCGTGCACGTGCCGCCGGCGGCGATCGCGCGCTCGACCATGCGCCCGTAGACCGCCTCGGCGGCGCGCCGGTCATCCGGCTCGCCGGGGTCGATCAGCAGGATCACGTGGAAGTTTCCGTCCGCGACGTGGCCGAGCAGCGGCGCCGGGAACGGCAGCGTCACGAGGTCGGCGATCGTCGCGTCGATCGTCTCGGCGAGCGCCGAGACCGGCACGCAGACGTCGGTCGAGATCGCGCGGCAGCCGGGTCGCAGCCCGAGCGCGGCGAAGTAGGCGTTGTGGCGCGCGCGCCAGAGCCGGTTGCGGTCCTCGGCGCGCACCGACCACTCGAAGTCGCCGCCGCCGTTCTCGCGCGCGAGCTCCTCGACGTAGCGCGCGTCCTCCTCGACGCCGCCGGGCGAGCCGTGGAACTCGAGGAACAGCGTCGGCGCCTCGGCGTGGTCGAGCTGCGCGTGCGCGTTCACCGCTCGCATCGACGTCTCGTCGAGCAGCTCGCAGCGTGCGACCGGAACGCCCGCCTGCACGATCGCGATCGCCGTCCCGACCGCGTCCTGCGTGGTCGGGAACGAGCAGATCGCGGCCGAGATCGCCTCCGGGATCGGGCGCAGCCGCAGCGTCAGCTCGGTGATGATCCCGAGCGTCCCCTCCGACCCGATGAACAGGTGCGTCAGGTCGTAGCCGGCCGACGTCTTGCGCGCGCGTGTGCCGGTGGAGATCACGCTGCCGTCGGCGAGCACGACCTCCAGCGACAGGACGTTCTCGCGCATAGTCCCGTAGCGCACGGTGTTGGTACCGGACGCGCTCGTCGCCGCCATCCCGCCGAGCGAGGCGTCGGCGCCGGGGTCGACGGAGAAGAACAGGCCGTCGCCGCCGAGCCGCTTCTCCAGCACGGTGCGGCGGACGCCGGGCTGCACGGTCGCGTCGAGGTCGGCGACGCTGACGCGCACGATCTGGTCCATCAGGCTGGTGTCGACGGAGACGCCGCCGTGCGTGGCGAGGATGTGGCCCTCGAGCGACGAGCCGGTGCCGAACGGGATCACCGGCAGCGCGTGCTCCGCGCACGCGCGCACGATCGCTGCGACCTCGTCCGTCGACCGCGGGAACGCGACGGCGTCGGGCAGCGCGGGCGCGAACGACGACTCGTCGCGACCGTGCAGGTCGAGCACCGACGGCGAGGTGGAGATCCGGTCGCCGAGCAGCGCCCGCAGCGCCGCGACGGCCGCGTCCACGTCGCGAGTCATGCGGCGATCCCGCCCGGTGCCGCGTTCGAGCCCAACGCGTCGCGGCTCAGCGCGATCCCGCCCCGCGCGGCGTTCGAGCCCAACACGTCGCGGCTCAGCGCGATCCCGCCCCGCGCCGCGTTCGACCCCGACGCGTCGCGGCTCAGCGCGATCCCGCCCCGCGCCGCGTTCGACCCCAACGCGTCGCGGCTCAGCGCGATCCCGCCCCGCGCGGCGTGGGTCCCCTCTGCGTCGCGCCTCATGCCCGCGATCGTATCTGCGCGCGCGGTTAGGATCGCCCGATGGCGAGCGACGCGGGCCGGTGGTGGGGCAGGCCGCTCGCGGAGATGCGCTGGCAGGCCGAGCTGGTGCGGCTGTGCGCCAACCCGCGCTTCGTGCGTGGCGGCGAGCCGCGCGGCGACGGCCGGCCGGTCGTGCTGGTGCCCGGATTCGGCGGCGGCGACTGGACGCTCGCGCACCTCGCGTTCTGGCTCGGCCGGACGGGCTACCGGCCGGCGACGTGCAACTTCCTCGTCAACGCCGGCTGCGCCGAGAAGGCACTGGCGCGCGTCGAGCGGCAAGTGGTCGAGCAGTCCGAGCGCTCCGGCCGGCGCGTCGCCGTGCTCGGCCACTCGCGCGGCGGCTACCTCGCGCGCGCGATCGGCGCGCGGATGCCGGAGCGCGTCTCGCACGTCGTCGCGCTCGGCGCCGGGCTCGCGCGCCAGTTCGACGTCGCGGCCCCGGCGCTGGCGGCGGTGGCGGTCGCCCGCAGGGTCCAGGGTCGGCGCGGCTGCCTGACCGAGGACTGCGCGTGCGGCTTCACGGCCGCGTACACGTGCGCGTTCCCGCCCGGCGTGCGGCTCACGAGCATCTACTCGCGCGACGACGGGATGGTCCGCTGGGAGTCCTGCGTCGCCGACTACGCCGACAACGTCGAGGTGACCGGCTCGCACGTCGGCCTCGCATGGAACCGCAAGTCGTACCGCGCGATCGCGCAGGCGCTCGCGCAGCCGGAATATTCGAGCTGACCGTACCGATCAGCTCTTCGCGCCCACCTAGTCTCAGTCGGTGATGGCCACCGACTCTCCCCTGGCGATCGAGGCCACCGGGCTCGTCAAGGCGTTCGGCGAGACCCGCGCCGTCGACGGCGTCGACCTCGCCGTCCGCACCGGCTCCGTCTACGGCGTGCTCGGCCCGAACGGCGCCGGCAAGACGACGACGATCCGGATGCTCGCGACGCTGCTGCGCCCCGACGCCGGCTCGGCGCGCGTGCTCGGCCACGACATCGTGCGCGAGGCCGACGCCGTGCGCGAGCTGGTCAGCCTCACCGGCCAGCTGGCGTCGGTCGACGAGGACCTGACGGGGCGCGAGAACCTGATCCTGCTCGGCCGCCTGCTCGGCCTCAAGCGGCCGGCCGCGAAGGCGCGCGCGGGCGAGCTGCTCGAGGCGTTCGGGCTCGCCGACGCGGCGGGGCGGCTCGTCAAGCACTACTCCGGCGGGATGCGGCGCCGGCTCGACATCGCCGCGAGCATCGTCGTCACGCCCGACCTGATGTTCCTCGACGAGCCGACGACAGGCCTGGACCCGCGCTCGCGCAACCAGGTCTGGGAGATCGTCCGTGCGCTCGTCGCCGAGGGCACGACGATCCTGCTCTGCACGCAGTACCTGGAGGAGGCCGACCAGCTGGCCGAGGGGATCGCGGTGATCGACCACGGCAAGGTGATCGCCGAAGGTACGCCGACGCAGCTGAAGGCCTCGGTCGGCTCCGGCGCGCTGCATGTGCGGCTGCTCGATCCGGAGCAGCGGCCCGAGGCCGCGCGCGTGCTCGAGCGCGCGCTCGAGTCGGTGCACCTTGAGACCGATCCGGCCGCGCTGTCGGCCCCGTGCTCCGACGCCGACCGCGCCGCCGAGGCGGTGGCCGAGCTGACCCGCGCCGGCGTGCGGATCGCGGGCTTCGCGCTCGGCCAGCCGAGCCTCGACGAGGTGTTCCTGGCGCTGACCGGGCACACGGCCGAGGAAGCCGTGAGCGAGGAGGAGGTCGCCGCGTGAGCACCGCCCCCACGACGCGTTCCGCGCCCGGCGCCGACGAGGCGGCCGTCCGCAAGGCGCTCTCCTCGATGCCGCGACCGCCGCGCACGAGCGCGCTGTCGGCGGCCCTGACGTTCGGCTGGCGCGGGATGCTCAAGGTCAAGCACGTGCCCGAGCAGCTGCTCGACGTGACGATCACGCCGGTGATGTTCGTCGTGATGTTCACGTACCTGTTCGGCGGCGCGATCGCCGGCTCGACCGGCGAGTACCTGGACTACATTCTCCCCGGCATTCTCGTGATGTCGGTGCTGTTCACGACCGTCTACTCCGGCGTGGCGCTCAACACCGACCTCACGAAGGGCGTCGTCGACCGCTTCCGCTCGCTTCCGATCTGGCGGCCGGCGCCGCTGGTCGGCTCGCTGCTCGGCGACAGCGTCCGCTATCTGATCGCCGGCACCGTGATCGTCGTGCTCGGCGTGATCCTCGGCTACCGGCCCGACGCCGGCGTGCCGGGCGTGCTCGCGGCGCTGGCGCTGGTGATCGTGTTCGCGTTCGGGCTGTCGTGGATCTTCACGACGCTCGGGCTGCTGCTGCGATCGCCGAACGCGGTCATGAACGCGGGCTTCATGGGGATCTTCCCGGTCACGTTCCTCAGCAACGTGTTCGTCGAGCCCAAGACGCTGCCGAGCGTGCTCGAGGCGTTCGTGAACGTGAACCCGGTCTCGATCCTCGCGACCGCCTCGCGCGGGCTGATGGAGGGGAACGCGGAGGTCGGCGACATCGCGATCGTGCTCGCGACCGCGGCGGCCCTGACCGCCGTGTTCGCGCCCATCACCACGCGCCTCTACCGCCGCGCCTGAGCGGCGCCGTCCTGCTTTGGGGTCGCACCGTCACCCCTAAGCAGGACAGCGGGAGAAGAGCTCGCGGAGTTCCGTGAGCATCAGGCGTGGGTGCTCGACGACGTCGCCGTAGGTGTAGCGGCGGAACTCGTCGCCGCGGGCGCGGGCCTCGCGCTCGCGGCGGCGGTCCTGCTCCCACGCATGGCGAGAGTGGTGGTAGCGGTGACCGTCAAGCTCGACGGTCAGCCGGTGCTCGGCCAGCGGCGGTCGACCCCCCGCCCGCCCGCCGGCCGGTTCGTGACGGGAATAGGCAGCCCGGAGCTGGCCACGCGTGACGACGCCGTGCGCGTCGGAGGCGATCTCCGCGATCACCTGCTCCGCCGTCCTGTTCTGAGGTCGCATAGTGACCTCTAGGCAGGACGGCGCGAAATTATCTGGTATGCTCAACCGCACGGTTTATCAACCAAGCAGATGACTGCCGACCAGCTCAGCACCACGTTCGCGGCCCTCGCCGACCCGACGCGCCGCGCGATCCTCGCGCGGCTCGCGCAGGGCGAGGCCACGGTGGGCGAGCTGGCGGAGCCGTTCCCCATCACCCTGCAGGCGGTCTCCAAGCACCTCAAGGTGCTCGAGCGGGCCGGCTTGATCGCGCGCGGCCGCAGCGCCCAGCTGCGGCCGTCGCGGCTGCAGGGCGACGCGCTGAAGGAGGCCGCGGACTGGCTGGCGGACTACCGCGGCTTCTGGGGAGAGAGCTTCGACCGCCTCGGCGAGCACCTGCACGACATCCAGAGAGGCACCAAGTGACGGCGACGGCACAGGAGATCACGATCACGCGCGTCTACGACGCCCCACGCGAGCTCGTCTGGAAGGCATGGACCGAGCCCGCGCGGCTCGCGCAGTGGTGGGGCCCGCGCGGCTGGCGCACGGATCCGGCGGACGTGACGATGGACGTGCAACCGGGCGGCGCGTTCCGCGTCACGTCGGTCAACGACGCGGACGGCGCCGAGATGACGACGGAGTCGGTCTTCCGCGAGGTCGTCGAGCCGGAGCGGCTTGTGGTCGAGGAGACCGCCGAGGACTCGTGGCACGAGGGCGCCGTTAGCGTGCTCACGCTGCAGGACCTCGGCGACGGCCGGACCGAGATGGTCTTCCGCTCGACGATCCACACGAGCGCCGAGATGGGCGGCAACGCCGAGCGCGGCCTCGCGAGCGCATTCGACCGCCTCGCGGAGGTGCTGGCATGACGCTCGTCACCGGAGTCGACTTCGTCTCGGTGCCGACGAAGGACCTGGCCGCCGCGGCCGAGTTCTATGGCGGCGTGCTCGGCCTGCGCGAGTCCAGCAGATGGCAGCGCCCGGGCGACGAGCCGCTCGGCGTCGAGTTCGAGACCGGCACCGTCACGCTCGCGCTGGTCGCCTCCGACCGCCTGGGCATCGAGTTCCAGCCGCACAAGGTCCCGATCGCGCTGCAGGTCGACGACGTCGAGGCGGCGCGAGCGGAGCTCGAGTCGCGCGGCGTCAAGTTCCACGGCGACATCATCGACAGCGGCGTCTGCCACCAGGCGATCTTCGAGGACCCCGACGGCAACACGCTCGACCTCCACCACCGCTACGCGCCGCGCGGCTGAGCGCGGACCGCGGCCGGGGCGCGGTCAGTCGGCGGCGGCCGCGCCCCGGTAGGTTCCCAGCGTCCAGCGGTTGCCGTCGGGGTCGGTCACGGTGACGTCACGCGATCCGTAGTCGAGTTCGACCGGCTCGGTCACGTCGGCGCCGGCTGCCTTCGCGCGCTCGTAGGCGGCGTCGGCGTCTTCGACCACGACGTAGATCAGCTCACCTCGGCCGGGCTCGCAACCGCCGCCACGCAAGCGATGGTCGCGGAGGCGTTCGCGGACGAACGCGTCAGCGCAGTGGTCGCGCACACGCTCGCCGAACCAAACGCCTCGAACCGCGTCCTCGAGAAGACCGGCTTCCGTCACGACGGACAGGCGCAGGAGCGCGCTGAGATCGTGTGGCGCTACCGGCTCGCCCGCTCCGACAATATGTGATGCTTGCACATATCGGTGCCACGATGACGGACAACTCGTACGACACCATCGGCGTCGGCTATGCCGCCCGTCGCCGCCCGGATCCGAGGATCGCGGCGGAGCTGCACCGCGCGCTCGGGGACTCGGCCACGGTCCTGAACGTAGGGGCCGGCGCCGGCTCGTACGAGCCGACCGATCGCATCGTCGTGGCGGTCGAGCCGTCGCGCGTAATGATCGCCCAGCGGCCGCGGGGTGGCGTGCCGGCAGTGATCGCGCACGCCGAGAGCCTGCCGTTCGTCGACTCGGCCTTCGATGCTTCGATGGCGATCCTGACGGTGCATCACTGGGCTGACCTGGACCGTGGCCTGGCCGAGCTCCGGCGTGTCACCGCCGGCCCGATCGTGATCTTGACGCACGACCCGTCGGTCAGCTGGTGGCTGATCGACGACTACGCACCCGAGATCGCCGACCAGCTCGTCGAGGCCGGCCCCGCAGTCGAAGCCGTCGTCGATCGGCTCGGCGAAGCCGAGGTACGGATCGTCCCCGTCCCGGCCGATTGCTCGGACGGCTTCCTGCTCTCGTTCTGGAACCGCCCCGAGCGCGTGCTCGACCCGGAGGCGCGCGCCGCGACATCCTGCTTCGCGAAGCTCTCCGCCGACACGCAGAAGCGGGTCGCACGCAAGCTGGCCGCCGACCTCGAAGACGGCACCTGGGAAGCGCGGCACGGCCATCTCAGGCAGCTGACCGAGTTCGACGCGGGGCTTCGTCTGATCGCGGCCTCCGGGCCCTAGACCGGTGCGACCGCTACCAAGCAGATCGCGGCGAGAGGCGAACCTTCTTGGCAGCGCGTCGCTCGCCGTTGCCGATCGAATGCTCGCCGCGTGCCGCAGCGAAGCGTCGAGCACCGGCGAGTCAGCCGCGGGGACCGTTGCCGCCGCGACGTTCCTCGCGGGCTGCTCCATCGAGGAGTTGAGCCGGTCCGTCGGGCTGACGCACTCGGCAACCGTGCGGCTTGTCGACAGGCTCGAGGCTCGCGGCGAGCTCGAGCGGCGTCCTGGCCAAGATCGTCGGAGCGTCGCCGTCGTCGCGACGAGGAAGGGCAAGAGCCGGGCCGCACGCGTCCTCGCGGCCCGTGAGGCCGTGCTCGACGAGATGCTGGGTGCGCTCAGCAAGGCGGAGCGGCGCGAGCTCGCCCGCCTGCACGAGAAGCTGCTTGCGGGAGTGGTGAGGGCCGGTGCTACGACCGC
>Ga0126313_10001697_pt1 | contig 11821 bp, 13 predicted proteins | sample Plot105A_FD_89954 | JGI IMG/M metagenome (GOLD analysis project Ga0126313, IMG submission 89954) | Serpentine soil microbial communities from UC McLaughlin Reserve, CA, USA - Plot105A | ecosystem: Environmental > Terrestrial > Soil > Grasslands | place: USA: UC McLaughlin Reserve, Lake County...
ACGGGCATGATATCTATCTCCAATTTGTATTTTGCCTATGTCAGTATTTCTATCAAATGTAAATGTTCTTTTTATTGTATTATCCTTGCTTTTGTCAAGTTCTGCCTGAACATCTTCTATAACTTCAGACTGTATTTGACCCTTTATCATAACACCTATTACTAGTTTTTTAGTATCTTTTTTATCAGCCAGAGGAGCAAGAATTTTTATTTTAACTGTATCACTATTTGAGCTATTTACATTATTCAGAGTGGCTTGATATACTGCTTGGCTTTTTGCATATACTTGTGAATCAGGGTTGAACAGTTCAATCTCTGTTGGTTTTTTTATGTTTAATATATCTCCTTCATTAAAATCAAATTTCGTCAAGGAAGAATTGTATTCTTTTGAGAAATTACTACCAACTTGATATGCACATACAAAAAATTCGTCAGGTACATGAGCATCCACTATACCATTATCCACATCTGTTTTTAATTCAACATCAAGTTTTTTCTTGCTTTTGTCTATTGAAGAAATAGGAATATTTTGCTTAAAGTCATCCCCATTTATAAATGCTGTAAGGCGTATGAATTCAGTATTTTTCATATCCATATTATTCAGATTAATACGTGCTTTAACTACTAGTTGATCTTTATCTTTTTCTTTTTATATAATGCAAGTAACCTGAATATGTTTATGTAGAATTAAGTTATATTTGATTTAGTTAATGTGTCTGAATTACGGTTCTTATTATTTATCTTTTATTTTTAATGATTTATCTATTACTACAAATTAACCGATAGATATTAATTTCAAAATGATAATTCTTGCTTGGACTGGGAAATGTAAAATAATTTTATTCTTCCATTATAAATTGGAAATACTTTAATTTGCAGTGATAACATTGCTATCATCATACAATTTAGCTGGAGGAACTATTTCTCTTATTTCCAAGTCATATATATCAAACTTGAAATCATTTGCCTTGATTATAACAATTGGAGAACCCCATGTAATTGCTTGACCATTTGTCTCAGCACCACATTCTGTCATAGCATCTCCCCAATTACCATTATCTATCGCCTGATGCACTTTCTTATAGGGTCCTTTACCACCATTTTCTGTATCAACCCAAGTTTCTAATTTCACTGCGGTATCATTAAGATTATATGATATTGCTTTAAAACCAATTATTTTATTATATATATCTCCCACTGTTTTCATTTCATCATTGTAGCGTTCCCATTCATAATTAATATGGTACTGTTCTTTTTTCATTCTTACTTGCCCTTCATTCGAAAGATTGTTATGATAACTTGACCCTCCACAAAAAAAATTGGGTCCATTCTTATGATCACTATCAAGTTGACTATGAGATATTGATCTAGTTACTATTGAAATAGAATGTGAATCTCCTTTAGAACGTGCTGAATCAAGTAGTTTAAAAATCAAAGTGACTTCTATATTTTTCCAATCCGTTGGTTTATACCAATATCCAATCTTTTTTAGTTCAGAATAATCCCAGCTTTGAATTTTACCTTTAGACAGATTATTTAATTGGCCCACTTTATCAGGTAATATTCCTGCATCTTTCGTATGAATATCAATTCTAGGTCGTCCATAGTCTATTCTCCAACTTCCGTCATCATTCTGTTTTGTAAAGACGTTTGATTTATCGGTTTTATCTACTTGGACTTTATCATTTGGATTATTAATGTTAAATCTGTATGTCTGTCCATTTGCTATAGTTTCATAAACCTCAGGTATTACTATTCGTTTTATAGGAAAGAAAGATCTATAAGCAGGATTTATATAAGAGGTATCTAATTTTTCCTTTTCTTCATCACTATTTTCTTTATCTTTATCTTTATCTTTATCTTTTGTTTGTTCTTGCTCTCCTTTGTCTATGGTAGTCTCTTTTTCTTCCTTTTCATCTACTTTTTCTTTATTGTTGTCGTTAGGTTCTGCGTAGATATATAATTTAGGTAAGGGATCACTAGTATGAGTATAATTGGTAATAGTTATTACCATAACAATAATTAACATAAAAAATAACAAAGAGAATGTAAATTCTGTGTTATGTACGTGCACTTTTTATTATTATTTACCTATTATATATAATAACTACTTATAATTATTATAGAATTTATTACAGTAATTGTAGAGGCTATTGATATTTCATAACATTTTTCCCTTCTTTGTTACATATGGAAGAAAAAGGATAGAAATAAGTCTGTTTTAGAAACAATTACAAATTAAATATTGAAAAGCATGGGAACATTTGCTGATCAAACAATTTATCATATAGAGATATTTTCTGCTCATTGTCCTTTGTAAATATATTACCGGTAGTACAGAAATAGGGAAAATGTAAAGGTTATTTTTAATTACCATACCAATATCAAACCCGTTGTTAAACACATATAATAAAAATTTTCTTTTTTCTTGCAGGCCTTTTTGAAATAGGCGAAGGTTACCTAGTTTGGTTGAGAAAAGGTATTAGTTGGATAATTGAGATCGAGGGAGACCTCATGATACCATTAGTTAGGAGTTGCAATCAGGATTCGGATTCTTTTGATACCAGTTGATAATGATCTTCACATACTGGAAAACTTTGAGAAGTAGTCTTATTTTCAATATGTCTTGTAGCAGGATTAGAACACTCTTTCTCTTCGGAATGTCCGAGTATTTTGGCATAAGTTGCATAATAACATGTGTCATCTTTTATGGTGTTACTCATTCTTATAATCTTCTTTATTCCAATCATAAATCTTACTAATAAAGGTTTAGTTCTAATTCTTCAGAACTATTAAAACTCCAAAGTAATGAATTAAAGTATTAAATAAGAAAACTATACTATTAAAACTGTAAATGTTTAACAATTTTAATAATATTAATGCTAGTAGTTATGATCTACTCCCAAGACAATTTCTCAATTATATAGACTAAGAGTTAAGTTATTTTGAAAAAATCGCAAATAAGAAATTTTTCTTTAATATATTAAAAAATGACAAATGAGAATTAAATGTATATGAATCAAAAAAAGCGGAAGAAGAGGGGGATAAGGATAAATATGATAAATCAAAATATCAGATAATCTACAGGGCAAACAACCTCTATCAATTTATCAAAAGGTTATTGATGATTAGAGAGTATTTAATTAAATATTTTTACAATAATAGAACAAAAACAATCTAATATTATCATAATCAAAAAAGAAAAAAGTTTTATCTACTAGATGATGATCTTTCTATCTTTCTTGCGTAGTTAAAGTTATTTTGCACGATATCGTTGTAATATCTTTGTGTGACTTCTATTGATACCAAATATATAGAACAAAAAACTAATATTTTTTTAAAAATAGTTTTGCTTTCATATGATAAAATAAGATATTGGAATATTATCTAGGATGTTCTGGTTGGAGTTATGAGGGATGGAAAGGACCATTCTATCCTAATGATTTAGATAATAGATTTGGCTTTTATATTATTCTCAAATATTTGATTTTGTTGAAATAGATTCTACTTTTTACAAAATACCATCTAAGTTTATGGTTAACAACTGGAATAAAAAAACTCCAGATAATTTCAAATTTGCTGTTAAATTTCCAAAAATTATAACTCATGATAAACGTCTAAAAAATGTAGAAAAAGATATAGAACATTTTTATGATGCGATGGAACGACTATATGATAAGATATTTGTATTTCTGATTCAGTTACCTCCATCTTTGCAAATTGCTGAAGGATTAGATTTGATTAAGAATCTACGTTATCCGTTAGATCCATCTTTTAGATATGCTATAGAGGTTAGACATCATACTTGGTTCAATGAAATTTTTTACAATGTTCTTAAAGAAAGAAACTATTGTCTTGTATGGAGTCAACAAGATATTCTTATTACTCCGCCAATTTTAACTACTGATTTTGTATATTTGAGACTAATACGAGATAGGAGCATCAATGAAAGAGACTTTGGTAAAATAAATAAAGACAGAACAAACGAAATGCAATTGTGGATTAATATACTCACAAATATTAAAAATGACAAAAAAGTGTTAAAAATGCTATAATATCAGCAAACAATCACTATGCTGGTTTTGGTCCAATGACTGCAAAGTTATTCTCAGAAATGATGAACTTGAAAAATCGCATAAGACCATTTCCTTTTTTGGATTACAAAATATCTTCTAATGAGACTGCTATATTAGAAAATGAACGGGATTATCGCAAATACAAACAATCCTATTATAAGACTAAAACAAGACAAACTGACATTTCTGAATTCTTCTCATAAAATAATATTATTATTATTAACTACCCTAATATTACAAAATTGATATGTTAAAAAATTACTATCTTTAAGCATTTTTTATATAATTATATGGTTTTTTAAGTTAACCATTGAATAATGTTTCACTTAACCAAAGAACATTCGTCTTAGAGGGTGAAAGGTTGAAGCATAGCAAGTAAGAGTATCTTATGGTATTAAAACGAGAGAAAAATATCCAAAGTATTTATATAATATTTAATTGATTAACAAGATTTTAATTGATTGTACTAAGGCTTGAAAAATATCTAATTCTAGTTTTATTTACATACAATAACCAAATTTTGTAGTTACCTTAGTCAAGTTATTTAAAAATATAAAATATTAGTAATTAGTCTTTAGCGTTCTACACCAAATGCTAATTTTATTGTAGCATGATATTTAGTAATACTGCCTGTATTTGGGTCAACTACAGCAGTTTTACTAACAACCTCGAGACCTGTAATTCCTCGTATTGTTTTGGTTGCCTCTTGCAGGGCAACTTCTACAGCCTCCTGCCATCCTTTATCAGAACTACCAACAAGTTCTACAACAGTTGCAATCGATTCAGACATAATAGTTGTTATCAGTTTTTCGAATTATTAAATTTTGTTATTGAAAATGTACTTTCCATAAACTTTTTTCTGAAGAAAGTAAAGATGACAATTTCTCATAGTAACCAAAACCACATTCATCTAAAACAATTTCGAAATTAAATTTTTCTCTAGAAAATAAATGATCGTTTTCTTCTTTTTGAATTTGCAATTTTAGAGCAGTAGTGAGCTTATTGGATATACTATTACTAGAATAGACATACCAGAAATTATTAGCTGTTCTTAATCTGGATAAATGTTGCCGTAAATTTGCTTTATTTGTTAATGAATCAGTATAGTAATTGTTCATTAGCTCAATATTTACGTCGATCCATGATGGAGTTCTCCAAGAAGCAATTTTTTGGAAACCAAATTCTTCGTACTCACAACCTCCATTTATGCCACATTGACCTCCAGAATCAAATGTAGTTACTATACAATTTGCCAGTTTAGCAACATATTTGCGAAAATCAATACCAGGCTGCATCCATCCAACAAAGGCTAAATCAAATGTGTGTTTATATGTGAAAAATTCAATTGGAATTGAATATATGTAATCTGGTTTAGTCTTTTTTAATAAATAAAGAGGTAATAGATTTTGTTCTATACCTATAGATTGTGGTAAATATTTTCTTATTCTTCTTAGGAAATCTCCATTACCACATCCAATATCAATATATTTTGCATTCTCAGAAAGAGCTTTGGCAATTGATATTACACGTAGAACATCTATTTTTCTATAACAAAAATAGGTTCCAGAAAATAAAGGGAATATAAATCGTTCATGATGAGCAGAAGATGGGTTTTTTTGCCGGTAGTTTTTGTAAAATTCATACGCTTTAAGAATTTCGTCAAATGAAAAAGACATAAATTAACAAAATAATAGAGAAGATGCTTATAATAATTTGGATTATTGTTAAAAATTAGGTGAAGATCAGTTCTAGAGTATAGAATAAAACTTTATTATAACAGTGTTTAAAAATCCCAAAAGGCTTATTAATCTATGTCATTAACTGTTACTATGGGTAGAAGTTTTAGTGACTGGTGGAATACTGTTCCAGCAGATTTAAAAGAAAAAGCTCGTAGAGGAGACGAAAATAATAAACCACTACTGAACCAAGTTAATTATGTTCTTCTTCATTTGCACTTAGCAGGAAAACATGATGCAAAACCATCGCATGATGAGCTAAAAGATTGGTTACATAGTGGACAAGTAGACGTTTTGAGAATGAATAAATAAAAATAAATATATACTTTTAGCTTTTTTCTTACATTAAATTTTTTATACTAAATATTCTACTTTGTGTTTTTTAACCTTTTATATATTATAACACTGTTTTGATATCGACATAGGGTTTAAATAGTTTCGCCAACATCGGACCATTAGTGAAATATTGAATGACAATTGCAATACTTCCAGATGTTGATGAACAAAGATGTATTGGATGTGCACTTTGTGTAGAAATTTGTACTGCTCTTGGTCCAGACGTTCTCAGAGTAAAACCTGTAGAAGGTTGGAAAAGAGGTAAAGCCTTTGTATTTTATCCAGAAAGATGCATTTCTGATGGTGCTTGCGTAGGAGTTTGTCCAACACATGCAATATTCTGGATGAGACCAATGGAATACACACCAGGACAACCAGTCCCATTACACAAAAACGGTGTATTTGACAAGGGCTGGGAAGAAGGTTAAAAATACAATCCACTATAATCAAATAGAAAATTTCAACTCATTTTTTATATTTTTGTTATAGGTCTTTTTTATCGATCCTCTTTAGATTTACGTCAAGTTATATTTTCTTTTTTTATATAAAACATGATACGAATAGGAATTACAGGTAATCCTGGTGTTGGTAAACATACAATAGCTGATTTGCTTTCTAAAAAAATAAAAAATAGTAAAATAATTGACATAAACAAAATAATTCTATCAAATCAAGCTTTCAATTATGAAACATACGAAGCTGATTTAAAAAAAACTAGACTATTCTTATTAAAAGAATTAATTAATGATGATAATGTAATAGTAATTGGACATCTTTTACCATACGTAATCAAAAGAAAAGAATTAGATTTTATAGCTATACTAAGAAAATCTCCTTATTCTTTGCTAGATGTTTATGAGAAGAGAAAATATTCTAATAAAAAATTACAAGAAAATATACTCTGTGAAATTTTGGGCATATGTTTTTATGATACTTTAAAGGTATTTGGTAAATTGAAAATTTCTGAAATAGATACAACTAGTAATGACTCAGAAGAATCAGTGAAGCAAATTATTTTGAATTATGATCACAAGTCAAAGAGACAAATAGGTTTAGTTGATTGGTTAGATGTAATCTATAAAAATGGAGATAATAGAAAATTTTTATACATTAATTAATTAAATATAAAAAATCTCACATTATGATACAAAACTGATGATATTGAAATTATATATAGCTGCTATCATAACCACAATAGAATTAGCTTGTCTGTAGCATTTAGAAAATTTGGAGAGGAATCAATTCAATTTTTAGGAAAGAAGATATCTATAGAAACTTCAGATAAAAAAACATATAGTGGGACATTAATTGGAATAAATGAAAAATTAGATATAATATTAGAAGATTTAGAAACTAGTAGTGGAATAATAAAAATGATCATAAATGGTTCATTTATAAAGGAAATTCGATTAATGGAAAAACCATTTGATTTAAAAGCTCTTGCAGATAGATTTTCAAGGGTTTTTCCAGGTTTAGTAAAATTGAGAGAAGATGTGAGAGCTATTATAGTTATGGATAAAATCAAAGTTACCCAGAATGGCATTGAAGAAGGTACAGGACTTGCAGCCGATAGAATAAAAGCAATTTATGACGAATTTATAAGGGAGACAAAGAAATAATATTGTCGTTTGAGGTCAGACATAGTGACCTAGGCGGACGAATAGGAAAATTAAATACAGCACATGGAATTCTTGATACCCCCGCATTTATTCCAGTTGTTCATCCCATAAATCAAATAGTAGATGTAAAATTGCTCAAAACAATGGGATTTCGAGCAATTATTACTAACGCATATATCGCTCTTAAGCACTATGGAGATAACGCCCGGAAGAAAGGAATCCATAGAATAATTGATTTTGATGATATTGTGATGACAGATTCTGGAGGTTATCAAGTGCTGGAATATGGAAATATTGACATAGGACCGATTGAAATGGCAAAATTTGAAATAGACATAAAAACTGACATAGCTGTGCCTTTAGATAAACCAACAGGATTTGGACTTGAATATAGTAAAGCAATTGAATACGTTAATCAAACAATTAGTAATGTTAAAAAAACTGTTGAAGTAATTAAAAATAATAATAGTTGTAATACCAATCAAATAAATACCATATGGGCAGGGCCTGTTCAAGGTGCAGAACACTTAGATTTAGTAGAAGCGTCTGCAAAACTCTTTGATGATATGAATTTTCAATTAATGGCTTTAGGAAGCCCCGTTGAGTTAATGGAAGCCTATGAATTTGCTAAACTTTCTGAAATAATTTGTACTTTAAAAAAAACTATTCCGTCCAAACCCATTCATCTGTTTGGAGCTGGGCATCCATTAACCATTCCATTAGCAGTTGCATTAGGCTGTGATATGTTTGATTCTGCATCATATATTTTATATGCTAAAGATAATAGATATATGCATTCTAATGGAACTACAAGATTAGAAGAAATTACATATTTCCCTTGCTCTTGCTCTATTTGTAATTCTTATACCCCACATGAGTTATTACAAACTACTGAAATTGAACGAATTATTCAATTGTCATTACATAATTTATATGTCTTAAAAAAGGAGGTGAATTCGGTAAAGCAATCAATACTTGATGGAAGGCTGTGGGAGTATATAATGAGCAAGGCTCACAATCACCCAAAATTAATGGATGCTGTTAGATTATTTAAAAACTTTGATTATCTGGAAGATGGTACACCAATCTATAAAGATAAAGCCATTTATTTTAATGAACCATATGATCAATATAGACCAGAAGCAAAAAGATTTAGAAAAATGGTAACAAAATATATTATTAACAATAAAAATAAACTAATTTTACATCCTGAAACAAAAATACATCCATTTTACGCCTCGAAAAATTTCATCAAAATCAAAGAGCTATTATCTGATTGGGAAGTTTTTTCCTATAATCCATTTTTAGGAATTATTCCTGCTGAGATATCAGATATATTTCCAGCATCGCACAATATCATATCTGTAGAAAATGATGCTCAAAGTTTTGCAGCAAATTATTCGTCATTCATTGATGCAATGAAGTTTTTTTTAAAAGTTAACCAAGGTAAAAATATAATAATTATAGCAAATGAATTTATGAAACAAATTATTTATTATTTTCGTAGTCAAGAAAATATTAATGAAATTTTTAACTCAAATATCAAAATATTAGATTACAAAGAAAATACTATATTTGAAATATCGTCTGAGATACACAATAAATAAGAACTCTTAAATAAATTTACTTTTTGGTAGAACATTTATACTAAAATTTGTATGTACTTTATTTTCATAATCTGAAATATGTGGTTCTAGTTGCAATGTCATTCCAATTTCATCTAAACCTTCTAATAATATCTTTTTCTTAGACTGGTCTATTTGAAATTTTAATTGTCTTGAAATTGGTTTTAATTCTATCTGTTGTTTATTTAAATCTACTTTAATAATACAATCAGGATTATCAAAAAGATATTCTATCTCTTTTTTTGGCAATATTATTGGTAATATGCCATTTTTTATACAGTTACTATAGAAAATATCAGCAAATGAAGGAGAAATAATAACTCTAAAACCATAATCCATTATTGCCCATACTGCATGTTCTCTAGAGCTTCCACTTCCAAAATTATCTAATGTAAGAAGAATAGGATATCCGGAATACTGTGGATTGTTTAATACGAAGTCCTTTTTAGGTTCACCATTCTTATTGTAACGCCAATCATAAAATAAGTATTTTCCAAATCCGATTTTTTGTGTCAATTTAAGAAATTGTTTTGGAATTATCTGATCTGTATCAACATTAACATATGGAAAAGGTGTTGTTTTACTTTCAAAATTTTGAAATGGTTCCATAATAATTGATTAAGAGAAGATATGTTGAATATTTATATCCATTCTCGAACATCAACAAAATGTCCTTCTATCGCTGCTGCTGCTGCCATAACTGGACTTACCAAATGAGTTCTACCTCCAACTCCTTGTCTTCCTTCAAAGTTTCGATTTGATGTACTAGCACACCGTTCACCCGAGGAAAGAATATCAGGATTCATTCCCAAGCACATACTGCATCCAGATTCTCTCCATTCAAATCCACTCTCTACAAAAATTTTATCTAATCCTAATTTTTCTGCTGTTAACTTGACCGATTGAGATCCTGGTACAACCATAGCATGAACTTTTGGTGAAACTTTTCTTCCTTTTACAATAACAGATGCTTCGATAAGATCTTCTAATCTAGAATTCGTACATGAACCTATAAACACTCGGTCAATACAGATATCAGTAATTGGAGTACCGGATTTTAAATTCATATATTCAAGTGCTCGGGTTGCAGCCTTTTCTTCATCTTCATTACCCATAGCATATTCATCCGCATATGGAATTATGCCTGTCACATCAGCAACCATTGAAGGATTTGTTCCCCAACTCACTTGTGGAGAAAGATTTGATATATCTACTTCTACTTTTTTATCAAAACTAGAATTATTATCAGTTTTCAAATCCTCTTTCCAATATGTAACCATTTTTTCAAACTTTTCGCCTTTAGGAGAGTATTCTCGATTACGTATATATTCAAAGGTTATTTCATCAGGAGCAATTAATCCTGCTCTAGCTCCGGCTTCTATTGACATATTACAAATAGTCATCCTTTTTTCCATTGAAAATTTCTTTATAATATCACCGCGATACTCTACAACTGCTCCAATACCTCCACCTATACCTATTTTACGAATGAGTGCTAATATAATATCTTTAGCTGATACTGCCAGTAAATTTTTTGGTTTACCAAAAAAATTTATTTCCATAGTTTTTGGTTTAGTTAGCCAAAGACATTGAGTTGCAAGTACATGTTCTACTTCACTAGTACCAATTCCGAAAGCAAAGGCTCCAAAAGCTCCATGCGTAGAAGTATGACTATCTCCACAAACTATAGTAGCACCTGGAAGAGTTATTCCTAGTTCAGGACCTATAACATGAACTATACCTTGATTAGGACTATCCAAATCAAATAAACGTATACCAAATTCTTTACAGTTTTCTACTAATGTATTAATCTGTATAGCAGAGATTTGATCAACTATTGGAAGACCTCTGTTTATAGTAGGAACATTATGGTCCATAGTAGCAAAAGTCAAATCAGGTCTTCTAACTTTTCTATTACTTGTTCTTAGACCATCAAATGCTTGTGGTGATGTAACTTCATGGATCAAGTGTCGATCTATATAAAGTAAATATGAATCAGGATTTATTGGTTCGTTAATACTTTTAGTAGTAGAATTAGGATATACTATATGATTATCCCAAATTTTTTCAAAGAGAGTATGTGACATTATGTTATATATTATATAATAGTAAAATATAATCATATAACATCCGAAAGAATGAAAAAATACTTATGTAGTATTGAACTGATTAACTTTGATTAATATGCACGTACAAGATAATAGATATTCTGAATATATAGCAAATCAGATTAAAAAAGGAACAACTACTTGTGCTCTTTCATGTTCAGATGGCGTTGTATTAGCTGCTGATACTCGTGCTAGTGCAGGTATGTTTATAGCTGATAGGCATGTAATGAAAATTCAAAAAGTTGATAACCATTTAGGAATGACTATTGCAGGAGGAGTAGCTGATGCTCAGAATCTTGTAGATACAATGCGATATAATGCA
>Ga0126313_10001698_pt1 | contig 11818 bp, 13 predicted proteins | sample Plot105A_FD_89954 | JGI IMG/M metagenome (GOLD analysis project Ga0126313, IMG submission 89954) | Serpentine soil microbial communities from UC McLaughlin Reserve, CA, USA - Plot105A | ecosystem: Environmental > Terrestrial > Soil > Grasslands | place: USA: UC McLaughlin Reserve, Lake County...
GTACCAGGCCAGGCTGTACGAGCAGGGGGAGTCGCCGGCTGAGCTCTGGGACGCGCTCGCGGAGAAGGGCTACCTCGGGGTGAACATCCCGGAGCAGTGGGGAGGGGGCGGGCTCGGAATGTCTGCGCTCGCCGCGGTGGGCGAGGAGGTCTCGGCGTCCGGCAACTCTCTGCTGCTGATCGTCGTCTCGCCGGCGATCGCCGGCTCGATCCTGGCCAGGCACGGGAGCGACGAACAGAAGGAGCGCTGGCTGCGCGGGATCGCCGCCGGCACGACGCGGCTCGCCTTCGCGATCACCGAGCCCGATGCGGGCACCAACTCGCACAACCTGCAGACCTCGCTGGACCGTAAGGGCGACAAGCTCGTCCTGCGCGGTCAGAAGACGTTCATCTCGGGCGTGGAGTTCTCGGATGCCGTCCTCGTCGTAGCGCGCAGCCGCAGTCCCGACGGCTCCCTCGGGCTGCCCACGCTGTGCATCGTCGACGTCGACGCACCCGGCTTCACCCGCGACCAGATCCCGATGCCCTACCTGGGCCCCGACTACCAATGGCAGCTGTTCTTCGATGACGTGGAGCTCGAGGAGGAGCGACTGATCGGAGGGGAGAACGGCGGCCTCGGGCCGATCTTCGACGGCCTCAACCCCGAGCGGATCATGGGGGCTGCGATCGCCTGCGGCGCCGGCCGCCGGGCGCTCGAGAAGGCGGCGGCCTACGCCAACGAGCGCGTCGTGTGGGGGGTGCCGATCGGCTCCCACCAGGGCCTGGCGCACCCGCTGGCAGAGGCGAAGATCGAGCTGGAGCTGGCGCGGCTCATGATGCAGAAGGCGTGTGCGCTCTACGACGCCGGCGCCCCCGGCGCCGGCGAGGCCTCGAACATGGCCAAGTACGCCACCGCGGAGGCGGCCATCCGCTGCGTCGACCAGGCCATCCAGACCCACGGCGGCAACGGGGTGGCGCTGGAGTATGGCCTGACCCAGATGTGGTGGGGGGCGCGCCTGACGCGGATCGCGCCCGTGTCGCGGGAGATGATCCTCAACTACGTCGCCGAGCACTCCCTGGGGCTGCCCAAGAGCTACTGACTGGCTGCCTGGCCAAACGTGGCGCTAGGATGCGGCGGCCCGTGGACCTGACCCTCTCTCCCAGCGAGCAGGCCTTCCGCGACGAGCTGCGCGCCTGGCTGGAGGAGAACCATCCGGGGGAGGAGCCGAAGGGGGAGAACGAGGCGTTCGAGTTCCGCCGCACCTGGCAGCGGCGGCTGCACGAGGCGGGCTATGCCGGACTCTCGTGGCCGAAGGAATACGGCGGCCGTGGCGCCACGCTCGTGGAGCAGGCCATCTTCGGCGAGGAGCTGGCTCGTGCCAAGGCCCCCCCGGCCGCGAATCTGCTCGGGCTGGTGATGGGAGGCCCGGTGGTCATTGCGCACGGCACCGAGGAGCAGAAGCAGCGCTACCTCGAGCCGATCCTGTCCGCGGAGGAGATCTGGTGCCAGGGTTTCTCCGAGCCCGACTCCGGCTCGGACCTGGCTTCGCTGAAGACGCGCGCGGTCAGGTCAAACGGCGAATGGGTTGTCACGGGCCAGAAGGTCTGGACCACGCTGGCCCATGAGGCCAAGTGGTGCATGCTCGTGGCGCGCACGGACCAGGACGCGCCCAAGCACCAGGGCCTGACCTACTTTCTCATGGACATGGAGCAGGACGCCGTCCAGGTGCGGCCGCTGCGGCAGATCACGGGCGAGGCCGAGTTCAACGAGCTGTTCATGGAGGAAGCTCGGATCCCGGACGAGAACGTCCTCGGTGGCGTCGGCAATGGCTGGCCGGTTGCGATCACCACGCTGATGCACGAGCGCGCCGGAATCGGCGCGTCCAGCGCAATCAGCGTGAAGATCGCGCTGGGGCAGCTGGTCGAGCTGGCCAAGGAGCGCGGTGTGGTGGACGACCCGCTCGTGCGGCAGCGCTTCGCCCAGCTCGAGATCGAGGCCGAGGCGCTACGGCTCAATGCCTGGCGCGGCCTCACCCAGGTCATGAAGACCGGCGTGCCGGGCCCCGAGGGCTCCCTGCCCAAGCTCCAATGGGCCGCGGTCAACCAGGGGCTCACCGAGCTGGCGATGGAGATCCGCGGCGACGAGGCGCTTCTGCGCGACTCCGAATGGACGTACCGGTTCCTGCGCGCCCGCGCCAACTCCATCGAGGGCGGGACCACCGAGGTGCTCAAGAACATCGTCGCCGAGCGCGTCCTGGGGCTGCCCAAGCTGAGATGAAGGGCCCGGGAGCAAAGCACCCCCCGGACGCCGCGCTGCAAGCCGTCGCCGGGCCAGATCCATGAACTTCGACTTCTCCGACGATCAGCAGGCCATCAAGCGGACGGCGAAGGACCTGCTGGCCACTCGCTTCAGCCCAGAGCGCGTCCGTGAGCTGGCGGACGCGGGCGATCCGCAGGGGGATCCCCCCGGGATCCGCCCTCGATATGACGAGAACGTTTGGAGCGAGCTCGGCGAGCTCGGCTGGCCCGGCATCTTCATCGACGAAGAGCACGGCGGCCAGGGTCTCGGCGCGGTCGAGCTCATCATCTTGATGGAGGAGCTGGGCTACGCGCTCGCCCCGCTGCCGTTTCTCTCGAACGCGGCCGCAGGCCTGGTACTCCAGCACGCGGGCTCGGACGAGCAACGCGAGCGCTGGCTGCCCGGGATCGCCTCGGGCGAGGCCCGGGGGACCGTGGGAGTCGGGGCCGGCGGTGAGCCGCCGCTCGTGCCGGACGCCGACTCCGCGGAGCTCATCGTCCTGCTGGAGGCCGACTCCGGAACGGTCGTCGAGGCCTCGGCCGCCGAGGTCGAGCCTCTCGAGACGATCGACGCGACGCGTCGCTTCGACCGCGTACGGGCGGACGGAGGCGAGCCGCTCGGCGGCGACCCGGGGCCGGCCGTCGACCGGATCGCCACGGCGGTCGCGGCCGAGCTCGTGGGCGTCTCGCAGCGGGCGATGGAGATGGCGGTGGAGTACGCGCGCGAGCGGAAGCAGTTCGGACGCCCGATCGGCTCCTATCAGGCGGTCTCGCATGCGTGCGCCCAGATGCTGCTGGAGACCGAAGGCGCCCGCTCCACGACCTACTGGGCCGCCTGGTGCGCCGATGCCGAACCCGAGACCCTGCCGCTCGCGTCTTCCATGGCCAAGGCGTACGCATCGGACGCCGGCTGGCGCGTGAACGCCTCATCGCTACAGGTGCACGGCGGCATCGGCTTCACCTGGGAGCACGACCTTCACTTCTTCCTCAAGCGGGCGAAGGCCGACGGCCGGCTTTATGGCTCCGCTCGCGAGCACCGCGAGCGGGTGGCGGAGCTTTGCGGCCTCTCACGCGAGACAGCGGCCGCAACGAGTTGAGGACCAACCCCACGGGAGGCACTTCCGGATGCGCCCCGTACCAGGGCGCGACCGGAGAGCCGAGTGGCCGCAGGCTGACTAGCGCTTGCCTGTGAAGGCGGCTATCAGCGGCGCGAGCACGCCGTGCTTCTCGGGCTTGGGCGCCGGCGTCGTGGGCGGCACCGGGCGCGGGGGCTCCGCGACGACGTGGGTCACGTGGCTCCCGCCGGTGAGCTTCTCGACGCGGCTGGGAAGGTCGACCTGCAGCCATTTCGAGGCCCCGGTCGGAAGCGTGGAGATCACGACCTCGTCGTACCTGGTCGGATCCCAGGCGTCGTGCACGGCCGCGATCGGGTCGTGGTCACCGACCTCGCCCTGTACCTCCAGCCCCGCATCCCGCATGGCCGCCAGCGCCGAATCGAGGCGCGTCCGGGCCGCCTCGCGGCCCACCGAACCGGCCGCGGGCGCCGGAACCAGCAGCGTGAACGCGCAGGAGTCCCGGGAGGCCCGCTCCTTGAGCGCCTGGATCAGCTCCGGTGCGTCGGCTGTCACGTTTGCGACGACCAGCACACTGAACTTCCAGGCCATTTGGTCTTCCCCTCTCTGCTCGGTACGAGCATACCCCGTGGCGGCGTCCGGCCTGCACTCGATTCGAACCGCGCTATGCGGGAAGCCGCCCCCCGATGAACTGGGTGATCCCCGTGATCCGCTGGCGGATCTCCTCGAAGCCGCGGGCCCGAAGCCGCTGGACGAGCTCGTCGGGTTCGAACAGCCGGGCGCCGCCGCGCATGGCTACCAGCGATTCAGCCGTCCGCAGCGGCAGCGACCGTCCCCGCACGCTCGTGAAGAGGGCGATCCGCCCCCCGGGCGTGAGCACCTCGGTCATCCGGTCGAGCGCCCGCATCGGGTCTTCGAAGAGGTGGAAGGCGGCGAAGCAGCAGACGGCGTCGAAGCTCTGGGAGACGAACGGAAGCTCCTGCGCGTCGCCCCGGATGTAGGCCACGTCCAGGCCGGCCTCTCGGGTGTCCTGCAACGCGCGGGTCAACATCGTCTCCGACACGTCGATGCCGACCACCAGCCCCTCCTCACCGACCGTGGTCGCGAAGCCGCGGCTGAAGTTCCCGGTCCCGCAGGCGACGTCGAGCACGCCCTCGCCGCGCGACAGGCCCAGCAGCAGCCGGGCGATTCGGCGCTCGTCCGCCATGCCGGGCCCGAACACCCCCTTGGCGGCGCGCCCCAGGGCCGGTCGCCACCAGCGCTCGTAGATGCGAGGGAGCATGCCCGTGAGCATGAGGTCCTGGATCCATCCGGTAGAGCGGGGCTCGGATGGTCCGAGCAGGTCGAAGTAGCCGGCTGCCGAGCGCTCCCCCTCCTGCCGCGCCATCGGATCGAGCAGAAGCAGGGCGCGCTCCAGGGCCTTGCCGGCTGTGGCGCGGGCGGGCTCAGCCACCCTCGCCCGGGAAGCTCGGGAGCCCGCGCTCGTGCTCCTGAATCGGGCCGCGCCGCTCCGACCCGTAGGCGAGCTCCTCGAGACGTGCGATTTCGCGCTCGCCCTCGACCCGGGCGGGATGCTCGGCCGGCAGCCCCTCGATCAGGGTGCGGATTCGGTTGCGAAGCTGGAGCGCGAAGTGCGGCGTGGAGGCACCCATGAGCTGCCGGACGTCCTCAAGCGTCGGCTCCCGTTCGAGGCGGTCGGGCTGCTCGAACTCGCTCACTCCGCGGAAGATACCGGCGGACGTACGAGCTACGGCGGGTTCGCCTGGACCGGGACCAGCTCGGTGGCGCGGTCCACCTGCGCCTGCTCCTTCACCGAGATCGCCTTGTCGTCGCCCAGGATCCAGACCCGGTTGTAGACCGCCGTGTCGGGGCTGCGCTCGTACCCGGGCTGGACGCTCAGGAAGTAGGTCTCGAGCGAGCGGGGCAGCTTGTCGCTCTCATCGCTGAGAAGCAGCGGCGCGAAGACGCCCTTGGTGGCAAGCGAGGCGGCGGCTGCCGCATCGGCGGGCCGGTTGGCATTGGCGAGCGTGAAGTTGTAGCCGGGCACGACCACTGCCCAGCCGAAGCCGCGCTGCTGATAGCTGGCGAAGGCGATTGCGTTCTCCACCGGCGTCTTGCCCTGGATCCGCCGAACGCTCCTGGCCAGCGGCTCGAGCGCCTTCAGGGCGCCGTTGCCGATCACCTTCTCGGGCCCCAGCACGTAGACGTTCGGCTTGTCGTGCTCCGCGAGCGCTTTCCGAACTGGGGCGGGGACGGACCCCCGCTTGACCGGAAGCACGGAGTCGCCCGCGCGCGCTCCCCAGGCGACCGCGGGCACGGCCCACTCTGATTGCTCCCCGGAGACGATCACGACGTTCGCCGACGGCTTGCCCTTGACGGCCGAGAAGAAGCGGTCGATGGCGGCGGCGCGCTCGTAGGGATTGTCGCCCTCGATCACGGCGCTGCGGAAGCCGCCAGGCCGCCCCGCGTGGCGACCGATCCGGATCACCTGAGCATCCTTCGAGAGGTCCGAGCCCTTCGGCCGCAGTCGATCCAGAGTGTCCTGGGTCACGGGCGGCACGTCGCCGCCGTCGGTGACCAGAATCGGCGCTCCGATGGGCGAGCCGGACAGCGTCCCCGCGCTGACGGCACCCTGCCAGTCGTCCTTGTCGACGAGCACCACGGCTGCCGGCCGAGTGGCGTTGCCGGTCGCCGGGAAGAGGGCGCTGGCCACCGCGGCGGCATCGGTGGCGGCATCGTCCCCGCCCACCCGGATCGTGTTGCGGGTGGCCGACGCGGGGAAGCCGAGGTTCGTACGAGCCCGCTGGTCGCTCGACTTGGCACCGAGTTGCGGCGGCCGGCTCGAGTCGTCGCCCAGGCTGCAGCCGGTGAGCACCGCGGTCGCGAGCGATGCCGCCGCGAGCAGGGCCGGCGCCATCGGATCCTTCCCCCGAACCACTCGGGGCACGATAGCCAGCGTGCGCGGACGAGGGCTCCGCTTCACGCGCCTCGGGCGGGGTTGACGTATGCTTTGGACAGGTTGACTGACCAGTCAATCGCGTCGTGAACGGAGGCTGACACCAGTGGACTTCAAGTTGGACGACGGGCAGCTCGAGTTCCAGCAGCACTGTCGGAGGTTCGCCCGGGAGGTCATCCGGCCCGTTGCCGGAAAGCACGACCGCGAGCAGAGCGTGCCGTGGGAGGTGCTCAAGGAGGCCCGCGTGTGGGATCTTCACGGGCTCGAGCACATCCAGCGCATGGCGAGCGACCCCGACGGCCTCCTGACCATCATCTACGCGGAGGAGCTCCACTGGGGCTGCGCCGGCATAGCGCTCGCCATCCAAGCTTCCTCGCTGGCCGCCGCGGGCATCGCCTCGTCGGGGACCCCGGAGCAGATCGCGCGCTGGGTGCCGGAATGCTTCGGCTCGGGCGACGACATCAAGCTGGGCGCATACGCGGTCACCGAGGCGGGCGCCGGTTCAGACGTCAAGTCGCTGCGAACCACGGCAACGCTCGCCGGCGACGAGTGGGTCCTGAACGGGACCAAGGTCTTCATCTCGAACGGGGGGATCGCCGACGTGACGGTCGTCGTGGCCACGGTGGATCCCGACCTCGGTCACCGCGGCCAGGCCTCTTTCATCGTGCCCAAGGGGACACCGGGTTTCTCCCAGGGCAAGAAGGAGGACAAGCTCGGCATCCGCGCTTCGCACACCGGCGAGGTCGTGCTGGAGGACTGCCGCGTGCCGATGGAGTACCTCCTTGGCGGCAAGGAGAAGCTCGACCGGAAGCTGGACCGCGCCCGTTCCGGTCGGTCGAGCGGGTCCTCGGGGGCGCTGGCCACGTTCGAGGTCACCCGGCCTTTCGTCGGTGCGTCGGCACTCGGCATCGCGCAGGCCGCCTACGAGTGGACGCTCGAGTACCTGGAGGACCGCTCCGAGGACGGGGTTCCGTTGACGGAGCAGCAACGCATCCAGCAGACGCTGGCCGACGTGGCCACCGAGATCGAAGCCGCGCGGCTGCTGGTATGGCGCGCTGCCTGGATGGGCCGCAACGGGATCCCGATGACCGGCGGCCAGGGCTCCATGTCGAAGCTCAAGGCGGGCGACGTCACGATGTGGGCGACCACGACGCTGATGGACGTGATCGGCCCCTACGCGCAAACCACCGACTGCCCTTTGGAGAAGTGGTTCCGCGACGCCAAGATCTACCAGATATTCGAGGGCACGGCCCAGGTGCAGCGGCTGGTGATCTCGAGGATGCAGCGGCGCGAGTACCAGGAACGGCTGAAGGCGGCCACGGAGGCGGTGGAAACGGCCGCCGCTTAGGCAAGCAGGGCGCCTCGCACCCACGCGCCGCGCGATGAACGTCCATTCGACCCCCCTACAAGGGGGTGAAATGGACGTTCGCCTATGAGGCGAGCTCGTAGAAGGCGTCCAGCACCCGCTGGGCGTCCGGAGCCGCGCCGATCGAGAGGGTGACGAGGCCGTCGCCCGGCTCGACCCGTAGCTCGAGGAAGGGGCAGCACTTGCGCTCGCGGCGCGCCAGCTCCTCGACTTGGTCCGCCACGCCGGGCTCGGCCCTGAAGCTGAGCACGACGCGGCCCTCCTCGCGGCGCCGGCTTGCAAGTGCGCTGCGCGCCAGCTCGCGGAACTCGTCGGTACGGTGCGACTGCTCGGCCGGGGTCAGCGAGCAGGCGAGCCGCAGTTCGACGGGTTCCATGGTCCTATCCTCCGACTCGATGCTCGCTCCGCTCGCCCATGTCGGGAGCGGCACGTACGAGCCGCTGCAGCTCCTGCCACCCACGGCCGCGATAGTGGCCTACGCGCTCCGTGCCAGGACGCTCGCCGACCAGGGGCGGCCCGTGGCGCGGCGGCGGCAGCTGTGCTTCGGGGCAGGCATGGCGCTGGTCTTCGCGTCGCTCGTGTCCCCGGTCGCCCACATCGGCGAGGAACTCGTGCTGGCGCACATGGGGCAACATCTCCTGATGGCGGATATCGGGGCGCTCCTGATCGTGCTCGGTCTGAGCGGTCCGCTGCTGCAGCCGCTCCTGGGCCTCCGGGTCGTGGAGCGGCTGCGCTTTCTGGTTCATCCCGCAGTGGCCCTGCCTCTCTGGATGCTGGATCTGTACGTCTGGCACCTTCCTGCGTTGTACCAGGCGGCCCTAACGAGCCAGGCGGTGCACGTGCTGGAGCACACGAGCTTCGTCTTCTTCGGGATCACGATGTGGATGGCGCTCCTCGGCCCGCTGCCGCAGCCGGAGTGGTTCGGCAACGGCGCCAAGCTGCTCTACATCGCCGGCGTCAGGCTGGCGGGCGCCCTGCTCGGCAACGTCTTCATCTGGTCGGAGACGGTCTTCTACCCCGACTATCGCCCCGGGGAGGCGAGCTGGGGTATCTCGCCGCTCAACGACCAAGGCATCGCCGGCACGATCATGATGATCGAGGGGAGCATCCTCACGATCGTCCTGTTCGGCTGGCTGTTCCTGAAGACCGCGCGCGAGGCCGAGGAGCGCCAGCTGCTGCTCGAGTATGCCGAGCGCAACGGGCTCGAGCTCAGCGAGTCTCGGGCGGCGCGCGCGGTGGGGGCGGGTCGGGGAGCCGAGCTGCGACGGAGGCTGGAGCGGGAGGCGGCGGGCATGAGATGAGGCGAGCGGCCGTCATCGGCGCGCTTGCGCTGCTGCTCGGTGGCTGCGGCGGCTCGGATCGGCCGCCGCCGAAGCAGACAGACAAGGAGGTCATCGGCGGCTGGATCGCCGCGCTCAACGCCGGCGACTACGTGGCGGCGGCGTCCTACTTCGCCAAGGACGCCGTTGTCGAGCAGTCCGAGGAGTTCCGGCTGCGGACCCGCGAGGCGGCTGAGGAGTTCAATCGCAGCCTTCCCTGCACGGCGAACCTCACCGACGTGAAGGACGAGGGCAAAACGACGCTCGCGGCGTTCCGCCTCCGCGCCGGCCCGGGAGGACCGTGTCACGGCCGGGCCAGGGTGCGGTTCACGATTCGACACGGCAAGTTCACGGAGTGGCGGCAGCTGCCCGAGCCCGAGCCCGGGCCCGTCGCTTGATGCGAGCCGCGGTCGCGCTCGTCCCCGGCCCCCTGTCCAGGCTACTCTTCGATCGACGTCCACCACCGAGCTGGAAGGAGACGGGATGCCAGGGTTGGCCGGCCGCATGTCCACGGTCATCAAGGCGAAGATCTCGAAGCTGCTAGACCGAGCCGAGGACCCGGGTGAGTCGCTCGACTACGGCTATCAGAAGCAGGTCGAGCTGCTGCAGAACGTGAAGAAGGGGGTCGCCGACGTGGTGACCTCGAAGAAGCGGCTCCAGATGCAGTCGCAGAAATACGAGCAGCAGGTCGTCAAGCTCGACACCCAGGCGCGGCAGGCCCTGTCCCAGGGCCGCGAGGACCTCGCCCGCGCGGCGCTCGAGCGCAAGACGGTGATCCAGGGTGAGCTCCAGTCGCTGGACACCCAGGTGAAGGAGCTGGAGAGCCAGCAGGAGCAGCTCACCGAGAACGAGAAGAAGCTGCGCTCTAAGGTCGAGGCCTTCCGGACCAAGAAGGAGGTCATCAAGGCGCAGTACTCGGCCGCCGAGGCCCAGGTCCAGATCTCCGAGGCCGCCCACGGTGTCGGCGAGCAGATGGCGGACGTGGGTCTGGCGATCCAGCGTGCCGAGGACAAGACGGAGCAGATGCGCGCCCGCGCCGGGGCCGTCGAGGAGCTGGAGGCCGCCGGCACGTTCGAGGACATCACCCAGCTGGGCGAAGGCCAGGACGACATCGACCGTGAGCTCGCGCAGCTCGGCGCGGGCGCCCAGGTGGACGACGAGCTGGCCAAGATGAAGGCCGAGGTTGGCGGCGGCGGAGGCGACGCTCCCGCGCTTGGCGAGGGCGGCGGCAAGGAGGGCCCGCAGACATGATCGTCCGCATCGCCGGGGAGGGACAGTTCCAGGTCCCCGACGAGGACGGCGAGCGGCTCAACCAGCTCGACAACCGCGCGGTGAGCGCCGTGGAGGCCGGCGACGAGACCGGCTTCCACGAGCTCTGGACACAGATGCTCGAGCTCGTGACCACCGACGGAAACGCGCTGCCCGACGACGAGCTGGTCGAGTCCGACGTGATACTTCCGCCCCGCGACATCAGCTTCGAGGAGGCCCGCGGGGAGTTCACGGGCGAGGGCCTCATCCCGGACGAGTAGCCGTCCACCGCCTCGCCTTGCACCCCTCCTGGTGGTGCCACGTGGATCGGTGCCCTACAGCGGGATCTCCCAGAGCGGGAACCAGCTCCCGCCGGGCGATGGCGTCGATTTGCAGGCCCCTTATCGGCCCTGCGGGTCTCTCCGAGCGGCCCGGAGGTACGTGGCGAGTACCAGCTCCGCACGAAGTCCCCCTGATCCGCTCCTCGGCCGAACGTGCGCTCGGCGGGGTCGAACTCGTCGAAGACGTGCCCGTACACGTCGAGCGCCTTAGTCCGGACTAGGCCGAGCTGATCCCTCGTCCGGAGGCGGCGGGGGCTCCGGCCGTTGGCGACCGCGGGCGCGTCGGGATCGAACGTGAGCGCCTCCGAGGCGATCACGTGGCGTCCTGCCCCCTCTCCGGCTCGCGGCCGGCGTTGTCATTGGTGCGCGGGTAGCAGTAGCCGCAGCCCGGCCGGGGGTCGTGGGGGTGGGCGGCGCAGCCGTGCTGTAAAGAGGCAGGCGCGAAAAGGGGGTTCTCCGCGCGCAGTTTCGCATTCCACCGAGTATGGGCCGGCGACCCGGGGTATCGCCCGCGACACGGAAGGAGGATTCGATGTTGTGGTTGATCTTGGGGATCGTCCTGCTGGTCATCGCCATCGCCGGCGGGGTCATCGTGCATCCCGTGCTGTTCGTGCTCGGGATCCTCGCGCTGGTGATGTTCGTGATGCGCTCGCGCTACGCGTAGCGCCGTCGGGGCGAACAGAAGGGAGGCCGACAGTGGCCGCAAGGCTGGACAGGGCCGAGCGACGGGTGAAGGAGTCGCTCGGCGCGCTGGCCGATCACAAGCTGCTCAAGGACAAGGGCCGCCTGGATCAGGCCAAGGGCGGCGCGAAGAAGAAGAGCGGCGAGGCCAAGCGGAGGATCGATGAAGTCCCCGAAGCACGCGGTCGAGGACCGCCTATGGGCGAACGGCCGGCAGTCGTTCGGCCGCTGCCCGCCGCGGGTCGCCCGGCGGGGGTCTCGCTACTCGTGCCGTCGGCTCTAGCCGAGCCGCTCGCGGATCAGGCGCTGGACCTCGCCGCCGTCGGCGCGGCCCTTCGTCTCGCGCATCACCGCGCCCACGATCGCGCCGATCGCCTTGTCCTGGCCCGCCTTGATCTTCTCGACGGCGTCCGCGTTCTCGGCCAGGGCGCGCTCCACCACCTCCGCCAGCTCGTCCGCCCCCGCCCGGCGAAGGCCCTTGGCGTCGACGATCGCCTGCGGGTCGCCACCCTCGGACACGAGCGTGTCGAGGACCTCCTTGGCGGCAGACTGCGAGAC
>Ga0126313_10001700_pt1 | contig 11812 bp, 10 predicted proteins | sample Plot105A_FD_89954 | JGI IMG/M metagenome (GOLD analysis project Ga0126313, IMG submission 89954) | Serpentine soil microbial communities from UC McLaughlin Reserve, CA, USA - Plot105A | ecosystem: Environmental > Terrestrial > Soil > Grasslands | place: USA: UC McLaughlin Reserve, Lake County...
CAGCGACGGCGCGCGCAGGCAGGCGGCCGTCGCCGACCTCCACGCGCTGCTGCTGAAGGCGGCGCGCTTCGAGATCGGCCGCCGCGCCGCCGATCTCTCGCACCTGCGCGGCGGCGACCACGAGGACCTCGCCCACCAAGCCGCCGACGACGCGCTGATGGCGGTGCTGCGCAAGCTCGACGAGTTCCGCGGCGAGAGCCGCTTCACCACCTGGGCCTACAAGTTCGCCCTGCTCGAGGCGGCGGTGAAGGTGCGCAAGCGCGCCTGGCAGGGACGCGAGATTCCGCTAGAGGACGAGGCCTGGGGCGCGCTGGCCGACGCGGGCGCGCTGGCCGCCCGCGGCGCCGAGAACGCCGAGCTGTTCGCCGCCCTGCGGGAGGAGATCGAGAGCAGCCTCAGCGACCGCCAGCGCGAGGTTCTGGTCGCGGTCGCCCTCAACGGCGTCCCGATCGACGTCCTCGCCGAGCGCCTCGGCTCGACCCGCGGGGCGCTCTACAAGAGCCTGCACGACGCTCGCCGCAAGCTGCGCGCCGCACTCGCCGCTCGCGGCTTCCAGGTAGGAGCGGACAGAGAGGAGGAGGGATGAAAAGCGACGACAAGCGCGATGCGGTCCTGGGCCGGGTCCTTGGCCCCGCCGCCCCGGAGCTGACCTGCGAGCAGTGCTTCGAGGAGCTCGACCGCTACGTCGAGATGACGCTCGCCGGTGCCGCGGCCGACACGCGGATTCCCGGTATGCGCGCGCACCTCGACGGCTGCCCCGCCTGCGCCGAAGACTTCGCCAGCCTGCGTGATCTCGTCACCCAGGAAGGGGATTGACTCCGGCGGGCGAGCCTCTATGGTCGATTTCATGAGCGATCAGGGTCTAGCCGCATGGAAGCTGCCCCTGATCGTGGCCGGGATCTGCGTCTCGATCGTCGGCGCCTTCTATGTCGGCGGGCCGGGGATCGGGATGGCCGAGGGCTCGCTCGTCGCCGGCATCATCGTCGTGATGGCGGTCCGCCACCCGCCGCTGCACCCGATCGTGCCGCCGCCGCCGGGCTAGAGCCCGACCAGCCCGAGCCGGAGATCCGCGTCGTCGCGCCCGTCTACAACCGCTTCCTCGACCGCTGGGCCTGCGACGTCGGTCCCGGCCGTGAACGCGCCCAGCGCAGCCTCGTCCTCAGCCTCGCCTCGCTCGCTCGCGGCTGCACGCGCCCTTCCACCATCTCCGCTGCGCGCCGGAGTACCGGAAGGCCACTGCTTTAACCAGTTCTGCCGGTTCAGGCTGTTAAAGCATTAATGCTCTAACACTGAGGTTCTTTAACCGAGAGGCTGCGATGGCTCCGTGCCTCCTCGCCGCCGCAAAGACCCTCGCTCCCCCGAGCATGCCGCCCTCGGCGAGGCGGTGCGCACCCTGCGCCACGGCGTCGGACTGAGCCAGGAGCAGCTGGCCGAAAGCGCCGGCACCGACCTCACCCAGGTGGGCGGCATCGAGCGCGGGGTGCGGAACCCGAGCTACACGACGCTGCTGCGCCTCGCCGGCGCGCTGGAGACGACCGTGGGCAAGCTGACCACGCTCGCCGACGAGCTGCGGGCGCAGGCTTAGTCCCGCACTCGGTCGGGCCAGATGCCCCGCCTCAAGGCTGCGGCGACTCGAGGTCGAGGCTTTCGAGCACCCAGGGTGTGCGCCTGGTGAGCGCGGTCGGCCGGTAGAAGTGCGCGACGCTGCCGCGGACCGGTTCCTCTTCGGCCAGCTCGATCGCGTTTTTGTCCGCCAGCACCCGCACGTGGTAGCTGACCGTCGGCAGCTTTCCCCCCACCGCTTCGGCCAGCTCCTTGGGAGAGAGCGCGGCCTCGTTCTCGAGGAAGAGCTTGAGCAGCACGCGCCGGGTCGGATGGCTGAGGGCGGCGGCAAAGGCGTTGTTCACCGCATGCGGGCCGTCGGCTTTTCGGCCCTTGGCCCTCGCGCTCTTGCGCCGAGCTGGTCGTCTTTGCCCCTCCATAACCCTCTAGGTTTCCCCTCGCTCTGACCCCGGTGTCTACTCAGGATGCTGAGACGATGGTGAGTCTATGGGCGCTTCACGGATTCTCTACTGCCGTTTTTGTTACTAAATGGCGGGGCCGCTCGGTTCCAGCCACCTTCAGGCCGAGCGATCCAAGTAGCTCTGGGGGACCGCTTTAGGGGTGACTTCCGACTGCCGCGGAGACTCGAAGCAGGCAAGGCCAACCGTGACCGGAACGAGGTGCTCGCCACTCTGTTCGGCTCTCACGGCCGACTCCTTGTGGATCGCCAGCGATCGCTGGAAGAGATCATCGAGGTGCTTGAGCATCTCCTTCCAGGCCGGCAGGTCAAAATGGAGATCCGACCAAGTGCAGTGTCTGTCCGGCCGTTTGTCCAGAACCCCGGCCCGCGCGGCATCGGCCACTCGCTCTATGAAGGTGGTGAACGTAATCCCAGTGACGTCGCTTCTCAGCGATGGTGGAAGCTCCTTCCAAGTCTCCTCGTCGAAGAGGGATCGGCGAAGCGGCCGGTAGAGCTGCTCTGGGCGGCCCCTCCCTGCGCCGGCTTTCTTCGCCTTACTTGCAATCGGCTCGATGCACCGAAGCTCCTCCAAGCGTCGAAACTCGACCGCGACGTGCTGCAGCGGCCACGCCCCGAACCTGGAATGGAAGCCCCTTGGGCTGAGCGGGCGTCGATTCAGCTCAACCAGGATGCGAACGCGCAGCGCGCTGGCGAGCGCCTTCGGGGACCTGAGGCCGAGGAAGGAGTTGTCGAAGGAGCCGGGCGGAGCAGAGAGCTGGTGCTGGGCGTCATCGTCGTCATCGTCGTCGGGAGGGCTCTCGAAGTAGAAAAGACCAACCGTGACCGGTAGCGGTTCCTGGTTCGTCTTGGCCATCCGCACGGGAGCGTCGACCCCGAGCTGAAGGGCATGGTCAAAAGCTGCTTCAACCGGGGGTAGAAAGTCGCTCCACCCCTGCTCGTCGAACTTCAAAGCGGTCCAGCTGACCCATCTCTCATCCCGATGGTCGAGGGTGCCGGCTTCCGCGGCCTGCGCCACCCTTCGCATGAAAGTCGACAGCACTTCCCCGGTGACACCGCCTCGCGTGGCCGGGGGGACTGCTTCCCATGCGGCCAGATCGAAAATCGCGCGCCGAACCGCTCGGTAGAGCTGTTCTCTGCCCCTTCCCGGTCTCCGCCCGATTAACTCGATGCACTCGAGGTCCCGAAGGCGCCGGAAGTGCCTGCTTGCCTCCCTCAGGTCCACGTCCGGATTCCTGTGGGTGAACCCGCCGGGCCCCATCTCGCTTTCGTTCAGCGCAGCCAAGATGCGTACGCGAAGAGGATGTGAAACCGCCTTCGCCACTCGGCGCGTTACGGCGACAATGGAGTAGTCCGATGCGGAATCATCGGACTGAGCGGTGCCGATCTGGGGCGTTTGGAGGGGCAAGCGACCTTCTTAATCAGTGGAGTTCCGCTCAATGTATCTCCCCCCGCCAAAGTCTGCCGAGCCTGCGCAGAACCACAAGGGGTAAGCGCGCGGTTTGACCGCTCGCAGGGTCTTTCCCGGTGCACAAGACCAGGGAAGGAGGTGAAGTAGATGAAGACGAGCAACGTTGGCTCGGGCCTCCCCATGGCCATGACCAAGGCCAACTAATGAAACGGTGGGAGGGAGGTCGCCGGTGGGCGACGCTCCCTTCCGGCCTAGTCCGCGCGCTTCCTAGAAGCAGCCCGGCCAGCCGCTGGGCGAAGAAAGCTCGCTCGGCGTGTGGTCGCGGTGGGCGGAGAATGCCATCCAAGGAGACCGACCTGTGGAGGATCAGCCGGCGTCCGCGCTCATGAAGCAACTCGGAAGCGCAGGTGCGTGACGCCCTCGCCCTCGAGGGCCCGGATCGGCTCAAGCTCGATCTGGTCGGCGCCGAGGTGCTCGAAGAGCCGCCTGCCTCCGCCGAGGAGGACCGGGATCAGGTGAATCTGGATCTCGTCGAGGACGCCGGCGGCAAGCGCCAGCTGCGTCACCCCGGCGCCGTGGACCAGCACGTCCCGCTCGCCCGCGGCCTCTTTGGCGGCAGCCATCGCCTCCCCCACGTCGCTCACATAGGTGACCAGCGGCCACCGCTTCTCCTCGTCCTCGGGATGACGGCTGAGGATGAAGATCGGCACCCCGTCGTGGTGGTCGCCGCCCCAGCCACCCGCCGGCTCGAACGTCCCGCGCCCGGCAACCAGGGCGCCGGTTTCCATCACCTCGCCCATCACCGTCCCGTTGACGCCGGCAGGCCGCCCCGGCACTCCCCCGTGCCCGGTGGGAGGGCCGGCAAAGATCCACTCATGCAGCCGCTCCCCACCGTCCCCGAGCCCGTTGTCAGGCCCCTCGTTCGGTCCGGCAACGAACCCGTCGAGGGACATCGACATGTAGAGAACGCTTGCACCCATCGCTCCATCTCCTTCTTTCGCCGGCGGCCTCCTCTAGCCGCGTCTCTACCCAAACGACGAACGAGCGACGCCGAGATCGACATCGGAATGAACGTGATCGACGCCACCCTCAACCGCCAACGCCCCGACGCCCGCGCGCATCTAGGCTTAGTTCCCATGCTCAGAATCGCCCGCCGGGCCACCCTCCTGTTTGCCTCCTACGCAGGGCTCCTCCTCGCAGTCATCATGGCCGGGTTCCTAGGCAGCGCGTTCGAAATTCGGGCCTCAGTTCTCTGGGGAGCAGCGGTCCTCGGAGGACTCGCCCTCTACGCATGCCATCGCCAGAGGCGGCGGCGCGAAGATCAAGAGTCGGGCCTCAGCGTTAGCAAAATCTAGGTAGCCACTTTGCGTTAAGATGTGGCCATCTATGCCGAAGCCCACGGTAGGCATCCGCGAACTTAAGGACAAAGCCAGCTCGATCATCGACCGAGTCGAAGAGGGCGAGGCGATCACGGTGACGAAGCATGGGCGCCCCGTGGCGAGAATCGTCTCCACCACCACCCCTCCACACCTTTCGGCCTTGATCGCAAACGGCACGGTGCGGCCCCCCGAGGGGCCTCGCTACCTGCCGGCTAAACCAGCCAAGCTCCGAGGCAGCGGTAAGAGCGCCGCCGAGTATGTCTCCGAAGGTCGGCGCTGAGCCTCTACCTCGATACCAGCGCGTTGATCAAGCTCCTGGTCGATGAGCCAGGGGCCGAGGAGGCGCGACGCGCCTACAGCGAGGCGGACGGCGTCCGCACCACCGCGATCGCACATGTCGAGGCGACTGCGGCTTTGGCCAGAATGCGCACGGGCAAGCGTCTGACCCCAGCACAGCTCAACCGGGCGCTCGATGATCTCGAGAACATTTGGCGCGGGATCTTCAGCCACGCAGTCGATGATGCGCTCCTTGCCAAGGCGGCCGCTAGCGCCCGTACCCACTCACTGCGCGCTTATGACGCCGTCCATCTAGGTGGAGCGCTCTCTTTTGCGAGCGGCGAAAAGCTCGACTTCGCATGCTGGGATAAAGAGCTACGAGAAGCCGCGGAGAAGCACGGCTTCCCGTTAATCCCCGAGCGCTTTCCGGGCTGATGTGCTCGTAGTGCGCCGGAACGCGGCCGGATGGAGATCATCCCTTCGCACGGCAGGTGCGGGTCATCGTCCCGCGCAGGACGCGGCCGTCGGAGAAGGCCAGGGACGCTCGGGCGAACGGGAAGACCGCGCCGGAGAACCCTTTTGCCGCCGGGCAGCCGGCGGCGAGATAGCTGCGGGGCTTGCCGCGGTAGCGATACCTGCGGTGCAGCGACAACCTGATCTTCTTGATGAACCCGTGCGGGTTCAGGGTCGTCGGCAGCTCGCCGGTGAGGACGGTCCCGTAAGAGCCGTGGCCGCGACTGATCTTGAAGGTGATGATCCGCGTCGACTCCAGCGGCTTGGTCCCGTAGACATGGGCGTAGAGGACGGGCTTTCCACCCTCGCGGCCGTTGAAGGCAAGCAGGCGCCCCGAGCTGGGAAAGGAGCCCTGTTCGGGGTATTCGCTTTCGGCCAGGAAGCTGCCGGTCCCGACCAGTGCCGCCTTGCACCGCTGCAGGGCGGCTTCGCTGTTGGTGGTGGCGATCATCGCCTTCGGGCAGACCGGCAGTCCCTGGACGTCGAGGACGCCGTAACGGTTCAGCTCGATCTTGATCTGACGAACCGCCGGTGGCGTTTCCCCCGGGAGAGCCTTGATCGTCCCGTCGACCCAGACCCCGATCGGAGCGACGCCGTGCCGCGGCAACGCCTTCGGCTTCAGGTCACCCTGGAAGTCGGCGAAGAGGCCGCCTTCGGCGACCAGCTCCGCCTGGGTCGGCGTCGCCGCGAGCAGCGCCATGGTCGCCGCCAGCAGCACGACCCGGTTCCTCTTCCTCGAGCGCACTAGCGCCGCCGCTTCTGCTTCTTGCTCTTGCCGCAGGAGGCCCGCAGCTCCGGGTGCTGATTGGCCGTCTTGCCGTTCTGGCCGTCGATCAGCACCTTCACCCGGTGCACGCCAACGCAGACGTTCGTGCTGTTGACCAGGAGGCTCTTCTTGCCGCCTTGCATCGCCAGCACGAAGCGGGAGACCGGCGCGTCGGGGACGGTTTCGAAGGTGGTCCGGATCCGCTGGTCCTCTGAGTCGATGCGGCCCACCAGGTCGATGTCGATTTCCCCCCCGAGGTCGGCAACCAGGTCCGGGAGAACATGGTTGGAGCTCCGCAGGTAGACCGGGCCGGAGATCGGCCGGTCGAGGATCGGCGAATAGGCCGTCGCCCGTCCGTAGATCGTGTTCGCCGGACAGCTCTCCGCCGCGTACTGCACCCGGGTGCAGATCGTCCGGATGTGCTCGTTGGCGAGGAACTCAGAATGCGGCAGCGTCGTCGCGACCCGGGCGAGGTTGGCCTGCCCGGGCTTCTGCGTCAGGACCGCCCGCAGGGCCGGGTACTGGCTGCGCTTGGTCCCGCCCTTGAGCGATAGCGCCAGCTTCGGCTTGAAGGCCAGGGCGCCGCAGTCGGAGACCTGGAAGCGAACCGAGGGCGTCGCGACCTTCCCCTCGTCGGAGAAGATCGTCGACTCGAACCGCTTCGGGCCGCAGTCGGTCGGGTTGAGCGTGAAGGACGGCTTCGTCACTTCGATCCGCAGGTCCCGGTAGTCGAGCGGGATCCCCTGCAGGATCTGCGGCATCGCGTCGGACCTGATCGTCACCTGCGCCGTCGTCGGGTCGAGGTAGACGGAGGCCCGCACCACCACGTTGCCGAGGTCGAAGGGCCCAGCCTGAGCGGGGACCATGAAGACCATCGAGTAAGGCGCGCCTTTGTAGGGGCCACCGAAGTAGACGTGGGTCGGGGCCTTGCCCGGCTCGGGGATGTAGAGCGGCTGCGGGCCGGAGCCGGCGCCGACCGTGACGGTGCCGATCTGGCTCGCGGCCGGGCACCCGCCCGCCGCGGCGGCTGCTCCTTCGCAGAGCGGGATCCCGGCGAGGCGGGCGACCAGCCCATCCGGCAGCGTCGTCTCGATCCGCGAGATGTTCTGTTCGCCGTCGCTGCGGAGGATGCGGACGTTGAACGGCGTGTTGGCCCCGGCCACGGGGTTGGTGCTGCCCGCCTGCAACTTCGGGTCGAAGCCGCCGGTGTTGCAGTTTTCGTCGATCGTGAACGGGGAGCTGAGCGGAACCGGGACGCTGGAGGCCCACGAGGTCATCTCGATCCTGGTGGTGTAGGCGCCGCATCTGTCGGGCGCCACCAGCGGCGCTTTGGCACCGCCGCGGAAGGCGAGCTTCATCCGTTCGAACGGCAGCTGCGGGACGTCGTCGAAGGTGGTCGTCACCTGGCCGTCGGACGGATCCGTTTCGACCTCCCCCGGCAGCTTGATCCAGAAGCCGGGGCCCTTGATCGCGATGTACATGGCGATCAGCGAGCCGAAGGGGTTCTTCTCCTGCTGGGCGAGGAAGATTTCGCCGTCGAGTTCTTCTTCCAGCAGCGGCGTCTGCAATTTCACCGTGCCGAGCGAGCTTGAGCCCGGACAGGTGGGGGCGGCATTGGTGCCGAAGCCCATCTGCGCTTCCGAGCAGCCGCCGATCCCGGAGGCCGCGGCCGGGGAAATCGTGAAGCCCTCGGGGAGGGTGACCACAGTCTTCTTCACGTCGGCCGACGAGAGCCCTTTCGGATCCTGGTTCTGGGGCACGTTGACGGTCACCTCGAGGCCAGTCGGCTGCGCGGTGCCGTGTGCACCGGGCACCACTTCGAGGGTAGGCGCGAAGGGGACCCGGAAGCACCCCGACCACTGGAACGGAGTGCCATCGAAGTCAGCGGTGACGCTGTCGGCGTCCGCCGACCCCTGCCAGGACCGGATCGCGGTGGTGAACGGCGTCGCTGCGGCCGGACACGAGGTCGGGTTGCGCATGAACGGGGTCTTCGGCCCCGGGATCGGCCCCGGGTCGCTGCCGGAGTAGGCACCGCGTTCGGGATCGTGGATGGTGGCCGCAGGCACGCCCCAGAGGGTGACCGTGCTGCCGGTGACCTCTTCGGTCGAGGTCGAATCGCGAACAGTGGTGGAGATCGAGTAATCCGTCGGGTCCACGTTGGGGACCAGCGGGATCACGACCTGGTTGTACTGAAAGGCGAACATCGCCGGCAGGTTCGGCGGTTTGACCATGTTCCAGAGGGCGATCTGGACCGGCGCTTCGTTGATGTAGAGGGTGGCGATGCCGACCTGCGAGGTTTTCGGGCACTGAGGCGCGCCGCCTTCCCCTCCGACCAGCTGGGTGAAGGTGCAGGTGTCGAACACGGTCGGGTTGCCGACCATGCCCGGCGGGATGTCGACGAGGACGTCGCGGACCGATTCCGTGCGCGGAAATTTCAGCGTCACCGTGAGGTCGGAGTGGGCCCCCGCCTGGCGCGTGAGCTGTCCTTCGGTCGTCGTCCCGGCGCCAAAGGCGTTCAGCCCCCAGTCGGCCTGCGCAAGCGGCGCCGAGACCGCCATCAGCGCGGCCGCGGCGGCCAGCGCCAGGAGCGCTCGGGTGAGCAGACGGCGGGGCTTCCTGATCGGGTTGCGCGCGCTCATCGGCCCTGCCTCCGTTCGTTGTTGGTTCGGCTCTTCTTGCCGTGCTTCTTGCTGTTCTTGACGCAGCGCCGCTTGCCCTTGACCTTCTTTGCGTGCTTGCCCTTCGGGCAGCGGGCCTTGCGCTCATGGCCGTTGCCCGGCCCGAAGGTCGTTTCCGACCCTCCCGGCGGCGGTGGCGGTGGCGGGATCACCTGGCCGCGGCAGTCCTCCCCGTTGCAGGCAACCGGCGGGACCGCGTTCTGGGAGGGAATGCCGCCGCCGACGCGGGCGTCGTAGATGTCGACGGAGTTGTCGAAGTCTTCGCGCACCAGCCGGTCGGCGGTGGTGAAGAAGACGTCCCTCCCGTCGGCACCGACGTCGGCGAGCAGCGAGCCGCTGCCGCTGCCGTCGCTGAGCAGTCGCAGGCCGTACTCGTCACTGTATTCGTAGACGTCCTGGAAGGAGTTGGTGTCGGCGGCCACCAGCTGGTCAGGGCTGTCGAAGAAGACGTCGCCGTCGTTGTTGACCGATCGCGCGAAGGCGAACGGGGTGGTGTCCGAGAGGAAGCCGCCGATCCACGGCATCGGCCGGCCGGAGAGCTTCCCGTTGGCCTGGCAGGAGACGCAGAGCAGCTCGTCGGCGTCAGCGTCGTAGCGGTAGACCTCACGGCAGGGGAAGTCGCTGTTTCCTCCCACGAAGCAGGACGGATCAGCCGCCGCTTTTGGGGTGAGCAGAGCCGGCGGCACCATGTCGATGTAGCGCCCGTTGGCGCTGACCCACCAGGTCTGAGCCCCGCCGCCGAGCTGGCCGGTCGGGATCGTCGTCGCCAGCGAGAGGGACCCGTTGCGCCAGACATAGATGTTGTCGAGGTTTTCTTCGGCTCCCGGCAGCAGCGCCGACTTCGATTCGAAGTAGATCGTGCTGCCGTCGGCGCTCACCTGGAGGCTGAAGAATTCATTGCCCAAAGGCGCCAGTCGCTCCAAGCCGTCGGTCGCGGGGGCGTAGCGGTACAGGTAGTTGACCCCGGGCGCATCCCCGTCCAGCAGGTCGTGCGAGGAGATGTAGACCTCGTTGAGGTCGATGCCGCCGCCGAAAACGCGCGCCGAGCGCAGGGTCCCGGCCGGGTCGGCCGAGCGGCGCGATTCGGAGATCGCTCTCACCGTGCCTTCGTTGCTGATCATGGCGACGCTGCCGTCGTCGGGTTTGGTGACTTCGTCGGCCGAGGTGAAGGTGATCCGCTTGCCGTCGCGCGAGATCAGGTTGACCCCGTGGCTGTCGCCGCGGAAGGTGATGCCGCTGCCTTCGATCGGGTGCCCGTCGCTGGGGCTGCGGGAGATCAGCTTCAGTTCCCCTTCGGTGAAGTCGAAGAGGGCGTTGCCGGGAACTCCCGGCTGCAGCGAGCGGCTGGAGCGGATCAGGACGTGGTCGAAATCGGGGGTGCCCTGCACGAACGGGAACGCCGTGTAGGTGAGCCCGATCATCACCTGTTCAGACCACCAGGTCGGGTCGGGATTGCTGACGACGGTCGTGTACGCGTTGGTGACGAGGTCGTGCAGGTAGAGGTTGGAATCACCTTCGACCGCGCCAGGGGCGAGCGCCTTCAGGGACATCGTCAGCGCTTTGGTGCCGTCGTCGGAGATCCCGTGGGTGAGGCCGATCGTCCACCAGCTCGCGGTGGGGACGTGGACCTGCGGGGCGTCGGTCGAGTTGACCGACCAGCCGTCGGCGGAGCGGCGGCCGACCCACTTGCCCAGGTAGGGAGCATCTTCGGCCGAGGAGGCAAGGGCGGTGATCCCCGAGTAGGCGACGGCGTTGCCGTCTTCGCTCGCCTGGAACCCGCCGTGGTCGCGGACGTTGGCGCCGTTCTTCTCGGCCGGGGATACCAGCTCGTAAGCGCGTTCCGGGGCTGCGGCGGCCGGAGTTTCGAAGCTCTGGTCGGCGCCGGGCTCGGTGCCGGCGCTGTTCTCTCCGACCAGACGGAAGTGGTAAGTCGTCCCCGGCTCTAGGCCGCTGATCTCTTCAGAGACCGCGATCGGAGAGCGCCCGTTGCCCGCGGCCCCGGCGACTGCCGGCGCGCGGGAGCCATAGCTCGTGGTGGTGCCGTATTCGAAGAAGTAGGCCGACTGCAACCCGGACGGATTGAGCTGTCCGTTGAGGACCGCGCTGGTCGGGGTGCGCTGGCTGGCGGCGCCGGTCTCGACGATCGGCGCGGTCTCGGCGGTGGTCAGCTCCTGCGCCAGGCTGCTGCTGGTCCCGTTCCCACTCGTCGCGACGATGCGCCAGCGGTAGGGGCTGTTGCCGATCAGGCCGGTCAGCTCGGCGCTGACGGCATGCTCGGCGTCGTCAACCGGGATCGCGGCTGCCGCCGGATCGCAGGGCACCGAGCCACCGGTTTTCAGGTCGCTGAAGCTGGCCCCGTTGGCCTGGTAGCCAGCCTCGGTGACGTACTCGAAGTGGCAATTGGTGAGGGCGGAGCTCCAGTCCTTGACCAGTGCGTTGAGGGTGAGCGAGCGGCCTTCGTCTTCGCTTGGCGCCTCGGGGGTGAGCGCGACCGCGGCGGTGGTGGAGAATTCCCCGCCCGGGAAGAGGACGCTGCCGTTGGCGTTGCCGGCGACGAGACGGACGAAGTAGGCGCCTTCGACGGTCAGCCCCGAGATGTCGGCGTGGACCGGGACCGGGCCGGTGCCGGTGCCGATCTCGCCTTCGCTCTCGACGCAGGGCACGGTCTGGCCGTAGGCCGTGGTCGTCCCGTATTCGAACTCGCAGCTGGTGACCGCGTCGCCGTCGGGATCGACGGTGCCGTTGAGGGTCGCTGCGTCGGGCCTCAGG
>Ga0126313_10001701_pt1 | contig 11812 bp, 9 predicted proteins | sample Plot105A_FD_89954 | JGI IMG/M metagenome (GOLD analysis project Ga0126313, IMG submission 89954) | Serpentine soil microbial communities from UC McLaughlin Reserve, CA, USA - Plot105A | ecosystem: Environmental > Terrestrial > Soil > Grasslands | place: USA: UC McLaughlin Reserve, Lake County...
CGAGTCCCTGCGTCGCACCGAGCAATGCGCTCACCACCGCCGCGCGGTCTTCGCCCACGACCTCGGGCCGCACGAGGAGCTTCGGGCCCGTGGCAGGCGTGAACGGCACGCCGGCGACGAGCTTCGGGTAGTACAGGAGCCCGTGCTCCCGGTACGCCCGCGCCCACTCCCAGTCGAAGACGTACTCACCGTAGGAGTCCGTCTTGACGTAGAGGCAGAGCGCGCCGAGGATGCGCCCCTCGTCCCTGCAGATGAGATAGACCGGCAACCACCCGCTCGCGCCGCCGATGCTGCCCGAGCGCTCGAGCGCGCACAGGAACTCGAAGTCGAAGAACGGAAAGTCCGGCGGCTCCAGAGCACGCCACGCCGTCTCATCCACCTCCCTGATGCCGGAGAGTCGCTCGACGCGCATCGCCTCAGCGCCGGTCGGGCCTCGAGGCCCCGGGCTTACTCCTCGCAGTCATCAATTGTCCGGTAGAACCCGTGAGCATCTCCTGTGCGGTATCAGGGACGACGGGTATTCTACTAGCACCCATCCCCGGCTCATAAATGGCACTGTCAAATCTCTGTCAGACGGCCAGATATTCTCGGACGAGGCGGAGGTTGTGACTCAATACCTCGCGGCTGGGGCGCGTCCGGCTGAAATCCTCGACCACCAGCCAACCGTCATAGCCTATTCTGGCCAGTGCCTCGAACAGAGCACCGAAGTCTACTACCCCGTCTTCAAGCGGGGTCCAGCGCGCTTTCCAGGTGCCGCCTCCTTCCGGCCTGTCGAAGCCAGCGTTTTTCAGGTGGACGTGTGCGAGATAGGGGCCCAGTATCTCGGTTCCGATACGGTAATCTTCGAAGCCTTCGCGCGCCATGTTGCCGGGATCGTATATCACCCCTACGGTCGCTGGATCGAAGCGGGAGACCAGCCGGTAGGCGAGAGACGCGCTGGGGCAGATCGTACCGTGGTGAATCTCGACCAGCGCCTTCACACCATACTCCCTGGCGAGAGCCTCGACGTCGGCGAGGAACTCGGTCGAAGCGGCAAATAGATCCGCGTATGAAGCTTCACCTGTCTTGCCGACCCCGACGCGGATCTGGGGCGCCCCGGCCCGCTTGGCAAATCGCATCGCCTCTTCCGTCGCCTCGAGGTCCTCAACCTCGATGTAGGTGCCCAACCCGACGGTCTGGAGAGCTTCCCTTTCGGCGATTATCCGTGCCCGCTCAGCTCCTTCGGCGGTCGGTTCCAGGGTACACAGGTTGTTGCGCCAGAAAGAAGGCTCTTCGTCTCTATACTCCTCCGCGACATGGGTCACGCGCCATTCCACGCCCTCGTAGCCCGCCTTAGAGATCTCGCGTGCTCCCTCTTCTGGTGTGAAATTCGGCAACCCTACGGTAAAGACCCCTACCCTCACTCATACTCCTCTCAATGCTCTATCGGTTGCTCCGATGTCTTCTTTGACTACGAGCCGGACCGGTTGAGTGCCTTTAGACCTCAGGATCTTGAGAGCCGACTCAACTGGATGCGAGCGGCGTGCATCCAGTTAGGTCGGTGGCGAGCCGCAGCCGTCGTCCCTCTCGCGCGAGGTTCAGTAGGGCGCCGTCTCCGGCTGGGAGGCAGACTCGAACTGGGGTAGGTAACCCGAATGGGCCTCGAACATCTCCTCGAAGAGATCTCTCGCTTGCGAGTGACCTCCGACCAAGGGGTCGTTCACGAAAGCTCGAAAGGCGAGTTCTTTGTCTCCCGTGAGGCCGGCCTGCACGATCGTCTCCTGATTGAACACGTGCGGATATACCAGGGCGGCGACCGGGGACGGGAGATCACCGAAGGCTACACCGGAGGCCCCCATACCGTTCACCACACCGTAGGTCTCCACGACCGCCCCGTAGGGGAGGCTTCGCACCTGGCCGGTATTGGGTAGGTTGACGATGTTGACGGACCCTTCGCCGGTCCAGTTTGCAGCCATGATGTCGGAGATTTCTTCGCGCGAGCGCTCAATTCGAATCGGCTCCTCACCGCTTATCATGCGGCGGATCCGTCGCCTGTCCGCAGCCAGTCGCTCTCTCCTGACGTCTATAGTGGTCACCCGTAGATCCAGCCTCTCTCGCTCACGCTCATCCTGCAAGTACCCCGACAGAAACTCGCAGATGTGGCGGTCGCCCGCCGCCGGCAGATACCCGTAAAGCCGGCACAGCTCGCTGCGGATGCCCCAGGTGTTTATGAAGGGATCGGGATCATCCCCGGCGCTTGCCAACGCGGCGTCGCGGGCCTCGCCGTCGGCGATTCGCCGGAACGCCTCTTCGGTCACGTCGCGCCCGTGCACCGAGACGTCGGTAGCCCAGATGAAGTGGTTCACGCCCGCCACTCGGACGCTCAGAGCCTCCTCCGGTACATCGAACATGCTCGAGAGCATCCCGAGGGTGCTGAAAAGCTCATGGCACAGCCCGATGCAACGCACGGACGTGGCGCGAGTAATGGCTCGGGTAAGGGTCGTCATGGGGTTGGTCAGGTTGAGCATTATCGCGTCCGGACACTGCTCCTCCATAGCACGGGCGATGTCGACCACTACGGGTATGTTTCGCAGCGCGCGGAAGAGCCCTCCCGGGCCCACAGTGTCGCCTACCGTCTGCACGACTCCGTGGCGCGCCGGTATCTCCAGGTCGTGGGCCATGGACTCAAGGCCGCCCGTAGAGATACTCAGCACGACGAAGTCGGCGCCTTCCAAAGCCTCATCGAGTCGCTCCGTCTTCTCCAGTACCAGATCGGACTTCGCTACCTCTTTGGCCTTGTTGCCCCAGCGAAACAGATCGTCAAGGGCTTCAGGGTTGATGTCGTGCAGGGTCAGCCGACTGCCCCGTAGATCCTCGTTCAGCGCAACGTCCAGGATGATCTTGGGCACCCACTGATAACTTCCACCCCCCACGACCGCTATCTTGGGTCCGCCACCGTCGTCCACGCTCCCCTTACCTCCTCATGTAGGTTGACAGGGTTAGTGCCTTATCTTATTATGTTACCGCTCACGTGAGCGGTAATCAAAGGGGATAGGATAAAAGAAAGGGTCGGCAGGGTCACCATCGCGGACGTGGCCCGTGAGGCGGGGGTTTCGAGGCAAACGGTCTCCCGGGTGCTCAACGGCAAGGCTGAGATCAGCGCCTCCACCCGCGAGTCGGTGATGAAGGTGATCGAACGGCTGGGTTACCGGCCCAGTGGAGTAGCTCGCGGCTTGGCTACGAACAGGACTCTCGCTATCGGTCTGGTTGTGCCGGACATAGCCAACCCCTTCTTTCCCGAGATTGCTCGGGGGGCGGAGGACACGCTGAGACGCCAAGGTTATGAGATGTTTCTGTGCAACACCATCGAAGATCCGGAACTGGAGAAAGCGGTCTTGAGCGCTCTGGAAGACAAGAGGGTAGACGGAACGATAGTCTGCAGCTCTCGCTTGCCGGACGAGGAACTGTACCCGCGTCTGCGGCGGCAGCAGGCCGTTGTGCTGGTTAACCGCCCTGCGGCGCCGGATCTAGCAGGAAGTGTGTGCGTAGACGACGCTTCCGGTACCGCACAAGCGGTTCATCATCTGCTGTCTGCCGGGCGCGAGGTCATCGGTTTCCTCTCCGGACCTCCGAGGTCGCACAGCGGCAAGGAGCGTCTCAAGGGCTATCAGGCGGCTCTCTCGATGGCTGGCCGGGAGCTGGAACCAGGTCTTATGGTACCTTGCACTCCCAATCCCGAAGGTGGGTACGATGCGGCGCGCTATCTGTTGTCGGAGCGCCACGATATCAACGGTCTGATTTGCTACAACGATCTCGTGGCGGTAGGAGCGTTAAGGGCCTGCGCCGAGCTGGATCTAAGGGTTCCGGATGACGTCTCGGTCGTAGGGTGTGACGACATAATGATCGCTAGCCTGGTCTCCCCCGCGCTCACCACCCTCCGGGTACCAAAATATGAAATTGGCTCGGAGGCAGCCCGGATGCTCCTGGATCGCATTGCTGGTCGTTACGACCAAACCGAAGTCGTGCTCGAGCCCGAACTCGTCGTGCGAATGAGCGCTCCGTCGGCTAACACACCCGGTGATGCGTAGCTGCGGACAAACAACGGCACTAGAGCGTCGGTCGTCAAGGGTCCTTGCGAAAGGCAGGTAAGTAGATATCTTGGCTGAGAAGCTGCGCTTTGGAATATTGGGATGTGGGGTCATCGGCCCCCATCATGCGAAAGCGATCGCAGGTCTTGACGACGCAGAGCTGGTCGCGGTGGCTGACGAGGTCCCCGAACAAGCCGGGAACCTGGCAGACGAGTACGACTGTGCTCGGTACGACGATCTATCCGATCTTTTATCCGATGATGACATCGATGCGATCTGCATCTGCACCCCCAGCGGGATGCATGCCGAGGAAGCCATAGCGGCGTTGGAAGCGGGCAAGCATGTGGTGATCGAAAAGCCCGTGGACATAACGCTGGAAGCAGTGGACCGTCTGCTGGCGGTCCAGCGCGCCACCGACAGGAAAGTGGCGGTCGTCAGCCAGCACCGCTTCGACCCGGCCACACAGGCGGTGCGAGAAGCAGCGGTCAACGGCGAGTTCGGCCGTCTCACCTCGGGATCGGCGGAGGTGCGCTGGTGGCGATCTCAGTCGTATTACGATTCCGGTGGTTGGCGGGGCACCTGGGCCTTGGACGGTGGGGGGGTGTTGATGAACCAGTCCATCCACTACATCGACCTGTTGCAGTGGTTGATGGACTCTGTCGTCGAGGTCACCGCGTACACGGGTCTACTCGCCCACGAGAGGATCGAGGTCGAAGACACCGCGGTGGCCATCGTGCGTTTCGCCAACGGAGCTATCGGCACCATCATGGCGACGACGGCGGCCTACCCGGGGCTTACCGCCCGGATAGCCGTGCACGGCGATCGCGGCTCCGCCATCATCGACGATGACAAGCTCGATTACTTCCACGTCGCTGGCGACGTGCAAGCAGGAGCTGCATACGGTGCTGGTGGCGGCGGAAACCAGGCAGAGAAAGTAATTGAGCGATATGGCGGGACGGTATCGAGTCCCGGCGCGGGGGCGGATCCCGGGAGCCTCTCAATGGCACACCGGGACCAGCTTCGGGACTTTATCGAGGCCGTTCGCGAGGACCGCGAACCGCTGGTCAACGCCGAGGAGGGGCGGAAGCCGTTGGCGATAATACTCGGCATCTACGAGTCGGCTCGAACCGGTAGGCCGGTACAGATTCAAGCGCAAAGCGATCCATCCCATCTCTGATGGCTCGTGGGGTCGAAGAGCTTCTGGGCAATGACCATCACGGAATGCTGGGCCGTGTGGGCATTCATCTACATCATGGTGCTCGCGGGGCTGCAGGCAATCCCCGTCGAGCTCTATGAGGTTGCCGAACTCGACGGGGCGAACTCCTGGCAGAAGTTGACGAAGGTGGTTCTTCCGCAATTACGGGGCTTGCTGATATTGGCCCTGCTGCTGTCGACCTTGTTTCACTTCAACAACTTCACGTTGCCGTTCGTGATGTTCGGCACGCATCCTCCGGCAGCGGTAACCGTCCTGCCGCTCAACATCTACCTCACTTCTTTCAACCTGTTCGACTTCAGTCTGGGCAGCGCGATGTCCATACTCACGCTCATCATCATGCTGGTCCCCGGCTTCATCTATCTTCGCATGCTGCGACTGGGAGAGGTGGCGCGATGAGGAAGAGAAGGGATCCACGAGAGCTTCTGCCACCGCCCGTACGCATCGGCGCCACAACCACACTCGTCGTTGTGATACTGCTGCCGATAGCGTTCATGCTCTTGCTATCGGTTACGCCCGATACCGAAGCCACCTCCGGCAGGCTGATCCCATCCCAGTGGGCCTTCGACAATTACGTAACGATGTGGTCGACGGTGCACCTCGAGCAGGGGCTGGTCAATAGCCTCGTCATCTGCGGCGCATCGAGCATGATCGCGGTTATCGTTGCCGTCGGGGCGAGCTACGTCCTGAGCAGGTTCGACTTCCGGGGCCGGTTTCCCTACCTGTACTCGTTAATAGCCTTGCAGTCGATACCCCACGTAATGCTCCTGCTGCCGCTTTTCGTGCTGTTCGCTTCTATCCAGACAACCATCGGCATCACGTTGATAGGAGCTTACCCGGGCCCGATCCTGACCTATCTGACGTTCGCCCTTCCGCTGGCCACCTGGCTGATGGTGTCTTACCTGGCGAGCATACCGGTGGAGCTCGAGGAAGCCGCGCTCGTGGATGGGGCGACCAGGCTCCAAGCCCTCTTGAGGATTGTGGTGCCGCTCGCGCTTCCCGGGATGGTGGTCGCCCTGGTGTTCTCGTTCCTGACGGGCTGGAACGACGTGCTGTTCGCCAGCGTCTTGACCTCCGAGCAGACCAGGACGCTCGCCGTGGAGCTCCAGGTCTTCAGCGCCCAACAGCAAGGCGGCGCGTTACCCCGCTACGGCCAGCTGATGGGCGCGTCGATGATCAGTGCGCTACCCGTGGTCATCTTGTACATGATATTCCAGCGGTACCTGATCGGGGGCCTGACCGCCGGAGGTGTTAAAGGTTGACGGGTATTCGAGGCGAGTAATCCGAGGGATTACCGGTAGGCACCGCAAGGCATGTAGGCTTCTCCCTCGGGAAAGGGGTCATGACGGATGTGGACCTTGACGGGTTTTGCGGACGAAATCTCTCCGGAGCTGGATGAACAGCTGAACACGCTGGCGGATGAGTCTATGCGGCACATGGAGCTACGCAGCGTCTGGAACAAGAACGTGCTCGACCTGACCGACGAGGAGCTAGAGAATGTCAAGTCCACGGTGTCGGAACGCGGGATCGAGATCTCCTCTATAGGCTCGCCTATAGGCAAGGTCTCCATAACCGAGGCCTTCGAGCCGCACCGAGAACGCTATCGGCGCGCGCTGTACACGGCTCGAGTCATGGAGGCACCGTACGTTCGCATCTTTTCCTTTTTTATTCCGGATAGGCACGACCCGAGCCGCTACCGCGACGAGGTCCTGGAGCGTATGGGCGCGTTCGCCAGAGAGGCGGAGGACTCGGGGATCACGCTCCTGCACGAGAACGAGAAAGACATCTACGGCGATGTACCGAGCCGCTGCGTGGACATACTGACCCAGATCGACTCGCCCGCCTTGCGGGCCGCCTGGGATGCGGCCAACTTCGTTCAGTGCGGGGTGACCCGGCCTTACACCGAAGGGTATGATCCCCTGAGGCCGTTCATCGAATACGTGCACGTTAAAGACGCGCTCGCGGATTCTGGTCAGGTGGTTCCGGCGGGCAAGGGAGACGGGGAGCTACAGGAGACCATCTCTGCCTTACGTGCCTCCGGGTTCGAGGGCTTCTTCTCGCTGGAGCCGCATCTGGCCTCCTCGGGCACGTACTCCGGCTTCAGCGGCCCCGCACTGTTCAGAGAAGCTGCCGGCGCGTTCAAGGATCTCCTCCGCAAACAAGGAATCGAATGGGGCTGACCGGCACAGTTGATCGGTCGAGGTTTCGGTGGCGTCCGTAGCGCCGAACCCAGGATTGCGGGAGGTACGGCATGCTTGACCAGCAGATTTCGACATCCGAGAGGGCCACGCTATACCCGCGCATGAACCCCTTCCGCCAGCGGTTGGAGCTCTCCGGGTTCTGGGACTTTCGCTTCGATCCCGAAGACGAAGGGGGATCGGCCGGCTGGGGCGAGGGTTTCTCCGGGCATCGGCCCATCGCCGTTCCCGCTAGCTGGAATGATCAGTTTGAGGGTTGGCGAGACTACCTGGGACCGGCCTGGTACCAGATCCGATTCGATCTGCCTTGGGGGTGGCAGGATCGCAGGATAAGGTTGCGATTCGGCTCCGCCAACTACCTGGCGGAGGCGTGGCTCAACGGCGTCCGGCTGGGACGACACGAGGGAGGACACCTTCCCTTTGAGTTCGACGCTACGCCACACGTACGCCTCGAAAGCAACGTGCTGGTGGTGCGCGTCGACGGGGAGCTCGCCCCCGACCGCGTGCCGCCGGGTAACATCGCGGCGGACCCACGAGACGTGCCTCACCAGAACTACCCGGAGACCTCCTTCGACTTCTTCCCGTTCTGCGGCATCCAGCGCCCCGTGATGCTCTACGCCACCCCCCACGACGCCATAGCCGACCTTACGGTGGAGACGGACATAGAGGGACACGACGGTTTGGTGCGTGTCCGCGTGGACCGCACCAGCCTAGAGGTGGCGACCGTGCGCTTCTTCCTACGCGGGCATGGTGCAGAGATCACGGACGAAGTGGAGGCCTCGGGCGAGGCAGCGGAGCTGCGGGTGCCGGACGCCGCGCTGTGGGCCCCCGGTTCGCCGCACCTGTACGAGCTGGTCGTGGAACTGGTTCGCAACGGGAACACCTTCGACCGCTACTCATTACCCGTCGGGATCCGCACCGTATCGGTGGAGGGTGAGTCCCTACTCCTGAACGGACATCCCATACAACTCACCGGGTTCGGTCGTCACGAGGACTTCCCGGTTACGGGGCGGGGCCTCGTGCCTGCGGTGATAACCAAGGACTACTCCCTGATGGAGTGGGTGGGGGCCAACTCCTTCCGCACTTCCCACTATCCCTATTCCGAGGAGATGATGGACTTGGCGGACCGCCTGGGCTTCTTGGTGATCGACGAAACCCCGGCCGTCGGGCTGTTCTTTAGAGAAGAGGGACTGGAGCGACGGCTCGCGCTGTGCAGACGGTTGACGCAGGAGCTCATCGACCGGGACAAAAACCATCCGAGCGTGATCATGTGGAGCCTCGCCAACGAGCCGATGTCCACCCGCCCCGGCCACAAGGAGTTCTTCCGGGACTTGTACGACCTGGCTGAGTCCCGGGATCCCACGCGGCCGGCGACGGTGGCCAGCCGGCCGGGGGTAGACGAGGAATCTTTCCAGTTCTGCGACGTGGTCTGCGTCAACCGCTACTACGGGTGGTACACCGAGATAGGTCAGGTGGATGAGGGCTGCCGGGTCCTGTCCGCGGAGCTGGACGAGCTGCACGAGCGTTACCCCAAACCCTTCATTCTTACGGAATTCGGTGCCGATGCACTCCCGGGCTGCCACGCGCAACCGCCGGAGATGTTCACCGAGGAGTACCAGGCGGAGATGCTGAGCGGCTATATCGAAGTCCTCAACAGCAAACCGTACGTGGTCGGGCAACACGTGTGGAACCTGTGCGACTTCAAGACCGGACAGGGGGTGCGACGCCCGGGAGGCATGAACCTGAAAGGCGTGTTCACGAGGGACCGCCGACCCAAACTCGCTGCACACCGCCTGCGAGAGTTATGGAAGACCTAGACCCCTTGACCGACGGAGGCACCCAGAAATGAGGAACAAACCAGAAGGATCGCTTGAAATGGACGGCTACTCGCTAGCTGAAGAAAACCTGGGACGGAAGCGTGACTGAGAAGACCGGAGCCGGACTGCTGGCGCTGAACGGCCTCGACGTCCTCCGGCAGTCGGCTGTCACCGTTGTGGGTGCGGAAGTAGGCTTAGCGAGGAGCAAAGCTGGTCTGCGGCTGGCCGTATTGGATCGGTCAGGATCCCCGGTCTTCGCCGAACTTGAAGGCGAGCGCGGCGCATATGGGGACTGGACGCTCCTCCTGGGCCCCACGAGCGCCGGCAATCTGGATGCCCTACGCGTCCTTCTACCGTGGCTGCGCCCGCGAACCCTGGGCCTGCGAACTTCGGTGGGCTTTGGCGACAGGCTGGGCCTGGCGACCCCCGGGCAGGTTCGTGCTCTGCGAGATCTCGGGGGAGGGATCGCGCCCATCTTCGCCCAACAGTCGATCCGGGAGATGGAGCGTACCGGGCGCAACCCCAGAGAGGTGATGGACGATGCCACCTGGGGAGCGTTTGCCGAAGGCTGGCGAGAGGGGTTTGGCGCCGACGCCGACCATCTCAAGACTACCGAGGACGTGGACGCCTGTATCGCGGCGGGCTACACGTTCTTCACCTTCGACCCGGGTGAACACGTGGCCGACGGCGTAGAGGGCGCGGGGGCATCCGAGCTGCGCGCCGCCGTGGAGCGGCTACCCTGGGATGAGCTCGAGGACAGCGAGCGAGATCTTAGGAAACGCTACACGGACGAACGCCTCGTCATCGAGGGACACGAGATACGGCTGGACGAAGGGTTGCTTCTGCGAGCCGCCGCGAAGTACGGGCCGGCCGTTGCCCACGTTGCGCGCATGTACCGTCACCTGGAGCAAGCCGCCGGAGGACGCCCGTTCGAAGTGGAGGTTTCGGTCGATGAGACCGCATCTCCCACCACCCACGCACAGCACGTCTACGTAGCGCGCGAGCTGCGACGACTGGGTGTCGAATGGGTGAGCCTCGCACCGCGCTACGTCGGTAGCTTCGAGAAGGGGGTCGACTACATAGGAGATCTCGGGGAATTCGAGACCGACTTCGCCGTCCACGCCGCCATCGCCCGCCACTTCGGTCCCTACAAGCTGAGCCTGCACTCCGGGTCGGACAAGTTCAGCGTCTACGCGGCGGCGGCGAGGCAGACCCGAGGGCTGGTCCATCTCAAGACCGCCGGGACCAGCTACTTGGAGGCTCTGCGCACCGCAGCGGCGTTGGATCCCGACCTGTTCCGCGAGATCTACGCCTTCTCTCGCGAGCGCTTCGAAACCGATCGAGCCAGCTACCACGTGTCGGCGAGCTTGGAGGCAGCACCGCTACCCGGTGAAGTAGATGACCCCGGTCTGCCGACGCTACTCGAGCAGTTCGACGCCCGAGAAATACTGCACGTCACCTTCGGCTCGGTGCTCGGCGATCGGCGCCTCCACGTACGTCTCATGCAGCTGCTGCGCTCCGAACATGAGGCGTACGCGGACAACCTGAAGGTGCATTTCCTACGTCACCTGAAACCCTTTAGCCAGGGAGGATCGGCATGAGCAGAACTTGGACCCTTTCCCCCGACCGTCTCTTCGACCCAAACCTGGAAAGACGGGAGGTGGCGCGGGAGCTGTACGGCTCGGTTGAAAACCTGCCGCTCGTGTGCCCGCACGGGCACGTGAACCCTGCCCTCCTGGCAGACCGCGAGGCCACTCTAGGCACGCCCGCGCAGCTGTTTATCATCCCCGACCACTACGTCTTCCGCATGCTCTACAGCCAGGGCGTGTCCCTAGAGGATGTGGGGGTGCCTACCCTGGACGGCACGCCGGTCGAGACCGATCACCGCAAGATCTGGCAGCGATTCGCCGAGAACTTTCACCTGTTCCGGGGCACCCCCACCGGCCTCTGGCTCTCCGACGAGCTGGTGAACGTCTTCGGCGTCGAAGAAAAACTGGACGGAGAGAACGCCCAGAGAATCTACGATCACCTGGAGGAGCAGTTGGCCAAGCCCGACTTCAGGCCGCGGGCGCTCTTCGAGAGGTTCAACATCGAGGTGCTGTGCACTACCGACGCCGCCACCGACACGCTGGAGCACCACAGGACGCTCCGTGAGGAAGGCTGGAAGGGGAAGGTCCGACCCACCTTCCGCCCCGACGCCGTGGTCAACCTTGAGGCGGATGGCTGGAGCGAGGAGGTGCGGCGGCTCTCCGAGGTCTCCAGCACGGACATCGTGGACTACGAGTCCTTCGTTCAGGCTATAGAACAGAGGCGAGTTTTCTTCAGAGAGATGGGAGCCGTCGCTACCGACCACAGCGCGACAAGCCCGTACACCGAGCGACTCTTGCCCGCTGGGGCTCGTGCGATCTTCGACCGAGCTCTGCGGGGTGAAGCCGACGGGGATGACGCCGCACGCTTCACCGCTCATATGCTGATGGAGCTGGGACGCATGAGCACTGAAGACGGTCTCGTCATGCA
>Ga0126313_10001702_pt1 | contig 11810 bp, 12 predicted proteins | sample Plot105A_FD_89954 | JGI IMG/M metagenome (GOLD analysis project Ga0126313, IMG submission 89954) | Serpentine soil microbial communities from UC McLaughlin Reserve, CA, USA - Plot105A | ecosystem: Environmental > Terrestrial > Soil > Grasslands | place: USA: UC McLaughlin Reserve, Lake County...
CCGACTACTCCGAGGAGATCGCGCGCGAGATCGACGACGAGATCCGCCGCGTGATCGAGGAGGGGCATTCGCTCGCCCGTCGCGTGCTCGAACAGCACATCGACGAGCTCCACCGGATCTCGGGGATCCTGATCGAGCGCGAGACGATCGACAAGGACCAGTTCATCCGGCTGCTCGAGGGCGAGGCCGAGGAGACCGTCTTCGGCGACGAGCCGGCGCCTACCGCAGAAGAGGGCACCGCGGAGGAGAAGAAGCGGCGGGCTCCCAAGCCGCGGCCGTTCCCGCTGCCGGGCGCGACGATGCAGCCGCCGCCGCCCGAAGGCGCCAAGAGCTAAGCAGCTCTCCACGGCCTGTTCCGATCTCGGCGCGCTTCCGCGACACATGCGTGCGCCCGCTCCGGCTAGCGTGAGCCCCGGCTGGGGGTCTAGGGGTCCCCCGGATCACGCGTCAACCAGTTATCTGGGCGGCGGGTGCTTCTTGCGTCGGGCGGCGGCCACTAGAGTCGCCGCGTGACATCTCCGCTGGAGGAGCGCTTCCCACGCCCGTCGGTGATGGGCGTCGTCAACGTCACGCCGGACTCGTTTTCCGACGGCGGGGTCAACTACGACGCGGCCGACGCGATCGCGTCTGCGCGCCGGATGGCGGCCGACGGCGCCGCCCTGGTCGACGTCGGCGGCGAGTCGACGAGGCCGGGCTCTGAAGGCGTTTCGGCAGCCGAGGAGCTGCGGCGTGTGGTGCCCGTGCTCGACGCGGTCGCCGGCGAGCTGCCGGTCTCGATCGACACAGCGAAGGCCGAAGTGGCGAAGGTCGCGATCGACCTCGGCGCGAAGCTGGTCAACGACGTCACGGCGCTCCGCGGAGACGCGCGGCTCGCCGAGTTCGTCGCCGAGAGCGGCGCGTATCTCTGCCTCATGCACATGCGCGGCGAGCCGCGGACCATGCAGGCCGAGCCGCGGTACGGCGACGTCGTCTCGGAGGTCACTGCCTTCCTCGAGGAGCGCCTGCGCTTCGCCGTGGAAGCGGGCATACCCGAGGAGCGGATCGCGCTCGACCCCGGGATCGGGTTCGGCAAGAACCTGCAGCACAACTTCGAGCTCCTGCGCCGGCTCGACGTGCTGCTCTCGCTGCGCCGTCCCGTCGTGATCGGGTTCTCGCGCAAGCGCTCGCTCGGGCGGGTGCTCGGCGACGCGGATGCCGTGACCGGCTCGCTGGCAGCGAGCATCGGAGCAGCCGTCGCGGCCTACGAGCGAGGGGCGACGATCCTGCGCGTGCACGACGTCCGCGAGCACGTCGAGGCGCTCGCCGTCGCGCGCGCGGTCGCGGACGCCGACGCGGCGGCCGCCGCTCCCCGGTAGCCGATTACGCTGCCGTAGATGACGATCCTTGTCGAGCTGAGCGGCCTGGAGGTCTTCGGCCGCCACGGGGTGCTTCCCGAGGAGCGGACTGGGCAGACCTTCCTCTACGACATCGAGGTCGAGACGTCGGACGCGGCCCTCTCCGACCGGATCGAGGACGCCGTGGACTACCGCGAGGTCGCCGAGCTGGTCCGCGTCCTCTCCGACGGGAAGCGCTTCGACCTGCTCGAGCCGCTCGCAGCCGCGATCGCGGACATGCTCGTGGCGCGATTCGACGCCGAACGGGTGAAGGTCCGCGTGCGCAAGCCGACGCCGTACGGCATCGCGGCGGCGTGGGCCGCCGCTACCGTCGAGCGGCGGCGCTGACCGCCAAGCGATACGTCGCCCATGGCACGCCCGGCGGCAGCTTCACGTTCACGAAGGCGGTTATGGTGCTCGGCGAGCCGTTGCGATAACGCACCGTCTCAGCGCGCCGGCCGGGGCGTGCGCTGACGGCCGCCCGATTGGCCGAGAGCTTGTGCACGCTCTCAGTCCACGGGCGCCAGAATTCGATGTCGACGTCCGCGTCCGCGCTGACGCTCACGACCACCGATCGCTTGGCCGGGACTCGTACCCGGTAGACGTCGTTCGGGTCCTCGCCGGCGGTGAGGCGCGCGCGGAGGACGCCCGAAACCGCGGGCATCGGCTCGGCGAACAGCTTGTTCCGCCTGACGAGGTCGACGTCCTCGTTCGGCTCGAGCGGATCGCGGATCGGGGCCGGATACGCGAGCGCGGCGGGGACGTCGAGCATTCCGAACCCCGTGTCGTGGTCGAAGCCGGGCGTTCCGAGATCGCGACCGGAACGCCGCATTACCTCGAACACCTGGGTGGCGTCGAGCCCCGGACGCGCCGTCCAGACCCAGGCGGCCGCGCCGGCAACGATCGGGGACGAGAAACTCGTGCCGGAGCCGACGCGGTAGCCCGAGGGATCGATCGTCTGCGGAACGGCGAGGGGCACGCGCTCGCCCGGCGCGGCGAGGTCGACCGTCGAGGACGAATTCGAGAAGTAGCTGACCGCCGAGGCGGCGTCGGTCGACGCGACCGTCAGGACATGGGGCAGGCCGGCCGGGACGAGCTCGGGGCTGCCGTCCTCGCGGCCGTTCCCGGCCGCCGCGACGACGACGGAGCCGCGTCGCACAGCCGCGTTGATTGCCGCGATGACCGGGTCGAGCAGGTTTCCTCCGAAGGAGCCGGCCGGGTAGCCCAGGCTGAGGTTGATCACGCCCGGGCCGTGGAGTGACGCCGCCGCCAGGCCCGCGATGACGGCGCCGAAGTTCAGGTCGTACCCGTCCCATACGTACATGCGGGCGCGCGGGTAGACGCCGACCAGCCCGACGCCGTTGATCGGTGCGCCGACGAGCGAGCCGACCGCGGTTCCGTGGGAGCCGAGATCCTCGTCGTTGAACGTGATCGTGTTGAGCGCGATTGTGTCCGGCCGGCCGCGGAACTCGGGGTGCGCGAAATCGATCCCGGTGTCGATCACGGTGACCGGCCGGCCTGGACCCGGCGGCTGTGCCCGGTCCGCGCCGACGAGCCGGTACCACCATTCGGCGTAGAAGAGGGGCTCGAGCTCGAGCGGCGACTCCAGCGGGCGGAAGCGAAGGTCGGGCCCGACCGATCGCACCACTCCGCGGGCCGCGAGCGCGGGCACGAGTTGCCGGGCGGCCGAGCTCGGGAGGCGCCAGAGCTCGAGGTCGGGCGAGAGCCGCTCGCCGCCGTGGGTCAGGAAGGCCCAGCGCGCGGGCCGGGACCGGGCGTGGTCCAGCATGACGAGCGCGTCCGCATGGCCGTCGAGGGCGCGGAGCGCGGCCGCCGCCGACGGAGCCGCGCCGGCGGAGGGCGGCACCGCCAGCGCGAAGACGACCCCGATGGGTCCAAGAACCCGCTTCACGCTCGCTCGGCGCGAGCCTACCGCGCTGCGCGTTAAGGCTGGGTTGTGACGGCGAGCTTGTACGTCGCCCGCTGGACGTTGCGCGCGAGGAAGGCGTCGAGGTAGAGGTAGGCGCCGCGCCGGTTCTTGTTGTCGACCCGCACGACCTCCTTGGCAGTGCCGCGCTTCAAGCTCGCCGCGATGAGATCGCGCTTCAGCGCGGCGCCGCGCTCGAAGACCGTCCGCGTCTTCGGGCTCCAGGCCGCGAGCTGCACGTCGCCGTTCGCCCTCAGAGTTGCGACAAGGGTGCGCCGGCCCGGGACCCAGACCCGGTAGACGTCCTCTGGATCCTCCGTCTCGTCGAGCCGCGCCGTCAGCGTCGCGCGCCCGCGCCCCGGCCGTGTGATTCCGGCGGTCGCCTGCCGGAAAAGGCCGCCCGCCTTCACATGGCGGATGTCGTCGTTCGGCTCCTGTGGATCCGGCGCGGGCGCAGGGTGCGTCAGCGCGGCGGGGATGTCGAGCAGGCCGAAGCCCGTGTCGGCGTCGCGGCCCGGGGGCGACATGTCGCGCGCCGACGAGCGCATCAGCTCGAACAGCTCCGTGTTGTCCAGCGTCGGGCGCACCGTCCAGACCCAGGCGGCTGCACCGGCGACGAGTGGGGAGGAGAAGCTCGTGCCGTCGAAGAGCGAGTACCCGCTCGCTTCATAGCCCACGGGCACGGCGACGGGAATGCCAGTCGCCGGGGCCGCGAGATCGATCGCCGGCGAGACGCTGGAGAAGCTTGCGACGTGGCCCGTCGGGTCGGTGCCGGCGATCGAGAGGACGTGGGGAAGGACCGCGGGAACGCTCGGCCTGCTGCCGCGCGCGCGATCGTTGCCGATGGCCGCCACGACCAGCGACCCGGTTCCGAACGCGGCGTTCACGATGTCCTCGAGCACCTGGCTGCGCGAGACGCCGAGGCTCAGGTTGATGACGCCCGGCCCCTTGCGGATCGCGGCGTCGACGCCCGCAACCACCCCGGAGGTCGTCAGATCGCCCTGCGCGTCGGCGTCCCAGGTGCGGAGCACGGCCTGCGGATAGACGCCGACCAGCCCGGCGGCGTTCACGGGCGCAGCGACCACGGAGCCGACGGCCGTGCCGTGCGGGTAGCCGTCGCCGGCGCTGAGGACCTGACCGTTGAGCGCCTCCGTCCCGGCGCGCCCCGCGAACTCGGGGTGGGTTAGGTCGACGCCGGAGTCGATGATCGTGACCGGCTTGCCCGGTCCGGGCGGCTCGACACGGTCCGCTCCGATCATCGGGATCCACCATTCCGACGGAACGAGCGGGTCGCCCGGGATCGTGTGGGTGAACGTGCGAACGGGGCGATCGGGCTCCGCGGCGTGCACCAGCCCGGCGCGGCGAAGTGCGGGCAGCACCCGCTCGGCAGCGGGCGTACCGAGCCGCCAGATGCCGAAGCGGCGAGACACCGGCTCGCCGCCGGCCAGGTCGAGCGCGACCTCGGCGCTACCGCCCGGGCTGACGGCGACGACCGCGTACGGGTGGCCGCCCAGGGCCTGGAAGGCGTGGCGTCGCGCGCCGGCTGCATGCGAGAGCGGTGAGCCGGCCGCTGAGGCGGGGCCCACGAGCGCGAGGGCGATCAGGACCCCGAGGCGCAATCTGCGGCCAAAATAGCAGCGATGCGAGCCTACCTCGGCGTCGGCGCCAATCTCGGCAACCGCGAGGAGACGATCGAGAGGGCGCTGGAGCTCGTCGGCCGGCAGAAGGGGGTGGAGGTCGTCGCCGTTTCCGCGCTGCGCGAGACCGAGCCCGTGGGCTTCACCGACCAGCCTCGCTTCCTGAACGGAGCGGCGGCCATCGAGACCGACCTGGAGCCCCGCGAGCTGCTCGAAGCCCTGCTCACCGTCGAACGGACCCTCGGGCGAACGCGCGACGGGCCGCGGTTCGGGCCACGCACGATCGACCTCGACCTGCTCGTCTTCGGTGACCGGGAGGTGTTCGAACCGGGCCTCACCGTCCCGCACCCGCGGCTGGCTGAGCGCGCGTTCGCCCTGGAGCCGCTGGCCGAGCTCGACCCGCACCTCGAGATCCCCGGGCGCGGGCGCGTGGGCGACCTCCTCCGAGGGCTACAATCCACGTGATGTCGCATCTCGACGAGCTGGACGAGTTCGAGGCCGAGCTCGAGCTCCGGCTGAAGAAGGAGTACACGGCCGTCTTCGGCCTCTTCCGCTACTGCGTGCTGACGCAGGATGCGACGTACCTCTGCAACAAGCTCGACCTGCAGTACGTCCCGCAGCCGAGCTACCCGTTTTTCCACGTGAAGATGGAGGACGTCTGGGTCTGGGACAAGAACCGGCCCACCCGGATGATCCCGCGCGCCGAGGTCTACACCTCGAGCGACGTCACGGTGGAGGAGCTGCGCGCCGAGGGCGAGGAGCCACGCCTGACGCCGGAGGCCCTGGCCGAGCGCATCGGCGAGCCTCCTCCGTTCGAGTCCGGCACGGACTGACGCCGGCCGCACCGGCGTGCTGCTCGCGATCGACGTCGGCAACACGCAGACGGTCCTCGGCCTGTTCGAGGGCTCCGACCTGCGCGAGCACTGGCGCCTGGCGACCGACCGCGAGCGGACCGGGGACGAGCTCGGCGTCCTGATCACCGGGCTGCTCGACCCAGACGACGTCGACGGCATCTGCCTCTGCTCGTCTGTCCCAGCGCTGCTGCGCGCCTACGAGGTCGTCGCCGAGCGGTGGCTGAAGGCGCCCTTGCTGGCGGTCGGTCCAGGAGTACGAACGGGTCTTCCAATCCGCTACGACGACCCACGGGAGGTCGGCCCGGACCGGATCGCCAACGCCGTCGGCGCGCTCGAGCGTTATGAACCGCCCGCAATCGTGGTCGACTTCGGCACGTCGACGAACTTCGACGTCGTCTCGGCAGACGGCGAGTTCGCCGGCGGCGTGCTCGCGCCCGGAATCGAGATCTCGATGGACGCGCTGCACGCCCGCACGGCGCGCCTGTTCACGGTCGACTTCGTCGCGCCGCCCACCGTGATCGGCAAGACGACCGCCGCCAGCCTCCAATCGGGGCTCGTGTACGGCTTCGCCGGTCAGGTAGACGGGATCGTCGACCGGATACGCGAAGAGCTCGGCGTGGACGCCAAGACGATCGCGACCGGTGGCCTCGCCGAGCTGATCGCGCCGCACTCGCGCACGATCGAGCGCGTCGATCCGCTCCTGACGCTCGCAGGTTTATCCGCGATCTGGCAGCGGAACCTGTAGCCCTCACTTCCAGCGTTCTCACATGAGGAGGGGGTCCACCGATGTTCCTCGCGGACGTCGACATCAGCAGCAGCTTGCAACGCGGGGTGAACGAGGTCTTCGCGTTCATCCCGGAATTCATCGCCGCGATCGTGATTCTGATCATCGGCTACATCGTGGCGAAAGTGCTCGGAAACATCGTCAACCGCGTTCTGGCGAGAGCGGGCCTGGACCGGACGCTCCACGCCGGCCAGGGCGGCGATTGGGTGCGGCGAGTCACATCGAGCCCGTCGCGTCTCGTCGGGAAGCTCGCTTTCTGGGCGGTGTTCCTGGGCGCGATCTCCCTCGCCGTCTCGGTGCTCGGGATCAACGCGCTGACCGATTTCGTGGCCGCCGTCTACGGCTACCTGCCCCACGTGATCGCCGCGGTGCTGATCTTCCTCGTGGCCGGTGCGGTTTCGGCCGCGGTCGCCACGCTCGTCGGGAAGACGATGGGCGACACGCCCACCGGCAAGTTCGTGGCGACGGCCGCTCCGATCCTGATCATGGCGATCGCGACGTTCATGATCCTGACCGAGCTCGGCATCGCCGAGCAGATCGTGATGATCACGTACGCCGGGCTGATCGGCTCGATCGCGCTGGGCATGGCGCTCGCGTTCGGGCTAGGCGGGCGAGACGTGGCCGCTCGGATGCTCGAAGGCGCCTACCAGGCCGGCCGCGAGGGCAAGGAGCAGGTCAGGCAGGACGTTCGGCTGGGCAGGGAGCGGGCTGCGCGGGTCGACGCCGGCGACGCCGCGCAGGAGGACCTTCCGACGACCGCGACGACCCGGATGGGCCCCGACTTCGGCTCTTCGTCGACGCGGCGCTAGCAGCGCGGCGAGAACTGCGCGGGCGGGGCGGCCACGGTCGCACCCGTCCGCCGGTTTTCGCGCTTTACCGGCGGGTACGCCGGTCCTGGCCACGAGGAAGGAGCGGACAATGAACGAGAATCGTGATGGGAGGGCGGACGGTGACCGCGCTACCGCCGTAGCGGCCAGACGCGAGCACGCGCCGGCGCGCGCCGCGCTCGACGACGCCGGGGTCGCGACCGCCCGGGAGCGCTTCGGCGGGATCGACCTGCCTGCGACGCTCGTGGGGATGCTGACGGCGCTTGCGACGCTCGTCCTGCTCGGCGGCATCGTTGCCGCGGCGCTCGGGGCGATCGGCTATCAGAAGGGGCTCGACACCGACGACGTGACGGCGTCGAACGCCGACGAGATCTCGGCGGCCGGACTGATCGGCGGAATCGTGCTGCTGTTCCTCGCCTACGTCGTGGGGGGCTGGGCTGCCGCGAGGATCGCGCGCTACGACGGCCGGCGCAACGGCCTGATGACAGGCATCTGGACTTTGCTGCTCGCAGCGATCCTGTCGGGCCTCGGTGCCTGGCTGGGGTCCGAGTACGACGTGTTGCGAAACGTCGATCTGCCGCAGTGGTTCTCGCGCGACGCGTTGACTGTCGGCGCGATCGTCAGCGGCGTTCTCGCTGTGCTGGCGATGCTGCTCGGCGGTCTCCTCGGGGGAGCATGGGGCGAGCGGTACCACCGCCGTGCCGACGCCCAGATCGCCTGGACGAGGGCCGGCGGGACCGAGCGCCGCGAGCGTGTGCGGAGAGTGGGAGAGCGCTAGTCGGTCTCAGCCGCCCCCGTAGATCGAGATCGGGAGGTCGAGCAGCACCTCGTCGCCGCCGGGCAGCTCGGCTTCGAGCTGCCCGAGCAGCTCAGCCGCGCCCGGCGCCGCGACGAGCAGCCGGAGCTCGACCTCCTGGGTCGTCTCGAGCTGGACGAGCTCCTGCTTGAACGGCCTCGGGAAGCGGCCGCGGCCGAGGTACCAGCCGTAGAACTTCTTCAGGAAGCTCGCTGCACGCTTCTCGCCGAGCTCGCGGACGGTCTCGCGGATGAACAGGATCAGCTCCGCGGCGACCTCTTCACGCGTGGGCTCTGGCGCGTCCTCGTCGACGATTGCGCTGAGCGCCCATGGGTTGCCCTGCGCCGCGCGGCCGACCATCACCGCCGCTGCTCGGGTCGTAGCGAGCACGGTCTGGGCACGGGCCTTGGACGTGATGTCGCCGGAGGCGATCACCGGGACATCGACGCGCTCCACGAGCTCAGCCGTGAGTGCGTGCTCCGCCTCGCCCGTGTACATCTGCCGCGCCGAGCGCGGGTGCAGTGTGAGTGAGGCAGCGCCAGCGTCCACGAGCCGCGGCCCGAGCTCGAGGCAGGTGCGCGAGCCGTCCTCCAGGCCTCGGCGCATCTTCACCGAGACGGGCAGATCGACGGCGTTCGCGACCTCCGACACGATCCTCGAGGCTCGGTGCGGATCCTCGAGCAGGGTGGCGCCGGCGCCGGTCTTCGTGACCTTGCGGACGGGGCAGCCGAAATTGATGTCGACGATGTCCGCGCCCGCGTCGGCGACCATCCGCGCGGCTTCGGCCATCACGGGCGGGTCGGATCCGAAGATCTGCACCGCGAGCGGGTGCTCGTCCGCCGCGATCCTCAGATACCCAAGTGTGCGCTCGTTCTTGTGGTGCAGTCCGGCGCAGCTGACCATCTCCGAGCAGACCAATCCGGCGCCGAAGCGGCGACCTTGGCGGCGGAAGGCCTGCACGCTGACGCCTGCCATCGGAGCGAGCACGAGGCGGGTCGGAATCTCCACCGTCCCGATCCGCCAGGAAGAGCGGAGATCGACGTCCACGGGCGGCCATGATAACCGTCCTAGCAGGGATTTTCCTTTTCTTGACGGTCTCGGGGAGGACAGCTACCATGCCCGCGCGCGACGCGCCCCTCCTGGGCGCCTCGCCTTTTTTCTAGGGAGGCAGAAGTGAAGGAAGTGATCCTCACTCCCGAGGGTTACAAGAAGCTGAAGGCCGAGATCGAGCTGCTTTCGACCGAGCGGCGGCGAGAGGTTGCAGAGCGGATTCGTGTGGCGCGCCAGTTCGGCGACATCGCCGAGAACGCGGAGTACGACGACGCCAAGAACGACCAGATGCTGCTCGAGCACCGGATCGCCCGGTTGGAGGAGCAGCTCCGCAATGCACGCGTGATCGAGAAGAAGGAGATCTCGTCGGACGTCGTCTCCGTCGGCTCGAAGGTGCGGCTCCGCGACGTCGACGCCAAGCAGACGATGGAGTACCGCATCGTCGGCTCGGCCGAGGCGAACCCGTCGGAGAACAAGCTCTCGAACGAGTCGCCGGTCGGCAAGGCGATCATCGGCCACAAGAAGGGCGAGACCGTCGATGTCACCACCCCGCGCGGCGCCCGGCTGAAGTACAAGATCCTCGAGATCAAAGCGGCGTAAGGAGGGCTTGGCCAAACATCGCTGAGCCGCGGGGCCGCGCTACTCGCCCCGAGGCCGCATCCTCAGTCGCACCCGTATCGCAAGGATACGAATGCTCCCTGCGTCTTTGCCTCGGGACGAGCATCGCACCCCCGCAACGAGCAACGTTCCGCCAAGCCCTCCTAGAAGCCGCCGGACTTCTTCTTCAGCTTCTTCTCGCTGCGCTTTTCCTTGAGCGTCTTCTGAGGCGCCTTCTTCTGGCCCTTCTTCTGCTTGTCGGCGCCCTTCATGGGCTTATTCTCACCGGTTGCGGCCCGGCGTTCAAGCGCCGGGGCGTACGAGCGGCTTGTAGCTGATGCGGTGCGGCTCGAGCGCCTCGACGCCGCGCGTCTCGCGCACCCAGCTCGCGTACTCCTCGAAGCTGCCCTCGAACCACGTCACCTGCGAGTCGCCCTCGAAGGCCAGGATGTGCGTCGCGACGCGGTCGAGGAACCAGCGGTCGTGCGAGATCACGGCCGCACATCCCGCGAAGTCGGTGAGCGCATCTTCGAGCGCCCTGAGCGTGTCGACGTCGAGGTCGTTGGTGGGCTCGTCGAGGAGCAGGAGGTTCCCGCCCGAGCGCAGGAGCTTCGCCAGGTGGACGCGGTTCCGCTCGCCACCGGAGAGGTCGCCGACGCGCTTCTGCTGGTCGCTCCCCTTGAAGTTGAACCACGAGACGTACTGGCGCGAGTTGACCTCGCGGTTGCCGAGCTCGATCGTGTCGTGGCCGCCGGAGATCTCCTTCCAGACGCTGTTCTCCGGAGCGAGATCCTCGCGCGCCTGGTCGACGTAGGCGATCTCGACGGTGTCGCCGATCTTCAGCTCGCCGTCGTCGGGCTCCTCCTCGCCCGCGACCATGCGGAAGAGCGTGGTCTTGCCGGCGCCGTTGGGGCCGATCACGCCGACGATCCCGCCGGGCGGCAGCGAGAAGCTCATGTCCTCGACGAGCAGGCGGTCGCCGTACCCCTTCGTGACGCCGGCGGCCTCGACGACGACGTCGCCGAGCCTCGGGCCGGCCGGGATGTGGATCTCCACGCGGTCGAGCTTCACGTTGCTCTCCTCGGCGAGGAGTCGCTCGTACGCGCCGAGGCGGGCCTTCGACTTGGCGTGTCGCGCCCTGGGCGAGGCTCGCACCCACTCGAGCTCGCGCCCAAGTGCCGCGCGGTGCGCCGATTCCTGCTTCTCCTCCTGCGCGAGGCGGGCGTGCTTTTGCTCGAGCCAACCCGAGTAGTTGCCCTTGTAGGGGATTCCGCGGCCACGATCGAGCTCGAGAATCCACCCTGCGACGTTGTCGAGGAAGTACCGGTCGTGCGTGACCGCGACGACCGTGCCGGCGTAGTCGGCGAGAAAGCGCTCGAGCCATGCCACCGACTCGGCGTCCAGGTGGTTCGTCGGTTCGTCGAGTAGCAGCAGGTCCGGGGAAGAAAGGAGGAGGCGGCAGAGCGCGACGCGGCGGCGTTCGCCGCCGGACAGGGTGGTCACGTCGCGGTCGCCCTCGGGTAGGCGCAGCGCGTCCATCGCGCGGTCGAGGGCGGCTTCGAGATTCCACACGTCGTAGCGGTCGATCTGCTCCTGCACCTCGGCCTGCTCGGCGAGCAGGGCGTCGTAGTCGGCGTCGGGCTCCGCGAACTTCGCCGAGATCTCGTTGAAGCGGTCGAGCAGGTCGCGCTTCTGCCGCACGCCGTCCTCGACGTTGCCGCGCACGTCCTTCTCGTGGTCGAGCTCGGGCTCCTGCGTGAGGAGGCCGACCGTCGCGCCGGGTGCGAGCTCGGCGCTGCCGCTCGACGTCTCCTCGACGCCCGCCATGATCCGCAGCAGCGTCGACTTCCCGGCGCCGTTCGGCCCGAGGACGCCGATCTTCGCGCCCGGGAGGAACGCAAGCGTAATGTCGTCGAGCACCTTGCGCTCGGGCCCGTAGAACTTCGAGGCCCGGATCATCGTGAA
>Ga0126313_10001704_pt1 | contig 11803 bp, 13 predicted proteins | sample Plot105A_FD_89954 | JGI IMG/M metagenome (GOLD analysis project Ga0126313, IMG submission 89954) | Serpentine soil microbial communities from UC McLaughlin Reserve, CA, USA - Plot105A | ecosystem: Environmental > Terrestrial > Soil > Grasslands | place: USA: UC McLaughlin Reserve, Lake County...
CGACCGCACCGCCGAACACGTAGGCGAACAGCAGCACGAAGACGAACGGCTGCACGGTGACGTCCATGAGCTGCTCGGGCTCGTGACGGACGTGCGAGAGATTGCGCCGGGCCATGACGAGCCCGTCGGCGAGGGTGGTTCTGAGCGACGTCATTCGGTCGGCTCCCCGGTCAGGGTCAGAAAGACGTCGTCGAGCGACGGGCTTCTGACCGCGACGTCGACGGTGGGGACGCCGGCGGCGTCGAGCGCGCGCACGACGTCGGCGATCCCGGCGCCGTTGCTCACCGGCACCGTCACCTGCAGCGCGCCGGTGTCGATGTGGGGCTCCTCGACGCCGAAGCCGGCGACGGCACCCGCGGCGCCGGCGAGCAGGTCGGCCTCCGGCAGGTCGAGCACGATCCGGCGGCCGCCGACCTGCCCCTTGAGCTCGTGGGGCGACGCCGAGGCGATGACGCGTCCGTGGTCGACGACGGCGATGCGGTCGGCGAGGCGATCGGCCTCCTCGAGACACTGGGTGGTGAGCAGCAGGGTGGTGCCCTCGTGGACGAGGCCCTCGAGCGTCGCCCACAGCTCGTTGCGGCTGCGCGCGTCCAGGCCGGTGGTGGGCTCGTCGAGGAACAGCACCGGCGGGGAGGCGACGAGGCTGGCGGCGAGGTCGAGTCGGCGGCGCATGCCGCCGGAGTACGTCTTCACGAGGCGGTCGGCGGCCCCGCCGAGGTCGAAGCGCTCGAGCAGCTCGCCGGCGCGCTCGCGCGCACGGCGCTTGGGCAGGTGATAGAGCGCGCCGACCATCAGCAGGTTGGCGCGGCCCGTCATCAGCTCGTCGACGGTGGCGTGCTGGCCGGCGAGACCGATCTGCGGGCGCACGGCGTCGGGCGACGCGACCACATCGTGGCCCCTACGCGGGCGCGGCCGGCATCGGGGCGCAGCAGCGTGGTCAGGATGCGCACGGCGGTGGTCTTGCCGGCTCCGTTGGGCCCGAGCAGGCCGAGCACGGTGCCGCGCGGGACGTGGAGGTCGACGTCGCGCAGGACCCAGCGGTCGCCGAAGCGCTTGCCGAGGGATTCGGCGTGGATCACAAGGTCAACTCCGTACGGTGTACGATAGTTCGTACATCGTACATTACGTACACTGTACGAGATGTCAAGCTCGCCGTTTCCCCTTCCGCGCGAGGCGTCACGGAAGGCGATCACCCGCGAGGCGATCGTCAAGGCAGCGATCGGCGTCGCGGACGCGGAGGGCCTCGAGGCCGTCTCGATGCGGCGCGTCGCCAAGGAGCTCGAGATTGGGACGATGACCCTCTACTCGTACGTGCACAGCAAGGACGAGCTGCTCGACGTGATGAGCGACGAGGTGATGGGCGAGCAGCTGTTTGAAGGCGAGGTGCCCGCGGACTGGCGCAAGGCGCTGAGTGAGATCGCCCACCGCCTGCGCGCCACCTGGCTGCGCCACCCATGGGTCGTCAACACGCTGGGGCGGCGCCCGGCGATCGGGCCGAACTCCGTCAAGCACTTCGACGAGTCCGCGGCCGCCGTCGCGTCGCTCGACATCGACGCCAAGACGGCGTTTGCCATCGTCGCCGCGATCGACGAGTACGCGATGGGCTTCGCCTACCGCGAGCTGTCCGCGAGCGAGTTTCGCCGCAACGCCGGGATGAGCATGGACGAGTGGCGCGAAGTGGCCGAGCCCTATTTGCGCGACCTGGTCGACACCGGCGCCTACCCGCACGTACAGCGGTTCCTCGACAGCGACGAGCCGGTCGCCTTCGAGGATCCAAACCGCTTCGAGACCGGCCTGCGCTGGCTGCTCGACGGGATAGAGGCGTCGCTGCCTAGGTCGAGGAAGTGGCGGCGGAGGGCCTAGCCGCGTGCACGGTGGCGGCCATGTCCTTGTCGCCGTGGCCGAGCTCGACGGCGCGATCGAACTGCTGCGCCGCCACCTCGAGGATCGGCGTGTCGATTCCGGCCTCGGCGGCGGCGTCGAGGATGAGGCCGATGTCCTTGCGCGCCAGCCGGAGCGGGAATGACGGTTCAAGCTCGTCGGCCAGGATCGCCTTGCCCTTCATCTGCGCGTAGGGCGAGTCCATGTTGCCGCCCTCGATGCTCGACAGGAACGCCTGCGGGTCGACCCCGAGCGCCTCGGCGAAGGCGATCGTCTCGCCGATGTTCTCGATCATGCCGAGGATCCAGTGGTTGAGGACCAGCTTGAGCCGTGTGGCGGCGCCGGGCTCGTCTCCGAGCCACACGGTCTTGCGCCCGACGGCGTCGAACACCGCGTCGGCGGGCTCGTGCAGTTCGGCCGCACCAGCGGCGAGGACGACGAGCTGCGCCTGCTCGGCCGGCTGCTTGGTGCCGAGCACGGGGGCATCGACGTAGCCCATCCCGCGCTCCCCCGCCAACCCCGCGAGCCGCTTGGCGTCGTGCAGGCCGACCGTGCTCATCTGCGCCCAGAGGGGGATGTCGCGGAGACCCTCCACCGCCGCCTCCACCGCATCGGCGTCGGCCAGCATGGTCACGAGCACGTCGGCGCCGTCGGCCGCCTCGGCCGGCGTGGCGGCGACGGTCACCCCGTGCTCGGCCAGCGGCTGAGCCTTCTCAGCCGTGCGGTTCCAGGCGCGCACGTCGAACCCCGCGCCGGCGAGGTTGCGCGCCATCGGAAAGCCCATGATCCCGGTGCCGAGGACGGCGACGGTGCTCATCGCGCCCTGTCCTACCCAGCAGCGCGCCGCTCCTACACTGGGTCGCCGATGACCACCGGAGAGACTGTGCGGGAGTTCCCCCTCTTCCCTCTGGGCATCGTGGCCCTCCCGAGCGAGCTCGTGCCGCTCCACATCTTCGAGGAGCGCTACAAGACGATGATGGCCGAGTGCCTGGAGTCGGGCAGCGAGTTCGGCATCGTCTGGCTCTCGGACGACGGGCTGCGGCCGATCGGGTGCGCGTGCGAGATCACCGAGGTTCTCGAGCGCATGGAGGACGGCCGGATGAACATCGTCACGCGCGGGACGCGCCCGTTCCGGCTGCTCGAGCGCCAGGAGCACCTGGCGTTCCCCGCCGGCGAGGTCGAGTTCCTGACCGACCGCAACGAGGAGGTGGACCCAGCCGCCGCGGCCGAGGCGCGCAGCGCCTACGCCGAGCTCGTGGAGCGCGCGACCGACCGCCGCCCCGACGACGACGAGCTCGAAGCGATGGGCGCCTACGAGATGGCGGCGACGGTGGAGTTCGGGCTCGAGGCCAAGCAGGGGCTGCTCGACCTGCGCTCCGAGAACGCGCGACTGCGCCTGATCACGCGCCTGTTCCGCGCGGCGGCCAAGCGGCTGGACTTCGTCGAGCGCGCGCAGGACCGAGCGCGGTCCAACGGCAAGGTCCGATTCGGTTAGTCAGCGCTGCAGGCCGCAGACGTGGATGGCAACGTCCCGGACGAACCCCTGCAGCTGCAGCATCGCCTTCGTCTGGCCGGCCGAGCTGTCGCTGTAGGTGAGGATGCCCGAGGGCAGTCGCACCCGGTAGGAGAGTACGGTGCCGGCGCCCGCGTGCAGCGTGCGGCCGCCGCGGGCGGTGTCGGTGAGCTCGCGCCCGAGCTCGCGGGCGTCGAGGAGACGCGAATCGCCCATGTTCTTCGGCGCGCCGCCGTTGCAGCGCACGGTGCCGTCGTCGGCGACCACGATCCGGAGGTCGGCGCCGGGGATCGAGCCCGAGCGCTCGACCTCGAAGATGTCGCTCGCGGGACTTCCGCACCCGGCCAGCACGACCGCCGCCAGCGCCGCGAGGCCCAGGCGCGTCTTCCTCATCCCGCCGCGGCCCCGCCGCGGCGCGGATCGCCGAAGCCGGCGCGCGGCTGCGCGGTGACCGCGTGCACGCCGCCGAAGAACAGGTTGAGGTCGCGGAAGCGCGCGAGGGTGCGCCCCGCCGCCTCCAGCGACGCCACGTCGAGCGCCGGCTCGACGTAGACGACGCCGTCCTCGAAGTGGGCGCGCGGCGCGCACACCGCCCGCTCCACGTCCATGCCCCGGTCGACCACGTTGACCACGGTCTGAAGGATGGCGGACCGGATCCGGTTCGAGCCGCCGCTGCCGAGCACGAGCTCGGGGGCGCCGTCGCGCAGCACCGCGGTCGGGGCCATCATGCTAGGCAACCGGCGCCCCGGGGGGTGCTGGTGGAAGCCGAGCGGGTTGAGGTCCTGTTCTCCGAGCATGTTGTTGAGGTGGATGCCCGTGCCGGGGACGATGATCCCGGCACCCTCGCCGTTGGACGCGGTGACCGAGCAGGCACGGTTGTCGGCATCGAGGACCGAGATGTGGGTGGTTGACCCCAGCGCCGGCCGCTCGCCCAGCGAGGCCAGGAACTCCGGTGTGCGCTGGGCCTGCGCCGTCTCCATGACCTCGACCAGGCGCTCGAGGCTCGGCGGCCCGGGCGGGTCGCGGGCGAGCAGCTCGAGGGCGAACGCGATCAGCGTGCCGCCGGCGCTGGGCGGCGGGTTGAGCAGGACCTCGCGGCCGCGATAGGGCTGGACGAGCGGCCGGCGGTTGACGACGCGGTAGGCGTCGAGGTCCTCGGCGGTCATCAGCCCGCCCCGCTCGGCCAGCCAGCCGGCCACGGCCTCGGCGATGTCGCCGCGGTAGAACGGGTGGGGGCCTTCGCGCCCGAGCCGCTCGAGCGTGTCGGCGAGCTCGGGCTGGCGGATGGGGTCGCCCTCGCGCAGGAGCTTCCCGCCCGGCGCGTAGACGGCGGCGCACTCGGGCTCGGCGGTGACGATGCCCTGGAGAATCTCGATCACGTAGGCCTGCTCGGCGTTGAGCGGCACCCCGTCGCGAGCCATCCGGGCGGCGGAGGCGGCGAGCTCGTGCAACGGCAGGGACCCGTACCGGCGCGACGCCTCCCAGATCCCCGCCGGCGTGCCGTAGCAGCCGACCGACGCCGGGCCGATGTTGAACACCTGGATCGCGTCGCCGAAGGAGACGTCGATGGGGACGAGCTCCTCGCGGCGGCCAGGATCGGCGCCGCGCCCCGAGGCCTCGACCGAGAAGTCGAGGATCGCGCGCTCGCCGGCGGTGTCCGCGACGAGCATGTAGCCGCCGGCGCCGAGGCCGGTGAGGAGCGGCTCGGCGCTGAACGAGGTCAACATCGCCGCGATCGCGGCGTCGACGGCGTTGCCGCCTGCGTGCAGGACGTCGGCGCCGGCCTGCGCGGTCAGCGGGTGCCCTGCGGCGACGACGCCGCCATTCGAGGCGTCGGACATCAGGCGTCAGGCGTCAGGAACACCTTCCGACGGCTGACGCCTGGCGGCTGACGCCTACCCCCTCGGTATGAACTCAGGGACGTCGAGATCGGCGAGGTCGCGGCTCGTCCGCGCGGGCTCGCGCCGGCGCACCCGCGGCTCGCCGCGAGGCTCTTCGAGCCGGCGCGGCGCCCCCGGCTCGTCCGCGCGGCGGCGCGGCGCGCTGCCGTTCGCGTAGCCGGTGGCCACCACCGTCACCCACACTTGGTCGTCGAGCTTCTCGTCGACCATGGCGCCGAAGATGATGTTGGCCTCGGGGTGAGCCGCCTCGGAGACCGCCCGGGCCGCCTCGTTGACCTCCCACAGCGAGAGGTCGCGCCCGCCGGTGATCGACAGGAGGATCGACCGGGCGCCGTCCATGCTCGTCTCGAGCAGCGGGGAGGCGGCGGCCTTCTCGGCCGCGTCGATCGCGCGGCGATCGCCGGTCCCCATGCCGATGCCGAGCAGGGCGTTCCCCGCCTCGGCCATGATCGTGCGCACGTCGGCGAAGTCGAGGTTGATCAGGCCCGGGAGCGTCACCAGGTCGGAGATGCCCTGGACCCCCTGGCGCAGGACGTCGTCGGCCACCCGGAACGCATCGACCATCGACGTCTGCTTGTCGAGCACGGTCAGCAGGCGGTTGTTGGGGACGATGATGAGCGTGTCGACGTCCTCGGAGAGCTCCTTGATGCCGTCCTCGGCCTGGGCGGCGCGGCGCGAGCCCTCGAATCCGAATGGCTTGGTGACGATGCCGACGGTCAGGGCGCCGAGCTCGCGTGCGATGCGGGCCACCACGGGCGCGGCGCCCGTGCCGGTGCCCCCGCCCGAGCCGGCGGTGATGAACACCATGTCCGAGCCCTTGAGCAGCGACTTGACCTTGTCGTAGTCCTCCATCGCCGACTGGCGGCCGAGGTCAGGATCGGCGCCCGAGCCGAGGCCGCGGGTGACGTTGGCACCGATGTGGACGGTGATGTCGGCGGCCGAGCCCTGCAGCGACTGCAGGTCGGTGTTGATGGCGAGGAACTCGACGCCCTCGACCTCGGCCTCGACCATGCGGTTGACCGCGTTGACGCCCGCGCCGCCGACGCCGACCACGCGCAGCACGGGAGGGCCGTTGCCCTCGGCGGCGGGCTGGGCGAGCGGATCGCCGCGCGGGCGCTCGCGCGCGGCGGGCGTCGCGGGCGAGAGGACGTTCTCCGGGATCTCGGAGGAGAACGCATGCCGCAGGCGCTCCTTCGGAGTGGGGATGGGCGGGGTCTGGACCTCCGCTTCGGCGGGTGCAGAGGCTTCGGGACTGCGTTCCTGCCTGACCTCCTGCTCTTCCTCGGACTGCTCGGTGCTGCGGAAGAGGGCGGCCAGGGGGCCCTCGCGCATGCTTGCTCGCTTACCGCTTGCCACTGTCGAGGACCTCCTTCGCAAGCTGACGGTAGGCGTGGGCCGCCATGCCGTCCGGATCGTACTTCAGCACCGACATCCCCTTCACCGGAGCTTCGGCGAAGCGCACCGTCTTCTTGATGCGCGATGCGAACACGCGGTCGCCGAAGTTCTCCTCGAGGATCTCGATGGCCTCCTTGGCGTGGACGGTGCGGGAATCCACGAGCGTCGGGAGGATGCCCTCGATCTCCACGGCGGGGTTCAGGTTCTCGCGGATCATGGCCAGCGTGTTCTGCAGCTGAATGAGGCCGCGCATCGACAGATACTCGCATTGCACGGGGACGATGACCTTGTCGGCCGCCGTGAGCGCGTTGATCGTCAGCAGCCCGAGGCTGGGCGGCGTGTCGATGAAGACGTAGTCGTAGTCGTCGTCGATGGGCTTCAGCGCCTTCTCGAGCGAGCGCTCGCGGCCGATCTTGGTCGACATCGCGATCTCGGCGCCGGCGAGGTCGATCGAGGCGCATGCGACGTCGACTTCGCGCTTGCGGATGACCTCGCGCATCGAGACGTCGTAGACGAGCACGTCGTACATCGACTTCTCGAGCCCATCTGGGTCGACGCCCTGCGACATCGTGAGGTTGCCCTGCGGGTCCATGTCGCAGCAGAGGACGCGGTTGCCCTGCTCGGCGAAGGCGACGGCCAGGTTGAGCGTCGTCGTCGTCTTGGCGACGCCGCCCTTCTGATTTGCGAAGGCGATGACCTTGGCCATGTGGGAGGTGGCTCCGATCCGCTCGGGGAAACCGGTACGCGGGCGTTATTCGCAACCCCCACGGCGATTCCTCCCTCGCGCGCGAGAGAGCATGCCTCCGGCGTCGGACGGCAGAGGGGTCGAGTCGTTCTTTGCTGCACGGAGCGCCGCCATGTGGCAATGAAAGACTTGACCCCTCGTGTCGATCGTGCACTGGGAGTCGGTCGAGCCGTTCGAGGTCGACGTGGGACCGATGCGCGGCACGTGGTTCAACCTCGGCTCGGCTGCGGGCAGCGTCAGCGTCAGCGTCGGCTGCCGGCGCATGGTCGTCCCGCCCGGCGGGCGCACCACGCCGGTGCACAGGCACACGGCCGATGCGCCCTCGCCGCGGCCGGACCGGATCGTCGCGCTGGCCGACGTCGAGCCGGACGTGACCTTGCGCCGCCGCGCGCGCTTCGCCGAGCGCGAGCTCGGCCGCGCGCTGGGCTCGGTCCGCTCGACGCTCGCGCACATGACCATCGCGGCCGGCTACGAGGGGTTCCCCCCGCACTGCCACTCGCTCGACGACGAGCTGTTCGTGGTGCTCGAGGGCGCGGGCGTGGTCGTCCTCGGCGACGAGGAGATCCCGGTGCGGCGGGGCACGATCGTCGACCGACCGCCGAGCACCAAGGTCGCGCACTCCTTCCGCGCCAGCGACACCGCCGACCTCGTCTACCTGGTCTACGGCGACCTGCCGCCGAACGACATCTGCTTCTACCCGAGGTCGGGCAAGATCTCGTTTCGGGGCGTGGGCGTCATCGCCCGGATCGAGCCGCTCGACTACTGGGAGGGCGAGGAGTAGGGCGGGGCGCTCAGCCCGTGTCGCTTCGCGCGACGTCATCGCGTCGAACGGCGGCGACGAAGGGGGCGGGCCGGGATGAGCGACAAGGAACCACGGTCGCTTTTGGTCGTCCTGCGACCAAAACTGACCACTCGTTTCCGATCCGTCCTGCTTTGTGGCGACAGGACGACCACGAGGTAGGACAGATCACCGACGGCGCCGTCTACCCACCTTCGTCGCCGCCGTTCCAGCGCCGCCGGACGACCGACGCGATCGCCGCTCGGAGCTCAGCGCGCCTTGCCGGCACGCTGAAGCGTCATCGACACCTGCGCTGCCCTGCCGCTGGGGAGTTCACGCCGCCGCCGCGATCGCGCGGTCCATCGCCGCGCCCGGCGCCTCGAGCGGCTTGCCGTGGCCGACGACGATCCGCCGCGGGTCCAGGGCCCGGAGCCGGCGGGCGCTCTCCACCGCCGTCGGGCGGTGCCAGCTCGCAAGCGTGGGGAAGGGGAACAGGGGGCGAAGCTTGCCCGACACCGCGACGCCGCCCTTGGTCTGGAAGGCGTCGCCGGCGATCAGCGTGCCGTCGCGCGTATCCAGGTACGAGAGGTGGCCGGGCGTGTGCCCCGGCGTGAACACGACCCGCAGCGAGGCGACTTCGTCGCCGTCGCCGACCTGGCGGTCCGGGTGGGTCTCGAACGCCGGCCAGCCGCCACGCACCTTGGCCTGCGGCTCGTCGGGGTCGAGCCGGCGCTCCTCCTCGGTCAGCCGCAACTCCCGCGCGCCCATGATCACCTCGGCGTCGGGCAGCTCCTCGTGCAACGCGTCGAGCGACCCGATGTGGTCGACGTGCGCGTGCGTGAGGGCGATGCGCACGATCGGCGCGCCCGCCTCCGAGGCCCCCTCCATGATCGCCGGGCCGTTGCCGCTCAGCGCGGTGTCGACGAGGGTGAACCCGTCGTCCTCGCGCACGAGGAAGCAATTGACGAAGCCCAGCCGCGTCAGCTGGAACAGGTTCTCGCTGACCTGCACGCGCTTCACGGTCGCCAGAATAGGCCGCCGCTGACATGCGGGACCTCCTCGACAAGCGGGTGCTGTTCGTCATGGGCAAGGGCGGCGTGGGACGCTCGACGGTGGCGGCTGCCCTCGGCCTTGCCGCGGCTCGGCGCGGGCTGCGCACCGTCGTCGTCGAGGTGGCCGGCCAGCACCGGCTGGCGGGCGCGTTCGGGTCCGACGACGGCGAGGTCCTGGTCGAGCGCAGGATCGACGAGCGCCTGTACGCCATTACCGTCGACCCCGAGCACGCCATGGCCGAGTACCTCTCGCTGCAGGTCCGGCCCCGTCAGATGGGCGAGCTCCTGGCCTCGTCGCGCATGTTCCACTACTTCGCGGCGGCGGCGCCGGGACTCTCCGAGCTCGTCACGATCGGCAAGATCTGGGAGCTCGCCCAGCTGGAGCGGCGCACGCGCGGCGCCAGCCGCTACGACCTGGTCGTCGTCGACGCGCCCGCCACCGGACACGGAGTGGCCATGATCCGCACCCCAAGGCAGTTCGCCGACATCGCCCGCGTGGGCCCGATCGCCCACCAGGCACGCACCATCGACGCCCTCGTGTCCAACCGCAAGAAGACCGGCGTGGTGGCCGTGGCGCTGCCCCAGGAGATGCCCGTCAACGAGACGCTGCAGCTGCGCGACGAGCTGCAGGCGTCCGGCCTGCGAATCGACCGCGTGGTGGCCAACGCCTGCTATCCGCAGCGCTTCACCGCCCGCGACGCCCAGGCGCTGCGCGCCGCCGCCACCGACGGCCAGGGGCCGCTGGCGCGATCGGCCGTGCGCGCCGCGCTCTCCGAGCAGGCCCGCGCCGCCGAACAGCGCGCGCAGCTGCGCCGCCTGCGCGAGGGCTTCGGCCAGAAGGCGGCCAAGCTGTCGTTCGTGTTCGCGCCCGAGCTCGACCGGCCGGCGCTCGAGGCGCTCTCGCGCGAGCTCGAGGAGGCCCTGTGAACATCGCCGACGTCATCGCCGACAAGCGGATCGTCATCTGCGGCGGCTCGGGCGGCGTGGGCAAGACCACGGCGTCGGCGGCGATCGCCATGGGCGCCGCGGCGCGCGGCCGGAAGGTCGCCGTGGTGACGATCGACCCGGCGAGGCGCCTGGCCAACTCGCTCGGCCTCGAGGAGCTGGGCAACGAGCCCGCGCTCGTGGACCCGCAGCTGTTCCCGGCGGCCGGGATCGAGATGGAGGGCGAGCTATGGGCGATGATGCTCGACCCGAAGCGCACCTTCGACGACCTCATCGACCGGCTTGCGCCGAACGAGAAGAGCCGCGACGAGGTCCTCGCCAACCGCATCTACCAGGAGCTGTCCAACGCGGTGGCCGGCTCGCAGGAGTTCACGGCCATGGCCAAGCTCTACGAGCTCGACCGCAGCCACGACTTCGACCTGATCGTGCTCGACACGCCGCCGTCGCGCAACGCGCTGGATTTCCTCGACGCGCCCGACCGCCTCACGCAGTTCTTCGAGGGCCGCGCGCTGCAGGTCTTCCTACGCCCGACGGGCCTGGCCGCACGCGTCATGGGCCGGGGCACCGGCATGGTATTCAGCGTGCTCAAGCGGGTGACCGGGATCGACCTGCTGCAGGACCTCGCCGTGTTCTTCCGCTCGCTCTCGGGCATGATCGACGGCTTCAAGGAGCGTGCGCAGGCGGTCAACAAGCTGCTCGCCGATGCTGGCACCGTCTTCCTGCTCGTGACATCGCCCGAGCGCGAGCCGATCGACGAGGCGATCTTCTTCTGGCGCAAGCTGAAGGCGGCGCGCATGCCGTTCGGCGGCGTGGTGGTCAACCGCGTCCATCACGATCTGCTCGGCGACGCCGAGGTCGAGGACGTCAGCGCCGAGCTCGCCGCCGATCTGGGCGACAAGCTCGCCGCCCGCGTCGCCGACAACTTCCGCGACTACCACGTGCTCGCCCGCCGCGACGCCCAGAACATCGAGCGCCTCGGCAAGCAGCTGCGCGACGACCGCCTGCTGCTGATCCCGTACCTCGACCAGGACGTCCACGACGTCGAGGGCCTCGCCCGCCTGGACCGCTACCTGTTCGCCACCGAAGAGGAGCGCCAGGCGATACTCGACGAGGTCGTGGCATGAGCGAGCGCACGGCATACTTCCGCCCGGCGGCGCTGCCCGGCGTCGAGGCCTTGCACGCGAGCTTCGTCGCCCACGCCTACCGGCCGCATTCCCACCCGACCTGGACCGTCGCGGTGGTCGAGCGCGGGGCGGCCCGCTTCGAGCTCGACGCCACCCATCAGCGCGCCGGTCGCGGCGAGCTGTTCGTGCTCGAGCCCGAGGCGGTGCACACCGGCATGGCCGCGGTGCCGGAGGGCTGGGCGTACAAGGTGCTCTACCTCGACCCCGCACTGCTCGGCGCCTACGCCGAGGACGACGCGCCGCCCGCCGGCGCGGCCCGCTGGGTGGTCTTCGAAGATCCTGGTCTGCGCGCGCGGCTGCTGCGCGCGCACGCCGCGCTGGCCACCGGCGCGACCGGGCTGGCGCTCGAGGAGGCGGTGGTGGTCGCGGTCGACCGCCTGCGGCCACACCTGCGGCCAGGCCCGCCCGA
>Ga0126313_10001705_pt1 | contig 11802 bp, 10 predicted proteins | sample Plot105A_FD_89954 | JGI IMG/M metagenome (GOLD analysis project Ga0126313, IMG submission 89954) | Serpentine soil microbial communities from UC McLaughlin Reserve, CA, USA - Plot105A | ecosystem: Environmental > Terrestrial > Soil > Grasslands | place: USA: UC McLaughlin Reserve, Lake County...
CGTAAGAAACTTGACCAGCACTTGCTTTCAGAGGGAACCTATCAGCTGGAGTTGAGCAGACTTGATTGAGTCAAGGAGCACAGAATCGCACGGGCATGCGGTGTGGTGCTCTGGAGAGCATACGCCGGTTCAGCACTATCTGATTGCAGGGCACAGTAGTAAGGGCGTGGAGATGCCACACATCTTTTCGGCCTCTGGCGAAGAGGTGTTGCTGGTGTTCTCCTCCGAGGAAGCAGCCCGAGAATTTCTCTCTTTGTCTTCGCTAGGGAAGGAATGGTACGTCCGGGACTTCTCCGGGGGCGAGCTGGTCTCAGTGATCTTCGCCTTTCATACGAACGTGAAAGGAGTCCTGCTCGACCCGCAGCCCGGAGTCCTCTCGGGTGACGTGATGGTGTCTCTGGTGGGGCTACATGCTTTCATGAGTTCAGTACTCGAAACCCGAAGCTATTTTCCTATCACCAGCGCACGTTCTTAGCTGAGGCAGTGTATCGAGCGTATGACGGTGCAGTAACTATTTGCTCAACGTACGTGGCACTAATCCCCTTGAAGGCAATATTGGCTTGCCCTGCTCTAGTGTATGGTGGATTTGTTATATGAAGCACTAGGGAAAGAAGGACGCGCTAACGAGGAGGTGATCTTTAGATATCTGCGGTAGATGATCTTGACGAGGTGATTGAGCAATTTGACCTGGCGCAGGGGGAGTTCGTCAAAGGGAACGCTGAGCCTATGAATGACCTGCTCTCCCATCGAGAAGACGTCACCATTAATAACCTCTTATCTCCTCCCGAGCATGGATGGGATACGTGGCTTCTACCAACCTTTCACCTACCCTGAACACGAGAAAGCAGGTGGCAAGGGCAGCAACAGTCGCCCTAGTAGGTGTCGCGTATTTCGTTGTCATCATCGTCGTCCTGCATTTACTACGTCCAGATCTCAGCCCAATAAGTCAGCCGACAAGCGAGTACGCTGTCGGGAGATACGGGTTCCTAATGACCTCGGCCTTTTTCAGCATGAGTCTGGCGTCGTTCGCTCTGGTTATTGGACTCTATCAGGGAGTACCTTTGCGGGCGCGATCTAGAATTGGTCTCGGGCTCTTGGGACTATGGGGGATAGGCGTCCTTGTCGCGATGAGCTTCCCGATCGACCCGGAAGGAGCTCCGCAAACGGTTTCTGGCACGATCCACCAGATCAACGGTCCTTTGGTTTTCCTTAGCCTGACCGCCGGCACGATCTTGGTGTCACGGCGCTTCAAGCAAGCTCAACAATGGCGTCCACTCCACCGCACCGCTCTGATTCTGTCGTTGGTCATGCTGGCAGTGTTTATCGCGACTTTCCTGAACATCGCCACAGCATCGGGGTTTGCAGGCCTCTGCCAGAGGATATTCCTCGCCGTATTTGTAACGTGGTTCGTTCTAACGGCGGCGCGCCTGCGCTCCTTAGCTACCGGCTCTATTTCACCTCGATAATTAGAGCCAGCACGTGAGGGATAAGAAGCACCTACGTGGAACGGAAGAGAGGGGCCGTCTACCGTTGCAAGAATAGCTTGCGTGGTGCGCTCTCTAGCCCATGGTTTCAAGGTACGCATGACGGGGATGATATGTGGTCTGTGACGTGTATGCTCGGCCGAGAGGAAAGAGAAAGTGAGCGACAACGTAAGCAGGGGTCAGCAGGCGGCAGAAGAAGTCGCTCGGAGATGGATCGCCACCATGCAGTCCGTGGCGGATCAGATCCAGAGGCAGCAGCAGACCTTCCAGCAGATGATGCAGGACCAGATGGGCAGCTACGTCCAGCTCCTCAACACCCCACCCTTCTACGTCTCCCAGCAACCGCAGGAAGAGGGCCAGAGGGCCACGGGCCAGACCTTCCATCAAGCCTCGGAGCAGTGGATGCAGCTTGCGCAAAAACAGCAGCAAGCGCTCCAGGAGATGTCCCAGCAGTGGATGGAGCAAGCTATCGCCCAGCAGCAGGCTTTCCAGCAGGTGGTACAGCAGTCGTTGAGCACCTACACGGACCTCTTCAAACCTCCCAGGTAGACCTCCGCGATGAAGACTACCTGGCTTGCGAACCTGCGGCGCACCCTGGTCATGTGAGTTTTCGGAAGGTTGGTCCCCAGGGAATGATCTTCGTAGCGGTTGTCGTAACATTTGAGAGGCGGTGGTGATGTAGAGTGGTGTCTTGACGGCAGGAGCAAGGGACAAGGAGTCAGTGGGATGAGCCGGCGCGCTCTGTTCTTGGTTGCGCGCGTCGCGGGTTGGCTGATTGTCCCTCTTTATGTCGCAGGCATCTGCACGAGCTATGTGCTGCAGCGTCGCGCCGGTCTGCTCGACGACAATCCGGTGGAGAACGTAGTACTTCTCGTAGGGTTCAGTGCCTTCGCGGTAGTCGGCTCCTTGCTGGTAGCCAAGCGTCCAACGAACGTCATAGGCTGGATCATGGCCGCGATTGCGCTCATATTGAGCATCGCACTCGCTAGCGACTCCTACACCGCCTACGTCGTGGTCACCCGCGGCCGCCCCGACGCGCTCGCCGTCATGGGCGCGTGGATCGGAAGCTGGTACTGGTACTTGCTCCTCGCGCTGGTTCTGATCTTTATGCCACTTCTCTTCCCCGACGGGCGCCTGCCCTCCCGCCGTTGGCTCCCTGTCCTCGTGCTCGCGGGGGTGGGGACGGTGATGATAGTCGTCCTCGGGGCGCTCGCGGACACCCTGTCCGTAAACGAGGCCCCCGGGTACGAGATCGACAACCCGATCGGTGTCGAGGGGCTCCGCTACGTCGAGGATCTGCCCGTTTTCGGCGTGCTGACCGGCCTCCTCATCTTCAGCATCGTCGGGGCCGGGGCGTCGGTGGTGGTGCGCTTCCGCAGGTCGCGGGGGGTCGAGCGTCAGCAAATGAAGTGGTTCGTGTACGCGGTAGCCCTGATGCTGTTGGTCCCAACGGAGGGTTTTCTGCCGGGGACCTTCGGCAGTGTGGCGTTGGGTGCTGTGCTCATCGGCTTGCCTACTGCCATCGGTATCGCGGTGCTGAGGCACCGCCTCTACGAGATAGACCTCATCATCAACCGTACCCTCGTCTACGGCACCTTGACAGCCACCCTCGTCGCGCTCTACCTGGGCGGGATCATCCTGCTGCAGAGAGTCTTTGTCACGCTCACGGGTGAGAAGTCTACCCTCGCAGTTGTGGCATCCACCCTGGTGATCGCTGCCCTGTTCAACCCCTTGAGGCGTCGCATCCAGTCCTTCATAGATAGGCGCTTCTACCGCAGGAAGTACGATGCGAGGAAGACCCTCGAAGCCTTCTCAGCTAGGTTGCGTGATGAGACCGACCTCGAAACACTAAATGCTCATCTGGTTGGGGTGGTTGCGGAGACGATGCAGCCTGCGCACGTCTCGCTATGGTTGCGCCGTGATCCCAACCCGACGGGTGAGCAGCAAGCGCACTAGCGGTCTTATTAGTCGAGGAGATACCGCTAGACTTCGCGACGCGCCTGTTGCGATTCCCTACCGGGGTCCCATCCTGCGGAGAACGACGGCGTCCACCACGATCATTACCACCCAGGACCAGATCGCGGCGCTCACGCTGAAGAAGGATACGCCTATCGAGAGCAGGAAGACTACCGGCATCGCCAGGCCCCGGATCAGGAAGAAGCGCACCTCTCTGGGGTCTTGGGCTTCGTAGACCAGGCGGTCGTTCTTCGTCGAGTGCCAGTGGATCGCCGTCAAGAGCAACCTGCCCAGCGCGAGGGTGGCCGCGTAGACGGCCACGGGTAGACGGTGGGCGCCGTACTCGCCGAGCAACGAGGTGGGGAACGGAACGAACGCCACGAACATCAGGAACAGGAAATTGAGGTAGAGGAGACCCCTGTCATACTCCCTTATGGGGCGGAAGATGCTGTGGTGGACTATCCAGAGGGTGCTGATCACCACGAAGCTCAGAACGTAGCCGAGGTACTTCGGCCACAGGGAGAACAGGGCGGCGGGTAGCTCCGTTGCGACCATGCTCTCCGGTATGTCGGGCACCCGTATGTCGAGCACGAGCAGGGTTATGGCTATGGCGAAGACCCCGTCGCTCAGGTTGACGATACGGTCCCTGTCCCTGGCGGCTTCGGAACGTCTTTGTGTTGCTTCGGCCATGAGTATCCCTCCGACTCCCGTTTTACTTCCGGTAGTCTAGGGCACGAGAGCGTGGACACCGCGACGCATCGAGAGCTACACCGAGCCCTGTAGTCTGGCCTCGTATCTCATCGACGACTAACATGGTAAGGAATGCACCTACGGTTCGGAGAAGGCGTGTATGTATGAAGAACTGACCTCTGGCAAGGAGATCGTCGCCCTTTCACCGTCACAGGTGCTGGGCAGAGCCGAACACTTCCTGGCGGGGCAGGGCTACGTCGTAGTGCAGCGGACTGCCACCACGCTCACGGCCAAGCGGGAAGGTGCAGCAGGGCGAGGAGGCACACCGAAGGTGGTTGTCATGGCCGTGCCTCAATCCGAGGGCGGGGTGAGGGTAAAGGTGAGGAGCGACGACCGCGAGGGCGTGCAAGAGCGGGAGGGTCTGTGGAGGCTCTGGGTCGAGAACCTGCCGAAGAGACAACGCTAAAGCGAGGTTTCAGGTCTCAGGCATCAGCAAGAGTGAGGATCGGCTTCCGAATTAGCTTTTTGACCTGACCACGTGGAAAGATGCTCGGGCTACTGGTTGCAGGCATCAAGCCCTCCCTGTCTGATCCAACCCGTCGTCGAGGTGATCCACGACGTCTCCTGCGAACCTCTCGCTGAAGCCGGCTAGAAACGCCACGGTCACGATAAACCATATGCCGTTTGGCTCCGTTGGTATCTCGAAGCCGGGGATCAGGGCTGCCTGCAGGGCTGAGAAGACGAAGAGGGCGAACACCGCCCCCACCACGGGCTTGAAGAGGCCGAAGAAGAAGAAAGGCCATGCGTCCCTGCTCCCCGAGAAAGCGAAGCTACGGACCCTTGTCATGATGCTGACGATGCTGCCCAGCGCCCCTACGATGGCGATCAGCGCGAGGACGGCCGGCTCGGCGCCAAGGGCGGCCGTTATCTCGCCCAACCTGAAACCCGAGCCAACCCTCCAGAAGGCGATCAACAGCAGGCAGAACATCACGCCGAGCCCCATTACTACAACGGCTGCAGGGGACGACATCATGCTGCGCTTGAAGCTGCGCCACAGGCTCTGACGCGTGTTGGGGTAGAGCCGCGTCTTCAGATGGTCGTGGATGGTCTTCGCCAGCTCCGTCTTTGGTGGGTCGGCGAAGAGGGCGTCTACGGAGAGGTCTATGGCGTCGATCACCTGCGGGTTCTTGACCCACGAGATGTCGGTCAACGCGACGTCCGTCAACAGCCCTATCGCCTCCGCGAGGGTCTTCTGGACCTGATCGTCTAGGGATTCCGCCTCACATTTCTGGTTTATCCTGCGGATTATCTCCTTTGTTCTCCTGGAGATCTCCTCGTTGTTGATCTCCCCTGCCTTTCTGGCGAACTCTTCGTCTATCAACTGCGTCACTCTCTCGGAAGCGCCATTGCCGTTCACGCGACCTCCCCTGGGAACCTGTCCGCTACCACGTGAGAGCCATGGGGGCCCTCCCTCTGCTATGGGAACAGAGGACGATGAATTTCGGATGAATCGCGGGGCCTGCGGGAAGTACAATCACTCCTCGTGACCGGGGTCAGGGACAGGGCGGCTGCGTTGACGGAGGTCTCCCTGCTCCTCGCTGTTCTCTTTCTCGGCACCAACCCCGTTGTCGTCAAGGTGGCGGTGGCCGAGGTCCCTCCGCTGCCCTTCGTAGCGATGCGCTTTGTTCTGGCCGGGCTCGTGGTCCTTGTCTTCGCGCTTATCCTGGAGCCGGGGGCGAGGCCTGTAGGGCGGGAGTTGCTCTCGATGGCTGGGGTCGGGCTCCTTGGCGTCGGGATGAACAACGTGGCCTTCACGCTGGGGGTGAGCATGACCACGGCCTCGGACACAGCCCTCATCTACGCCGCGGTCCCGATCTGGGGGATCCTCCTCGGTCTGGCGCTCGGGCTGGAGAGGCCGGGCCTCTGGGGTATCCTGGGGGTGGCTCTCGCCTTCACCGGCGTCGGCGTCGTGGTCTACGGGGGGCTCGGAGGTGGCGCTAGCCTCCAAGGTGATTTGCTAGTCGTGGGGGCTACCGTGTGTTGGGGCTCCTACGCCGTGCTCTCGCTGCCGCTGCTCAGGAAGCACTCGCCGCTGGTGGTCGCAGCCTACACCATGCTCTTCGGGGGCCTCGCAGCCCTGCCCGTCGGCCTCCCAGGGTTCTTGAGCGCGAGGTGGGCTGAGGTGAGCGTGAGGGCGTGGGAGGCCGTAGCGTACTCGACGCTGCTCGTGGCCGCTTTCGGGTTCTACGCCTGGCAGAGAGGCGTCTCCAGGGCGGGTGCCAATAGGGTGCTGGTCTACCAGTACCTGATCACCCTCGTCGGCGTCGCCTCCGGTGTCTTGCTCCTTGGAGAGAGCCTCACCGTAAACAAAGTAATCGGCGGCGCCATCATCCTCCTTGGCGTGTACCTCGCCAGGCGGCAGTAGGGGACATCTAGCCAGCCCTCCTGCGGCGTCTTCTGGTGCGTAAGAAGGCGGCGCCTGGCGCCTCCGTCTCTGTCAGCATCTCTCGTAGATCGTCCACGCGCTCCACCACGAAGGAGAAACCTTTTCTGCGGTCCTGCTCGACCCTGCCCTCGAGGAGGAAGGCTCCGCGGTGGTGGAAGAGGTCGCCGAACCGCTCGTAGACGGAGCGGAAGACCGTTGCTTGCAGGAGGCCGAACTCATCCTCTATCAGCAGAAACCAGACGGGGCGTCCGCTCCTTGTCGGGGGGCACTGGAGGACCTCGGAGAGGCCGGCGGCGCGGACACGGGCGCCGTGGGGGAGGTCCCTGACCCCTTCGCTCGGGGTGACGCCGAGATCTCCGAGCGCCGCGCGGTAGGCCGAGAGGGGGTGCCCGGAGACGTTGAGGGAGAGCGCCTCCCACTCCATCCTCTCCTTTCTGGTACCGGCCAGAGGCAGGTATCCCGTCGCCAGATCCTCGCGGCTCTCCCACCAGGATGAAGGGTGCTCGAGGGGGATCTCCGGCTGGCGGCGGTCCCTCCGCTTGTCAGGGAGCCTCTTCGCCTCATCCAGTAGCCTCGGCCTGTCGGCGCGGCGGCTCGACAGAGGGTCGAGGAATCCGCCCTTGATCAAGCTCTCCAGAGCGTCCCGCTCTACGTGGGTCCTCCTGTAGATATCCGCTACCGAGGAGAACGGCCTCTTGCGCCCCTCGGAGACGATGGAGGAGATGGCTCTCCTGGAGAGCCCCTTGCAGTAAGCGAGGCCTACCCTGACGGCTCCGCCACCCTCCTCTACGGTGAAGCCCTCCCCCGAGAGATGGACGTCGGGAGGCAGGATCTCCAGCCCGATCCTGCGGGCCTCGTTGAGGAGCACCCTCGGGGAGAAGAAGCCCATAGGCTGGGAGTTCAAGAGGCCACAGAAGAACTCGGCGGGGTGGTGGGTTCTCATGTAAGCGCTGGCGTAGGAGAGGTGGGCGAAGGACGCCGCGTGGGCTGCGGAGAAACCGTAGACCGAGAAACCCTCCATCCAATCGAAGATCGCCCCCGCCTCCCTGGGCGGGACCCCCCGGCGTATCGCCCGCTCGATAAACTCCCGCCTTATCTGCTCCATCGCCCCCGGTCCCCGGTCCTTGGTCATCGCTCTCCTGAGGAGGTCTCCCTCGGCCAGAGTGAACCCCGCCACCACGCTGGCTACCTCGAGGACCTGCTCCTGGAAGATCAGAACCCCGTAGGTGGGCCCGAGGACCTCGGCCAGCTCGGGCAGCGGTACCGAGCGCTCCTCCAACCCGTTCCTCCGCATGACGAAGGGCGTCACCAGATCCCCCCTCACAGGACCCGGCCTGAAGAGCGAGATCTGGGAGATCAGGTCCCGAAACGTCCTTGGTTTGAGCCGTTTGCTGAGGGCCATCTGTCCTGGCGACTCGAGCTGGAACATGCCGACGTTCTTGCCCGTGTGGATGAGCCTGTAGGTAGGCCCGTCGTCGGGTGGAGGTGAGAGGGGATCTATCTCCTCGCCAAGCCTGCGCGAGACCATCTCTCCCGCCTTTCTGAGGGCTGTATGCATCTTCAAGCCGAGAAGGTCGAGCTTGGGGAGACCTACGTACTCGAGGTCGTTCTTGTCGTACTGGCACCTTAGCAACCCGGGCCTCCCCGAGGGCTCGAGGGGGACGATCTCCGAGAGGTGGCTGCGCTCGTTGCCGAAGACGAGCCCGCCGAGGTGGGTGCCGGCCCCCCGGAGGCGCCCGGCCAGCTTCCAGGAGAGCTCCAGGAGGAGCCTGTGCCGCCTCCGATCCTGCAGTGGGTGTCCCTTCATCGCCGGTTCTCGAAGGGCTTGATCCCACCCCGAGATGGGGTTGAGATGCCTCCCCCTGTCTGTGAAGCGGACGGGCACGTGCCGGGAGAGCCTGTTTACGTCTTCGGGGGCATGCCCCAGGGCCCTCGCCGCTACCCTTACCGCGCCCCTTAAAGAGAGCGTGTTGGCCGTAGCCGCTACCGCGGCCCCGAACGACTCGTACCGGCGGATGAGCTCGTCCCTGACCCCGTCTCTCCCCTCAGAGCAGAGGTCCAGGTCTATGTCAGGGGGGTCATCCCGCCCTTCGTGCATGAACCGCTCGAAGAGAAGCCTGTTCTCGAAAGGCTCGGGGCTCGTGAGCCCTATGCAGTGAGAGAGCAGGCTGTTCGCAGCGCTCCCCCTTCCCGTAACGGGCACGTCCCTCTCCCAGGCGATCTCGACGGCCTCGCGGGCAAGCAGGAAGTAGGGGGCAAACCCGAGGGAGCAGACGCACCTCAACTCCCTGCGGAGCCTGCGACGCACCCTCCCTTCAAGCTGCACACCATATCTCCTCCTCGCCCCCTGCAGAGCCAGCCCTGCCAGCTTCTTACAGGGCTCCTCCCCTCCCGAGAGCCTTGCGGCTGGCAGGTGTACCTCACCTGCGAGCGCCACCGCCCCCGAGCACCTCTCGGAGACCACCGCCGCGCTCTCGAGAGCCTCTGGGTAATCCGCGAAAAGCCTCCGCATCTTCTCTGGCGGTTTGAGGTATAGCTGGTCAGTGGGGCGGCATCCCGGCCCGGGGAGCCGGGTCAGGTTGGAGGCAGCCACCAGAACCTCGTGCAGGCGGTGGTCTTCGGGTCTGAGGTACGCCACCTCGTTGGTGGCCAAGAGCGGGACCCCCCGCTCCTCCGCGAACCCTGCAACCCTCCCTAGCCTCCTCCTGCTTCCCGCCGTCCTGTCGTCCGTCAGCTCCACGAACACGTTATCTCCGCCAAAGGCTTCGGAGAGCAGGGAGAGCATCTCTTCAGCCTCTCTCCGGCGCCCGGCGAGGAGGAGGCGGGGGATGGCCCCGAACGGGATGGCCCCCGTGAGGCAGATCAAAGCGCCCGTGCGATCCAGCAGAAGCTCGAGAGGACACCATGGCCTGCGCCTGTCCTCCGATGAGCACCGGTAGGCCGTGATGAGACCCGACAGAGATCTGTACCCCCTCGCCTCCTCAGCCAGCAGGACGAGGTGGCCGCCTCCCTCCACCGTTACCTCCGCCCCGACGATAGGAGAGACCCCTGCCTCCCCCGCTGCTTTGAGAAAGCTTGGAATGCCGTAGAGCCCGTCACGGTCGGTCAGCGCGAGGGTACGCATCCCTACCGCGGACCCTGCGAGCTCCTCGGGTGAAGCCACCCCGAAGCCATAGGAAAACCCGCTCCTTACGTGCAGGTGAGCGAAGCCAGGAGTACTCAATCTACCACTCCTACGAGCGACCAACCCCCGGATCTCTCCCTCGCCAGGTCAGCGACCAACCCCCCGGAGAGGAGCACCCTGAAGACCACCCTGTCCACGCGCCTCTCCTCCTCCCACCATCCCTTTACCTCCCTCCACCGGTCAAGGACCTCGAGCACCTTCGACCTCCTCCCGGCGCCAGAGCGCACGACCTCCGTCAGGCCACCACATACCTCCAGCGTCACCGGCTCCTCAGAAACGTGCGCGGCCTCCCCGGCGCGCTCCTCCAGCTCCGATGCCCTCATGAGCCAGGGAGCCTCGAGCAGGTGCTCCGCGACGGCCCGCTTCGAAGAGGGAGTGGGGAAGAGGGGCTCGAGAAACCCCTCGGGCCTCAGTGGATACCCGTGGATCTCCGAGGTACTCGTAGCTGTCAACGGCTCCTCCTCTCTCCTGGAGAGGAGCGGCCCTCGGCTCCGAGGGTCGAGAAACCTCGTCCCACCCAGTATAATCACGGGGTAGGAACGGGCGTCTTCATTCCCTCTAGAGAACCTCGTCGAGACCGCTCTGGTTGGTCGCCGTTCGGTCTCGGAGGTCAGGGATGGGGACGCTCCTCCTTTTTTAGCTCCCTCACTCTACATCAAACAATTGTTTGATGTCCAGAGCGAGATGGTTAGAGTTGTCTCTGGAGCGAACCTTCGGGGGCTTAGCATGGCCGGGCGGCTCTTCGAGAAGAGGTTGGAGATCCTCGAGTATCTAGCAGCATTTCAGCTTGTCAGCCCGCCACCCTGCGGGTGGCTAGTCAGCAATTCAGCTTTTCTATGATCTTGCTGACTATCTGAAAGCGAGGCCTAGACTAGCGGCCGAAGCGTGCTGAGAGGCGCCCGGCTTAAAGCCGGTGCGCCGTGCTGACGAGCGTAGCCCGCTAGGGCGTAGCGGGCTGAGAGCCTGCTAAAAGCAGGCGTGCTGACTAGCTCTTTGCGTTCCTCTGGCGCAGCAGGGCTGCCAACGCGCCCAGCTCCTCAGCCCCGAGCAGGAACGCCGCGCCGAGGTAGACCGCGAGCGAGGCGCCACCGCCGAGACCGAGGATGGCGGCTCTCCCGAGGGTCTCGGATCCCACGCCGAGTAGCGCCGTCCCGGCCCGCGCTGCGGCGTACATCGCCGCCCCGGCGGCGAGGATCCTGGCCAGAGAGAGCACGAGGCGTCTGCCGTCCACGCGCTTTATCTCCCTTCGCATGGCCGCGAGCAGGGCCAGGGCGAGGACCGTGTAGGCGCAAGAGAACGCGAGCGCGACGCCTGCCAGCTCCATCACGCCCGAGAGGACATAGGCGAGCCCGACGTAGAGCGCGAGGAGCCCGGCGTTGAGAGCGGCGGGCACCCTGGCGCTCTGCCTCGAGTAGAAGGAGCGGACTAGCACGAAGGAGGCGGCGTAGCCGAGCAGGCCGACACCGTAGGCGGCGAGTAGCGCCGCGACCTCTGCCGTGTCCTGGCTCGTGAAGTTGCCGTGCTCGTAGAGCAGGCCGACTATGGGCTCTGCGAGGGCTACGAGCCCGACGGAGGCGGGGACCGCGACGAAGGCCGTCGTCCGCAGCCCCAAAGACAGGTTCTGGCGGTAGCCGTCAGGGTCTCCGCGGGCGAACCGCTCGGAGAGCTCTGGTACCAGGGCCGTCGCGATGGCGACGACGAAGACGCCGTAGGGGAGCTGGAAGATCACGAACGCGTAGAAGAGCTTCTCGACGCCGCCGAAGCTGGAGCCGAAGAGGTTGGCTACCACCTGCACGCCGGCCGTAGCGGCCCCGAGGACGAGCACGGGTCCTGCGAGCCTGGCAGCCGAGAGCAGGGCAGGGTGCCCGATGGTGGGACCGGGCCTGTAGCCGAGCCGCCAGGCCGGTGGGACAAGCACGAGCGCCATCACGGCGACCCCTAGGGTGGTCCCCAGTGCGAGCGCAAGGATCGCTGCTGTAGGGCTCTCTCCGGCGAGCAGGGCGTAGGCTCCGAAGGAGGCGATGACTATGAGGTTGTTTAGC
>Ga0126313_10001706_pt1 | contig 11802 bp, 10 predicted proteins | sample Plot105A_FD_89954 | JGI IMG/M metagenome (GOLD analysis project Ga0126313, IMG submission 89954) | Serpentine soil microbial communities from UC McLaughlin Reserve, CA, USA - Plot105A | ecosystem: Environmental > Terrestrial > Soil > Grasslands | place: USA: UC McLaughlin Reserve, Lake County...
GAGAAGCGGCCGCCGCAGCGGCTCCCTAGAATGAGGGTCGTCCCAATCAAGACTGGCAGGAGAGGAAACCTGCAATGAAGGGCACGCGGAAGTCCGTCGAGAGCACCACCCCGACCGACAAGACGTCCGAGGAATGGACGGACGAGGAACGAGCCGCGATGAAGGAGCGCGCCCGAGAGCTCAAGGCGACCGCGCGCCGCGGCCCACGCGGGAAAAAGGTGGACGAGGAAGACGCAGTGCTCGCGAAGATAGCCGAAATGCCGGATTCAGATCGTGCAATGGCCGAGCGGGTCCATGCCGTCATCAAAGCCAACGCGCCAGCCCTCGCGCCCAAACTTTGGTACGGGATGCCTGCGTATGCCAAGGACGGCAAGGTCGTCTGCTTCTTCCAAAGCGCGCACAAGTTCAAGTCGAGGTACGCGACGTTCGGCTTCAACGACGATGCGAACCTCGACGAAGGCACCATGTGGCCGACCTCTTACGCTTTGATGGAGTTGACCGCCACCGACGAGGCAAGGATCGGTGCGCTCGTGAAGAAAGCGGTGAGCTGAGTACTGAGTTCGCTGCGTCCGCACGGAAAAGGGCCGCTCGATTTTCGGACGAGCGCGACACACCGGGCTGTGAGCTGGTAGCGCCAACGTGCGTTCTATTTCCGTGGAGTGGTCGCTATGAGGAGCCAGACGTCAGGCTAGTGAAAGTCGCGGGATCGATGGGCTGCCTGAAGCGTGCGACCGGCTTCGGGTAGTACGGTGCTCATCGGTTCCAACCGGTCTGCGATCAGATTGGTCACGCCGTCGGAATGCTCGATCTTGCCGCGAATGATCATTGCATTGGATCGGCGGCCAACGCGCCGGAACCGATGCCACATCGTTTGGGCGCAAACCACATTGAGCATGCCAGTTTCATCTTCCAGATTCAGGAAGGTGATACCGCCGGCAGTCGAGGGGCGCTGGCGATGAGTGATCAAGCCGGCCACCCGGATCCGGCGGTCGGCGTGCGCAGGTCCAAGATCGGCAACCCGGACGACGTGATATTGATCAAGCAAAGTGCGGAGATGACCGATCGGATGATCCTCGGGACTGATCTTGGTCGCCCAGAGATCGGCCAAAGTCAGCTCCACCGGGCTCATCCCCGGCAGCACCGGTGGTGCGACGTCGATCGCCGAACCAGGCAACGTCTCTGGCGAGTCGCTGTAGCCCGCATTCCACAGCGCCTGGCGCCGGCTGAGACCGAAACATTCGAAGGCCCCGGCAGTAGCCAGCGCCTCGGTCTGCTTCACGTTGAGCCCGGTTCGGCGGATGACGTCGTTGAGGCCGCTGAACGTGGCGCGCTCACGTTCAGCGACGATCATGGCGGCCAGTTCCCGGCCAATTCCCTGCACCTCGGTCAGCCCTAGCCGGACGGCGAAGTTGCCGTCCCGTCGATGGGCCTGGTTCTCATCGAGTGCGCTACGGTCGAACGCGCCGACCTCTGGTTGATTGTGTTTCAGGCAGGATTCCATGCCTGTGACCCGCGGCTCGTCGACAGACTCAGGGCAGGTTGTGAGCGGTTCGAGATCGGCATCGACCCCGGACAGTGCAATGTCTGGCCGTAGCACGCGAACCCCGTGCCGGCGAGCGTCGGCGACCAGCGATTGCGGGGAATAGAAACCCATCGGTTGGGCTCGTAACAGGCCGGCCAGGAATGCGCCGGGATAGTGCAGCTTCAGCCAAGAGGAGGCATAGACCAGCAAGGCGAAGCTGATCGCGTGGCTCTCGGCGAAGCCGAAATTGGCAAAGGCCTCGATCCGGGAGTAGATGTCGTCAGCCTCAGCGCCGAAAATTCCGTGCGCCGCCATCCCCTCGTACAACTTGGCGCGCAGCCGATCGATCTTTTCCACGCCACGTTTGGAACCCATGGCGCGGCGCAGCAGGTCGGCATCATCACCGGTGCATCCGCCGATCGTCATGGCGATCTGCATCAGCTGCTCCTGGAACAGCGGAATGCCCTTGGTTCTCTCCAACACCGGTTCGAGTGCCGGATGCAAATAGGTGATCTCCTCCCGGCCGGTAGCCCGGCGGATGTACGGGTGCACCGCACCTCCTTGGATCGGCCCTGGCCGGATCAGGCCGATCTCGACCACCAGGTCGTAGAACCGGCGAGGCAGCAGCCGCGGAAGTGTGCCAACCTGGGCCCGGCTTTCGACCTGGAAGACCCCGATCGAGTCGGCTCGGCAGAGCATGTCGTAGACGCCTGGCTCCTCCTTGGGAATCGTGTGCAGGCTCCAACGCTCCCCGAGCCGCTCGGCTGCAAGATCGAGGGTGTACTGGATGGCGGCGAGGATGCCGAGGCCCAGAAAGTCAAACTTGACCAGGCCCATCCAGGCACAGCTGTCCTTGTCCCACTGCAGGACTGTCCGGTCGTCCATCCGACCCCGCTCAATCGGGCACACCTCTCCCACAGGACGTTCGGTGAGCACCATGCCGCCCGAGTGGATGCCAAGATGCCTGGGCGCCCGCAGCAGCTGATCAGCAAGATCGACAACAGCCTGTGGTATGTCGTGATCACCGTCGGCCGGGATGCCGCCGTAGGTGTCAATCTGCTTGGACCAGGCATCCTGTTGGCCAGTGGAATAGCCAAGCGCCTTTGCCATGTCACGGATGGCGGACTTGGGTCGGTAGCTGATCACGTTGGCAACCTGAGCGGCGTTATGCCGCCCGTAGCGGCGGTGGACCTCCTGAATCACTTCCTCGCGCTTATCGGAGTCGAAGTCGACGTCGATGTCCGGCTCTTCTTCGCGGCTGGCAGACAGGAACCGTTCGAAGGGCAGCTGGAACATGATCGGATCCACAGCGGTGATGCCGAGCACGTAGCACACCACCGAGTTCGCCGCCGATCCCCTGCCCTGGCAAAGAATTCCCTTGTCACGGGCGAAGCTCACCATGTCGTGCACGATCAGGAAATAGCCGGGAAAGTCCTTCTCCTCGATCACCGCCAGTTCGCGTTGCAGGCGTTCCTCAACCTCTTCGCGCGAATGCGGATATCTCTCATCGGCACCCTCGCGGGTCAACTCTCGTAGCCAGCTGATCGGGGTGTAACCAGACGGCACGTTCAACTTGGGCAACCGGGGCTTGGCCAGCCGGAGGTTGAAGGCACACTCCTCCGCAATCCGTACCGACTGAGCCACTGCACCCGGAAAGCGGAAGAAACGCGAAACCATCTCGTGCCCGGAGCGCAGATGTGCACCCGGTATCGGCAGCCAGCCATCCATCTCCGCCAGACTTCGGCGCCCTCGGACAGCCGCCATGGCCGAGGCCAGTCGATACTGATCCGGAGTCGCGTAGTGCACGTTGTTGGTGGCGACCAGCGGCAGACCGGAGTTCGCCGCCAGCGCCGCCAGGGCGTCGTTGATCACCGAGTCGGTCGGCAGCCCGTAATCAGTGATCTCGACCGCGACATGATCACGACCGAACAAAGCGATTAGGTGGTCCAGCTCGGCCGCAGCCGCGTCCGCCCCTTGGGCGGCGAATGCCAACCGGACATGACTTTTGCGGCAGCCTGTCAAGATCATCCACGAGCCGGCGCTGCGCTCGGCCAATTCCTCCAAGTCGTAAAGCGGTCGCCCCTTCTCATCGCCGCGCAGCTGTGCCTCAGTGATCGCTGCGGCGAGCCGGTGGTAGCCCTCCACACCACGAGCCAGAACGAGTAGATGCTGCCCCTGCGGATCGGCGACGCCGTTCTGGGGAATTGTCAGGCCGAGCGAGAGCTCGGCGCCGTAAACGGTTTTGAGGTCATAGGCCAGCGCCGCTTCGGCAATCCGGGACGCTGCGTAGAAGCCGTCATGGTCGGTGATTGCCAACCCGGTCAGGCCTAGCCGCACTGCCTCCTCGATCAGGGTCTCGGGGTCGCTGGCTCCGTCCAAGAAGCTGAAGTCGCTGTGGCAGTGCAACTCCGCGTACGGAACAAGCGGCTCGTCCGGCCGCTCACCGAGGTTCGCGGGCAAGTAGGCAGGTCGCTTGTGGGAGAACCCGGGAGCGCTGTCGCCCTCGGGGTTATCCGGGGTAGCTGGGCGTCTGCTGTCAACCCGCCCAGACATCCTGCGTTCCAGCTCAGACCAGGAGACCCGCGGGTTATGCCAGCCCATTAGCCAGCCCTCCTGCCCCGACGCCGACTTCAATCCGCCTAGTCATAGCGGGCCTCGGTCCACCACTGACTGCTATCGACAACCAGTAACCATGCGGATCCGCCAGCGGCGACCATCTGGAACCGGGCTACCTGCCTGGCACCAGCGGGGTCCCACCACAATTCGTCAATCGGCCATGGCCCCGCCCAAGCATCGATTGGGAGCGGATCTGCCAACTCCTCGGTCTGTAGCAGAGCCGGCTCAGCGCTGAGGGTTCCCCGATCGGTGATCTTGACCGGCAGGCCGTCGACTGACAACACCGCTGCCGAACGAGGTTCGGGAAAGACCTGAGCAGGCGCCGGTGGCGGAATGCTGCCTGGCCACGGCAGATCGCGTGCCCGGAGTCTGGTCCGGCGCTGACCCCACGGGGTGAGCACCTGACGTTGCCGCGGGCTGCGGCCGCCCTGAAGTGAGGGGGCCAACACCTGGTCGGGTCCGAGCATGCCCTGCAGCCGGGCGGCACCACGCTCGATCCGCTCATCAGGTGCGCTTCCCCATAGCCCTTCACCATGATCAGCCAGCGATTCAACAGTTTCGGGGAACAACCGGATGCCCGCCACCGGCTCAGGCGACGGGTCACCCTGCAATTGCCAGTAAATGCGGTCGACCAGATCTCCGGCAGTGAACCACCGTGGATGAGCCCAAACCCGCGATCCGGCCCAGCCTCGGTCGCCGACAACCTCGATCCGGATCTCACTGCAGACCAGCCCGTGTTGCCCAAGTTCAGCAATCAGTTGCTCAGTGGTTTGCCTGCTGCTGAAGGCTACTGGCTCGACGGTTTCCAGGGGTGGGTCGAAATCCAGAGCTTGGCTGAAATCAAGCTGTGGACGACGCGCTGCAGCGATTCGGGTGTCTCTTCCGCCGACCAGCCGATGAATCAAAGTGCCCGAAGAACCGAAGCGAGTGGCGACGTCGTGGGCCGGGAGAGCAGCAAAGTCTCCCAGAGTCCGGATTCCCAGTCGGCGTAGCAAACTGACGAACTCCAGGTCTTCGATGACACTGATCGGCAGTTCAGCCAAAAACGCCGCTGACCCTCCTCTGGGAACGACGCAGCAATCCGAAGGCGCAGCCTGACGGGCAGCATGCTCGGCGGTGAAGATGCCGTCTGCGATTCCGATTCGGCAGTCCCGGACGCCCATGGCGACGAGCTGTTCTGTGATCACTGCCGCGGCTTTGTGTTCGCCCCCGTAATAGCGGCTGGGAACGTTCAACGCGCACAAACCCGGGCGGATCGGCGTCACTGTTGAGGTTGTGTGCTCAATCGCGGACAGGACTGACTCGAAAGTGCGGACGTCTCGTTCCAGGCTGTACTCGACGACAACCAACTCCGGGCAATGCGCGGAGGCATCACGACGTCGCATTCCCCGTCTTACGCCATCCACCCGCGCCGCATGCGAGCAGGCATAGACCTCGCCACGATCGATCACGGCAATCGGTGATGAGGCCACAAGCCCGAAGTCGGCGACGGCAGCAATCACTGGCCAGTCTGGACACCAAACAACCATCGTGCGGCGGACAGCTGTCTCTGCAGGCAGCTGTGAGCCGCCTGTTGTCGATGTGTTCACAGGTGAAGAGCTCAGCACAGCGGTCATGATCAACCTGCTCTGACGCGGTTGATGGCTACGACCTGGTTGGCCGCTTCACGGACTTCCATATCGGCGTCGGGCAACCACAGCTGCGCCGAATGCGACGGCATATTCGATCGAGCGACATCGACGCGTACTCGCTGACAGGTGAGGTGCCCGTAGCCACGACCCAGCCCAATCCAGCAAGACTCCCGCACTGATAACTGTGCTTCGCAGCGCGGCCAATCTCCCCAACAGATCAGCGCGGCATCCTTCTGACGCAGCCGGGATTTGAACCGCTCCGCCTGGTGCTCGCTAACCTGAAACGGTGGCCTAACCAAGACGACTGTGGCCACATCCACCAGCCCAGCCGTGACTGACAGCCAATGCTCCCCAGGGGACGGCACGACAATGGTGCGCTGGAGATCAATGCCGAAGCCTTCCGCAGCCTCAAAGCCAAGATCAGCAGCTCCGACTACGCCAACCCATTCCCCGGCTTGTGATGGTCCAGCCAACAGAGCCAGGGCTAGGGCGGCACTGTTCACTCCATAGGTTGCACCAGTCCGTAGCCGGATCAGGCCAGACAATCCTGGCAACGACGGCAAGGTGCGTGTAACAACAGTCCCTTGCATACGCTGGACGCGGCGCTGCAATTCCTGGAAGTCTGCAGCTACACCTGCCATTCACTTATATTCGAACATTTGTTCGGCTATGTCAACTTCGGATTGCCTCAGATCGATGCTGTCGTCACCACAGCACACGGTCACTCCAAAGTGACGGTCAGCGACTTGGCTGAATCTTGTTGTTCCACCTCGCCTACGGTCAGAACCGAGAATTCCTTACCCTGGCAATCAGCACTATTTCGCCGACGCCAGCCTGCCGTCGTACGACAAGGCTCCCCTGCCCTGCTGATGGAGCGCGTGCTCAGCTTCCTCGACGGTCGCTGAACTGGGGATACCGCGTGTGGGCTAGGTGCGCTGATACAACGCCTGCATCTTGTCCATCACCTGCTCCTGGCCGCCCTGGGATAAGTTCCTCGCCTGTTCGGTGGTGTAGCCGAACTCGGTCACCGTAACCCGAGTGCGCCCCCCGGGCAACGGCTCAAGTTCCACCAGGTGTGGCACCTCGTTGGGCACTCCAGACTCGATCCCCACCTCGCCCGGGTCGACCATGACACCGGTGTCGTCGGCGAACGTGCTCACGAACTCGATCCGGGAGGGCTCGACGAGGCCGGTGTAGGTCCACCGGTTGTGCATTTGGAAACCGCCGTATTCTGCGGGCGCTTGCATGGTCACCAAGGATGTTCCGCCAACGCGGAAGTCCATGTCCGCTCGGGGGCAGCTGAACCCGGTGGGCCCCCACCACTGCCTGACCTGCTCAGACTCGCTCCACGCCTTCCAGGCCACTTCCGGTGGCACATCAAGCTCACGGGAAACCACGACCTGTGCTGAGCCCATTGAGGAATCAGTCGTCATTGCTCTGCCCCCATCACCGATCTTGCCGGCACAGGCCTTGATCCTAGACAGCTCTATTGCATCTAGAGCACGAGCCTAACCTTGCGCTACCCGGCATAATCCCAATGACAAGTTATGCCCAGTTGTGCAGTCTGATCGCCGGGTAGGAGGGACAGGGGTGTCAGGAGTCGTCGTGCTCAACACGGACAACACCGCACTGCACACGGTGTCGATCAAGCACGCGGTCAAAATGTTGGTCCGTGAGGTGGCCATCGTCGAGGAAGCTCGTGATGGTCATAGCATCGGCCCATACCCATGGCCGCTAGTGCTCCGGCTCATCCGGTACGTCAAGACGACGTTCCTGTACGCGAAGTCCCCTACTTGGTCAAAGCGTGGGGTCCTGCGCCGTGATCGCTACCGCTGTGCATATTGCGGCGGAAATGCCCAGACGGTTGATCACCTACTCCCGCTGTCCCGGGGCGGGGCCAACACGTGGCTGAATACCGTGGCCGCCTGCCTTCGTTGCAACAACCTGAAGGCCAACCGGACGCCCCCCGAGGCTGCCATGACATTAGCGTGGAAGCCGGCCATCCCGCACTGGCGTGACTCCGCGCACCACCGCAGCCACGCCAGTTGATCAAGATCTCCTTGCCAGCACCCTGCCGTAGTGATCAAACAAAGATGATCACCTTTGGCGCCGGGCGCGTACGGCTGGCCTTACCAAGGTAGCGAACACAACGCAGGCCGACGAGCTTGCGGTGAGAACGACAATTCCAAGCGGGATCGCTGAAGTCTCACCAGCTATGCCGACCAAAGGTGCTGCGATTGCGCCGGCGATGAACTGCGCCAACCCGAATAGCGACGAAGCGGCCCCCGCTTGCTGCGGATAGTCAGCCAGGGCCACCGCTGAGGCGACTGGGAAAACCATGCCGACGCTGCTCACCATCAAGAACAACGCCGCCGCCAGCATCCAGAACCCGGCGTCGAACACCGCCGCAGCTGCGACCCATGCGGCACCGGTGCAGTTCAATGCGAGGGCTAAGCCAAGCACACGCACGGGTGGCCAAACCTGTGCCAGACGGGCGCCAATCTGACCGAATCCAATGAGTCCCAGCGAATTGGTTGCGAAGACGAACGAGAACTGTGCCGGGCTCAACCCATGGATCCGTTGCAAGACAAAGGTCGAGCCGGCGATGTAGGCGAACATTGAGGCACCACTCAGACCGGCAGCGAGCACCGAACCGAGAAAAATCCTGTCTTTGATCAACACCCAGAACCCCCGCACTGTGACCGACCATCCCCCATGTATCCGGCGGTCAGCTGACAAGGTTTCCGGCACTCCGAGCAGGCCGGCGAGCAGCAGGACCGCACCGAGCGCCGCTAAGACCAAGAACATGCCTCGCCAGCTCATGATCTTGGCGAGCTGGCCGCCCAGGATCGGCGCCAGCACCGGCGCAAGCCCGGAGATCAATAACAACCGCGAAAAGAAGATCACCAGATCGCGGCCGCCGTAAAGATCCCGGACCACGGCCCGGGCAATCACCAATCCGGCTGCCCCAGCCAGTCCTTGCACCAACCGCAGCAAAATCAGGATCTCAACAGAAGCTGCGAAAGCGCAGGCAGCCGAGGCGAGCATGAAAATCGTCAGGCCGGTGATCAACGGTCGGCGACGACCCAGGCGATCCGACAGCGGCCCGGCCACCAGCTGACCGGTCGCCAAGCCGACCAGGCAGGCTGTGATCGTCAGCTGGGCACTCGATGCCGACGCTGCTAGCTCATCGGCCAACTGCGGCAGCACCGGAAGGTAGAGATCCAGCGACAACGGTCCGAAGGTCGACAGCATGCCGAGCACGATGATCATCCGCAGCCGAGACGGAGGCGCCTGGCTGAGGTTCACCGGCCACACCCTTCCAGCCGGAGGCTCATGGAGGCGACCTGCTAGGAGGGGCGGCTCCCGTGCCGGCTTTGTATCGCGGCGTACGTCGTCTCCAAATCCGAGATCGCCGCGGCGTAGGAACGCTGAGCGACGGCGGCAAACAGGCAATCGACAAGCGCTAATTGTGCGATGCGGCTGGACATCGCCCCCGAGCGAAAAGTGGTCTCACGGGCCGCAGTGGTCAACACCAGTTCGGCCTGAGCGGCAATCGGCGCTTTGACGAAGTTCGTAACGGCCACCGTGGTGGCGCCATTTTCTCGGGCGACGCGCAAGGCGTCGATGACATCGACCGTGCTACCCGTGTGAGAGATGCCGATAGCCACGTCCTTATTTGTCAGCAAAGCGGCCGATGTCAGGGCCAGATGTGGGTCGGCCCAGCTGAAAGAGGTCAGGCCGATCCGGTGTAGCTTTTGGTGCAAATCGTGCGCGACGAGCGCGCTCGCCCCAACGCCGTAGATGTCGATCCGGCGCGCTGAGGCCACTGAATCCACCGCCGCCGCCAAGGTCCTTAAATCAACTGCCGCACCTGTTTCGTCGATCGCCCGGGAGTCCGCGTGGGTGATCTTGGCGACCAGATCGGACAGCGAATCACCCTGGTTGATCGTGCCGTTGAGTGGAGCGCCTGCCCTCTTGTCGGTCTCCTCCCACTGCGCTGCCCGGGCTAGCGCTATCCGCAACTCCGGATAGCCTGCTAAGTCGATGGCCCGGCAGAACCGGAGGACGGTCGTCTCGGACGTCTGGCACTGCCGGGCGAGTCTGGTAATGGAACTTTCCGACACTGCCGCTGGATCAGATAGGACCGCACGAGCCACGCGCTGTTCTGCTGGCCGCAGGCTCGGAAGCGCACCGCGGACCCGGATCAAGACCGATAGAGCCGGCGTGTTCGCGTCACGTTCAGCGACCGCCCCGTCTTGGCTCACGGAACCCCCGTTACTCGTGTGCTTGCTTCCTGAGCCTACTCGTGAGAAACCTTCAGCACCGGCAAAAAGAGGAACCCGCAACCGGGGGGTGAGCTAGCTTTAGGTGGCCAAATCGATGGAGAGTTGGTCAATGACCAGCTGGGATCCGGCGATCTATCTTCGGTTCGCCGATGAGCGGTCCCGACCGTTCTTCGATCTCCTCGCTCGAATCGCGGCGGCCGATCCAGCCACAGTCGTCGATCTTGGTTGTGGGCCGGGCAACCTGACGGCGCAGCTGGCGGATCGGTGGTCTCGGGCCCAGGTGGTCGGCGTCGACTCGTCGGCAGAGATGCTCGACAGGGCGGCGGAGCACCGCGGCGACCGTTTGCAATTCTTACTCGCTGATCTTCGGGAGTGGCAGCCCGCGAATCCGGTGGACGTGATTGTCAGCAACGCAACCTTCCAGTGGGTGCCGGACCATCGCGGCCTACTGTCACGGCTGATCGGCTACCTGGCGGCCGGCGGTTGGCTTGCATTTAAGGTGCCGGCAAACTTCGACGAACCCAGCCATAGGTTGCTCCGCGAGTTGGCGGCCGACGCTCGCTTCGCCGATGCCACGCGAGCGGTTTGGTGGCCAGAAGTGGCCGAGCCGGCCGACTACCTCAACGATCTTGCTGGACTGGGCTGCCGGGTGGACGTCTGGGAAACCACGTATCTGCACCTGCTTTCGGGACCCGATCCAGTCTTCGACTGGGTCTCGGACACCGGCGCCCGCCCGGTCCTGCAGGCCCTGCCAGACCGTGAGCGGGACGAGTTCGTGAGCGCGTACAAGTCGGCGTTGCGGAAGGCGTATCCGCCGGGTCCCTACGGCATTGTCTTGCCCTTTCGGCGGATCTTTGTCGTGGGGCAGCTAGCCAGCCCGGGTACGTAGCCGAGCCGGCAGCCGCAGGCCGCTTCGACCAAGCTCGATCTCAGCCAGTTTGGTGATCACGGTCGAATCTCCCGATCGCCAGGCACCTACCGGATCGTCGCTGATCGCGGCCAGTAGGTGCATTGGCTCCCTGGCCATGGCACGCAATGCAAACAGGTCGAGGTCGGCGTCCGAGTCGATGAACTGTTGGGCTGCGCGTGACTGCTGCCAGAACCGGATCCGCCGCGGGAGCCAGACTGCGAGCACCACACTGACCGGAATAAGAAACACCAGCCAACCGACGACGTTCGCCAGTTGTTCTATGTTCGCTACCTGATTGTCGGCGGAGGCGATCACTCCACCCATGGTGTCGGCTGCCGCGTCTAGCGGGCGGCGCAACTGATCACCGGCCCCTGGCACCTTGGCAGCCTGCTCGGCAGCGTCCTGAAAGTTCTCGGCTAACCGACCTGCGGTACGAGATATTTCCCGGGCTGGAACGGCAACCAATGAAATCATTTGATGGATAAAGTTCCCGACCAACGCCCATGCCACACCCCAGAGCAGTACTCCAAGATCGCCCATTAGCTGACCGATCAGCTTGCCGGGGCGCTGCGCGTAGATTCCCATGATCGCGACACTACGCGGCCCGTGCTCGCGAACCGGCTTATCAGGGGCGGCGACGCCCGGCGACACCCCTTAGACACACAACGACCCCTTTATCGACGGCCCTTGAAAGACCGGCAAAATTGCCGGGTGCGTTTGACACGTGTCGCTGCACTTCTGCTTGCCGTGATCTGTGTCGCTGGCTGCACCCGCGGTGGGACAGTTCCGACGCCATCTCCGGACGAAAACTCCGCGGCGCGGGCGGCCGCGGAA
>Ga0126313_10001707_pt1 | contig 11798 bp, 12 predicted proteins | sample Plot105A_FD_89954 | JGI IMG/M metagenome (GOLD analysis project Ga0126313, IMG submission 89954) | Serpentine soil microbial communities from UC McLaughlin Reserve, CA, USA - Plot105A | ecosystem: Environmental > Terrestrial > Soil > Grasslands | place: USA: UC McLaughlin Reserve, Lake County...
AGCGGGAGAGCGAACCGCTGCGGCGGGCTCGGGAGCGGCAGGGCGCGCGGGCGCCCGCTGGAGTCGCGGCCGCTGAGGCGGCGCAGGGCTCGCGGTCGGGCGCCGAGCGACCCTGACCGGTTGCGGCGGCGCCGCAGAGGCCTGGGCGGGCCGCGCTGTCGGCTGCGGAGGCGACGAGCGCGGCGCGGAACGCTCGGACCGCGCTATCGCCGGCACGGGAGGGGCTTCTGGCGCGGAAGGCGGCTCAGGCGGAGGTGACGGCGAGGGCGCCGGGCCTTCGGCGATTCGTGCCGTTGTGCCTCCCGGCGTCGCCTCCGGCGCAGGCGGCGGCGGAGCAGGCGCCGGCGCGGAAGCAGGGGGCGGCGCCGAGGGAGACGCCTGCGGCCGAGGAGCAGGCGGCGACGAAGCCGAAGCCGGCGGCGAAGCGGGCGCGGGTGAGCGCGAGATCCGCCGGCGGCCGATCTCCTGGCGCTGGGCGCGGGGCGCCTGCGTGCGCAGCCGCTTCGGCGGCTCGGAGACGGGCGGAGGCGGCGGCTGCTGCGGTGCCGCCGGCGTCGCGTCGGGCGCCTGCTCGACGAACTCGACCGGACCCTCGACGTTGAAGAGCCACTTGGCCGCCTCGTCGCTCACTCCCGGCAGCCTCGGGATCTTGAGCAGCTCGGCCGGGCCGGGTTGCACCGCCTGCCGGGCCAACGGCCTCGTTGAGCCCGGAATCGGCGCGGCCAGCATGCGCGGCCGCACGAGGCGAGTTGCGCCGTCGAGCGGCGCAAGCCGGCCGTGCCGCTCGCTGACGGCCCGCGCCAGCCGCGCGCCGCCGGTGCGGGCAGGCGGAAGCCGACGTGCAAGCAGCCGACGACCGAGCGGCGCAATCGCCTGGCGGAGGCTCATGGGCTCTCTCCCGGCGGTGTCGGATCCGCTCCGCTGGAGCTCCCGGCGAGCGCCGCGGCTCGGTCGAGGAACACACGCCGGTCACGGTGCTCGAGATCGAGGATCGTGTCGAGGGGCCAGTGGAAGTGGTAGGCGAGCTCGGCCGCCTCCGCGAACAGCGCCTGCGGAGACGGCCGCGTCATTCCCCCAGGCGCCCGTCCTCGATCTCGCTCAAGTCGACCTCGAACGCGTGCGAGCACGAGGGACAGGTGATCGACCCGACCGCCTCCCCGTCCGTGTTCAACCGCTCGTAGAGCCGCTGGAGATGGTCGAAGTCGGCCGCGTAGAGTCCCTCGATCATCTCGGGCGAGACCTCGCGCACGTCCCCGATCCGGGTCACGACGCGCGACAGCAGCAGGACCGTCAAGTAGGCCTCGTTCTGGCGCACCTCCGGGTCGCGGAGCGGCTCGATCTCGTCCCGCGCCGTCGCGAGGCGCATCGTCCCGTCGCGGTGAACGGTGCCGGCCTGGTCCGCGTAGCCCTTCGGCAGCGTGAAGCTGACCTCGGTTTGCATCGGTCATGTCTCCCCGGCGGCGACCTCCTTAGCTGAACGCGGCCGTGTCGAAGGTGAGCTCGAGCTCTTCCCACTGCTGCTCGGTCTGGCTGGACGAGAGATCCGAGATCCTGTGCGCCGTCGGGATGGCTCCCGTGAGTGCGATGGTCTTGACGGGGTCACCCGTTGCGGTCATCTGCGTGATCGTGATCTCGGTCTTCTCGTACTCCCCGTTCTTGACCTTCACACGTGCGTCCGCGAACGCCGTGTTGCTGTCGAGCAGGCGCCTCACCGAGACCTGGCCCGTCGGGACCTGGCGGCTGTACCAGTTCTGCTGAATGGGATTGCCCTGGGCGTCCTGGTAGGCGACGCTCTCGCTCGGCGTCGAGTCGCTGTACCCGCTCACCTGGAAGATGTAGGGCACACCGTCCAAATCCCCACCGGTGATCGACCAGTGGGAAATCGGAGCGTTGACGTATTCCGACATCTATGCCTCCTTCTCTTGATCGTTCGTGTGACTACTCGGCCGTCTCCGCCTCGCCGCCGCCGGTGAACTGGCTGATGCGGAAGATCACGAACTCTGCGGGCTTGACGGGCGCGATTCCGACTTCGACGACGACCTGTCCCGCCTCGACCACGTCGGGCGGATTCGTCTCGGCGTCGCACTTGACGTAGAACGCCTGCTGGGGCGTCGACCCGAACAACGCTCCGTCGCGCCACACGCGGGTGAGGAAGTTGGTCGTCGAGATCTTCAGCTGCATCCACAGCCGTTGATCGTTGGGCTCGAACACCGCCCACTGCGTCCCGCGCATGATCGACTCGGAGACGTAGTTGAAGAGTCGCCGGACGTTGACGTAGCGCCACTCGGGGTCGCTCGACATCGTCCGCGCGCCCCAGACGCGGATACCGCGTCCCGGGAAGGCCCGGATGCAGTTGATCCCGTTCTGGTTGAGGCCGCCCTGCTCGGCGGCGGTCACCTGGAAGGCCAGCCCGTTCGCCCCGAGCACGACCTCGTTCGCCGGCGCCTTGTGGACGCCGCGTGTCGTGTCCGTGCGTGCCCAGATGCCGGCGACGTGCCCCGACGGCGGGATCATCATCGGCGACTTCGAGAGCGGATCCATGACCTCGATCCAGGGGTAGTAGAGCGCGGCGTACTTCGAGTCGTAGCCGGCCGTGTTCATGCGCCAGTCGAGGATGTCCTGCGGGAGCATGTTCGGCGGCGCATCGAGAATGACCATGCGGTCGCCCATGCCCTCGCAGTGCGCGATCATCTTGCCCTGCAGGTCCCGTATCGCCGCATCGCCTCTGCCGTTCTGGGCGAGCGTCATGGCGTCGGGCATCACCAGCATGGTTACCTCGTCGAGCGCTGCGATGCTTCCGAGGCCCTGCCGCCTCGCCACGTCGCCTTCGAAGTCGGACGCGTCGAGGTCGCCGGCCGGGATGCTCGGGACCGACAGCGCGTACTTGCCGGACGCCGGCACGCGGAGCTCCTCGGGAATCGACTCGCCCGCTTCCTCGATCTTGATCAGCTTCGAGGCGGCGTTGACCTTGGTGGCGATGTTGGCCTTGCCCTTCTTGAGCGAGAGGCCGTCGAACTCCTCCTTCTCGCTACCCGAGGTGACGACGAGCTTGTAGGTCGAATCGGCCTTGTCGCCTCCAGTGGGCTCCTCCGTCAGCTCAATCGAGATCTCGCCGTCCGCGTTTCCCTTGGCGAGCGCGCGGTAGGCCTCGACGCTCGTGTCGCCGGCCGCGGGCAGAGCCGCCTGCGCGCGCGGCGCGCCGTCGCCCTTGCCGACCCGGACGACCCAACACATCGAGCCGCCGTTCGCGAAGTAGCCGTAGAGCGAGTGCGCGAGGTACGAGCCCTCCATGAACGGCCCGTTGTCGGGGTTCGCCGGGTCGCCGTAGATCTTGGCGAACTGCGTCCAGTTCGAGATTCGCATGGGTGTGTTGATCGGGCCGCCCGGCGCGAGCCCGACGAAGGCTGCCGTGGACGTCCCCACCCCCTCGATCGGCTTCGACCTGGCGGGGATCTCCTCCACGTACACCCCGGGGGTCAGGTAGTTCGGCATCTCACACCCTTTCTCTCGTGGTTGACACGCTGGTGAGCTCGCGGAGGAGCGCATCGGGAACGCCCGTCGCGACTCGCCGCGGCGGTGCGGTCCCCGGCTCCAGGACCTCCATCTCCGTCTCGTCCCGCGCCCAGAGGATCACGGTGACTGTCGGCGCGGCTCCCCGAACCTGCTTGCCCAGCATCCGTCCGGCACCGTCCCCGAGGGCGAGCACGACGGCGTCGGGCGCGAGCCGACGGGACTCGGCCACGATCTCGGCGGGCTCGTCGACCTCGCCGACGACCTCGACGCCGCCCTCGGCCAGCCATTTGCGCATCCCCACGCGCGTCATCGGCTCGAGGTCTCCGAGCAGCACGCGGGCCGGCCTCGTCGGGAGCGACACACGGTCAACCCTCCGACTTTCGCGCGCCGGGTTCTAGTGAGCAGGAGGGCAACCATTGGGGCAAGGCGAGGTTCCCCAGGGCCTTTACGAGCGCTTCCGCGTGGTCTTCGGCTTCTCGCCGAGCGTCAGCTGCACGCCCGCGCCCGGGACCTCCAGCGTGCCGCGCGCCTCGCCGCCGTCCGCCGTCCGCGCCTGACACACGTACTCACCCGGCTCGAGCGGCGAGAAGCGGAATCGTCCGTCGGCGTCCGAGGCAGCCCAGAGACCCACGTCGGGCAGCGCCACCCAGGCGTTCGCGACCGGGTCCCCGGCCGCGTCGCGCACGACGCCGCCCGCACGATGGAACTCCTCCATCCGCCCCGGCGCGCCGTCGGAGTCGCGCAGACGGAGCGTCGCCGTGCGCACCTCCGGGCCGCGCTCGAAGACGGTCCCCGGCTCGCAGGACGTGTAGACGATGTAGTCGACGGAGGCCTTGTACTGGCCGCCGATCGACGTCCAGAAGTCGGCCTTGTCCTCCGAGCGCCCGGAGGCGGTCTTGGTGTCGAGCGGGAACGGCTGCGAGCCGTTCGCGAGCGTGCCCGCGAGGATGTCGTCCGGGAGGACGGTGTACGCGTAGAGGACCGCGAGCACCTGGGACAGCAGCCTGTGCTCGTCCTCTACAGCCCGCGTCCAGGCCGTCACGGCGTAGGAGACCTCGACGCGCAGCGGCGGACGGTGCTCGACGGCATGCCCGTTCCCGCGCTGCTCCTTCCACTCGTTGATCCGCCGGTCGGTCGCCTCGCGGATGTCGTACAGAAACAGGTTGACGGTCGGCGACGAGAGCGCAGCGGCCCATTCCTTCGTGGGCGCTTCGAAGACGACGTCGACGCCGTCGAACCCATGGCGGCCGAGCTCGCGCTTGAGCAGCGCCCGCACGCTCTCGTCGAGGTCCGCGAGCATGGTGTTCAGCGGCACGCTGGTCACGATCGCCATAGCGCTAGATCACCACGTCAGCCGTGCCGTGTCACGCCGGAGCAACGCGTCCACCCCGTCGGGCAACGGAAGGGGCAACGCTACTTGCCCTTTTGACCTCCGTTGCCGGGCCGAATCAGCTCATGGAAGCGGTCGAAATCGGATTCGAGCGTGAGCCGACCGAGCTTCCCGTACTCGAGGGCCACCCCGCGGATGAGGTGCCGCATCGAGATGCGTCGTCCGTCCTCCGCCGCGAGGAACGCTGCGGCGAGCGAGACGTTACGGATCGACCCGCCGGACAGCTTGAACTGCCCGGCCAGGAAGGGAATGTCGATGTCCGCGTCGAGCGGCGCCGCGTCAGGGAGAAGCAGCTGCCAGATCCGCTCGCGGTCCTCGGACTCCGGGAAGGGGAAGTCGATCACGAAGTCGAGCCGCCGGAGGAACGCCTCGTCGAGGTTCTGCCGGAAGTTGGTCGCGAGGATGACCGCGCCGGCATAGGACTCCATCTTCTGCAGCAGGTAGGCGACCTCGATGTTCGCATAGCGGTCGTGGGAGTCCCGTACCTCCGAGCGCTTCCCGAAGAGAGCGTCCGCCTCGTCGAAGAACAGGATCGCGTTGGAGCCGTCGGCCGCGTCGAAGATCCGGTCGAGGTTCTTCTCGGTCTCCCCGATGTACTTGGAGACGATCGTGGCGAGGTCGATCCGGAACAGCTCCAGCCCGAGGTCGCGGGCGAGCACCTGGCCCGCCATCGTCTTGCCAGTCCCTGACTCGCCGGCGAACAGGACCTTGAGGCCCTGGTCGCGGGCGACGGCGCGCTCGTAGCCCCACTCCGAGAGAACCAGGTCCCGGTGGCGCAAGTACCCCGAGATGGAGGCGAGCACCTCGCGCTGGCGCTCGGGAAGAACGAGATCGTCCCAGCCGAAGGCGGGCTCGAGGCGGGTGGCGAGCTCGCCGATGCGCGTGCTCGACGCCTGTCGCGCGCCGAGGTCGAGGTCGGCGCGGCCGGGCGTGTCGTCGCCCCGAGACGCAGCCGCCAGCCGGGCCGCCTCGGCGCCGTCGACGATCTGGCCGACGGAAAGGCGGAACTTCGCGGCGACCTCGCCCACGTCGTCGGCGCCGGTAAGCGTTGCCCAGACCTCGCGCCGCTCGGCGAGCGCGGGCATCGGGACCTCCACGACCAGCGCGGTCGTGTCGCCGAGCGCCACGGCCGTCTCACGGGCGGCGGCGCAGACGACGGTTCGGGCCGGTCGGGTTGCGAGCGCCGACTGGACGCGAAGCCGCTCGGCCGGGTCGAGCTTCTCGAGGCCGTCGAAGCAGAGCTGCGCACCTGCGAGCCCGGCCGCCAGCTCGGCGTCGAGCAGCGCGTCCGGCTCCAAGACGCGCGCCACGTCGAGCACGACGAGCGGTCGCTCGAGCGCGACCGACAACAAGGCGGCGGCGTCGGGCCCCGCCACGACCACCGGCAGGCGGCTACCCACGGCGAACAGCCTCCGCAGCTCGGCCACGGTCGCCGAACGCCCCGGGTCGTAGGCCGGCACGTCGAGCAGTCGAAGCTGACCGTCGCGCGCGGGCTCGTGCAGGGCGTGCCCGAGCAGGAAGGCCGCCAGGCGGTCGGCCGTCTTGACCTGGCGCTCGGCGAGCGGAATCGGGCCTCCGCCATCGAGGAGGCGCAGGGCGCCGCTCGCCCGCAGGGGCGCGTCGCCGGCGAAGCACTCGAGCACGCCCGCCTCGGTCGTGCCGTCGGCGCCGATGAGGCGGGCGACGAGTCGCGGGCTCGCGAGCTTCCGCGTCACGTCGTCGTGGAGGTACGCGTAGAGCCGCCCGTAGCGCGGGCTCAGCTCGGGCGCGGCGCATGCGGTAAGGACGCGGCGCTCGAGCGCGTCGAGACGCAGCCGCTCGCCCGCCTCGTCCAGCCGGGCGTCAACCGCCTCGGTCTCCTGCTCACTGGCGAGGCGAAGCGCCTGCTCGTCCGAGACGTAGAGGCCGCGAAACGGGTCAAGCGGGCTCGGGTCGCTCGCGGCGACGCCTTCGACGGCACCGCGTACGAGGGCTTCGAGCTCGGCGAAGAGGCTGGGCGCCGTCCGGACGGGCTCAGGCGCCACGGGCGGCCCGCTCGGCGTCACGCTCGAGCGGCTCGCCGGGCTTGGAGACCCTCATGGGACCGCTCGTGGGCGCTCCGCGCTGCTGGACGACGTGCGCGAGCTCGTGCGCGATCAGCTCCTTGCCCTCGGGCGAATCGGGCTTGAACTGCCCGGGCGCGAAGTACACGTCGGTTCCGGTTGTGAAGGCGTTGGCGTCCACCGACCGGGCGAGCTCGCCGGCTTCGGCGTCCGTGTGGAAGGCGACGTCGTGGAACGAGTCGCCGAGCTTGCCCGAGAGCTCCTCGCGCAGGCCGGCTTCGAGCGGCTCGCCGTACCCGCGTCTCCGGGCGAGCGCCGCGGTGACGTCGGGATGCGCCGTGCCATCGGGGAGGATCCCGGCTCCGGCGCGGGCCAGGACGCCGAAGGCCTGGTTGCCGACGCTTGCAGCGAGCCGCTCCACGGGCGCGGTCTCCGTAGCCGCATGCTCCGCGGCGCGGCGCCCCGGCTCCTCGTGCTCGAGGTGGGCATGCTCGTGGCTCTTCATGTGACCGAGAGCATACGACTCGCCCTCGCGGAAGTGAAGTCCTCGCTTACGCCGTTGATGGATCCGCGAGCCTGGAGGTTTGGATCCGACATGCGCCTGATTCAGGTTTGACAGGGCACGACGTGCGCATTTAGGATCCAACGATGACTTCAACTGGATCCACTCTCGCTGGCGTCGAGGCCGACGAGGCCCGCGTCCCGTCCGGGGCACTCACCACCGCGGAGCTCGCCGAGTGCACGTGCCCGGACTTCTGCGAGCGCGACCACGACACCGACTAGGGGAGGCGACGTGAACGGCAACGGCGACCGGTGGAGCGGCGTGCAACGGCCCTACTCCGAGGAAGACGTCGAGCGGCTTCGCGGCCGCTTCACGATCGAGCACACGATCGCGCGCCTCGGCGCCGAGCGCCTCTGGAAGCTCCTGGCCGAGGAGGACTACGTCGCCGCGCTGGGCGCCCTTACCGGCGGGCAGGCGGTGCAGATGGTGCGCGCGGGGCTGAAGGCGATCTACCTCTCCGGCTGGCAGGTCGCCGCCGATGCAAACCTCGCGGGCCAGACGTACCCCGACCAGTCGCTCTACCCGGCGAACAGCGGTCCCGCGCTCGTCAAGCGGCTCAACAACGCGCTCCTGCGCGCCGACCAGATCGACTTCGCCGAGGGCAAGAACGGCACCTACTGGCTGGCGCCGATCGTTGCCGACGCAGAGGCCGGCTTCGGCGGCGCCCTCAGCGCGTTCGAGCTGATGAAGGCGTACATCGAGGCGGGCGCGGCCGGCGTCCACTTCGAGGACCAGCTCGCCTCGGAGAAGAAGTGCGGTCACCTCGGCGGGAAGGTGCTCGTCCCGACGAGCCAGTTCATCCGCACCCTCGTCGCTGCTCGGCTCGCCGCGGACGTCTGCGGGGTGTCGACGATCCTCGTCGCCCGCACCGACGCGCTGAGTGCGACCCTGCTCACGAGCGACATCGACGATCGCGATCGCGAGTTCACGACCGGCGAGCGGACGCCCGAGGGCTTCTACCGGGTGCGACCCGGGCTCGAGGCGCCGATCGCCCGCTCGCTCGCGTACGCGCCGTACGCCGACGTGCTCTGGTTCGAAACGGCCACGCCCGACATGGACGAGGCGCGCCGCTTCGCCGAGGCGATCCACGCCGAGCACCCAGGCAAGTACCTCGCCTACAACTGCTCCCCGAGCTTCAACTGGCGCAAGCACCTGAGCGACGCCGAGATCGAGCGCTTCCAGCGCGAGCTCGCCGAGCTCGGCTACCGCTATCAGTTCATCACCCTCGCCGGCTTCCACGCCCTGAACGAGTCGATGTTCGAGCTCGCGAAGGGCTACGCGGCCCAGGGCATGCCGGCGTACGTCGAGCTCCAGGAGCGCGAGCTCGCGCTCGAGGCCGACGGCTACACCGCCACGCGCCACCAGCGCGAGGCCGGCGCGGGATACTTCGACGCGGTGATGGAAGCAGTCTCAGGCGGACAGAGCTCGACACTGGCCCTCGAGGGCTCCACCGAAGAGGCGCAGTTCGAGGCCGCCTCGCAGGGGTGACCACGGCTCCGGAGGTCGTCGCCCCGGCCGACGCCGAGATCATCAGCCGCGACGCGCTCGCGTTCGTCGAGCTGCTTCAGCGCGAGCTCGGGCCTCGGCGGCTCGAGCTGCTCGAGCGCCGGCGCGAGCGGCAGCGGGAGCTCGACGGCGGCGCTCGGCCGGACTTCCTGGCCGAGACGCGAAACGTCCGCGAGGGCGACTGGCGGGTCGCCCCGCCGCCCGCAGACCTCCAAGACCGCCGCGTCGAGATCACCGGCCCCGTCGACCGGAAGATGATGATCAACGCGCTCAACTCGGGCGCGAGGGTCTTCATGGCCGACTTCGAGGACGCGACCTCGCCGTCGTGGGAAAACGTCGTCGACGGGCAGCGGAACCTCCGCGACGCGGTCCGGCGGACGATCTCGCTCGATCAGGGTGAGAAGAGCTACCGCCTGAACGAGGAGATCGCGACGCTCGTCGTGCGGCCGCGCGGCTGGCACCTGCCGGAGCGCCACGTGCTCGTGGACGGCGAGCCGGTCTCCGCGTCGCTCTTCGACTTCGGGCTCGCGCTCTTCCACAACGCGCGCGAGCAGCTCGAGCGCGGCACGGGGCCGTACTTCTACCTCCCGAAGCTGGAGAGCCACCACGAAGCGCGGCTCTGGAACGAGGCCTTCCTGCTCGCCCAGGACGAGCTCGGGATCCCGCGCGGCTCGATCAAGGCCACGGTTCTGATCGAGACCATCCTCGCCGCGTTCGAGATGGACGAGATTCTCTACGAGCTGCGCGAGCACTCGGCCGGCCTCAACGCGGGCCGCTGGGACTACATCTTCAGCGTGATCAAGAAGTTCCGGGAGAGCGACTTCGTGCTCCCCGACCGCGCGCAGGTGACGATGGCCGTCCCGTTCATGCGCGCGTACACCGACCTGCTGGTGCAGACGACACACCGGCGTGGAGCGCACGCGATCGGCGGGATGGCGGCGTTCATCCCCTCGCGGAAGGACCCGGAGGTGAACGCGGTGGCGCTCGCCAAGGTCCGCGAGGACAAGGAACGCGAGTCGGGCAACGGCTTCGACGGCACCTGGGTGGCACACCCGGACCTCGTCCCGGTGGCACACGAGATCTTCGACGGTGTCCTCGCCGAGCGGCCGAACCAGGTCGAGCGGCAACGTGACGACGTTTCGGTCAGCGCAGACGAGCTGCTCGACTTCGAGATTCCCGGCGGCGACGTGACCGACGAGGGGCTGCGGACGAATGTCTCCGTCGGCGTCCGCTACCTGCACTCCTGGCTCAACGGCGTCGGCGCCGCCGCGATCGACAACCTCATGGAGGACGCGGCAACCGCCGAGATTTCCCGCTCGCAGGTCTGGCAGTGGGTCCGTCAGCGCCGCTTCAGCCGAAAGCGCGTGCGCGAGGAGGTCGACGCGGTCCGCAACGGCATGGAGCCGGCGGCCGAGCTGTTCGAGCGGGTGGCGCTGGAGGAACGCTTCGTCGAGTTCCTGACGCTGCCGGCCTACGAGCTGCTCGACTGACTCGGCCCGCGGTCGAGCTCGAAGACGAGCTCGAGGCCGTCCTCCTCGTCCCACTGCTCGCCCGTCTGGACGAAACCGAGCTTCTTCACGATCGCCAACGACGGGTCGTTGCTCGGCGAGACCGAGGCGACGAAGCGGCCGATGCCCTTTTCCGCAGCCGCCCAGTCGATCAACGCCTGCGCGGCCTCGGTCGCATACCCGCGGCCTCGGTGCGGCTCGAAGATCGTGTAGCCCACCTCGACGGCGTCGGGATCCTGCTTGCCGTTGACGCCCGGCTGGCCGTGGAAGCCGGCGTGGCCGATCATCGCGCGCGTCGGCTCGCGGCGGATCACCGCGCGCACGAGCCACGGCTCGGACTGCGGCGCCCGCTCGAGCTGCCGCTGGCGATAGCGGAGAAAGCCGGCATCGTGCTCGTCCGGCCAGTCGGCCGGAATGGGCGCGTCCAGCTCGCGCTCGGCGTCGGCGCGCCGGCCCTCGAGGAGCGCGTCGATCGCCTGGGGCGAGAGGAGGATCAGCTCGAGCCGGTCCGACGTGATCACGCCGCGGCCTCGATCGTGCCTCGCACCTCGCCGAGCTCGACCTCGCCGGCCCGGCCGCGCAGGACGACCTCGTCGCCGTCCTCGAGGAACGCGCGTCGTCCGTCGGCGAGCTCGAGCGGCTCGGCCCCGTTACGGGTGAGCTCGATCAGGCTCCCTTCCGTGCCGCGCTCGGGACCGGAGATCGTCCCGCTGGCCATCAGGTCGCCGGTGCGGACGGATGCGCCGTTGACCGTCGAGTGCGCGAGCTGCTGTGGCATCGACCAGTAGAGCCCACGGGCGTTCGTCCGCGAGACGACGGCGGCGTTCAGCTCGACCTCGAGCTCGACATCGAGCGACCAGTCCCCGTCCACGCGCAGGTACGGCAGCGGCTCTGGCTCCTGCGATGGTCTCGGCACACGAGCCTCCCGGAGCAAGGAGAGCGGCGTCACCCAGGCCGAGATCGACGTCGCGAACGACTTGCCGAGGAACGGGCCGAGCGGCTGGTACTCCCAGGCCTGGATGTCCCGAGCACTCCAGTCGTTCACGAGCACGACGCCGAAGACGTGCTCGTCGAAGCGCTCCCCGTGAACCGGCTCGCCGAGCCGGCTGGGGACGCCGACGACGAAGCCCAGCTCGAGCTCGATGTCCAGCCGCTTCGACGGCCCGAACACGGGCCCGTCCGCGTCCGGCGGCTTCGCCTGCCCGCGGGGGCGACGAATCGCGGTGCCGCTGACGACGACCGTCCCGGCACGCCCGTGGTAGCCCACGGGAAGGTGG
>Ga0126313_10001710_pt1 | contig 11780 bp, 11 predicted proteins | sample Plot105A_FD_89954 | JGI IMG/M metagenome (GOLD analysis project Ga0126313, IMG submission 89954) | Serpentine soil microbial communities from UC McLaughlin Reserve, CA, USA - Plot105A | ecosystem: Environmental > Terrestrial > Soil > Grasslands | place: USA: UC McLaughlin Reserve, Lake County...
GTCTTGCCGAGGGTGACGTCGACGTTGGAGGCCCCCGGCGCGCTCATGTACGACAGGAAGTCGTAGGCGGCGTCCTTGACCTTCTGGTCGGCCGCCGCGTTGATGGCGCCCGACCAGCCGCCGAAGGCGGAGAACGGCGCGTGGTTGACGCCGTCCACGGCGTGCGGGCAGGTGGTGGCGTCGCAGTCGACCAGCCGGCCGGTCGCCCGGTCCACGACCCGCTTGGACCCTGGCAGGATCACCGAGCCGACCTTGTCCTGCACGGTGGAGGTCTTCTTGTCGATGGCCAGGGTGCCGATGTCGCCCCAGTCGACCGACAGGGCGCAGCGGCCGGAGGTGAACAGCCCGCGGGTGTCGCCGACGTCGAGGTTCAGCTCGTCGGGCGGCGCGTACTGGGTGGTCTTCTTGTAGATGTCCAGCGCCGTGGCGAACCCCTCGTTGTTGACCAGCGGCTTCATGGTGTTGACGTCGAAGAAGGCGCCCTCGCTGGTGCCCTTGGCCTGCAGGTAGGAGCCGGCGATCGACCAGGACATCCAGTAGGACTGGGCGGCGCGCTTCTTGGCGATGCAGGAGCCGTAGTCGGGCTTGCCGTCCTCGTTGAGGTCCTTGCCCTGGTACCGCTGGGCGATCGACAGGTAGTCGTCCCAGGTGGCCGGCGGCTTCAGCCCGTCGCGCTTCAGCAGGTCGCTGCGGTAGTAGGCCATCTGGAAGTCGCCGTCCAGCGGGATCGTGTAGGTGCGGCCCTTGTAGGAGGCGCTGAAGTCGCGGAAGAACGGGGCGATGTCGTCCCACTTCAGCGCCTGGTCGGCCTTGACGCGGTCGGTGATGTCCTCCAGGTAGCCGGGCGGGACGAAGTCGCCCATCCACTGCGGGTCGAAGACGAAGGCGTCGAAGCTGTTGGTGCGGGTGGCGATGTCGGTGAGGATCTTGTCGTACAGGTCGCTGAAGGGGACGGTGACCACCTTGACGTTCGCGCCGGTCTGCCGGGCGAAGTCGGGGGCGCGCCGTTGCAGCGGCTCGGCGATCTGCGGGCCGGTGAAGGTCAGGACGGTGATCTCGACGCCCTTGTGCCGCTCGGCGCCGGTGCCCTGCGTGGCCTGCTGCTCGTCGCCGCCGCCGCCGCAGGCGGCGGCCAGCAGCGAGATGCCGGCGATGCACGCGGCCCACCTGGGGATTGGACGCTTGGTCATGCTCCCTCCTCGGCCCTGGGCCTGTTGCGGCCCACCCGGCTGCGTCCCTCGGAGGGCCTACCGTACTGGCAGAAACATCCGATGTCTAGTCATGCATTCGGGACCGATGCCCCGAAGCGCCGGGCGTTGGGCAGGGGTGGTCGGATGTAACCCGGTGGCGCCGGTCAGCCGCCGGCCGGGTCGACGTAGCCCAGCGTGAGCAGCAGGTTGGCGTACAGGCGCTGGTCGCCGGTGGCGACCACCAGCGTCACGTCGGGCCCGCGGGCCAGTTCGTAGAACGCGAACCGCTCGACCACCTCGACCGGCGTTCCGGGCGGCAGCAGCGCCCGGTACTCCTCCAGCATCGGCGGCGCCTTGGCGTCGTGGGGGCGCATGACCGCCGCCGCCTCCAGCGGCGCGGTGGCGGCGACCGGCTCCAGGACCTCGGTGACGGTCACCCGGCCGGGGGAGAGGTTGAGGTACACCCGCCGGGCGCCGGGCGGGGTCGCGGTGGCGTGGGGGAAGTTCCCGTCGGAGATCAGCACCTGCGAGCCGTGGCCGGCCGCGGCCAGGGCGGCGAGGATCTCCGGGTGGATGAGCCGCGTGCGGAGCACCGTCACCTCCGTGGCCGCCGGCGCGGCCGCTAGGCCTGGGCGAGACGCTGGCGCTGGCGGCCGAGGCCGTCGACCTCCAGCTCGACCAGGTCGCCGGGGCGCAGGTAGGGATGGTCGGGCCGGCCGAGGGCGACGCCGGCCGGGGTGCCGGTGTCGATCACGTCGCCCGGCTCGAGGACCATGAACTGGCTGAGGTACCAGACCAGGTGGTGGACGCCGAAGACCATGTCGCCGGTGGAGCCGTCCTGGCGGAGCTCGCCGTTGACCCAGGTCCGCAGGCCGAGCCGCTGCGGGTCGGCGACCTCGTCGGCGGTGACCAGCCAGGGCCCGAGCGGGTTGAAGGTCTCGCACGACTTGCCCTTGTCCCACTGGCCGCCGTTGCGTTCCAGCTGGAACTCCCGCTCGGACACGTCGTTGGCCACCGCGTAGCCCGCGACGTGCCCGGCGGCGTCCGCGGGGTCGGCCAGGTAGCGGGCGCGGCGGCCGATCACGACCGCCAGCTCGACCTCGTAGTCGGTGCGGCTGCTGCCCCGCGGGACCAGCACCTGGTCCTCGGGCCCGACGACGGTGCCCGGGTCCTTGAGGAACAGCACCGGCTCGGCCGGCAGCGCCGCGCCGGTCTCCCGGGCGTGGTCGCGGTAGTTCAGGCCGATGCAGACGACCTTGCCGGGACGCGCGACGGGCGGGCCGACCCGCTGGCCGGCGGCGTCCAGCGCCGGCAGGTCCCCACCGTCGAGGGCGGCGCGGGCGCGCTCCAGGCCGCCGCCGGCCAGGAAGGCGCCGTCCAGCTCGCCGGTCACCGGCGACAGGTCGACCAGCGACCCGTCCTCCAGCAGCGCCGCCGGGCGCTCCCGGCCCGGCGGGCCGACCCGCAGCAGCCGCATCGCCTCGCCCCTTCCGCCGACTCGGCGAGGAACATAGGATCTCTCGGTCGCCGTGTATACCCGCGCAGGTCAGAGGAGCCGCCGATGCCTTCGCCGTCGACCGCGCGGGTGGCGGTGGTCACGGGAGCCGCGCGGGGGATCGGCCGGCGGGTGGCCGAGGTGCTGGCGGCGGAGGGCTACGCCGTCGCGCTGAGCGACCTGCGCGAGCCGGCCGAGGCGCTGGCCGCCGTGCGCGACCGCGGCGGGGAGGCGCTCGGCTTCGCCGGCGACGTCGCGGACGAGGCCGCCGTCGCCGCGTTGGCCGCGCAGGTGGGGGAGCGGTTCGGCGGCGTCGACGTGCTGGTCAACAACGCCGGCGTCTCGCTGCTGTCGCCGGCCGAGGACACCTCCGCCGCCCAGTGGCGGCACGTGCTCGAGGTCAACCTGACCGGCCCGTTCCTGCTGTCCGGGCGTTCGGCCGGATGATGCTGCGGTCCGGCGCCGGGTCGATCGTCAACGTCGCCTCGATCGCCGGGCTGCGTGGGGTGGCCGACCGTGCGGCCTACAACGCCAGCAAGCACGGCCTCGTCGGGCTGACCCGGACGCTGGCGGCCGAGTGGGGCGGCCGCGGCGTGCGGGTGAACGCGGTGTGCCCGAGCTGGGTGAAGACGCCGATGGACGCGGCCGACCAGGCCTCCGGAGGCTACCGTGACGCCGACATCGTCGGGCAGGTGCCGATGGCCAGGTTCGCCGTGCCCGACGACGTCGCCGCCGCGGTCGCGTTCCTGGCCGACCCCGCGCGCAGCGGCTTCGTCAACGGGGTCGCGCTGCCGGTCGACGGCGGCTGGACCGCGGACGCCAGCTGGACCGCGCTGCGGCTGCGCAAGCGCCGGCCGTGACGCCGCCGCGGTCGGCGTGCGTCGGGGTCGTTCAGGACGGCAGGGTGACGCGGCCGGCGCGGCGCTCCCCGTCCAGCGCCCGCAGGGCCCGGGTGAGGGTGCCCACGTGGATCTCGCGCTCGCCGCGCTCCCACATGAGCTCGACCGCCTCCAGCAGCGCCCTGGCCTCGCCGGCCAGGTCCTGCGCGGCGCGCAGGCAGGCGTAGGCGTGGCCGTTGCTGCGCGCCGGGTTGATCCGCGCCACCAGGTCGACGACCGCCAGGTAGTGGTCGACGAGGCGGCACTCGGCGTCGGTCAGCGCCGGCATCCGCGGGGTGTCCGCCGGCGTGCCCCTCACCCGCGGTCGCCCGTCGAGGTGGGCGCCGGGACGACGTGCCGGGCCGAGAGGATCTCGTCGACCAGCCCGTACGCCAGCGCCCCCTCGGCGTCCAGGATGAAGTCGCGGTCGGTGTCGCGCGCGATCCGTGCGACCGGCTGGCCGGTGTGCCGGGCGACCAGCTCGTTGACGAGCTGCCGCTGGCGCAGGATCTCGCGGGCCTGGATGTCGATGTCGGCCGACTGGCCCTGGGCGCCGCCGTGGGGCTGGTGCAGCAGGATGGTGGAGTGGGGCAGGGCGTACCGCTTGCCGGTGGCGCCGGCCGCCAGGATCACCGCCGCGGCCGAGGCCGCCCAGCCGAGGCAGATGGTGGACACGTCCGGCCGGACGTACTGCATGGTGTCGTAGATGCCCAGCAGGGCGGTGACCGACCCGCCGGGGGAGTTGATGTAGAGCTGGATGTCCTTGTCGGGGTCCTCGCTCTCGAGGTGGATGAGCTGGGCCATGACGAGGTTGGCGCTGGTGTCGTCGACCTGGGTGCCGAGGAAGACGATCCGGCCGCTGAGCAGCCTGGAGTAGAGGTCGAACGAGCGCTCGCCGCGGCTGGTCTGCTCGACGACGACGGGCACGAGGTTGGACATCGCTTCCTCCCGGCTCGGCGGCCTGACGGCGAGGCCGCGCGCCACCCACCGTGCCACACGGCGGCGCCGCCGGGGCCCGGTTCCGCTGCAGGCGGAGGCCACTTCCGCCGCGCCCGCTCGGTGCTGGAGCTCCACGGCGGCACCGTGCAGAGGTTCATCGGCGACGCGGTCATGGCGGTGTTCGGCATCCCGGCGCTGGCTGAACGAGGAGCTGGCCGGCGAGGCGGTCGCCCTCGCCGAGCGCACCGACGCGCTCGAGGCGCACGGCGAGGCGCTGGTGGACCTCGCCGAGGTGCTATCCCACGGCGGCCGTTCGGACCAGGCCGCGGCGGCCCTTGGGGACCCGCCGTAGTCCAGCCGCGCAGGTCACGGCAGCAGCGGCGGCGGTGGTACCGCGTCCGGGTCCCACCAGTCCGGCTCCGGCTCCACCTCGGGGTGCAGGTGGAGGAGATGCTGCCGCAGCTCGTCCGGATTGGGCGACAGGTGGGCGCAGTATGGACAGGGCTCGCCTTCTGGCACCTCTGGCTCCTCTCGTGACGCAGCTGCTTGCTGCGCTCCCCGTAACTACCCACCTAGCGTGGCGATCTATCCCTTTTCGGCGACCCTGCGTGCCGCCGCCACGAACCGCTGCTCGGAGACCGGGTAGGGGGTTCCCAGCTGCTGCGCGAAGTAGCTGACGCGCAGCTCCTCCAGCATCCAGCGGAGCTCCTCCAGCGCCTCGGGAGCCGGCCGGCCGCCGGCCGGCCGGCCGACCAGCTCCTGGTGGGACCGCCGCAGCCGCTGGACGGTCAGCATCCGCTCGCGGTCGCCCTGCGGGTCGCGGGGCAGCCGCTCCAGGCGGCGGGCGGCGGCGCGCAGGTAGCCTGGCAGGTCGGGCAGGCGCCGCCGCCCGGTGGCGGCGACGAACCCCGGGTAGACCAGCTCCGCCAGCTGGGCCCGCACGTCCTCCAGCGCCGGCGCCATGGCGGGGTCGGTCGTGGCCCGCAGCCGCTCCTGCACCTCGCCGGCCGCCTCCAGGACGCGGGCGACCTCGCCGACGACCTCCAGCGTGGCGGCCTGCAGCCGGGCGCGGACCGCCTCGCGCAACCTCGCGAACCCCTCCTGGTCCCATGGCGGCCCGCCGTGCCCGGCGACCAGCGCGTCCACGGCGCAGGCGATGCAGTCGTCGAACAGCTCCGTGGCGCTGCCGTGCGGGTAGCGGCTGAGGGTCAGCTTGGCCCCGCCCGGCAGGCGCCCCAGCACGAACCGGACCGGGGACGGCGCCTGCAACAGCAGCAGCCGTCGCGTGCCCCGCCACATGGCGCGCCGCTGCTCGGCCTCGCTCTCCAGCATGCGCACGGCGACGCTGTCCCCCTCGTCCACCAGCGCCGGGTAGGCCCGCAGCAGGCGGCCGTCCCGCCGCGACTCCACCGTTCGCGGCAGGCTGCCGAAGCTCCAGTCGCGCAGCCCGCGGCGTTCCCCGCCGTCGCCGGCCGCCGCCAGCGCCGCCCGCATCCTGCCCCGCAGGCGCAGCTTCAGCGCCTCCAGGTCCTTGCCCTCCGCCAGGATGCCGCCGTCGGCGTCAAGGACCCGGAAGGTGACCTTGAGATGGTCCGGCACCCGGTGAAGCCGCCAGCCGTCCGCCGGCACCACCACGCCGGTCGAGCGCTGCAGCTCGCGCGACAGCGCCTCCAGCAGGGGCTCCTCGCGGGGCCGCAGCCGCTCCAGGACCGCCCTGGCGTGGTCGGCGGCGGGGACGAGGTTGCGCCGCAGCGGCTTGGGCAGGGACCTGAGCAGCGCGGTCACCAGCTCCTCCCGCAGGCCGGGGACCTGCCACTGGAAGCCGCCGCCGGTCAGCTGGTTCAGGACCGCCAGGGGCACGTGGACGGTCACGCCGTCGGCGTCGGCTCCCGGCTCGAACTGGTAGCTGAGCCGCAGCGTCAGCCCGTCCTGCCGCCACTCGTCGGGGTAGTCGCGCTGGTCGACGCCGTCGGCGCCTTGGCGGAGCAGCATCGACTTCTCGAAGTCGAGCAGGTCCGGGTGGTCCCGTTCGACCCGCTTCCACCAGCTGTCGAAGTGGCGGGCGGAGACCACCTCCTGGCCGACGCGCTGGTCGTAGAAGCCGAACAGCGCCTCGTCGTCGACCAGGAGGTCGCGCCGGCGCGCGCGGTCCTCCAGGTCCTCGACCTCCTGGAGCAGCCGCCGGTTGTCGTGGAAGAAGCGGTGGCGCGTCTGCCAGTCGCCCTCGACCAGGGCGCGGCGGATGAACAGCTCCCGGGACCGCCGCGGGTCGATCCGGCCGTAGTTCACCTGGCGCCGCGCGACGATCGGCAGGCCGAACAGCGTCACCCGCTCGTCGGCCAGCACCGCGCCGCGGGTCGGCTCCCAGCGCGGCTCGCCGTAGCCGCGCCTGACCAGGTGGCCGGCGAGGGCCTCCGCCCACGCCGGCTCGACGCGCGCGACGGTGTGCGCCCACAGCCGGGAGGTCTCCACCAGCTCGGCCGCCATCACCCACCGCGGCTGCCGCCTGAACAGCGCCGAACCGGGGGAGATGGCGAACCGCGCGCCGCGCGCCCCCAGGTACTCGTGCCGCTCGCCGTCCTTGAGGCCCAGGTGGGACAGCAGGCCGGCCAGGATCGACAGGTGGACCTGGTGCCGGTCGCCGGGGGCACTGTTCAGCGACAGCCCGATCGCCTTGACCACCTGCCGCAGCTGCCCGTAGAGGTCCTGCCACTCGCGCACCCGCAGGTAGTGCAGGTACTCCGCGCGGCACAGCCGGCGGAACTGGCTGGACGACAGCTGCTTCTGCCGTTCCCGCAGGTACTGCCACAGGTTCAGGTAGGCCTGGAAGTCGGAGTCCTGGTCGGCGAAGCGGGCGTGCTGCTCGGCGGCCGCCTGCTGCCGGTCCGCCGGTCGTTCGCGTGGGTCCTGGATCGACAGGGCCGCGGCGACGACCAGGACCTCCCTGAGGCAGCCGTGGCGGTCGGCCTCGACCACCATGCGGGCCAGGCGGGGGTCGACCGGCAGCTGCGCCAGCTGGCGGCCCAGCGGGGTCAGGCGCCTGCGGCCGGGCTTGGCGTCGGGGTCGAGCGCGCCCAGCTCCTCCAGCAGCCGCACGCCGTCCTTGACGCTGCGCCGGTCGGGCGCGTCGACGAACGGGAAGGCGGCGACGTCGCCCAGCCCCAGCGAGGTCATCTGCAGGATCACCGAGGCGAGGTTGGTGCGCAGGATCTCGGGCTCGGTGAACTCCGGCCGCGACAGGAAGTCCTGCTCGGCGTAGAGGCGGATGCAGATGCCGTCGGCGGTGCGGCCGCAGCGGCCCTTGCGCTGGTTGGCGGAGGCCTGGGAGATGGGCTCGATCGGCAGGCGCTGCACCTTGGTGCGGTGGCTGTAGCGGGAGATGCGCGCGGTCCCGGGGTCGACCACGTACCTGATGCCCGGGACCGTCAGCGACGTCTCCGCGACGTTGGTGGCCAGCACGATCCGGCGGCCGGGGTGCGGCTGGAACACCCGGTGCTGCTCGGCCGCCGACAGCCGCGCGTACAGCGGCAGGACCTCGGTGTCGCGGCGGCGTTGCTGCCTGAGCGCGTCGGCGGTGTCGCGGATCTCCCGCTCGCCGCTCAGGAAGACCAGGATGTCGCCGGGGCCTTCGGCGGTCAGCTCGTCCACCGCGTCGCAGATGGCCTGGGTCTGGTCGCGGTCGGCGTCGCCGGCGTCGTCGACCACCGGGCGGTAGCGGACCTCCACCGGGTAGACGCGGCCGGAGACCTCCACCACCGGCGCGTCGTCGAAGTGGCGCGAGAGCCGCTGCGGGTCGATCGTGGCGGAGGTGACCACGACCTTCAGGTCGGGTCGGCGTGGCAGCAGCCGCTTGAGGTAGCCGAGGAGGAAGTCGACGTTCAGGCTGCGCTCGTGCGCCTCGTCGACGATCAGCGTGTCGTACTGGCGCAGCAGCCGGTCGTGCTGGACCTCGGCCAGCAGGATGCCGTCGGTCATCAGCTTGACCAGCGTGTTCTCGCCGACCTGGTCGGTGAACCGCACCTTGTAGCCGACCGCGCCGCCGAGCGGCGTCGCCAGCTCCGCCGCGATGCGCTCGGCCACCGTCCGCGCCGCGAGCCGGCGCGGCTGGGTGTGCCCGATCATCGCCTGGACGCCCCGTCCCAGCTCCAGGCAGAGCTTCGGCAGCTGGGTGGTCTTCCCCGAGCCGGTCTCGCCGGCGACCACCACGACCTGGTGGTCGCGGATCGCCGCCAGGATCTCGTCCCTGCGCTGGCTGACCGGCAGGGCCGGCGGGTACCTGAGCTGAGGCATCCCGGCCCGCCGCCGTGCCACGCGCAGCTCCGCCGCGGCCCGGGACGGCGTCATGGCCGGTTGCGAGCTTCGGCCGCGCCGCCCGGTTCGTCGTGCGTTTGGACGCCGCCTCGGCCGGAGATGACATAGGCCTGCGCGCCAACCCCCCTCACGGCCTCCGCCCCCACGAGGAGGACCAATGGGACCGGACCACGCCGTTGCGGCACCCATGAAGCGCGAGCGGTTCGTGCGGCATCCCGACCAGGTCGCCGCGGTGCGCCGGTTCGTCACCGACGCGCTGGCCCGTGGCTCGGAGGTCCGGGAGACGGCGCGGCTGCTGGCCAGCGAGACCGTGACCAGCATGCTCGACCAGACGCCGTCCGGGCGGGGCGACGGCGCGGTCGAGGTCGCCTGGGTGCTGGTCGGGGGCCGCCTCCACGTCGAGGTGTCGGACGACGGCGGGCCCGCGCGGCTGCGGCGTCGGGTTCATCACGTGGCTTCGGAGCGGGGACGTGGGCTGCAGCTTGCCGCCGCGTTGGCGAGCCGCTGGGGCGTTCGGGAGGACGTCGGCGGGCGGACGATCTGGTTCGAGCTGGACCTGCCGCCGGCGGGCTGACGAGGCCGCGGGCCGGCGGGCTCAGCGGGTCGAGAGGGCGTCGATGCGCTCGACCTCCTCGTCGCTGAGCGAGAAGCCGAACAGGTCGACGTTGGCCGCGATCCGCTCGCGGTTCGCCGACTTGGGGATGACGACGATCCCGTGCTGCAGGTGCCAGCGGAGCACGACCTGCGCCGGGGTCACGCCGTGGGCGGCCGCGACCTCGGTCAGGACGCGGTCGCCGAGGCGGCTGCCCCGCAGCGGGCTGTAGCCCTCCACGGCGACGCCGCGGGCGTGGTGGTCCTCCAGCAGCCGCGGGTCGTGCTGGCGCCGGCTCCAGGGGATCTGGTTGACCGCCGGCGCCTGCCCGGTCGCCCCGATCAGCTCGTCGAGCTGCCGGATGCTGTAGTTGCTCACGCCGACCGCCCGCGCCAGGCCCTGGTCGCGGACCGCCAGGAGCTCCCGCCAGGTCTGCGGCCGTGCCCCGCCACCGGGCGGCCAGTGCACCAGCCACAGGTCGACGTAGTCGGTGCCGAGCGCGCGGAGGCTGGCGGCGATCGTCTGGCGCTCGCGGCCGGCGTTGCCCGGCGGCAGCTTGGTGGTCACGAAGACCGCCTGCCGGGGCAGGCCGCTGTCGCGCAGGGCGCGTCCCACCTCCGCCTCGTTGCGGTACATCGTGGCCGTGTCGATGTGCCGGTAGCCGACCTCCAGCGCGAACCTGACGGCGTCGTAGGCCCGCCGCCCGGGAAGCTGCCAGGTGCCGAGCCCGACCATCGGCATCGCCACCTCGGCCGACAGCGTCGTGGTGGGGACCTCGCTCGCCTGCGTCATGCCGTCGATGATGCCGGCTGCCCGCGACCGGCCGCCAGCGAGCCGGGACGCCACCACGCCGCGGTGGCACCGGTGGAGCTGGCGGCGACGCCGGCCTGACGCTACTCCGACAGGCCCAGCGAGGAGACCGCGGTCGGGAAGCGGGTCTCGAAGTCGATCACCACCACGTGGTCGGGGCGCACGGCGATGCGGGTCATCCCGACGTCGGGCGGCAGCGCCTGGACGTAGGCCTCGGCGGCCTCCTCGCCCAGGTAGCGGGCGGCGGCCTTGGCGTACTCGTCGACGACGCCGTCGACCTGGGTGACCTCGGCGGTCCCGCGGACCGAGAGGATGTGGTGCGGCGGCTCCTCGGTGTCGATCGTGATCGCGACCCGGTCACCGGTGGTCAGCGCCCTCAGCTTCGGCGCGCCCGGCAGCGTCGCCATCACGAGGTCGGTGCCGTCCCAGTGGAACCAGATGGACACCACCCGCGGGGTGCCGTCCTTCCAGGTGTAGGCGAGCCGGGCGGGGATCCTGGACGCGAGCAGCTCCTGCGCGACGGGGTCCTCGAGGAGGTCGGGTCCGCCCTTGGCCATGGTTGCTCCCTTCTGTCCGCCGGTGCCCCACCCTATCGGGTCGACGCGACGACGCTCGCCACGCGCCCGGTGGGTGGCTCATGGACCAGGAGGTCACGAACCGTGAAGCCATGGTCGGCCAGGACCGCCGACAGCCTCGCGGCCGTCGCCTCCGCCTCGGCCGGCACGAGCGGCTGGTACATCAGGTGGAAGCTCCCGCCGGGCGCGAGGTGGTCCCTGACGATCCGCAGCTCCCTGGCGGGGTCGCCGCGCAGGAACGCGCCGACGTGGATGGCGAAGATCTTGTCGAACCGGGCGTCGCCGAGGTCGGCCTCGTGCAGCGACGCGGCCTGGAACGACGCCCTGCCGGCGGCGACGTGGTCGGCGTTGCGCCTCGTCGCCGCCTCGATCATGGTCGGCGACCGGTCGATCGCGGTGATGCTGCCGCCGTCGTCCAGCCGCTCGCACACCAACGACACCGCCACGCCGTGCCCGCAGCCGATCTCGAGGACCCGATCGGTCGGGCCGACGGCCAGGGTGTCCACCGCCCAGACCAGCCGGTCGGCCGCCTTCCTCCGGGTCATCACGGCCGGCCGTCCGCCGCGGGGGGCTCGAGCGGGCCTGGGGCGGTGGGGTCGTTCATCGCGCGGTACTCGACCGGCGGCATCCCGTAGGCCTCGCGGAACGCGCGGCTGAAGTGGGCCGCGTTGGGGAGGCCCCAGCGCGCCGCGATCGCGCTCACCGGCCGCGCCCGCAGGGCCGGGTCGAGCAGGTCCCGGCGGCAGCGCTCCAGCCGCCGCCGCCGGATGTGGCCGGCCACGCCGGTCGGCTGGGCCTCGAACAGCTTGTACAGGTAGCGGACGGAGACGTGGTGCGCGGCGGCGATCGTGCCGGGCGACAGCCGGCGGTCGTCGAGCCGCTGCTCGACGAAGGCGTGGACGCGCTGCAGCAGGACGCGCCGCTGGCTGTCCGGCGGTGCCTGGCGCGGGCGCTGCAGTCGGTCCGCCAGCGCCACGGTGAGCAGGTCGA
>Ga0126313_10001712_pt1 | contig 11772 bp, 12 predicted proteins | sample Plot105A_FD_89954 | JGI IMG/M metagenome (GOLD analysis project Ga0126313, IMG submission 89954) | Serpentine soil microbial communities from UC McLaughlin Reserve, CA, USA - Plot105A | ecosystem: Environmental > Terrestrial > Soil > Grasslands | place: USA: UC McLaughlin Reserve, Lake County...
CTGGCGCTCGTGGCCGAGTCCGTCGAGTTCCCCGAGCGCTACCACCGCGGCAACTTCGTCGGCACGCTCAACCTGCTCGACGCGATGCGCGAGCACTCGATCAAGCGGCTCGTGTTCTCCTCGACCTGCGCGACCTACGGCGAGCCCGAGCAGGTCCCGATGCCCGAGACGCTGCCGACCGACCCGGTCAACTCCTACGGCAACTCCAAGCTCGCCGTGGACCGCATGATCGGCGACGAGTGCCGCGCGCACGGCCTCGGCGCGACGTCGTTGCGCTACTTCAACGTCGCCGGAGCCAGCGGCGAGTTCGGCGAGGACCACTACCCCGAGACGCACCTGATCCCGCTCGTGCTGCAGGCCGCCGCCGGCACGCGCGAGCACGTCTCGGTGTTCGGCACGGACTACCCGACCGAGGATGGCACCGCGATCCGCGACTACATCCACGTCGAGGACCTCGGGCGCGCGCACCTGCTCGCGATGGACGCGATCCGGCCCGGCACCCACACCATCTACAACCTCGGCAACGGCCTCGGCTTCTCGGTGCGCCAGGTGATCGAGGCGGCTCGCAAGGTCACGGGCCGCGAGATCCCCGTCAAGGAGGAGCCGCGGCGCTCCGGCGACCCCGCCCAGCTGGTGGCGTCGAGCGAGAAGATCCGCGCGGAGCTCGGCTGGGAGCCCGAGAAGGACCTCGAGACGATGATCGCCGACGCGTGGGCCTGGCGGCAGGCGCGCCCGGACGGCTACGGCTCGAGCAACGGCGCCAGCTGAGCGAGCGCGTCGGCGAGCACCCGCTCCGGAGTTTGCGTGGCGTCGAGCACGATCCAGCGCTGCGGCTCGGCCGCCGCGAGCTCGTCGTAGGCGCGCGCGCATGCGAGCCAGAACGTCTCGCGCTCGGCCTCGATGCGGTCCTGCGCCTCGCCGCGGCCGCCGACCCGCGCGAGCCCGGCCGCCGGCTCGATCCGCAGCAGCAGCGTGCGATCCGGCACGACGCCCGCGGTGCCGAAGGCGTTGAGCGCCCGCACCGCCTCCACGCCGAGCCCGCGCCCGGCGCCCTGGTAGGCGAGCGAGGAGTCCACGAAGCGGTCGAGCAGCACCAGCCGCCCCTCGTCGAGCAGGGGACGCAGCCGCTCCTCCACCAGCTGGGCGCGCGCGGCGGCGTAGATCAGCGCCTCCGCGCGCCCGCCGACGGTCAGTGCCGGGTCCTTGACGAGCGCGCGCAGGCGCTCGGACAGCTCGACGCCGCCCGGCTCGCGCAGGACGACCGGGTCGCGGTCGCGCAGGGCGTCCGCGAGCCCGGCCACCAGCGTGCTCTTGCCCGCTCCGTCGATCCCCTCCACCGTGATCAGCACGGCGGGGAACCTAGAGGACGGGGCTCAGCGATTGGGCAGCTGCGTGCCGCAGAGGGCGCCCGAGCACGGCGCCGACCCCACCTCCGAGATCTTGGCGTTGCCCTTGGAGTCGCGCGTGAGCCGGAAGCTCGTCCACGCGGTGTTGTTCGCGGTCGTCGTCTCGATGAAGGCCCCGTCGGGGTTCGAGCGCGTCACGAGGTCTCAGCATGCGCGCCTCCTCCGGGCTTCCTGGTCGGTCCATCCTCTTCTCATCGGGTGTGCGGAGTCAACCGGCCGCCCGACTAGCATCGGACGCCGTGCTGGCCGCGCTCGAACCGCATCCCCACGCCGCCGCCGTGCTCGGCGCCGCGCTGACGCCCGAGCGCGGGCCCGCACATGCCTATCTCCTGCACGGCCCGGCGGGGACGGGCAAGCGCGACGCGGCGCGCGCGTTCGCCGCGGAGCTGCTCTCGCGCGGCGCCCGCGACCCGGACAACGCGCGCACGCGAGTGCAGCACGGCTCGCACCCGGACCTGACCTGGGTCGCGCCCAGCGGCGCGCACGAGATGCTCCGGCGCGACGTCGACGAAGCCGTCGTCGGGGCGGCCGCGCGCACCCCGTTCGAGGCGCCGTTCCGCGTGTTCGTGCTCGAGCGCGCGGACACGATGAACGACGAGGCCGCCAACTCGCTGCTCAAGACGCTCGAGGAGCCGCCGTCCTACGTCGTCCTGCTGCTGCTCACGGACCGCCCGAGCCAGGTGCTGCCGACGATCGCCAGCCGCTGCCAGGGCGTGCGCTTCGACGCGCTCGGCGCGGAGGCCGTCGCGCAGCGGCTGCAGAGCCGCGGCGTCGCGCCCGAGGCGGCGTCGGCGTGCGCGCGGCTGTCGCTCGGCGACGGCGAGAAGGCGCTCGCGCTCGGCCTCGCGGAGGGCCCGGCGCTGCGCGCGCACGCCGAGGCGTTCGCCCGCGCCCCGCTCGCCGCGAAGGCGTCCACGGCGCCATGGGAGCCGTTGCTCAAGACCGCGCGCGACCGCGGCCGCACTGCGCGCGAGAGCGTCGAGTCCGCGCTCGCGGAGGAGCTCGCCTACCTGCCCAAGAAGGAGCACAAGCGGCGCGAGCGGGAGTTCGGCGAGCAGGCCCAGCGGGCCGATCGCCGCGCCACCACCGGCGCGCTCGACCAAGCGCTGCAGCTGATCGGCCTCTGGTACCGCGACCTCGCCTGCGTGGCCGCCGGCGCGCCCGAGCTCGCCCACCACTCCGACCGCCTGCCCGCGCTCGCCGAGGACGCGCAGGGGCGCGAGCCGGCCGCGTTGCAGGAGGCGCTCGAGACCGTGGAGGACGCCCGCGCGCGGCTGGCGCTCAACGTCGACCCGCAGCTGTCGTTCGAGGCGCTCGCCTACCGCCTCGAGCACCAGCTCTCGCCATGACGGAAGTCCGGGTCCGGGGCGCGCACGCGACCGTCCGCGCCGACGGGCTCGAGGACGAGGTCGCGGTCGAGGAGCCGCTCGAGATCCGCGTCGACGGTCGCGCGCTCGCGGTGACCATGCGCACGCCCGGCCACGACGAGGAGCTCGCGCTCGGCTTCCTCTACGGCGAGGGGCTGATCGAAGGCCCGCGCGCCGCCGCGCCGCCGGCCGACCTGGCGGGCAACACGGTCGAGGTCGCCGGCCCGCTGCTGCGCGAGCCGTCCGCGCGCTCGTTCTTCACGTCGTCCTCGTGCGGGGTCTGCGGCAAGGGCGCGCTCGAGGAGGTCGCCGTCCACGCCGCGCCGATCGCGGACGGCCCGGCGCTGGAGCGCGCGCTCGTGGCCGGCCTGCCCGACCGGCTGCGCCAGCCGACATTCGAGCGCACCGGCGGGCTGCATGCCACCGGGCTGTTCTCGCCGGACGGCGAGCTGCTGTGCGTGCGCGAGGACGTCGGCCGCCACAACGCGATGGACAAGGTGATCGGCTGGGCCCTGCGCGAGGGGCTCGTGCCGCTTCACCCGAACGTGCTCTGCGTGTCCGGGCGGCTGTCGTTCGAGCTCGTGCAGAAGGCGGCCGTGGCCGGCTCGCCGCTGCTGGTGGGCGTGGGCGCGCCGACGTCGCTCGCCGTGACGCTCGCCGACGACCGCGGGCTGACCCTCTGCGGGTTCGCCCGCGGGGGCCGCGTGAACGTCTACACCTACAGCAGCCGCGTGGTCTGAGGCGCGGCCGCGGCCGCGGCAGCCTCCCGCAGCTGCCGCCGGCGTGCGGGCATCGCGTCGATCTTCGCCCACAGCTCGGCCACGCCGACGAGGTTGTCCCAGCGGGCGTTGAGGCCGCCGTCCTTGCCCATCAGCTCAACCTGGAAGGCCACGCCCTCGCGTTCGGTGACGTCGAGCTCCCGCTCGCGGGCTCCCTCGGGGTCCTGGCGCAGCGCGCCAAGCTGCTCGGCCACCAGGGGATCGCCCGTCGGGCCCGTCACGATCAGCTCACGTCTATTCATGGAAGCTCGCTTCTACCCCGTTTTGCTGCCGATCGGACCCAACTCGACGGTCAGACCGTGAACATCGAACTCGCAAAACGCGGAAAAACGGCCGTGGTCGGGCCCGTGGAAGTCCGTCGAGCCGGTCGTCAGCAGCCCGTGGCGGGTTGCGACGTCGTGCAGCAGGCGGGTCTGCGCCTCGGTGTGGGTGACGTAGAAGCACTCGACCCCGTCGAGCCCGGCGGCGACGAACGTCTCGAGCGTCGCGATCGCCTCGTCCGGCGCGTCGACGTCCCAGAACGGGTGCGCCCAGACGGCCACGCCGCCGGCCGCGTGGATGACCTCGATCGCCTCGGCGACGGTCGGCCGGCTGCGCGCCACGTAGGCCTTCGCGCCGGGCACCAGGTAGGGCGGGAACAGCTCGTCCCTGCCGTGGATCCCCTCGTCGGCGAGCCGCTGCGCGTTGCCGGGGTGGGCGAGCACCGCGTCGGCGAGGTGCGGGCGCCCGATCGGCTTGCCCGCGTCGCGGCGCGCGACGAGCGGGGCGTCGTCGAGCTCGAAGCCGAGCGCGCGCAGCCGGTCGGCCATCGCCTCGATCCGGCGTGCGCGGTCGCCGCGGTAGTCCTCGAGGATCGCGACCAGGTCGCAGTCGGCGACGTCGAGCTCGTAGCCGAGGATGTGCAGGTCCTCGTGGCCGCCGTGGACCGCCGAGAGCTCGGCGGCGGGTGAGAAGCGCAGGCCGAGCTCGCGCGCCTTCGCCTGCGCCTCCGGCACGCCGTCGACGGTGTCGTGGTCCGTCAGCGCGAACAGCTCGACGCCCGCCGCGGCGGCGCGCTCGACGACCTCCGCGGCCGGCAGCGAGCCGTCGGAATGCACGGAATGGGCCTGCAGGTCGAATGAGGGCTGAGCGGGCATCCGGGCAGCCTACGGTTTGATCCCCACTAGGCACCGGGAAGCCTCCGTGCAACCAAGGTCGCACCCCCAGAGGGAGGTAAATGCGATGTCAACAGGTCTGATCATCGCCATCGTCGTGGTGGCACTCATCCTGCTCGCCGTGCTGTTCCTGATCCCGCGCATGCGGCGCAAGGCTGAAATGCGCAAGCGGGAGCGCGAGCTCGCCAACCGGCGCGACGCGGTCGCCACCGAGCACCGCGAGGTCGCCACGGAGCGCGAGCGCGAGGCCGAGCGGGCCGAGCGCGAGGCGCGCATGGCCCAGAAGAACGCCGAGCGCCAGCGTGCGGAGGCCGAGCTCCACCAGGAGCGCGCCACGATGCACGAGCGCGGCGAGGCCGATCACGAGCTGATCGACGACCACGAGCGCGACCGGTTCGCCGGCACCTCGGCGGATCCGGACGGCACGATGGCCGAACAGCCTCGCGGCGAGTCCGAGCAGCCCCGCAGCGAGTTCGAGCAGGGGCGCGAGGTCGGTCACGAGGAGGAGCACGACGGGCGCTTCAACCGCGACGGGCGCACGGAAGATGCCCGCACCGACTCCACGACCGGGAGCCGGCGCGCCTAGCCGCTGACGGACAGCGTGCCCTGCGCGAGCAGGGCACGCGCCTCCGGCGCCGTCAGCGGCGCCGACACGTGGAAGCCCTGGGCGAACTCGCAGCCCAGCACGCGCAGGTGCTCGAGCTGCCCGGCGGTCTCGACGCCCTCCGCGATCACCTCGAGCCCGAGGTTGTGGGCGAGCTCGACGATCGCCTTGACGATCTCGAACGAGCCGCCGTCGTGGCCCATCCCGCTCACGAGCGGGCCGAAGATCTTCACCGCGTCCCCTGGGAAGCGGTGCAGCAGCCGCAGCGACGACGCCCCGGTGCCGAAGTCGTCGATCTGCCAGCGCACGCCGAGCGTCTCCAGCACGTGCGCGAGCGTCCGCCGGGTCGCCTCGGTGTCGCGCGCGAGGTCGTGCTCGCGGACCTCGAGCCGCAGCGCCCGGGCGTCGAGCCCGGTCATCTTCAGCACGGCCGCCAGCTCGACCGGGAAGTTGGGCTCCGAGAGCTGGCGGTGCGAGACGTTGACGCCGAGCACGAGCCCCTCGCCGCCCGGCAGCGTGCGCCACTCGGCGAGCTCCGCGCAGGCGCGCTCGAGCACGCGCCGGCCGAGCGAGACGATCAGCCCGGTCTCCTCGGCGATCGGCACGAAGTCGGCCGGCTCGATCGCGCTGCCGTCGGGGCCGTGCCAGCGCGCGAGCGCCTCGTAGCCGACGATCCGGCCGGTCGCGATCTGCACCAGCGGCTGGTAGGCGACCTCGATCCGGTCCTCCTCGATCGCGTGGCGCAGGTCGGTCTCCAGGTCCAGCCGCCGCATCACGCGCTCGTGCATGCGCGCGTCGAAGACGGCATGGCGACCCTTGCCCTCGGCCTTGGCGCGGTACATCGCGACGTCGGCGTCGCGCATCACGTCGGCCGGCGCGGCGTCGGGATCGGCGAGCGAGATGCCGATCGACGCCGCCACCACCAGCTCGCGGCCGTCGAGGTGGAACGGGTCCTGCAGCGTCGCCTGGACGCGCTCGGCGATCACGGTCGCCTCGCGGGCGTCGCAGACGTCGTCGAGCAGGATCGTGAACTCGTCGCCGCCGAGCCGGGCGACGGTGTCCCCAGGGCGCAGGGCCGACTCCAGCCGGCGCGCGACGGCGACGAGCAGCCGGTCGCCGACGTGGTGGCCGAGCGAGTCGTTGACGAGCTTGAAGCGGTCGAGGTCCAGGAACAGCACCGCGGCGCACGAGGCCGGGCTGCGCCGCTGGGCGCGCAGGATCGCCTGCGCGAGGCGGTCCAGGAACAGCACCCGGTTGGGGAGCCCGGTCAGCGCGTCGTGCAGCGCGTCGTGCTGGAGGCGCTGCTCGGCCGCCCGGCGGTCCGTGACGTCGGTCTGGGAGCCGACGACGCGCGTGGCGCGGCCGTTGGGGTCGCGCACGGCGATGCCGCGGGCGAGCATCCAGCGGTAGGAGCCGTCGCGGTGCTGGATCCGGTGCTCGGACTCGAAGTGCTGGGTGGCGCCGGACAGGTGGCCCTCGAGCGCCTGCGTGAGCCCGGCGCGGTCGTCGGGGTGCACGCGGCCGAGCCACTCGCCCGGCGCGTCGCCGATCTCGCCCTCCGGGAAGCCGATCATCGCCTTCCAGCGCGGCGAGAAGTAGAGCTTGTCGGCGCGCACGTCCCAGTCCCACAGCCCGTCGTTGGCCCCCTGGAGCGCGAGCGCGTGGCGCTCCTCGGACTCTGCCAGCCGGCGCAGCGCGCGCTGGTGGGTGACCGCGTAGCGCAGGCTGCGCTCGAGCGTAGCCGGGCTCGGGTGCACGAGGTAGTCCGAGACGCCGAGCTCGTTCGCCGCCAGGTCGGTGTCGCGGTCGGCCCGGTCGTCGAGCAGGATCACCGGGGCGTGTGGGCTGTGGGCGAGGATGTCGCGCGCGACGTCGAGGCCCGAGTGGCCCGCGTCGTGGAGCTCGCGGTCGACCAGGAAGGCATCGTGCGGGTGCTCGTCGAGCGCGGCGAGCGCGGCGCGCGCCGTCGTCACCCAGTGGATCTCGTACTCGGTCCCCTCGATCGCCTTCAGCGCGGCGCGCACCGGCGCGTGCGCGGCCTCGTCGGCCTGCACGGCGAGCAGGACCAGGTGCTCGGGCAGCCGGCTCACGCCGCGCCCTCCGGCGGGAGCACGGCGGTCTCGAGCCAGTAGGCGGTGAAGACCTTCATGAGCTTGACGAGGGCGAGGAAGGTGACGGGCTTGGCCAGGTAGGTGTTGATCCCGGCGTCGTACGCGGCGCCGACGGCATCGATGTCCCCGTCGTGCGTGAGCGCCACCACCGGGATGCGGCGCAGGTCCTGATTTGACTTGATGGTCCGGACGGCATCGAGGCCGCGCAGCCTCGGAAGCTGCAGATCCAGGACGATCAGCGCGGGGCGCGGTGAGGCGATCGGGTCGAGGTGGCGGCCGCGCCGGAGCAGGTAGTCGAGCAGGTCCTGGCCGTCGGTGGCGAAGCGCAGGTCGCTCGGGCTGCGGCCCTCCAGCAGGGCGTCGCGCGCCATCGCACGGTAGTTCTCGTCGGCGTCCGCGAACAGGATCGTCGGCAGCAGCGCCCGGTGGTCGTCGCGGCGCGTGCGCTCGACGGAGGAGACGAAGCGATCAGGCACGCGCGGGGACCTCCCGGCATACCGGGCGGCAGACCTTCCGTGGTCTCCGCATCGACAAGTGTGTGACCTTCTTCGCCTCTCGGAGCGGCCATCGTGGCCGCGCCTGGGGCGAGCGTATGACCCGCTCGTGAGCGCGGCAATGGGACTCGCCCCGGATCAGCGAATGTACGACTGCGTTTTCGTGGAGATTGCGGGGTCTTCGCGGAGTGCCGCGGCGAGCTCGCGGGCTCGGTCCGACGCTGGTGCGAGCAGCCCCGCGGGGGTGACGAGGCGCACCGAGGAGGTGAGCAGGATCGCCGGCGCGCGCTCGAGATCGGCGAGCGTCAGCGGCGCCTCGCGGGCGCGGGGATTCGCCGCGAGCAGCCGCGCGCGCGTGATCCCGGGCAGGATGCGGCCGTCGGCGGGCGGGGTCAGCAGCGCGCCGTCCTCTGCCTCGATCCAGACGTTCGCCCAAGCGGCCTCGAGCACGGCGCCGTCGAGGTCGAGCGCGAGCCAGGCGGGGTCGTGCGGGCGGTCGAGCCACTTGTGCGGGCCGAGCCCGCCCGCCAGCGCGCGCGGCTCCAGTGCGACCTCGGTCGCCGCGGCCGCCTCGGCGTGCGCCTCCACCGCGGCGGTGCCGTCAGAGGCGAGCAGCACGCGCAAGCGGCCCTCGGGCGGGTCCTCCGGCAGGGTCACGAGCGGCTCGGCGCCGTAGAGCTCCCGCGCGCTCGCGCACAGCCGCGCGAGGTGGGCCCCGGCGTCCACGGGCGCGCCCGCGCGGACCGCGATCGTCTCCAGCAGTCCGCGCGCGGGGTCGGGGCGGCGGGTCCAGCGGGGCAGGGGCGCCGGAGGAGCGAGTGCGACGGCCGCCGGCACCGTCGCGCCGAGCGCCCGCGCGATCGGCGCGGCCTTCCCGATCGCCTCGCGCAGCTCGGCGTGCGGGTCCGAGTCGGCCACGATCCCGCCGCCGCATCCGAGCCAGGCGCGGCCGCCCGCGACCTCGAGCGTGCGGATCGCGACGTTGAGCTGCAGCCCGGCGTGCGGGCTCGCGAACCCGATCGCGCCGGTGTAGGCCTCGCGCTGGGAGCCCTCGAGGTCGGCGATGACCTTCAGCGCCTGGATCTTCGGCGCGCCCGTGACCGACCCGGGCGGGAAGGCGGCACGCAGGACGTCCGCATCGGTCACTTCTTCGCGCACGCGCGCGCGAATTTCCGATACCAGGTGCCAGAGGCCGGGGTGCGGCTCGGCACGGACGGAGCCGGCCGAGACGCTGCCGTAGTCCGCCACCCGCCCGAGGTCGTTGCGCGAGAGGTCGACGATCATCACGTGCTCCGCCGCGTCCTTGGCCGAGGCCAGCAGCGCGGCGGCGCCTGCCTCGCGCGGGGCGGTGCCCTTGATCGGCGAGGTGACGACCTCGTCGCCACTGCGGCGCAGGAACAGCTCGGGCGAGAACGACAGCACCGCGCGGCCCGCGCCCAGGTCGAGGAAGGTGCCATGGCGGGGCTCGAGCGTGGCGGCGGCGACCGCGAACGCGTCGGCGGCGCTGCCGTCGAAGCGGCCCTCGAGCCGCAGCGTCACGTTGGCCTGGAACAGCTCGCCGGCCGCGATCCGCTCTACGCACTCCGCCACCGCCGCGACGTGGCGGCCGAGCGCGCCCGGGGCGGGCCGCATGCCGTCGAGCGCGAACGGGCGCGGCGCCGGCGGCGCGGCGAGCCGGGCGCGCAGCTGCTCGAGCCTCGGCAGCGCGGCCTCGTCGAGCGCCTCGAACCACCACGCGCCGTCGCCGTCGCGGATCAGCACGTGGTCGTAGAAGCCGAGGCTCGCGAGCGGCAGCGGCACGGGCCGCGGCGGCGCCGGAGGCAGGCGCTCGATCGCTCCCGCCAGCCCGTAGCCGAGGAAGCCGAACCAGCCGCCGCCGATGCCCTCACCGTCGCCGCCGCGGGTCTCCGCGAGCACGTCGAGCACTCCCGCGGCCTCGACGACGCGGCGGGGCTCGGAGCCGACGATCGCGGTCGCCCCGGCCCACTCGCCCACGAGTGCGAACGGGCGCGCGTCGTCGCGCACGGCGCGGACGGCGTCGGCGAGCGGGGGCGCGAGCCCGAGCGGGACCCGGATCGGGGGCACCCGCCGAGTGTGGCCTACCCGCGGCCGCCGGCGGCGTACGGCGGGCCCGGGTCGATGTCGAGCACGGCCCGGTCCGGTGCCACGAGCGCGTCCTCGAGCTGCAGCGTCCAGCGACCCTCGCCGCCGGGGCCGGAGATGGTGTGGCCGCTCTCGATCGCGTCCTCGTGCTCGAACGCGTAGGCAGCGAGGTTGCGCAGATGGCCGGCGAGCTCGGACGGGTCGAGCTCGCGGAAGTGCAGCTGGAAGTCGGGCATGCCGAGTGCGTGCAGCCCGAGCGTGTCCAGCACGCAGACGCCCTCCTCACCCGCGACGCGGAACAGCCGCACGTTCACGAGGCACGCCAGCGGGTGCTCGGCGACGCGCTCGGGCGCGACGAGCTCGGCGGCGCCGGCCGACCAGATCCCCAGCGGAAGGGTCTGCTCGACGACCGCCCTGAGCGCGGCCTTGAAGGCGGTGACGCGGTCCTTGGCCGGCGCGGTGCGGCCGAGCATCTCGACGACCAGCAGCGTGGTCGTCGCCCGTTGCGCGGCGTCCTCCTTCGCCTCGAAGGCCCAGCTCTGCGTCAGGTCGTACGGGCCGGCGCCCTCGGTGTCCCCGCCGGGGCGCATCACCGAGGTGAGGATCGCCTTCGTGACCTCCTCGAACTCGATCGGGAAGTCCTCGTGCGCGAGCAGCACACGGTCGCCGCCGGGCACCGCGACCGTCTTCGGCAGCGTCTCGCGCACGCGCGCCGCGAGCGCCTCGGCGTCGAGCTCCGGCGCGCGCTCGTAGAGCAGCTCCGCCATCAGTGCCTCGGGTCCGGCCGCCACGTGGGGAGTCTCCCACGCGGGTACGGGGGTGGGCCGCCATGGACTTCCCGGCCACCCCGCACCGAACCGGTTCCGGCGAGCTATCCTCGTCCCGCCCCGCCGACGTAGCTCAGCTGGTAGAGCACTTCACTCGTAATGAAGGGGTCGCCGGTTCGAGTCCGGCCGTCGGCTCTGAAAGCCCTGCAAACAGGCGATTTATCCCGGCGAGCGGAGTACTTCACTCCAGCGAAGGGGCGCTCGGCGAAGCGCCTGCTAAACCCGATCTTCGACATTTGGGTGCCGCTACGTCGGGGCACGACTACGGAATGGATGCGGAATGGATTCCGTCCACTCGTGTCCACGCCCACGCACGGCGCCGCCCGTCGCTTCGTCAGGCGGCGGTCTCGCGGTGGGGCAGCTTCCAGCCCGGCCGCGGGAAGTGGCAGTTGTAGCCGTTGGGGTAGCGCTGGAGGTAGTCCTGGTGCTCGGGCTCGGCGACCCAGAACGGGACGGCCTCGCTGATTTCCGTCACCACCCTGCCGGGCCAGAGGCCCGCGGCCTCGACGTCGGCGATGGTGTCTTCGGCGACGCGGCGCTGCTCGTCGCTGGTGTAGAAGATCTCCGAGCGATAGGCAGAGCCGAAGTCGTTGCCCTGGCGGTTCTTGGTCGTCGGGTCGTGGATCTGGAAGAAGAACTGGAGGATGTCCCGATAAGAGATGCGCATCGGGTCGAAGACGATCTCGACCGCCTCGGCGTGACCCGGATGGTTGCGGTAGGTGGGGTTCTCGTTCTCCCCGCCGGCGTATCCGACGCGGGTGGAGATGACGCCGTCGCGATGGCGCAGGAGCTCCTGGACGCCCCAGAAGCACCCTCCGGCGAGGATGGCGGTTTCGGTGTGGTCGCTCATGATCGTTCTCCTTGATCGGATGTCCTGTATCAGTCGCGTCGGCCGCCGCCGAACAGGTCGAGCGCAAGCAGGAAGAC
>Ga0126313_10001713_pt1 | contig 11766 bp, 12 predicted proteins | sample Plot105A_FD_89954 | JGI IMG/M metagenome (GOLD analysis project Ga0126313, IMG submission 89954) | Serpentine soil microbial communities from UC McLaughlin Reserve, CA, USA - Plot105A | ecosystem: Environmental > Terrestrial > Soil > Grasslands | place: USA: UC McLaughlin Reserve, Lake County...
ACAGGCGCGCGAGCTCCGCATCCAGGCCGACGGGACCGACCTCACTCTCCGCGTCGACGGCCGCACGTGGATCAACTCCGACGGCCGCCGCAACATGCCCTCCGGCGAGGTCTTCACCGGACCGCTCGAGGACTCGGCGACCGGACGCGTGCGCTTCGGGGTGCCGTCGAGCCCGGGCGGGGTCGAGGTCGAGGGCGTGGAGCTCGTCTTCGAGGCCGGCGTCGTGGTGGAGGCGAAAGCCGATCGCGGGCAGGAGTACCTCGACGCGACGCTCGACGGCGACCCCGGCGCGAGGCGCCTGGGCGAAATCGGGATCGGCACGAACTTCGGCCTCGATCGCGCCGTCGGCACCATCCTGCTCGACGAGAAGATCGGCGGCACCGTGCACCTCGCGCTGGGGCGCTCGTATCCCGAGACCGGGGGTGTCAACGAGTCGGCCGTGCACTGGGACCTCATCTGCGACTTGCGAAAGGGTGGCACGCTGACCGCCGACCGCACCATCATCCAGCGCGACGGACAATTCGTGACATGACCCGCCGCACCAAGATCGTCGCCACCATCGGCCCCGCCTCGGGGGACAACGAGACGCTCGTGCGGATGATCGAGGCGGGGATGGACGTCGCGCGGCTGAACTTCTCCCACGGCACGCCCGAGGAGCACGCGGCGACCTGCGCGCGCATCCGCACCGCCGCCGATCGCGCCGATCGGCCGGTCGCCGTGCTGCAGGACCTCCCCGGGCCGAAGCTGCGCATCGGGCCCTTGCGCGAGGGCCTCGCCGAGCTCAGCGTCGGCGATCGGGTGACCTTCGTCGGCGACGACGGCGGCGACACCGAGGGCGACGCCCACCGCATGGCGATCAACTGGCCCGAGCTGGCCAGTGCGATCGGACCCAACGAGGAGCTCTACCTGGCCGACGGAGCGGTGCGCCTCCGGGTCGAGGCGGTGCGCCCGGAGCAGCGCGAGGTCGACGCCCTCGTGCGCGTCGGCGGCACGGTGGCCTCGCGCCAGGGACTCAACATCCCCGGTGAGGTCGACGAGTTCCCGGCCGTGTTCGAGGACGACCTGGCCCTGCTGCAGGCCGGCGAGAAGATGGGCGTGGACCTCGTCGCGCTCTCGTTCGTGCAGCGGGCGGAGGATGTCAAGCAGTTCCGCGCCCATACGCGGATCCCGCTCATCGCGAAGATCGAGAAGCCGCAGGCGGTGCAGCGCCTCGAGGCGATCGTCGAGGCGTCGGACTGCGTCATGGTCGCGCGCGGCGACCTCGGCATCGAGCTCGAGATCGAGGACGTCCCCCTCGCCCAGAAGCGGATCATCGCCCTGGCCGGCCGGCGCGCGCGCCCGGTGATCACCGCGACGCAGATGCTCGACTCGATGATCACCTCGTCGCGGCCGACGCGCGCCGAGGTCACCGATGTCTTCAACGCCATCCTCGACGGAACCGATGCCGTGATGCTCTCCCAGGAGACCGCCGTCGGCCAGCACCCCGTTGGCGCGGTGAAGATGATGTCGGCCATCGCCGAACGGGCCGAGTCGGTCGCCCCCTACGAGGAGTGGAACGAGAAGCGGGTCGAGCGCGACGCCCGCGACCCCGCGTACACGATCGCCCACAACGCGTGCGAGGCGGTCCGCCAGCTGAACCTCGCCGCGCTGGTGGTGCCCACGCTGTCGGGCCGGTCGGCCCGGCTGGTCTCCGCCCATCGGCCGAAGGTGCCGATCTACGCGCTCTCACCGGGCAAGGAGACGGTGCGACGCTGCTCGCTGATGTGGGGCGTGCGCGCCTCGCGAATGCGCCGCCACGAGGTCACCGAGGAGCTCATCCACGACGCCGTGCGCCGCGTGGTCGAGCTTGGTTGGGTCAAGCGTGGCGAGCGCATCGGCATCACCGCCGGCCTGCCGAGCGGGCGCCCCGGCACCACCTCCATGTTCCAGGTCCAGGAGGCGTGAGCCGATACGCCGCCGCGTAGGACTGCGGCGGCCTACGCCGCGGCGCGGCTGTAGAACTCGGCCTCCTGCTCGCCGAGCTCGGTGGCGGGCGGGTCGTCCAGCACCCACTCGCGCGCGATCCGGTGGAAGTTGCCCTGGGCGCGCAGCTGCGAGAGGACGGCCATGGTCAGCATCTCCACCCGCCGGGCGAAGAGGTGCTCGGAGGGAAGGCTCTCGTGCCGCATCTGGTGGTAGTGGCTCGAGCGCATGTCCGCCATCTCGATCGCGATCTTCGTCGCGATGCCGGGATCGAGCTCGACGGTCTCGTCGCGGGAGTACCACCAGGTCGAGTCGTCGATCTGGGCCATCAGGCCCTCGGGCGTGATCCGCTCGGGGTTGGTGATGAAGCCCTGCTCGGTGAAGAGCTTCATCAGCGTCTGCACATCGCCGTCGATGTACGCGCGCTGGCAGGTCAGCTCGAAGTCCACCGCCTCGTCGCTCATGCGCTTGAACAGACCGAAGTCGAGGAACGCCATGCGCCCGTCGTCGAGCAGCAGGAAGTTGCCCGGGTGGGGATCGCCCGAGAACTGCCGGTGGCGGTAGAGCGAGCCGAAGAAGAAGCGGAAGACGATCTCGGCGATGCGGTTGCGCTCGTCCTGGGGCAGGCGCTTGAGCTCCTCGAAGCCGCGCCCCACGACGTACTCCTGCACGATCACGCGCTCGCGGCTGAGGCGGGTGATGACGTCCGGGATGACGATGAACGGGTGGCCGCGGTAGATGCGCGCCATCGCGCGCTGGTTCTGGGCCTCGAGCTCGTAGTCGAGCTCCTCGTAGATCCGCGCGCGGACCTCCTCGCCGATCGCCTTGACATCGAGGCCCGGCGCCACCCGCTTCATCAGGCGCAGGATGATCCCCAGGTTCTGCATGTCGGCCCGCACGGCCTGGTTGACCCCGGGGTACTGGACCTTGACCGCGACGGCCCGCCCGTTCGACAGCTTCGCGCGATAGACCTGTCCGATCGAGGCCGCGGCGATCGGCTCCTCCTCGAACTCGTCGAAGACATCCTCGAGCGCCTCCTCGAGGTCGGCCTCGATGACCTTGCGCATGTCCTCGAAGCGGACCTTCGGCGCCGCGTCACGCAGCTGGCCGAGCTTGCGCTGGAACTCCTCGCGGTAGGGCTCGGGTACGAGGCCGACGTCCAGGAACGACAGAACCTGGCCGAGCTTCATCGCCGCGCCCTTCATTGTCCCCAGGGCGGCGACGATCTGCTCGGCCGCCTCGACCTGGCGCTTCTCCAGCGCGGCGTTCGCGGCGTCCTCGGAGCGGGCCAGGTTCGCCGTCTTGGTGCCGAGCTGCCGCGCCGCCTGCCCCGCGGCCAGCCGCCCCACCCGCGCCGACCGGCGGACGCGGGAGGTGGGAATCTGGTCCTTCGGGCTCATCCGAGTCCAAGGGTACGGCGATTCTCCGTTGGTACCTTCGCCTCATGACCACCGCCACCAACCTGATCACCGGCGTCGACTTCGTCTGCATCCCGACCCGCGACCACGATCGCGCGGTGGAGTTCTACGGCGGCACGCTGGGCCTCGAGACGCGCAAGCGCTGGGGCGACATGCCGGCAACCGAGTTCCAGGCCGGGAACCTCACCGTCGCCGTGCTGGACCCGAGCGCCTTCGGCCAGTCCGAGGCGACGCCCAACAGCGCGCCGATCGCCTTCCAGGTCGACGACGTCGAGGCCGCGCGCGACGCGCTCAAGGCCAAGGGCGTGGAGTTCGTCATGGAGATGATCGACTCGGGCGTCTGCCACCAGGCGGTCTTCACCGATCCCGACGGAAACCCGCTCGTCCTCCATCATCGGTACGCGCCGGGCGGGTAGCCAGCACCAGGCCGAGCGCCAGAACGGGAAGCACGGCGGCGTGGTAGGCGAGCTGGACGCCGCCGTCGTCGATCGTGAATCTGAGGCCGACCAGGAAGCCGGCGATTGCGAAGCCGAGGGCGGCGAGGGCCGCCCGCCGGTCCCCGTTCCGCACGAGCGCCAGCGCGCCGACGACGAGGACGACGCCGATGATCGCCTCGGGGATGCCGGCGCCCGTGTCCGTACGCCCGTCGAACGCGCCCGCGAGGTGCAGGATCGACATGACCGCGAGGCTGGCGGCCACGAGGCCCATGAGGATGGCGAGGCGCCGGTCGTTCATGGCGGCGAAGGTAATCCGTGCACGCAACCGCCACATCGCCCCGGCGGAGGACTCCGCCGTCCCCCCACGGGGGGATTTCGCCGCGCGGCGGCGGCACTACGCTGGGCGCAAGGTGGCATCGGTACGTGCATCCACGCTCGCGCGCGACGCAGTGGTCGCGGTTGTCGCGTTCGGGCTCACGCTCGCCCTGCTCGCGTTCGGCGACGCAGCGACCCGCGGCGTCGATGTCGGCGGCGTCGTGCTCGCCGCGCTGGCCACGCTTCCGCTGCTCGCGCACCGGCGCGCGCCGCTGGGCGTCTTTGCGTTCACCGCGGCCGCCAGCGCGGCGCTGAACGCGCTCGGATACGCGGCCGGACCGCCGTTCGGGCCGACCGCCGCGCTGTTCTTCGTCGCCGCCGACGAGCGCACGCGCGATCGCCTCGCCCAGACGGCGGTGGTGGTCCTCGGCATGTACGGCATCCACGTCGGGGCCACGGCGATCGGCGGGGGCAGCTTCCCCACCGTCGCGATCCTCGCCGGCGTCGCTGTGTGGGGCGGGGCCTGGATCGTGGGCGACCAGGTGCGCCAGCGCCGGCAACGGATCGCCGACCTGGAGGAGCGCGCCCGCCGCGCCGAGCGCGAGACGGAGCGCGAGCGCCGCCTGGCGGCCGCGGAGGAGCGCACGCGGATCGCGCGCGACCTCCACGACTCCGCCGCCCACGCGATCAACGTCATTCTCGTCCAGGCCGGCGCCGCGCGGCTGCTCCAGGAGCGCGACCCGGCATCCGCGCGGGCCGCGCTGGGGACGATCGAGGAGGTCGCCCGCGAGACGATTGGCGAGATCGACCAGCTGATCCACGGCCTGCGCGAGGAGGGCGCGGGCGACCGTGCCGTCGAACCGCCGACGGGCCTGTCCGCGCTCGAGACGTTGGCCGCGCGCCACCGCGCCGCCGGCCATGCCATCGAGATCCGCGTCGACGGGCCCCGGCGACCGCTTGGCCCGGGGGTCGACCAGGCCGCCTACCGGATCGTGCAGGAGTCGCTCACCAACGCCGCGCGGCACGGCGGCGGCGAGGCGGCGGTGGAGATCGCCTACCGCGACGCCGCGCTCGAGCTCACGGTCTCGAACCCGCTGGGCGCCAATGGCGCCCGGCACGAGGGCGGCCACGGCATTCTCGGCATGCGCGAGCGCGCCGCGCTGCTCGGCGGCACCCTCGAGGCCGCTTCCGCCGGCGGCGCCTTCCGCGTCCGGGCGAGGCTGCCGTACGCATGATCCGCGTTCTGCTCGTCGACGACGACCAGCTCATGCGGGCGGGCCTCCGGGCCGTGCTCTCCAGCGACGAGACGATCGAGGTGGTCGGCGAGGCGGGCGACGGGCGCGAGGCGGTCTACCGCACGCGGCTCGTGCGGCCCGACATCGTCCTGATGGACATCCGCATGCCCGACCTCGACGGCATCGCCGCCACCCGCGAGGTGCTCACGGTGGCGCCCGGGGCCAAGGTCGTGATCCTCACCACCTTCGAGCAGGACGACTACATCTTCGGCGCCATCGATGCCGGCGCCTCGGGCTTCCTGCTCAAGCGGACCGGCCCGGAGGAGCTCTTGGCCGCGATCCATACCGTCGCGACCGGCGACTCGCTCCTGTCCCCGTCGGTCACGCGCGTCGTGATCGACCGGATGGCTCGCCAGCGGCACGTCGACAGCGCCGCGGGCGAGCGGCTCGAGGAGCTCACCCCGCGCGAGCGCGAAGTGCTCGAGCTGGTCGCCCGCGGCATGTCCAACGGCGAGATCGCAGCGACGCTGGTGATCGAGGAGTCGACGGTCAAGACGCACGTCAAGCGGATCCTGATGAAGCTCGGCCTGCGCGACCGCGTCCACGCCGTGATCCTGGCCTACGAGACCGGGATCGCAACCTCGGCCCGGTAACCGACCGCCCGGCCTGCCGCCGCCCCGACGGCGAGCGCCGCCCGCTGCATCCACGCGGGCGGGAACGGCAGGCGCACGGTGTCGAAGTGCGCGCGGGCGATGACGGCGAGCCGAAGCGGGTTCGGCATCCCCTTGCGGTTGGTCTTGCCCTCGGCCGCGAGGGTGAACATGGTCTCGATCAGGGATTCGAAGTCGAGGGCGGGAGTCACCTCGCACAGGAACCGGGCGTCGTGGTCGCCGGCGTTCCAGAACCGGTGCGGGGTGCCGGGCTCGACCACGGCGACCTCCCCGGGACCGGCAACGCGCTCGGCGTCGCCGATGCGCAGACCGACCCGGCCCTCGAGCACCTCGAAGCGCTCGGTCTGGTGCGGGTGGACGTGGGCCGCGGCGACGAACCCGCCGGGCGAGACGATCGTCTCCACCAGGACGGCCTCGCCGCCGGTCTCGCGCGAGGTGCGATGGAAGATGAGGACCTCGCCGGTGACCGGGTTCTCGAGCTTGTATCCGCTGCAAATCATGGCTGCTCCTTCGTCGATTGCCTGACGGAGGCAGCCTCCAGCCACGCGGGCGGTTTGTCGTCGTCCGCGCGCGTGATCTCGCGTCATCCCGGCGGAGGATTCCTGCGCCCTCCCGGCGGAGGACGGGACCCTCAGATCAACGTTGCACCTGCGACCCCGGAACGATGTCGTCGCTGCCGTCGGGCCACCGCACCCACGCCTTCTTGCCGCCGTCGTAGTCGGCGGCCAGGAGGATCAGCGTCGCCGGCTCGCCAAGCGCCGTGCAGGGCTCAGACCCCTCCGGGTCGAGGCCGCGCCATACCCGGATGAACGGGTTGTGCTTCCACTCCTCGGCTACCGTCGTCGCGTCGGTGTGGCCGGGCAGGAGATCGGTGTCGGGCGGCAGCTTCATCAGCCGCTCCATGATCGACTCCTTGAGGTCCGCGTAGGTCGTGTGGCCGGGCGCGCGGACGCCGCCGACCGAGCCCCGAAACAGCGTGTCGCCGGTGAACACGGCGTTGCCGACGCGAAATGACAGCATGCCCTTGGTGTGGCCCGGCGTGGGGATCGCCTCCACCTCGAGCTCGCCCACCTGTACGCGCTCGCCCGGCTGAATGGTCTCGTTGACCCCGGGGACGCGCTCGTCGGGGTGTGCGAGCACGGCGGCGTCCGGGAAGCGCTCGAGCAGGTCGCCGAGCTCGGCCACGTGATCGTGGTGGTGGTGGGTGAGCAGGACATGGGTGACGCTCAGCGCGTGGCGGTCGACGGCCTCGAGCAGCGGGCCGATCGGCCCGCCGGCGTCGACGAAGGCGCCCTCGCCACCGGAGACGTCGCCGACGAGGTACGTGTTGGACAGCCAGGAGTCGTTCATGGAGCGGTCGAGGATCATGGTCGGAGGCTACGGGCTACGCTGCGGCCATGGAGCTCATTCACACCTGCTACCGGATCGGCGACATCGATCGCTCCGTGGCCTTCTACAAGGCGCTCGGGTTCGACGAGATCGGGCGCATGCCCATCCGCGACGAGGCGATCAACGTCTTCATGGGCCTGCCCGGCGACGGGGCGCGACTCGAGCTGACCTACAACTTCGGCGTCGACTCCTACGACCTCGGCACGGGCTACAACCACATCGCGGTGACCGTCGACGACATGGACGGCACGCTGCGCGCACTGGCCGACAAGGGGATCGAGCCGGAGAAGCCGCCCTACACCGTCCGCGAGGGCGGCTCGCGGCTGTGCTTCGTACGCGACCCCGACGGATATCGCATCGAGCTGATCGAGAAGACCGGCTGACACCGGAGACCCGCACCGCGGTCATCGACCTGGGGTCGAACACCTTCCGGCTCGTGGTCTTCACCGCCCACGGCCGGCGGTGGTGGAGGCGCACGGACGAGATCTACGAGCCGGTGCGGATCTCCGAGGGGATGGGCGCGAGCGGCGAGCTGCAGCCGGACCCGATGGCGCGTGCGCTCGCGGCGATCGACGTCTTCGCCCACTTCTGCCGCGCTGCCGGGGTGGACGAGGTACGCGCCGTGGCGACCAGCGCGATCCGCGAGGCCGGCAACCGCGACGTGTTCCTGCGCGAGGCGCACGCGCGGTCGGGACTGCCGATCGACGTGCTCTCGCGCGAGGACGAGGCCTTCTACAGCTACGTCGCGGCGGTCAATTCGACCACCCTTCAGGACGGGGCCGTGCTCGACCTCGGGGGCGGCAGCATGCAGCTGACGCGGGTGGTCGGCCGGGCCCGGCGCGACATGGGGTCATGGCGCATGGGCGCCGTGCGCATGACCGAGCGGTTCCTGCCCGACGCGCGCGCATCCAAGAAGCAGCTGCGTGCGCTGTCCGAGCACGTGGCGCGCAAGCTCGGCGAAACGGAGTGGCTGGCCGAGCTCGGCGCGTCCGGCCGCCTCGTCGGACTCGGCGGCACGGTGCGCACGCTGGCGGTGGCGGCCGAGAAGGCGGCCGACCTGCCGTCGTTCGGCGTGCAGGGGTTTTCGCTAAAGCGCAGCGCGCTCGACGAGCTGATCGCGGAGCTTGCGGCCCTGCCCGCGTCCGAGCGCCGGCGCGTGCCCGGCATCAAGCCCGAGCGCGCCGACCTCATCCTCGCCGGGGCCATCGTCGTGCAGGGTGTGCTCGAGGCGGGCGGGTACGACGCCCTCGAGGTCACCGAGGCGGGCCTGCGCGAGGGCATCTTCCTCGCGTCGCAGCTCGCGCCCGCCGACCCGCCACTGGTGCCCGACGTGCGCGGGTCGAGCGTGCGCAATCTGGCGGCCCAGTACGACACCGACGAGCAACACGCCCAGCACGTCGCCGCGCTGGCGCTGTCGATGTTCGACGCGCTGGCCGCGGCGGGGCTGCACGGGGGCGACCCCGACGAACGCGAGCTGCTGTGGGCGGCGGCGCTGCTGCACGACATCGGGGTGACTGTCGACTACGACGACCACCATCGCCACTCGCGCTACCTGATCCTGAACGCCGGGCTGCCCGGCTTCGCGCCGCGCGAGGTGGCGCTGATCGCGCAGATGGCGCGCTACCACCGCAAGGGCACCCCGTCCCTGGGGGACCTCAAGCCGCTGATGAGCAAAGGCGACCAGGAACTGTTGGACCGTTGCTCGGCGCTCTTGCGGGTGGCCGAGCAGCTCGAGCGCTCGCGCGACCAGACGGTGCACCAAGCGCGCGTCGAGCTCGACGACGGTCTCGTGCGGCTGGCGCTCGTGGCCGACGAGGAGGTCCCCGTCGCGCAGTGGGGGGCCGAGCGCCAGAGCGACGTGTTCGAGCGCGCCTTCGGCCGGACGCTGAAGATCGTCGGGCCGCGCTAGTCAGTAGAAGCCGTGGCGCGTGAGCGGCTCGACCAGCTCGCGCTCCTCGTAGGCGAAGTGCGAGAGTAGCGTGTCGGCGAGGCGGTCGACGGTCGTCTTGACGCCCCCGATGCCGTCGTGGTCGGCGGCGACGAGCTCGACCAGCGCCCCGTCGACGCGCTCGAGCAGGTCGGCGATCGTCTCGTGCTCGGCGGCCAGCCGGTCGAGGACCGGGACGAGCTCGGGGTCGCTGCGGCGCAGGTGCGGGAACACGGCGCGGTCCTCGAGCGTGTGGTGCTGGGTGACGACGCGGCAGTAGGACTCGCAGAAGGCGCCGAGCGTCCAGTTGTTCTGCCGGATCGTCATGCGGTTGATGAACGAGCGCACGTCGGTGGGGTCGACCGTGCCGTGGCCGACGTGCTCGACGAGGTCGCGCAGGCGCTCGAGCTCGGCTCGCAGCGCGTCGTGGACGTCGATCAGGTGCCGGCCCGCGGCCCGCTGGTCGGCGGTGGCCGGGCGCGACGGGTCGGGTTCGGCCCCACCGACCCGGTTCGGCGCCGGCTCGCGGACGCCGCCGCCGCGGCCGCGTTCGCTCTCGACCAGCTCGCGCGCCGCCGGGGCGACCTCCTCCGCGAAGCGCCGGATCTCGTCGCCGGAGGAGACCGACAGGATGTAGGTGCTCATGCCGGTGGTGAGCGTGAGCTCCGCCAGTCGCTCGGCGTCGAAGGGCTCGTTCAAGTTGAGCAGGCGGCGCACGTCGGCGGCGCGGCGCCCCGCGTTCGCCGCCGCGTCGTCGATGCGCGCGTTCGCCGCAGCGAGCTCGTCGAGCTCGATGTACCCCAGGCTCGGAAGCCAGCCGTCCGCCTCGGCTCCCGTGAGCGCGAGCATGCGCGGCTTGTAGGCGCCGAGCCAGATCTCGACGTCGTGCGCGGGCGGCGGACCGGGATGGGCCCCGACGACGCGGTAGTGCTCGCCTTCGTGGCGGACCGGCGAGCCGTCGGTCGACCATACGGCGCGGATGACGTCGATCGCCTCGGCGAGCGCGTCGACGCTTTCGCGCGCTGTGCGTCTCGGGCCGCCCACCGCGGCGATCGCGTCCCAGAACGTGCCCGCCCCCAGCCCGAGCTCCACGCGGCCGCCGCTGATCAGGTCGAGGCTGGCCACGCTGCGTGCGAGCACGACCGGGGGGCGCAGGGGGAGATTCGCGACGTTCGGAGCGACACGCACGTTGCTCGTCCGCGCGGCGACGACGGAGAGCAGGGTCCACGTGTCGAGAAACCGAGCCTGGTACGGGTGGTCCTGGAAGGTGACGAGATCCAGGCCGACGGCGTCGGCGAGCTGGGCAAGCTCGAGCGCGGCGCTGGCCTGGTCGGCCGCCGGCGTGATGAAGACGCCGAACCGCAGCTCGTGTCCGTAGTCGGGCACGTGCCCGAGACTAGGGGAGCGGGAACGCGTGTAGGAACCGCTTCGCGGCGCGCTTGTCGCCCTCGATCGCGAGCGCGGCGGGGTCGCCGTCGTGCCACAGGACCGAGGCGAGCAGCCCGGGGTCTGCGGCGATCGTCGCGTCGGGTTCGTTGGCCGCCCCGCGCGCAACCTCGAAAGTGCCGCCGGCGATGCGGGCTTCGAAGCGCTGACCGTCGAGGCGAAGCTCGATGTGGGCGTCGGCGCCGCCGGGCCGGTATAGCGTCTTGAGCGCGACCACGAGGGCGTCGACGCCGATCTCTGCGTCCTCGATGGCCGGAAACGGCGCGACGCTGCCCCAACGGCCGAGCTCGAGGATCACGGGCTCGAGCGCGCGCCCGCGGTCGGTGAGCTCGTAGACCTGCGCGCCCGCCGGGGGCGGGAGCTTGGCGCGGCGGACGACGCCATCGGCCTCGAGCTCGCGCAACCGCTGAGAGAGGACGTCGGGCGTGACGTGCGGGAGGCCGGTGCGCAGGTCGGTGAAGCGCTTGGGTCCGAGCAGCAGCTCGCGGATGACGAGCAGCGCCCAGCGGTCGCCGACGACGTCGAGCGCGCGGGCGATGCCGCAGCGGTCGCCGTAGGTGCGCTTTCGTGCTTGCTTTGCCTCCAGGAGACGTAGTATAGTCCAACTTGTTAGTTGGATTTTCCTATCAACGTGGAGGCGACGATGAGCGAACGCAGCGGCTACCAGCACGGTGTCCCATGCTGGGTCGACACCTGGCAGGCCGACCCCGCGACCGCGGTGCCCTTCTACGAGAGCGTCTTCGGCTGGGAGGCGCAGGTACCGCCGGCCGGCGAGGGGCCGCGCTACGTGATGTTCCAACTCGACGGGGCCGACGTGGCCGGGCTTGGTTCGCCACCGCCGGACGGAACGGGGCCGGCGTGGACGACCTACGTGTGGGTCGACGACGTCGACGAGGCGGTCGCCGGGGCGACGGCGGCGGGCGGCAGCGCGGTCCGCGAGCCATTCGACAGCCTCGAGGGCGGCCG
>Ga0126313_10001715_pt1 | contig 11763 bp, 16 predicted proteins | sample Plot105A_FD_89954 | JGI IMG/M metagenome (GOLD analysis project Ga0126313, IMG submission 89954) | Serpentine soil microbial communities from UC McLaughlin Reserve, CA, USA - Plot105A | ecosystem: Environmental > Terrestrial > Soil > Grasslands | place: USA: UC McLaughlin Reserve, Lake County...
ATCGGCGGCGGCGCATGCGGCCGGCCATGGCCGCGATGCCGCCACCGAGCACGAAGCCGGCCACCGCGGCGCCGACGAGCACCTGGGTGCGGTGGCGGCGCACGTGCCTACGCCAGTCGGCCAGCTCCGTGGCCTGCGCCCGCAGGCGCTCGACCGCCGCACCGAGCTCGGCGCGGTTTTGCTCGATCGAAGCACGGATCTGCTCGGGCGTGCGGTCCACCGGCGGCGACGGCTGCGGGGGCGGCGTGGCGCTCACTGCTTCTGCTCCACCTGCCCGAGCGGCTCTCCGGTCACCGTCGCCTTGACCCGCTGGGCCTCCTCGATCGCCATCTCCGGCGTGGGCGGCGTGCCGCCCTTCAGCCAGCGGTAGGCGAGGAAGCCGGCGATCGCGCCGACGATGAGGAGACCGACGACGACGCATGCGTAGCCAAGCCACACGTCGTCGAAGAACAACGCGTAGAGCAGCCAGGCGAGCATGTTGAGGAAGAACACCCCGGCCAGCGAGAGGAAGATCCCCGCCGCCACGGCAACGCCGGCCCCGCGGCCGAGCTTCGAGACCTTGGCCCGGACCTCGGCCTTGGCGAGCTCGATCTCCTCGCGGACGATGACCGTGGTGCGGTCCGCGACCTCGCCCAGCGTGGTCGCGATGTTCTCGGGGCGGTTGTCAGTGGCCACGGCGGCGACGCAGGAGGGTTGCGAGGACGAGGCCGCCCACGAAGGAGGCGCCCACGAGCACCTCGGGATGGCGCTCGGTGAGCGTGCCGGGCGGGCCGACCGGCTCCGTCACCCCTTCCAGGGCGGGCGGCGGAGGGACAGGCTCGGGCGCGGGCGGAGCAGCGGGCTCGCTCGGTACCGGCGGGGCCGGCGCCGCCGCGGGCTCGGGGGCTTCGGCCGGGTCCGTCATTCCGGCGGGTCTTCCCCGAACACGCGCCGCCAAATTAACGTGGCTGCGCGCGTCGTGGCGACCGAGGCGAGCGCTCCCAGCCCCGCCAGGAGGCCCGACCACATCAGGCGCTTGACCATCTCATTCTCCATGGGCGGCCGCTGAGTCAATCACACCGCGCCGGCGGAGCGCTCGAGGCCCCCGCACACGGTGTCGACGATGAGCGCCTTGGCCTGCTCGAAGTCGTCGACGCCGGTGGGCAGGACGTCGAAGATCCAGCCGGTCAGCACCTGCTCGATCGCCCCGTAGAACGCCATCGCGGCGAACTCCGCCGTCACCGTATCGGTGAACACGCCCTCCTCCTGGGCGCCCCGCACGATGGTGGCGATGCCGGCGTAGGCCTCGCGGATCTCGGGCAGGTGCGTGCGCCCGAACGTGTTCGCCGCCCGCGTGACCTCGACGATGATCACCTTCATCAGCTCGGGGTCGTGGCGGTAGGAGTCGATGATGAAGGCGGCGATCGCGCGGAGCTTCTCGCGCGCGGGGATGTCCTGGGCATCGGTGTCGGCGATGACCGACAGGAGCACGCTCCAGCGCTCGGTGAAGAGCGTGTCGAGGATCTGGTCCTTGGACGAGAAGTAGTGGTAGACGAGCCCGTAGGCAACGCCCGCCTCGTCCGCGATGTCCGAGACCCGACAGGTGTGGAAGCCCTGACGGGCAAAGACGCGCACGGCGGCCTCGAGGATGAGCTGGCGCTTCTCGGCGCGGGCCGTGCTCATGCGTAGGCCTCGGGGCGACGGTTGGCGAGCGAGGGCAGCCGGCGTCGGATGTCGTCCTGGCGCTCGAGGCTCAGGTCGGCAACGGCAATCGTCTCGTCGTCGGCCGCGGTCGCCAGGACGAGACCCCAGGGGTCGACGACCATCGATCGCCCGCCCGAGCGGTAGCCCGGCGCGTGCTCCCCGATCTGGTTGGGGGCGACCACGAAGGCCTGGTTCTCGATCGCGCGGGCGCGCAGGAGCAGCTCCCAGTGGTCGCGGGTGGTCGCGAGCGTGAAGGCGCTCGGAACGAGCAGGACGCGCGCTCCGCGCACCGCCAGCACGCGGTAGAGCTCGGGGAACCGCAGGTCGTAGCAGACGCTCATGCCCAGCGGCACGTCGTCGTCGGTGTGGGTGATGACGATCTCGTCGCCGGGCGTCTCGATCGCCGACTCCTCGTAGGCGCGGCCTCCGACCTCGACGTCGAACATGTGGATCTTGCGGTAGATCGCCCGATCTTGACCGTCGCGTCCGACGTGAACCGACGTGTTCGCGCCCTTGCCCTCGCCCTCGACCGACTCGGCGATCGAGCCGGCCACGAGGTCGATGCCGAGCTCGCGCGCCGTCGCGCGCGCCCAGGTCAGCGCGGGGCCGTCGAGGGGCTCGGCGCCGGCGCGGATCGCCTCCGGATCGCCGAGGACGTTCCACTTCTCGGGGAGCACGACGAGCTCGGCGCCGGCGGTGGCCGCCCGCCGCGTGAGCGCGTCGGCGCGCTCGAGGTTGGCATCCTTGTCGTGGGTCGAGGTCAGCTGAACGGTGGCGACACGCATGGGCCTGCAGACGATTGACCGATCAGTCAGAGCGTATCCCCTGGCGCGGCCCCGGTTCCTCCCGGCCGGATCACCTGCCGCTTCCACCCGCGCCGATGCCGCTGTTTCGCGGCGGACGGCCGCTCAAGCGCTGGCGCTACGCCGGTGTGTACGACCCTACCGTGCAGCTGTGCGCCGGCATCGTGCACGTCGGTCCGCTCGCGCAGGCCTTCTGGGCGGTCTGGGAGTCCGAGGGAAGGCGGCTGCGCGAGCGCACGCGCCTCTTCGGGCGCGGCGCGGTTCGCCTCGATGCGGCGCGGCTGCGCGTCCGCGACGCCGACGTCCTCGTCGACGTCGGCCTCGACGCCGGCGCGCCGGTCGAGGTCGTCAGTCCGCACGGCTCCCAATACATCTGGACCCGCAAGCAGGGCGGCGTGCGAGCCCGCGGGATCGTGCGGCTAGGCGAGCGGGAGCGGCGCATCGACGCGCGCGCCGTGATCGACGAGTCGGCCGGCTACCACGCCCGCGCGACGGCGTGGGAGTGGAGCGCCGGTGTGGGCGAGTCGGTCGACGGCCGTCCGGTGGCGTGGAACCTCGTCGCCGGCGTCCACGACGCCGAGTGCGCCTCCGAGCGGACCGTGTGGGTCGACGGCGTGCCGCACGAGCTCGCGCCGGTGCGCTTCGCGCCCGACCTCGACGCGATCGGCTGGGCCGGCGGCGAGGCGCTGCGCTTCGAGCAGCAGGCCGAGCGCCGCCGGGACGACAACCTGCTCATCGTCCGCTCGCGCTATCGCCAGCCGTTCGGCCGCTTCACCGGGAACTTCCCGGGCGCGATCGAGCTGGCCGAGGGCTGGGGCGTCATGGAACGTCACGACGCGCGCTGGTAGAGCGGTCGAGCCGGCGCCGCCGGAGGCGGCCAGCCGGGCGACCGCGTTTGGCGGTCGAGCCGGCGCCGCCGGGCGACCGCGTTTGGCGGTCGAGCCGGCGGCCGGAGGCGGCCAGCCGGGCGACGGCGTTTGCGCGCGCCGTGCGCCGCTAGCGCTTCGCTCTCGCGACCGCCCGCTTGAGCTCGGCCTTGCCCATCTTCGAGCGGCCCTCGATGTTCAGCCGCCGGGCCTCGGCCTCAAGCTCCTTGCGGGTGGGCTCGTCGCCCCGTCGCACCGCGCTGGCCTCCTTGCCGAGCGCGGTCCGTGTGCGCTTGGGCAGGTTCTTGAGTGTTTGCTTGCTGCGCGCGCCTTGTTGCGCGCGCTTGACGTTGCGCCGCGCCGCGGCGCGTTGCTTGGTGGTGGCCATAAGGTTCCGCTACCCGGCGGCGTCAGCGCAAATCGCGCGACGACACCAGACCCCAGTCGAGCGCCCGGCGGGCGAGCTCGGCGCGCTTGTGGGCGCGCGGGACGTCGGCGAGGTCGAACTTCTCGAACAGCACCTTGAGGTGGGTCTTGACCGCGTCGACACGGGGGTACGAGTGCGCCGACACGCCGAGGCCCCCATCGAGGGCCAGGACGAGGTGGTGAACCTCCTTGCGCGTGTTCAGGTCGCCGGAGCCACGCGACGCGGTCGAGGCCGAGGCGGCAGCCGTCCAGCTGAGCGCGAGCGAGACGATCGCCGCGAGGACGACGAGGACGGTGACGAACCTCACTGACACAGGAACTCCTTCCGTCGGGTCGAGCAACGACTCGATGGTCCGCCGGTGACGGGCACGCCGGGAGTCCCCGTGAGAGTGGTTGCGGCCACCCGCGCGAGTGGCGCGATTCACCCGCACGGGGCGGTTCCGATCGAGCGGCGGCTACGCTCTCCAGGCGATGCGGGGGACGGCTGTCGCGACGCTCGCCTTCCTGTCGGTAACGGCGGCCGCCTTCGGCGAATGTGGCGACGATGGAGATCACCCCGGCCGCGCGTCCAGCGGCATCCTCGACGAGGAAGCGGTTCGCTCGGCGCGAGCCGCCGTTGTTCGGGGTCTCCATCCGCGATGCCCCGGCCAGGTGGGCGAGGGGACCGGTTACCTAGCCGCCCCAGGGGTGGTCGTTACTGCGGCACACGTAGCCGACAAGGGCCTCCGTCCCCTGGTGCAGCTTCGCGGCGTAGGTCGCAGCGTTCCGACCCGCGTGACCTGGATCGACGAGACCAACGACGTTGCCGTCCTCAGCGCGCGCGGCCTTCGCGATGCAACGTTGCAGCTCACGGCGCAGGTCCGGCCTGGAGTGCAGGGTGCAATCATCGGGTTCCCCGGCGTCGGTCCGGTCCTCGGTCAACCGATGCGGTCAGAACCGGTGGAGATCATCGGATCCGCACGGGTCACCCTCGACGAGGAGGGACGCACGCGCGACAGGGTCGTCACCGAGGTCCGTCATCGACGCGGCCTCCGCACGGATGGCTTATCCGGTGGCCCGGCTGGTCGACTCCACCGGCCGGGTCAACGGCATCGTCTCTGGCGAGTTTGGTTTGGGCCAGGGCCGCTGGCAACCGTTCGTCGCTCCTGTTCAGGCCATCGCACACGCGCTGGCTCAGCCGCATCGGCCGATCCGCGGCCGCACCTGCAAGCGTCGTCGCTAGCCCTCCCGCAGCTCCCGCGAGATCCGACGCAGGTCGCCCGCCATCAGGTGATGGGCGGCCAAGCCGCCGGCGCGGACGAGCGACTGGAGCCAGCCCTTGTTCGCCCGGAGGTCGTGGATGTAGTGGATGCGGGTCCCGACCGCTATCGGCTCGAGGTCGAAGGCGACGCTTTCGGCGTGGGGGCCGTCGAGGGAACGGAACGCCGCGCGTCGCGGAGGCTCGAGCTCTCCGATCTCCCACGTCGCCGCGGCGACCTCGCCGCTCTTGTGGAAGCGGGCGCCTACCGCGGGCGCGTCGAAATCGGCTTCGACGCGGACCTCCAGATCGAAGCGCCACCGCGGCTCGGTGCGCGGGTCGGCGAGCAACGCGAACACTGCCTCGGGGGGCGCCGCCACGTCGATGACCTCCTCGAACGGCGGCCCCGCCCGATGCGGGGGATCCAGCCGGTCGATGGCGGCCGGCTCGACGCCCACCCCTTCCGCGAGGCGCTCGACCTCGCCCTTCATCGTCGCGCTCAGGCTCCAGCGCGCGGGTCCGCCGACGACCCGTGGCGCCACCATGCTCAGCCGCCGCTGGGTATACACGAGCCGCGTCCCCTCGCCGGCCGCCTCGAGCTCGAAGCGCACGCGCACGGAGTCGGTGGTCCGCTCGTCGAACGCCACGCGCCGCGGCGGGTCCCACTCGGTGATGTCGAAAGCCGTGTCGCGCTTGCCGACCCGCCGGCTGTAGCTCGTCGCCACACGCGGCTCCCGGTCTGGCGGTCCGACCGCCTTTACGCCCTGCCGCCAGCGGGGCTCGTTGCGCGGATCGGCGGCGAACGCGAAGACCACCTCGGGCGGCAGCGGAAGCTCGACGGCAACGCGCTCCTCGACCATGTGCGCATGGTTGCACCCGAGCCCTCAGGGAGCGCCCGCCGCCTTTCCCGGGCACCGCCGCGCCGCGCCGCGGCGCGGTTCCTCAGCGGTGGACCGTCACGACGTAGTCGAGGTTCGCCTGGCCGAGCTTGGTGTCGACGATCGCCCGAAACGTGAGCCTGAGTCCGATCGTGCGCTTGGACCACATGAGGTGTGGGTCGCGGAAGTCGCCGGCGAAGCGACGGTGGCCCTTCGGGTCCTGCCGGAGGACGACCTCGCCGTGGTACAGGTACGCGTAGCGGACGGTGCCGCGCACGCGGTGCCCGTCGGCGTTGCGCGCCGTGATCCGGATCGGCCACCGCGTGCCGGCCGCGGGGTGGTGGGTGGGCGCGTACAGATGCGCGACGAGCTGCTCAGCGGCGGCGGGCGCCGCGAGCAGGAGCAGGGCCGCCAGCCCCGCAAGCACCGGGACCAGCGGTCGGAGGGCCACGCGCATGAGGTCCACCGATGCTATGGGCGGCGGGTTCGCGAGTCCGCGTTCATACCGAATCCCGCCTCGTCCCCTGCGCGAACCGACGCGGGTACTACGCTCGCCCGTCGTGCTCGCCGTCATCGGGTCCAACCTGATCAGACGCCCGGCCCGCACCGTCCTGACCGCGACCGGCATTGCGCTGGGGGTGGCAACGATCGTGGCGCTGCTGTCGGTGACGGCGGGGCTGGAGCGCAGCGCCGGCGACCTCATCCATCTCGGCGACGCCGACCTCGGCATCTTCCAGAAGGGGGTCGCCGACCCGACGTCGTCGCTGCTCCCCGATTCGCTCGCACGCCGGATCGCGGGCGAGCCCGGCGTCGAGAAGGCCACGCCGCTGCTGCTCATCGTCGAGGGGATCCCGCAGCAGCCCTCCGCGATCGTGTTCGGAATGAACACCGACGGCTTCGTCGCCCACCGCCAGGTCTACTTGCGCGGCCGCTTCCCCGCCGGACCCGACCAGGTCGCCGTCGGCAACCGGCTGGCCGAGGACCTGCATGCGAGAGTCGGCGAGCGGATCAAGATCAAGGGGCGCCCGCTGGCGGTCAGCGGCATCTACCACTCGAGCACGTTCTTCGAGGACTCGGGCGCGACGCTGCCGCTGGCGACCGCGCAGGCGATCGCCCGTCGGCCGGGCGAAGCGACGACGATCGCGATCGTCGTCGAACCTGGCACGCGCACCGCGAAGGTGCGGCGCGACATCCTGCGCGCCAACCCAGGCCTGCAGGCGATCTCGAGCCCGGACGACGCTGCCCGCGCGGGCGGCAACTCACAGCTCATCGGCAAGGCGGTGCTGGTGATCGTCGTGCTGGCCCTGATCATCGGCGGGATCGCCGTCGCCAACACGATGGCCATGGCGGTGCTCGAGCGGCAGGGCGAGTTCGCGCTGCTGGCGACGATCGGCTGGGCGCCCGCGCGCGTGGCCGCGCTCGTCCTCGGCGAGGGTGTGGGCGTGAGCCTGCTCGGGGCGGCGCTCGGCCTGCTGCTCGGCGTGGTCGGGGCGGGCCTGCTCGTCGACGCCCTGGGGGCGAGCAGCTACGCCTCGCCCGAGGTCACCGCCTGGGGCCTCGGGCGCGGGCTGCTGGTGGGGATCGCGATCGGCGTACTCGGCGGCCTCTATCCCGCGTGGCGGGTGAGCCGGCTGGATCCGGGGGCGACGCTGGCACGAGCTTGACATTCACATAACGTCGTTATTAGGATAATGACGTTATGGCAGTCGCGTCCCGGATGACTCGCGCCGAGCGCACCGAGCGCAACCGCGAGCGCGTCCTGGCCGCCGCACGCGAGGTCTTCCTCGCGCGCGGCTACCACGGCGCCACCGTGGAGCAGATCGCCGAGGCGGCGGGCTTCTCCACCGGCGTCGTCTACTCCCAGTTCGGCGGCAAGGCCGATCTCTTCCTCTCTTTGCTCGAGGCGCGGATCGAGCAGCGCATTCGCGACAACGCGGCGGTCGTCGCGTCCATCGACGGCCGCGATGGGCTCGTCCGTCTCCTCGAGCACACCGCGCAGGAGACCTTCGCCGAGCCGGAGTGGGGACTGCTCGTGCTGGAGTTCCGCGTGCACGCAGCTCGAGACCCCGAGCTCAACGCCCGCTACGCGAGGGCGCACGCCCGGACCGTGAGCGGCCTGGCAGATGTGCTGGCTCGCGCCGGCGCGACCGGCGGCCTGGCGCCCGAGGAGTTGGCCGAAGTCATCGCGGCCATCAGCTCGGGCAGCCAGCTCGAGCTCGCGACCGAACGCGACGCGTTCACCGGACCGCTGCTGCACAAGGTCATCGAAAGGCTTGCGACGTGACCACCGTCGCCGGCACCGTCGCGGACGTGCGCGCCCGCGTCTCGAGTGGGCTGGCAACCCAGTTACCCGGCCACCTCGCTCGCCTGGCCTGGGACGCCGAGCGCCTCGCCGCCCACCAGCGCGATGGCCTGCGCGCACTGGTCGCCCACGCACGCGAGCACTCCCGGTTCCATGCCCGCCGCCTCGCCGGCATCGACGTCCAGCGCGTCGACGATCTCGTGCAGCTCCCCGTCATGACCAAGCGCGACCTGATGGAGCGCTTCGACGAGGTCGTCACCGACCGCCGCCTGACCCGGGCCCTCGTGGAGGAGCACCTGGCAGCGTCGACGGCAGAGCCGCGCCTGCTCCTCGACGAGTACGTCTGCCTGGCCTCCGGCGGCAGCTCGGGACTGCGCGGCGTCTTCGTCCAGTCGGTGGAGGAGTACGTCCAGTTCGGAGCGGGCATCCTGCGCCGCCCGATGGCGCGGCTGCTGGCCGTCGGTGGGCCCCCGCCGGGCGGACTGGTGATCGCCATGGTCGCCGCGGCGTCGCCCATCCACTCGACTGCCTTCGGATCGTCGACCGCGACCGAGGGCCCGGCTCGCCTCGTCTCGATCCCGGCGACGTTGCCGCTCGCCGAGATCGTCGACCGGCTCAACACGCTTGCACCGCCCGCGATCCAGGGCTACACGACCAAGCTGGCCCAGCTTGCCCGCGAGCAGCGCGCGGGACGCCTGCGCATCGCCCCCTGGTCGATCACGACGACGAGCGAGCCGCTCACGCACGAGGACCGCGAGGACATCCAGGGCGCCTTCGGGGTCCCGGTCGTCGACCAGTTCGCTGCCACGGAGGGGGCCGTCGGCCACAGCGAGCCGGGCGACCGCCCGATCACGTTCGCCACCGACCTCGCGATCGTCGAGCCGGTCGACGCCGCCCACCGGCCGGTGCCGCCGGGCACGCCGTCGGACAAGGTGCTGGTCACCAACTTGCACAACCTCACCCTGCCGCTGATCCGCCTCGAGGTCGCCGACCGCTTCGTCGCCTGGAACCCGGCGCTCGGCGCCGGGTACCTGCGCGCGACCGTCGACGGGCGATCGGACGACGTCCTGCGCTACGGCGACGTCGAGGTCCACCCGATCGTCATCCGCGGCGTCATGGTCAAGGCGCAGGCGGTCAGCGAGTACCAGGTCCGCCAGACTCCGCAAGGCCTCGACGTGTCCGTCGTCGCGGATGCGCCACTCGACGAGCGGATGGTCGCCGCGGCGCTGGAGGCGAGCCTGCGGAACGTCGGCCTGCGCGCGCCCGAGGTGAGCGTTCAGCGGGTGGCAGCGATCGCCCGCCACGCGCAGACCGGCAAGGCTCGCCGCTTCCTGCCCTGCTGAGACGGGACTTAGGCGGCCAGCCGCCCGTCGGTCAAGCGCAGCTCGCGACCCGCGCGCTCGGCGACCGCCGGGTCGTAGGAGACCACGAGCATGGTGGTGCCACGGCGGTGGCGCATCGTCTCCATCAGGTCGAGCACGCGGGCGCCGCTGACCGTGTCCAGCGCGCCGGTGGGCTCGTCGGCAAGCAGCAGCCGCGGCTCGTTTGCCACCGCCCGTGCGACCGCGATCCGCTGGCGCTCGCCGCCAGACAGCTCGGACGGGCGGGCGTCGGCGCGGTCACCAAGGCCGACCTCGCCCAGCAGCTGTATTGCGCGGTCCGACCGCTCCGCCTTGCCGCGGCCGGTGCCGATCATGGCCAGCTCGACGTTGGCCCGCGCGCTCAGGTGCGGCAGCAGGTGGTGGAGCTGGAAGACGAAGCCGATGACGTCGCGGCGAAAGCGCGCCGGGTGGGCCAGCCCGGGCACCGAGACACCGTCGACACGAACGTCGCCGGAATCGGGGTGGTCGAGGCCGCCGATGAGCTGCAGTAGCGTGCTCTTGCCCGATCCGCTCGGCCCGGTGAGCGCCACGAGCTCGCCCGGCTCCAGGCGCAGCGACACATCGCGCAGCGCCTGGATCCGGCCGTCGTAGGTCTTGGTCACCGACTCGACCGCGACCTCCGCTCCGCTGGTCCGGGACTGGACCGCGACCTCGCCTCCGCTCAGCGCCGCACCCTTACCGAATAGTTGAGGTTGCGCTGGCCGAGCCTCGTGGCGACGATGGCTCTGAAGGTCAGCGGGATGCCGATCGCGCGCTTGGGCCAGATGATCGCGGGGTCCTCGAAGCGGCCGCAGAATCGGCGCCCCACGCCGGGGTTGCGCCGACCGACCACGCGCCCGCGGAACAGGAATGCGTAGCGGACGGTCCCGCACACCCGCTTGCTGCCGTTGCGGGCGGTGATCGTGATCGGCCACTTCTTGCCCGCCTTGGGGTGATGCGTGCCGGCGCGCATGGTGACCGAGAGGCGGGCCTCGACGACGGGCACCATCGCGAGCGTCGCGGCGGCAGCGAGGGCAAGGATCAGGAGGAGACGACGCATACCTGGCATCGTAGAACGCCGTGCGGGCCCTGATCTTCGACCTCGACGGAACGCTCGTCGACACGGTCTATCCGCACGTCTACGCGTGGCAGCGGGCGCTCGCCGAGGCCGGCATGCCGCTCGACGGCTGGCGCATCCACCGCAAGATCGGGATGTCCGGCGGCCTGTTCACGCGCGCGGTGGCACGGGAGATCGGACGCGAGCTCTCGGCGGAAGAGGCCGAGGCGGTGCAGCAGCGCCACGGCGAGATCTTCCGCGAGCTCGAGCCGACGCGCCGGGCGCTGCCCGGAGCCGCGGCGCTGCTCGCGCGCCTGCGCGCCGAAGGCGTGGCGCACGGGATCGCAACGTCGGGACGACGGCCCGAGATCGACGCCTCGCTCGAGGCGCTCGGAGCAGCCGCGGCCATGGTGGTCGTGGCGCGCGGCGACGTCATGCGGGCCAAGCCGGAGCCCGATCTGTTCCTGACCTGCGCCGAGCGCCTCGACGTCGAGCCCGAGGACGCCTACGTCGTCGGCGACGCGGTATGGGACCTGCTCGCCGCGCGGCGGGCACGCATGCTCTCCGTCGGCCTGCTCACCGGTGGGTACGGGGAGGCCGAGCTTGGCGCCGCGGGCGCTTTCCGCGTCTACCGCGACGCGGCCGAGCTCGACGGGTCGCTCGACGAGCTCGGCGTCCTGCCCTGACAGGCTGGTCGGGCGAAGCCCGCCTCCGACTAGGCGCGTTTGGCCCGAGCGCCGCGCAGCTCGGCCAGCAGCAGCTTGGAGTGCACGGCGCCGATGAGGTCGCGCAGCGGCTCGGAGCCCGCCGCGATGATGTCGACCGCCCGCTCGACCGACACCTCGCCGGCGAGGCGGTCGAGCAGCACCCGCACCTCCTCCGCCACCAGTGGCTGGAGGTGCTCGCGGTACCGCAGGGCGTCGTAGACGGTGAACCCGAGCGACTCGTCGTAGCCGCCGGCGCGGAAGCGCGAGATCGCCTCGATGATCCCGACGTCGTCGCGGTCGTAGCCGCGCGCGGTCGGCGTCAGGATGCCGAGCTCCTCCATCCGGTCCAGCACCTTGTCTGGCACCGCGTAGCGCCGGCGGACCTCGGCGCGCGAGACGCGCCCGGACTCCTGGGCCGAGACCGCGCGCTCGAGGATGCGGTC
>Ga0126313_10001716_pt1 | contig 11759 bp, 7 predicted proteins | sample Plot105A_FD_89954 | JGI IMG/M metagenome (GOLD analysis project Ga0126313, IMG submission 89954) | Serpentine soil microbial communities from UC McLaughlin Reserve, CA, USA - Plot105A | ecosystem: Environmental > Terrestrial > Soil > Grasslands | place: USA: UC McLaughlin Reserve, Lake County...
GGCCGCGCTATCTGCAGTCGAACTAAAATTAGAAGATCGTACTGCAATGTTTAATCAATTGATAAAGATTGCATCTTCTTTAAAAGACGCCGGTTACGGATTCAGGTTTATATCATCTTTCCAAGACTACTACTATGGCAGATCTCACTCGATTAGCGGCATAGCGGCCGCGCTATCTGCAGTCGAACTAAAATTAGAAGATCGTACTGCAATGTTTAATCAATTGATAAAGGTTACCAACGCTGTAGAAAACAAGTTCGAAGTTCGTATGCACATAGCCTTAGCTATGGCAATAACTGACGTGGAATTAAAGGATCGTTCTGCTCTCTTTAAGAGCTTGATAGCCAATGCAGATGATTATATAATACCACAGAGGCCGTTCCATCTGTTTATGTATAGAGGAGAAGGTTATGAACTAGGTTTAGCACTGCGTCAAATATCTGTGGCTGTATCGAGCATACGCCAAGGCGATACCAAGGATATTTTCGAATCTGTGATAAAGGCTGCAAAGAGAATAACAAGCAAAGACTATAGAGAAGAAGTGGTTCGAGATTTACATGAGGCTCATACTCTAGCCCAAGCCCGGGATTTTGCATCTGCAGTTGCTGTCTCAGCAGGGGAGAGCGCCGTATATGTTCGTGAAGAAGAGGGGTATGGTAGAACATCGTTAGGCATGTTAGCGATCATTCTGGCCCAAGCCCGGGATTTTGCATCTGCAATAAAAATTGCTCAGATTGTCGAGGGAAATCACAATCAAAATGAGGTCGTTGAGGCAATAGCTCGAACTTTAGCCGATGAAGGGTACGATACTCGAGGTTACTTTGCCGAGCTAGTAAGGCTTAAAGGAAATAACAAAAAGATGAAAAATCCTGCTGCGTTTCATGATTTAGTCTTGGCTTTCACGCAGGTACATGATGCTACTTCTGCAATAAGGGTTGCAGAGGCAATAGAAAATGATTACTATCGGGCGGATGTCCTTTGCGATGCAGCTCAGGCTCTATTTGGTCTGAAGGAGCAAGCTCGTGTCAGATTTCCTCCTCCAACGACTTTTTGGCCTTTCGTCAGTTCCGAGCGCGAACAGGAACGGAAAAGCCTGCTTTCTATCATAATTAAGACCTTAACTGGTCTGAAAATAGAAAAAGTGGAAAGCCTGTTTAATTTCTCTGTACAGGCAGCAAACGACATAAGAAATAGGGCCTATCAAGTTGATGCCTTTAGATATATATCTTATGCTATATCTAAGGTTAAAGCTCTCCAGCTGGCCCAAGCTGGCGATGCTACTTCTGCAATAAGGGTTGCAGAGGCAATAGAAAATGATTACTATCGGGCGGATGTCCTTTGCGATGCAGCTCAGGCTCTATTTCTGGCTGGTCTGGAGGAAGAAGCTTGGACTGCCTTTACTTCAGCTGTAAAGTTAGTAGAGAATCTGAAAGGAAGATTCTCTACAGATTATGAATATGTCTTCAGAGCTATAATACTAGCCTTAACGAGAGCTGATTTGGACAAAGAGATCTTTTCTGTTATGTGCCAACGAATAGTAGGTGTCATAGCAAAAGACCCAGAGAAAGAACGGGCGTTAGTTAGAGTACTTTCCACAGCAGCTCTTTTGAACACAGAAATTCTTTCTACCTTTTTTGATCTAGTGACAAATGAAGATCATGTGTTTTGGTGGTTCGGCGAGCAGTTCTACGAGATAGCATTGACTCTATCAAGAGCTGGCCTAAAGGAACAAGAGCATATAGAAATGTTCTACAAGATAATAAAATTGGCAATAGCAAAAACAAGCTTTGGATCCACTCACGAGAGTAATCCATTTCTACAAATTGCGAGAGCTCTTGCGACAAGTGACCTTGAGGAAGAGGTTCTGGTCAGAATTTTGAATTTAATGGTACAAGAGGTTTTTGGAGGTTGGGCATTGTGGTCATGGCATTACGACATGAAAAATTGGATGTTACAAGAAGATAGGACATCGTCGGAACACAAAAGGTTGTTGGTACGCACTATGGCTCAACTGAAGGTTCTTGCGCGAGTCAAGGCTATAATTCAAGCTAAAGATTTTAGCGCAGCTATAAGGGTTGCAGATGAGATAGAGAATGAGTATTATCGAAACGAAGCCCTTCGACACATAGTCCGTGCCATAGCTCAAGACAAGGATTTTAGGTCAGCCACAAAGGTTGTGGAGCGTATAACAGATGAAACTATGAGGGCTAAAGTACTTGTTGAAATTTCTCTGGCCGCAGTGAAAAGCGGCATGATTTCTGCTGTAATAGATATCGCAAGCGCTATTAACTTAGACCAAGAAAGACATTTGTATACAATATTGTCTGCCATAATTGAAAGTGAAAGCTCAAAGCGAGATCAATTTAAGCGACTGCTAATCCCTTGTGCGTATTACATTGATCTTGCATATCGTGTTTGCGGGTTTTTAACTAAGGTTTATCCAAATCAAACGAGCAAGTTAGCAGAGATCCTTACTGCATCATCACTTTAGCTATGTGGAATAGCTATTTCTGAATTCCTGCGCACCTATCAGGGGCAGTTTATACATTTAATTAAGAATTGATTAGCTCAGTAGACTTGCAAATTGGATTCAAATGAATTTTTATCCAAATCCCTCCGGCGTTACATTACAAGAAGCCTTTTTAGCTTCCCATGTATCCTAATCTTAGGGAGGAATCCGCTTCAGTCATTTATTCATGCTGCACTAAACGACTAAGTGAACGTAATCCTAGCAGACAATGAGACAGCTTTTGCTCAGAGATTGCTTTTATAATTGGAATACTAAAACAACTCTAATTTGGCAAAGAACGAGCCAAGCGCAGCGGAAATCAAAAATGCAGATGAGAAGGCAAAGATACTTCTCAAGGAGATAGAGAAAGCAAACGGAGACTTGAATATTGCATATGCAGATCTTCAAGCTGCAATAGATAGCTATAGCCAGTCGGGAGGTGACATTGAGGATCTTCTCCCAGCAGGTTTGGGTGGAAGCGGATTGGGATTCTCTTTATTTAAAAGAGGTAAAAAAGGAGAAGGATTCTGGGCGAGTTTCTTGGCGGGCATAAAAGATGATCTATGCGAAAAAGACGGTGAATTAAGAGGGCTATTAAAAGATGGCATCCACATCAGCACTACTGCTGTTATTGCTGCACTCGTAGCTACCGTAGCACTGCCATTTGTTTTTATTCCGCCAATCGCTGCACTTTTAGTCAGCAAAGGAATTAACTATTGGTGTAGGTCATTGGAGAATGAATAATTTAAAAAATGTCAATAAATTGAAGGAAAGTATTCATTCATATGAATACAAACCATCTTCTTTATCATATCCGGACAGAAGATATGAACTGTCATCTTATCCATTAATGGTAAGACATTTTGTCTCATTAATAACTCAAAAGTACGGTTGGCTTTCCTTAAAAGATGTATATTACAAAAGAATTTTTGACGACAAAAAACTGCTTGACAGTTATTATAGCATTCTGAATGCTGATGAACGGATCGATTTTCTAACATTTTTTACAATAGATGTACATGAATTAACCCATCATGTCGATTTTATGACAACGCCTTTTGGAGTTAATTATCATTATAAATTATGTGCCGAATACATAGCATTTCAAGAATTCATACCTCAACTTTTGAGACATCCGGAAATAATAGTTGATGATAGAAATCTTAAGCTTTTGAACTTTGATGATCTTTTATCATCCAAAAATGTTGACCTTGAACTTGCCAGACGATGGAATATACTAAAAGAAAAAATTAGAGTCTTTGACGCATATTTCAACAAAGGCAAAGAAAAGATGCGACCTATACGGGGTTTTGATAATTATCCATCTTTTCAATTGTTCGGTGCAAATTTTGAGAGTGTATTGGTAAATGAATTCATGTTGACAATTAAAATTCCAAATCAAACTGACTACTATCTGAGACCAATTACAATACTAGAGACTCGAGCATTGATTCATTCATTGAGATGGATCTTATATCAGCTTGGATATAGTAAGTCCTCTGTCCCCGAAGTAGTGAATTATCTTAGCGCATACTTGCAAGAGGATATCCTACCTGACTATAGGTTTCTTTTTGACTTATTTCTCCGTATCGGAGAGATTAATAGCTATCCTGAATTGGAAAATTTTGATGCCAAAGGTATTGACAGATTTCTATCAATCATATCAGCACTTTGTTGGTATGCATTGCAGTCTCCACCGCCTGTTGCTGAAACTTCTCTCCTGGATTCAAGCCCTGTGGCGAGATTGCTTCTAGCAGCAATAGTTTTAGAAAAGGATGCTCTTGAGATTTGTCACAAAATATTGAAGGGAGAAAAACTTGGGTTTAATATGGAAGCAAGTTTTGATCGAATAGATGCAGCCAATCGAAAAATCGATAGTCTTCATGGAAACAGTGGCCTTTCGCCAATCAGGAAGATCTTAGACGCTTCGATAGGAACACTTAAGCAAATTAAGTGGATGAATAGAGAGTACGTCATAAACGAGGAAATTAGGAAACATTTTGACCATATATTTGAAATTCAAGAATATCAATTAGAAAAGCGAATCCAAAGCGGCTATTCTTCTACTTTGGCAGATCCATTGTTTGGAAACCCGTTGTATGGCATGCAAGATGATACGGATTTCGATCAGCTGATTCCGTCTAACTATAAGCCGTCTAGGCACGTTCTTGCTTGGTGCGATTTTAGAGAAAATCTAGTATTCAAAGAAATCTGGAAAGGCAGAATGATCAAAGCAAAGGCCCGAAAGTTATTTGGTTCTTTGGAAGAGGCAGCTTCTGATGGGCTTGAAGGTCTCCGATTTATGGAAAATATACTAATGACCTATCCAGTTAATTATGCAATAAAGGCTTGTATTGACGTTAACACCAGCACTGGTTTTGTAGAAATTATTGTTGATGATTTCTTTCTGCCTAAGATAACAGATCCCTGGAGTACAGAAATAGAATATAGAATAACAGATTATGCACTTGGCAGCCATGCGTTCCTAAATATACAGCTAAAAGAAGAGAAAACAAACGACTTTAAAAAACTCAATATCATCATATGTCCATTCAAAATTAATAGTGATACGTCATATAAAAACGCAATAGAAGTTCTACTTTCACAAACAGTAGATCCTGTCACAAGACAATGGCCGGTCAAAGAGGCAGAAATTCTTTTAGTTAATCCTACTTTTGCAAATATGAAGATTGAAAATCTAACACCACAGGAAAAAAAGGAGATGATGCTGAGCAAGTCCAATTACTTCTTCTGCGCTATGACTTTGCGATTTGTAGCTCTTGCAGGATGGTATTCTCATTTGCTAAAGTTTGGTATGCCGTCACTCGATAGTGACGACATAGTGTATAAGGCAAATGTTTGCCCGTTTTGCAGGAAATTATGACTTGCTGGACTAGTAGTTTTGGTATAGCCTTATTTTAATAATTTCTGAGGCTTTATCAAGCGTTCTGAGATTTGAAAGCGTTAGTGAGATTTATGCCCATGCTATTAAGAGAATTTAGCTTTAAGCAGTGAATACTATCGTAGATACTATCATCCGGTCGATAATTGGAATTCCAATCAGATTTATGATCGATTCCACGAACTATAAAGCTTAGTCAAATGAACCCACCACTATGACAACACCAGATCCCACTGGCTCTGCCATAATTACGCGGTCTAAACTAAATAATCTCACGTAATGCAAGAAACTTTTAAAGCTGACGTGCTCTATAATTATCGGAATCCAGTCGAAGAGACGATATCGCAGTGCGTTCCACCGAACCCGCACCGAAATCAGTCCTTTTTGGTGGACTATTTCAGAAAATATGTGTTGTAGAAACGAGTGGACCCAATAGATTATGCGTCGTCGCTTATACCTGTTAGCGTAGCACCGATGATTCGTCAGACTTTTCTTAAGGCCCGCACTGGCGATCGATCGATAGATATATTCTGCAAGCAGCTTACAATGTCAATTGAGATATAGGAAAAAGCTGACTCGGCGGTGACGTTACTTAACCATCTTTTCTTGCCGTTCCTGCACTTCCTAGACTACATATCAACAACCTCGTCGATTTGAATTCCTAGATGAAAAGATATGTGTTATACTTTCCTGCAATAACCTCACACCTTCTTCTGTTAACTCTGCTGAGCCTTCTTGTCATCTTACTTATTCATGCTTGATTTTTTACGCGCTAGCAACTCTCCATCATTGTTGACGTTATGTGGTGGAGTAGTTAAAACCGTTATTATATTCATTAACAGATAAAACGTTGCGAATAAAGGCTTAATTCACCGATTAAGGATATGTATATATACACATGCTAATAGTTCGGTTACTGCTCCAAATCCCTTCTGTTGATGCTATAGCTGGTGTGATAGTTGTAATTATAATATTGATTATCGTTGCATTATCGATAAAGGTGATACGAGAATATGAGCGAGTAGTTGTGTTTAGGCTCGGCAGACTATTAGGTGCAAGGGGCCCAGGAGTTGTAATCATACTTCCCGTAATAGATAGATTTCGAAAGATTGATCTGAGAGTGCTTACACTTGATATCCCAAAACAGAGAATAATAACCAAGGATAACGTCACGGTTGATGTTGACGCAGTTGTATACTTTAGGGTAAACAATGCTAACCAAGCAGTTGTCAAGGTACAGGATTATGTTGTTGCCACAAGCCTTCTGTCGCAAACAACCTTGCGAGATGTTTTGGGGCAGGTTGAATTCGATGAATTGCTTACAAAGAGAGAAGAATTGAACAAAAGGTTGCAGGTCATACTGGATGAATTTACAGACCCGTGGGGGGTTAAGGTATCTGCTGTATCGATAAAGGATGTCGCTATTGCTGTAGAAATGCAGAGGGCCATAGCAAAACAGGCAGAGGCCGAAAGGGAAAAGAGGAGTAGGATAATTATGGCCGAAGGCGAGCTAATAGCATCTGAAAAGATGTCACAAGCCGCAGAATACTATACAAAGAATATAGCAGCAATGCGATTGAGGGAATTACAAACATGGGCTGAAATTGCTCGGGAAAAAAATATGATCGTTGTGACTGGGGGAGATTCGGGAAACCTTGGTCCATTATTAGGAATAGTTAAAGAGAAGATACAGAGTTCAGGAATGCAGCAAAAAAATGATAGTAATACCAGAGCTATGATAAGGGAGGAAACCAAGGAGTTGTTAGAGGCGACGAAGGAGAAAAAGGAGAATAAATGAGAATTGTACCCTTATTTATTTTTGATTCTTTATGCAGCAATAATACTAATTTCATTTCCTTTAGTTGCATAGTCATCATCCCAACTGGAAACAGTAGCACAAGTATATAGGTAATGATCATAAGGCCCACAGGCTCAGAAGATCTGCCATAACCAAGGTTGTGAGATGTGAGGAGATTACTATAAGACCGCTAATCGGTCCTTCTAAAAGCAATTCAGCCTTTGATTCGTACACAAATATTGACGAAATTATCGACCATATTAAGTAAGGCTTAAAGCTTAATCAATAGAACCCGTTTATATGCGGGAACCTAATCCCACCGAACCCGCCTTACAATTGCCTTGAGTCGAATTTTTTTTTCTACCGGAACCCTCTGGGCCCAGGGTTTTATACAAAAATAACAATATATAGATGATCCAGCTTTTTACCAATTAACCATGAAAGAGCTAACGCAATTAATCAGGCTCTAGAGATTAGCTCCTAGCCTAATGGAATCTCTTCTTGCTTCAAGACGCTATTGATACTATATTTGAAATTACACTCAAACGAATTTTCAGACAAGTTTGCAGTCAAATACTATCATCCCAACAAATCTGCAGACCTAGAAGCTGCTAAGTTAAGGGCATCTTCCGGTGATGCAGATCCATTGTATACTTGTTGTATAGCTTGGTGTATATGTTCAGCTATCTGCGGATATTCAGGGATATTTGGTCTATTTCTGCCATATGGAATCATTGAAACTATTTCTTCAAAGTATGGGACTGATTCTTTTAGTGGCTCAGAAGATGGGCCATCCCCTAACACTTGCTGTGTCGGCAGCTGGCCATTTTCTTCTAGAAATGGAGACAGTATTTCAGGCTGAGCCACTATCGTTATCAACTCCCATGCCAAGTCGCTATTTTGCGATGTAGTTGGTATAGCTAGTTCCCATCCCCCCATCATAGTCGAAGTAGGGATTGTTTGGTTAGGTACTGGAAACATGGGAATAAACCCAACTTGCTGCTCCAATGTTGGCCAAGATTCTCTTGGAAACCAAGATGGCATCCAAGAACCCTCTAACATCACGGCGAAGGTTCTGTTAACAAATTCGGCTCCCCCCTCATGCTCCTTTTGAGGTTCTATTCCAGCATCTACCTGCTGTTTCAGAAAGTCCATTGCTCTCACTCCTTGAGAGCTATTGTATGATGGAAACCAGTAAACACCTTTTGTAGGATGACCTTCACGCAGTTCTAGTATTTCTCCGCCAAGCATCCAAAGGTACGGATACCACATATCTAGGTCATATGAAGTACTTAAAAGATGTACTCCTTGTGTTACTCTGTCACCAAAGAAATCATTCAATTTTACTGCAGCAGAAATGTATCCATCCCAAGTTTTCAACGATTCCGGGTCAACTCCTGCTTCTTGCAGCATATCCTTCCAGTACCATATACCCCTAATATCGGTAAATAGCCACAGACCATATATTGTGTTATCATAGACACAGCCATCAATAATTGCTTCATATAGATCGTGAGTTCTATCCCATTCTTCAAATTCACTAGTTAGATTTCTTATTAAACCTAGCTCTGCAAATTCACCAAGCCATATTTGATCCACAGATACAATGTCTACAGAATCGTTGCCATTTGATAATCTATCTAAAATTTGATTTCTTGTTTCATTGTAAGGCAACTCAGTATATTCTATCTGTATGTTCATGTCTGGATGGCGTCTAGTGAGTTCATCAAGGGCAGGCTGAAGCAGTTGATTCCAGGTTCCTGGGTAGCCTTGGTCATCAAATATTCCTCTAAGAGTAACATTAGTAGTTTTATCAACTACTGTACTTGTTGTTTGATTTGACGGAACAACGGTATAATTGGCGGTAGCTAGTGAAGGTTGCAAAGTTGTTGGTGTTATGAAAATAATCACTAATAGAGCAACAACGATAACAATTGGGCTCATCTTGCGAATACAATATCGCCTCATTTTTTATGTTGACATTTTCAAGCCAATACTTGAATATATCCATTATCGAAAACGGTGCCAGACATATATTTAGATCTCCTCTCCTTATCTCCTCAATTATGGAATAATTTAGTACCGCAAACTGTGCCTTAATTAGAAAGTTTTTCTCTCGGATTACCCCAGTCTCAGAACAATGTTGGTCCTCAAGAACAGGTTTTGTAAGAGGTGCCGTCATGGCTCCACATTATATTAGCTATGAGGCAACTGCTAGTCAGCCTTCAGAATTGAGATTCAAATGAATTTTTATCCAAATGCCGACAAGCCCACTCCTTTATCGGTTCCTTTAGAAGGGTTCTATGGATATGGGATAAGAAGTTAGCTTTAAACATTTAGTTAATCCCTTACCGCGATGCTTTTAGTAAGACAACTAAATTCTGTTCTTAGATTCAAATGGATTCAATCTAAATCCCGACGGCTACATACCCTTTAGTCATATACTGTTATTCCATCATCTCTTATGATTGCAGTACTGAATTATTTTTAGCAGTAGAGAATTTTTTATATTCTCTATTTTACTCCTGGCACAACCTTCTTTGCAAAAAGCTCTACCTGTTCAGAGCTTTCATTTGCTGGCCAGAATGTAAAGCTATCTATTTGAAGATCTTTAGAATTTTACAATGGTGTCAATCCAGAAGTCAATAGAATCAACTAAAAGCCCATCTTGTTCGCTATTCGTCACCATGATCATGTCTTCTTGCCGTTGACCTTCTTTATTGGCGTCGCCTTCAAAAATAGTGCCGGCAAGGTTATAGTTTCTTCGAACCTCGTTGCTCTTTCGTCCAGTTGCAGAAATACTCTGTTCTAATGTCTGCCGCATCTTGGCGATTTGGTTAAGTGGAGCATAGGCATAGATCCTGTCTGTCAAAGAATCTTTCAGATAACGAAATATGAGGGATGATGATAATAATAACATCTGCTGTCTAATGTTGCATTCTTCATTCATGCACGCTCAAATGTTGGCCTATTATCCAAAGAACATCTGTTTGTACCATCACAAGAGCGAAAAATTATGTGTTGCAGGATTTTGGGAAAGTTTGCTAGTTTGAGCTGTCCACGTTATGAAAAAGCATCCACGTCAGTGTTATTGAACAGGTGTAGTGTAGGTTATTTTATAGTAAAAAACGTGTTTTTACTTCTTTAATCCCCAGCTTACCTTATAAAGAGGCTTTACTCTCACGAAAGGTGCTTCTCCTTCTTTGAATGGGTCTTCTTTAACCCACTCAAACTTTTTATAAAATAGGTTGTACAGTCTTCGGAATTCCTCCCCTTTTTCAATGAATTCTGCTTTTCCCCTAACGACGACGGCTTTGTTGTTTACCGAGGATTTGTAGGTGTCATCAACCTCTAACGCAATCCTCTTATTCTTTTCAAGATTTCTATACTTCTTCGACTTGTAGTCTATGGCAAAGTAAAAGGAGCCGTTGTGGTCAAAAATATATGTAACTGGAGTAACCTGTGGAGAATCATTATAAGACGTGGCTACTCTGCATACTTCATTCCGCCTAAGAAACCTTTCCTCAGCTTCGGTAAGCTTCACTGTTTGTTTGGCCCTGCTGTCCCTATCACGAACCATTCAAGTACTCAGAGACACAACAGAATTAATAAAAGACACTGTAGAAGGCTCTGTTAACTTACCGTCGGCTCACTGCTGAGACAGTTTTACATGAGCCGATGAATATTTAACAATTAAGGCAAAAAGTAAACTTTAAAGCTTACAAGTCCTGTTTCATAATTGCTAGAATCCACTTAACGAACCGATATCGTTCTGGGTTCCACCGAACCCGCAAACTACACTAGTTTCGTGTCCTGCTCAAGTAATATAGGAATGCACAATAATCATATATATCAAACCACAATAATTCAAAGAATTTCAAATAATTCGATTATGATTAATCAGTTCCATTAGTGATGTGTTCTAGAGCCTTTCAATTTCTAAAATAGGCTATTGAGAACAGTAGTAATACTTACCATCATAAATTGTATTGTATGTCCATCAGAATAAGGAAATCAAACATCTGCATCCTTGGAATGGTGGTAGGAATAGGACTTATTGGTCTGCTTCCAGTACTGCATAATCTGGATCTCTTTGGCTACAGGTTGTTCTGACATTGTTTAGCAAATTGGCTGATTTAGTGCTTATGTTGAGAAAAACAGTCATTACTGCTGCAATAGCAATTACTGCTGTCGTTACGATTGATTACTTGGGAAGCCGACAGATGTTCCCTTATGATAATTTTTCAGGAGCAATAATCTTTGGATCAACTATAATTGTTGGAGCAATAGGATCATTTATCATTTTGAAATATGTTAGTCGAGCAAGCGCGGACATAAGAGCGAGATCCTTACTTTTTGATAGAATGTTCAAGGTTGTAATAGCAACGATGTTGGTTTTAATTGGCACTTTTGTAGCAATGTTCATAGGATTTTATTATTATAATGTTAGTGTGAGATACTTGGTATACTTTGCTTTTTCACTCAGCACCATAGTTTCCTCAGGTATCATGATAATAATAGGTTTCAAGTTTTTCTCATGGTATAAAGTA
>Ga0126313_10001717_pt1 | contig 11758 bp, 9 predicted proteins | sample Plot105A_FD_89954 | JGI IMG/M metagenome (GOLD analysis project Ga0126313, IMG submission 89954) | Serpentine soil microbial communities from UC McLaughlin Reserve, CA, USA - Plot105A | ecosystem: Environmental > Terrestrial > Soil > Grasslands | place: USA: UC McLaughlin Reserve, Lake County...
CCGGGAGACGGTCTCCTCAAAGCTCTGCGACAGCCGGCGCGAGTCGCTACGCTCCTCCGGCCGCGGGATCGCCAGCGCCTCGACGGCAGCCGGGTCGAGCGCTGCCCGGCGTCCCCAGCGGAAGGCCGAAAGGTTCGTTTCCGCCGCCTCTCCGTTGAGCGTGATCGCGTCTTCGATCGCGCCACCCGAGAGCGGCAGGGCGCCGAGCTGGTAGGCATACCCGACCAAAAAGATGTTGGTCGCCATCGAATTTCCAAACAGCACCGTGGCGATGCGCGTCGCATTGACGAAATGCGTGCTGGCACCGCCCGCGCGCGCCAGAATCGCGCGCTTGAGCCGCTCGGCCGGCAGCGAAAAATCGGCGTTTCGGGTGAAATCGCCGGGCAGAATTTCCGCCAGATTTACCACCATCGTGGTGCCGGATTTGGCGGTCGCCAGCACCTTCTTGCTGCCGGCCACCATGATGTCCCCGCCCAGTACAAGGTCGGCGCTCCCGGCCGCCACCCGGATCGCATGAATGTCCTCGGGACGCTCGGCAATGCGCATGTGGCTGTAAACCGCGCCCCCTTTCTGCGCGAGCCCGGCCTGGTCGATGATGCCGACAGCTTTTCCCTGGAGATGCGCGGCCATACCCAAAATGCCGCCGATGGTCACGATCCCGGTGCCGCCGACACCCGTGATGATGATGCTGTATGTTTGTTTGATAGACGGAAGCTGCGGATCCGGAAGCGGCGGGAAGTCAGCCGCGCCGCCAATGCCTTCGCGTTTTTTCGGCTTGGCTCCGTGCACCGTCACGAAAGAGGGACAGAAACCGCGCAAGCAGGAAAAGTCCTTGTTGCAGCTCGACTGGTCGATGGTGCGCTTGCGGCCCCATTCGGTTTCCAGCGGCTGTACCGAAACGCAGTTCGATTGCACCCCGCAATCGCCGCAGCCTTCACACACCAGATCGTTGATGATCACCCGTTTGTCCGGATCGGGATAGAGCCCGCGTTTGCGACGGCGGCGTTTCTCCGCCGCACAGGTCTGGTCGTAGATCAGCACGGTGCAGCCCGGGATCGCGGCAAGCTCGCTCTGCACCTTCATCAGATCGTCGCGGTGATGAATCGTGCATCCGCGCGGCCACTCTTCGCCCTTTGGATATTTGTCGGGTTCGTCTGTAACAACGACAACGCGCTTGGCGCCTTCCGCCGCTACCTGGCGGGCGATCTGCGACACCGTGAGGCCGCCGTCATGGGTCTGGCCGCCGGTCATCGCGACAGCATCGTTGAACAACAGCTTGTAGGTTATGTTCACGCCTGACGCGATCGCGGCGCGGATCGCCATATAGCCGGAATGATTGTAGGTGCCGTCGCCGATGTTCTGAAACACATGCGGTCGAATCGAGAACGGCGCCTCGCCGATCCAATTGGCCCCCTCGCCTCCCATCTGCGTGAATCCGGATGTGGAGCGGTCCATCCATTGGGCCATGTAGTGGCAGCCAATGCCGGCATAGGCGCGCATGCCTTCCGGCACCACGGTCGAGGTATTGTGCGGACAGCCGGAACAGAAATACGGCGTACGCTGCGCGACATCGGGTACTTCCGCCAAAGTGCGTTGCGCTTCTTTTAGCCGAGCGACGCGCACCGCAATGTCGTCATTGTGCCCGCGGCGCAGAATGCGCTCGCCGATACAGATTGCGATCTCGTTAGGATCAAGCGCGCCCTTGACCGGGAACAGCCAATTGCCCTGTTCGTCTTTCTTGCCGATGCAGGTCGGCTGATTGGCAGTGCCGTAAAGCTCCTCCCGCACCTGCACCTCGATCAGCGAGCGCTTCTCCTCAACAACGATGATGAGATCGAGCCCAGCGGCGAATTCTGCCAGTTCGCGCTGACACAGCGGCCACGGACAACCGACTTTGTAGATGCGCAGGCCGAAGTCGTTGCATTTGACCTCGTCGATGCCGAGCTCGTCGAGCGCCTGACGGACATCCAGATAGCTTTTTCCGACCGTGATGATGCCGATCTTTGGGTTGCGTCCGCCCGACGTAATGTAGCGGTTGAGTTTGTTGGCGCGAATGAACGCCAGCATGGCGTCGCGTTTATAGTCGTAGAGCCGCGCCTCCATGCCGAGAATGCTGTCGCCCAAGCGGATGTTAAGGCCGCCGTCGGGCATGACGAAATCGTCCGGCGTGACGATCTTCACCCGCTCGGCGCTGCCGTCGATGACCGCGGTCGATTCCACGGTCTCATGCATGCATTTGAGCGCCACCCAGGTGCCGGTGAAGCGCGACATGGCCCAGCCATACAGGCCGTAATCAAGAAACTCCTGAACCCCTGCCGGACTGAGGATCGGGATCATCACGTCGACGAAGTGGTATTCGGATTGATGAGCGGTGGTGGACGACTCGGCGGTATGGTCGTCGCCCATCAGCGCCAGCACGCCGCCGTGTTTTGAGGTGCCGGCGAAATTGGCGTGACGGAAAACATCGCCGGTGCGGTCGACGCCGGGGCCCTTCCCGTACCACATGGCGAACACGCCGTCGTATTTGCCCTCCCCGCGCAGCTCGGCCTGCTGCGAACCCCAGATCGCTGTGGCGGCGAGGTCTTCGTTAATGCCGGACTGGAAGCGGATGTCTGCGGCCTGTAGCTGGCGCGCCGCGCGCATGAACTGCTGGTCCAGCCCGCCGAGGGGCGAGCCGCGGTAACCCGTCACAAAACCCGCTGTATTGAGACCGGCTCGGCGGTCCCGCTCCTTCTGCATCAGCGCGAGACGGATCAGCGCCTGATAGCCGGTGACGAATACCCGGCTTTTGGTCAGGTCATACTTGTCGTCGAGCGTGACGTGGTTGCGCGCCATCGACCGTCTCCACGGCGTCCACGATTCGCCTCAGCGGCGCCGCAGACTCAATATAGATGGCATGGGGCAGATCCGAAACGGCTGGACCCAAGCGCTTGATTAATAAGCGGTGAGAAAACGGGCCGGCTAGGTCGCTTACACGCTATTGCCCGCACTCCAGCGCCAGAAGTCGCGGCCTTCCTCGCGCATGAAGCGCGCCAGCACCATCATGTGGACTTCGGTCGCGCCGTCGACTAGGCGGGCGGAACGGGCGGCGCGGTAGATCCATTCCGCTATCGTGTCCTTGGAATAGCCGCGCGCGCCGTTCAACTGGATCGCCACGTCGGCGGCGTTGTGTAGCGTGTCGGCGACGTGGACCTTCGCCATGGAGACTTCCTTGCGGGCCCGGTCGCCCCGGTCGAGCTTCCAGGCCGCGTGCATTGTCAGAAGGCGGCCGATCTGGATCTGGTGCGCGACCTGGCCGAGCTTGATCTGCACACTCTCGCGGTCGGCCAGCTTGATCCCGAACCCTTCACGGTTCGAGACATAGTCCTGCGCGATCTCGACACAGCGCTTGGCTTGCCCGAGCCAGCGCATGCAGTGTGTCAGCCGCGCCGGACCTAACCGTATCTGCGTCGCCTTCAGCCCGTCGCCAATGCCGAGCAGCACATCCTCCTGTGCGACTTCCAGACCATCAAATTCCAGCTCGCAGTGCCCCCCATGCTCCTCCGGTCCCATGATCGGGATGCGGCGGACGATGCGCCAGCCCGGCTGGTCGCGGTGATACAGAAAGGCCGTGAGGCCGCGCCGCGGCTCGTCCGAGGTCCGCGCCACGAGAATGAAATGCGACGCCTCACCGGCGCCGGTAATGAACCACTTGCGTCCGGTGATCACCCATTTATTTCCGCGCTTTTCGGCACGAGTCCGGATCATGCTGGGATCCGAGCCGCCGCCCGGCGCAGGCTCCGTCATCGCGAAGGAGGACCGCACACGCCCCTCCACGATCGGCCGCAGCCATTTCTGTTTCTGCGCGGGCGTACCGATCTTTGACAGCACGTTCATGTTGCCGTCGTCCGGCGCCATGCAGTTGAAGGCCAGGGGCCCGAAAATCGAGCGCGCCGCCTCCTCGTACATCACCGCCCAGGCAACGATTGGCAGCGCCATGCCGCCAAATTCCTTTGGCGACTGCGGCGCCCATAGGCCGGCGGCCTTGGCCTTCTGCTGCAGGGGAGCGAGCACATCGAGCCGGATATTCTCGTGCTCGTCGTAATTCGTCCGGTCGGCCTCAAGCGGCAGGACATATTGCTCGACAAAGGCGCGGGTACGGAGGCGCAGGTCCTCGATCTCGGGCGAGAGGGTGAAATCCATCAGCTAGCCCCGCAATCCGACGACCTGTCCGCCATCCACTACCAGCGTGGCGCCGGTGATAAATCGCCCGGCATCCGAGGCGAGCAACAGCAAGGCCCCATCAAGATCGCCCTCTTCGCCGAAACGCCCGATGGGAATTTCTTTTCTAATCGCCGTGCCGCGCTCGCTGGCCAGAAAATCGCGATTGAGATCGGTGACGAACCAGCCGGGCGCGATGGCATTCACGCGAATGCCTTTGGACGCAAGCTCAAGCCCAAGCGCCTTGGTGACCTGGACCACGCCCGCTTTGGCGGTCGCGTAGGCGGTCACGCCTTTGGACACGCCGAAGCCGAGCACCGAGGATATGTTGATAATCGCGCCGCCCTTGCCGGCCTCAATCATCCGCCGCGCTCCCTCCTGCGACCAGAAGAAAACAGAATCGAGGTCAGTCGCCAGCACTTCACGCCAGTGCTCTTCCGTCGCATCGATCGCGCGCGCGGAGGGTGCAATGCCAGCATTGTTGATCAGAATCGTAACAGGACCGAGGCTGCCTTCGGCCTGCGCGAAAGCGCGCTTCATCGCGGCGCGATCTACCACATCTGCCTCGATCGCCTCGGCACGTCCGCCGGCGGACTCGATCTTATCCTTCAGTGCTGCAAGGCGCTCAGCGCGCCGCGCTACGAGGGCTACGGATGCGCCATTCGCTGCCAGAACTTGCCCAAACCGCGCACCCAAGCCGCTGGATGCGCCGGTCACCAGCGCCACGCGGCCGGTGAGATCAAATAAAGCGTCGGCTTTCATGACTTGTTTCCATACAACGCATGCGGCAACGCCGTCGCCAGCGCCGGGAAGTACCAGAGCACCACCAACGCCGCGAGTTGAATCAACACGAACGGTATGACGCCGATATAGATGTGCATGGTGGTGATCTGCGGCGGCGCGACGCCGCGCAGGAAGAACAGCGTCGGCCCAAGCGGGGGGTGCAGATAAGAGGTCTGCAGGTTCAGCGCCATCATGACGCCGAGCCAGACGGGATCCACACCGGGCATTTTCAACAAAGCCGGGGCGACGATCGGCACCACCACGAAGATGATCTCAAAGGCATCCATCACAAAGCCGAGCAGAAACATCGCCAGCATCACGACCAGAATGGCGCCGGCTGTGCCGCCCGGCAGGTCCGACAGCGCACGATGCACCATGTCGTCGCCGCCCAGCCCGCGAAAAACCAGACTGAAGAGCGTGGCGCCGATCAGGATAGTGAAGATCATGCTGGTGATCTGCGCCGTCTTAGTCATCACCGGCGCCAGAACGCCGGCGCGGTAGACGCCGAGCACCGGGACCAGCAATCCGATACATCCTACGATCACGAGCAAAGGCGTAATCGGAACGCCGATCCAGGAGCCGGTGGAGGGCAGTCCCCATTCCGCCTTCAACAGCAGCAGGGCGATGAGCGCGACCAGCAGCGCCGAAGGCAGCAAAAACGACCGTTCCGCTCCCGATGTGCGTAACCGCCAAGCCGCCAGCAGAATCGCACCGAATGCGCCGACAGAGGCAGCTTCCGTCGGCGTTGCGATGCCGGCAAGGATGGAACCGAGCACCGCGACGATCAGCAGAATCGGCGCAACCAAAACGCTGGCCAGCCGCTGCGCGAGCGCCAAACCTTTGGGCGCACTGGGGTCAGGCGGAATGGCGGGCGAACTTTGCGGCACGAAAATCGCCATCGCGATCAAATAGGCGATGTAAGCCAGCACCAGCGCAAAGGCGGGAACGATCGCGCCGGCAAAAAGATCGCTGACCGATACCGAGTTCGGAGCAAAAACCCCCTGCGCCAGTTGCGCCGCCTGATAGGCATTCCCGAGTTGATCCCCGAGCAGGACGAGGACGGTGGCGGGAGGAAAAATCTGCGCCAGGGTCGCCGTCGCGGCAACTGTCCCCGCCGCGAGCCGCGGATCGTAGCCATGGCGAAGCATGGCCGGCAGTACGATCAGGCCCATGGTGACGGTGGTGGCACCTACCACGCCTTTCGCGGCCGCCAGCAGCACGCCCACGATTGCAACCGAGATGCCCAGCCCGCCGCGTAAGGGCCCGAACAGCCGGCCCATAGTTTCAAGCAAATCTTCCGCGACCCGCGAGCGCTCCAGCATGACGCCCATAAAGATGAACAGCGGAATCGCCAGCAGGACTTCGTTGGTCATTACGCCATAGACGCGCTGCGGCAGCGCACCGAGCAGGCGGGAGTCCATGACACCCAAAAGATGACCAAGGACCGCAAAGGCGAGCGACACGCCACCGAGTGTGAACGCCACCGGGTAACCCGCCATCAGCGATCCGCAGACGGCAATCACCATGAGGATGGCGAGGATTTCGGCTGCCCCCATCAGGCGTCCATGCGCCCTGCCGGGATGACGTAATCATCCGTTCCTGGAGCTGCGGAGAACAATACCGCGGCGGCCCGGATCGCCTGCGAAACCCCCTGCATCGCCAACAACAACGCGAAGAGCGGGATCAGCGTCTTCAGCAAAAAGACGATCGGCAGCCCGCTGGTTTCGCGCGAGCGCTCGAGGATACTCCAGGACCGCGCCACATAAGGCAGTGACAATACCGTCAGCGCGATGGCGAAGGGCAGCAGCAGACAGACCGCGCCGATCAAGTCGATCTTCGCCTTGATGCGCGCGGAAGCGTCGGCATAGAAGATATCGACCCGCACGTGCCCGCCCTCTCGGAGCGTCCAGGCAACTGCGAGCATCAACAGTGCCCCATGGGCATAGACCACGGATTCCTGCATCCATAGCGAGCCGGCGCCGAGCACATAGCGCATCAGCACGACGGCAAACTGCATCAACACGACGAACAGGCTCGCCCATGCCACGGTGCGGCCGATTGCCGTGGTCAGTCGGTCGATCGCGTCAGCCCAGGCAAGAAGCGGTGAAACGGTCATGAATCACTCAAAGCGGCAGTGACCGCGAACCGCCATGCGTGGGGAGCGGGGCAATCCCGGGCACACCGCACTCGACATGCTCGGCTCAGCCGGTAAAATCACATCATCCGCTTTCCTCCATGATGGCACAACCAGATTCCAGAAAGTAAACCCTATGGCCGGGCAGGACCACAAACACGAACACCACGATCACGAGCACGGCTCGGAACTGAGCGAGACCCAGCTGCGCGTGCGGGCGCTTGAAACCGTGCTGACCGAGAAGGGCTATATCGATTCAGAGACAATCGATCAGCTGATCGAAGCCTACGAAACGCAGATCGGCCCGCATAACGGCGCGCGCGTGATTGCGCGGGCCTGGGTGGATCCGGGGTTCAAGAAAGACCTGCTGCAGGATGCCAGCAAGGCGGTGGCCAAGCTTGGTTATGTCAGCCGTGTCGGCGATCACTTGATCGCGGTCGAGAATACGCCGCGCGTCCACAACATGATCGTGTGCACGCTGTGCTCCTGCTATCCCTGGGAAGTCCTCGGCCTGCCGCCTGTCTGGTACAAATCGGCGCCGTATCGCTCGCGCGCGGTCAAGGACCCGCGCGGCGTGCTGGCGGATTTCGAGACCAGCCTCCCCGCCGATACCGAAATCCGGGTGTGGGATTCGACCGCGGAAGCACGCTACATCGTCGTCCCGATGCGGCCGGAAGGAACCGAGGGCTGGAGCGAGGAGCAGTTGGCCCAGTTGGTCAGTCGCGATTCCATGATCGGCACCCGCTTGGCCGATCGGCCGGAGAAGACGCAGTGAACGGCGTTCACGATATGGGAGGGATGGACGGCTTCGGCAAAGTCCAACCCGAACCCAACGAGCCGGTCTTTCACGCGCCGTGGGAAGGTCGCGTCCTGGCTCTCCAGCGCGCGATGAATTTTTGCGGGGCTTACAACATCGACATGTCGCGCGCGGCGCAGGAGACGCTGCCGCCGCCGGTCTATCTGCGTGCCGACTATTACAGCCGCTGGGCCATGGGTATCGAGCGCAATGTCGTGGCGCGCGGTTACGCCGGCGCCGATGAACTCGCGGCGGGCCATGCATTGCGCCCGGGCATGCCCATCAAACGCAAGCTGACACCGGCCGACCTCGACAAGGTCATGACCCGCGGCTGCTACACCCGGCCGGCACAGGCGCCCGCCCGATTCAAGCTGGGTGACCGCGTGCGAATGAAAAACATCCATCCCAAAACGCACACGCGGCTGCCGCGCTATGTGCGTGGTCATCTCGGCGAGATCGTGCACGTGCACGGGTGTCATGTATTTCCCGACACCGTGGCGGTCGACCAGGGCGAAAACCCGCAATGGCTCTATACCGTCCGCTTCACCTCGGAGGAGCTGTGGGGTCCGGACGCCGATCCGACGGTGAAAATTTCAGTAGAGGCTTTCGAGCCCTATCTCGACGCAGCCTGAGATGACCGAGATCGATCCGGCGGCCGCCCGCCGCGCCACGCAGGCTATCCCCAGCATTCCGTGTGGTGCCGAGGGTCCGGTATTCCGCGAGCCTTGGGAGGCGCAGGCCTTTGCCATGGCGGTCGCGTTGCGCGAGCGCGGTCTCATCAACTGGAATGAATGGGCGCAGACGCTGGGGGAGGAAATCAAGCGCGCCCAGGCGGCTGGCGATCCCGATACCGGAGAGACCTATTACCGGCACTGGCTGGCGACGCTCGAGCGTATCGTCGCTGTCAAAGGGTTGAGCGATCCCGCCACTTTGGCGCGCTACCGTGCGGCCTGGGATCATGCCGCCGACCGCACTCCGCATGGCACGCCGATCGAACTGCGGCCGGAGGATTTCGAATAGCGGCGGTTTACAAGCAGGAGGTCCGCTCCGCCGCCATGTAGCCGATCAGGAGGAGCGTGCCGAAGGCCAGCACCAACGCGGCGGCCGCAACCTCCAGCCCGCGCAAGGCAAGGGTGCCATAGCCGGTCCGGCGGGCCGCAAAGCGCGCTGCCAATGCTTTGGCCCCGACCGCCAGCGTGGCGATCGCCGCCACCGTAATGGCGGTTCCCAGTCCCATCACGAAGGTCGCGACCACTCCGGCCCAGAACAGTCCCTGAGCCAGGGCGAAGACCAGAACGAGTATGGCGCCGGAACACGGGCGCAGGCCTACGGCGATGATCGCGGTCAGCCCACGGCGCCATCCGCCCGGCCCGGCGAGTTCCTGAGGCTCCGGCGCATGCGCATGTCCCCAGGCCGAAGCATGGTCATGATGATGATCATGCCCATGCCCATGCTGGTCCGAACCATGTCCGAGATGATGTTCATGCCCGTGGTTGTCGTGGCCATGATTACCATGCGTGTGATGATGATGATCGTGGCGCTCCGCGGCGGGCGTCACGGCCGCTCCGACCGGCGCCGCCTTGCGTTCCATTCCGCGCAAGGCGCCGATCAGCCCGCGTCCTTTGACCCACAATAAGCGTGCCCCCAACAGCGCGATCAAGGCATAGCTGACGATTTCAATCACCCGCTCGGCGCTGCACATCGTCTTCGCGGTCGCGGAAAGCAGCCAAGCGGCGATGCCGACAACCAGAACCGCGACGATGGCCTGCAGCAGGGCCGAGGCGAACGAGAGGACAATTCCGCGCCGCCAGGTCTCCTCATTGGCCACAAGGTAGGACGAGATCACTGCCTTGCCATGACCCGGGCCGGCGGCATGGAATATTCCATACAGGAAGGACAGACCAAACAGGCCCCAAACCGCACTGCCGTCCGCTTTGGCGGCACGAATGGCGCCGGACAGCCCCCGATAAAACTCCGCCTGCTTGGCGAGCAGCCACCCGGCAACGCCGCTATAGGCAGGCGGCGGAGGCGTTGTGGACTGAGGACGCGGCACGCCAAAAGGCCCTGCTTGCGCCCACGCATCAGCAACGAAGCCGGCCGCGAGCGCCAGTGCAAATACCGCCAGTCCGATGCAAGCCGCGAAAAGTGCCGTGCGCCTCACGGCCACAGCCTCACGAGCACTTCACGGTTATCTTATTGGCGAATTGCGAGCCATAATTGGTGGTCGAATCTTTCTGGAAGAAAGTCTCGTCCGGCTGCACTGCCGGGGCGGCGCCGCCGGGCCGGATGACGGCCAACTTGCACGCTTCCGGCGCGCCGTTCAGAGCCACTGGATCTTTCTCCGCGAAGGTGAAGTCGACGAAGTAATCGGGATCGTAAATGTCGACCTCGAGGCTGGGCGCCTTCGCCGGCGTCTGCACGGGGAGCGTGAAGTTCAGCGTCAGCATGGCGTCTTTGAATTCGAGATAATAATCCACCGGATCGACAAGCGGCATTTTCTTGCCGGCGGCCTTCATGAAGGTGAAAAAGCCGAACTCTTTGAGCGAGGTGACGTTTACCTCTGCCAGGGGCTTGAGTTCGTCGCGGGTGAACTCGCCCTTTGTCTTGGTTTCAATGCCCTGGGTGGCGAAGGTCGAGAACATCTCGTCAAACGTCCAGGCGTGGCGCACGCCCGTTATGGTTCCGTCCGGGCTGTAGACGAGCTCAGACTTCACCGTCACCCACACATGCGGATGGGCGAGAGCCGGAAACGATCCAAACAGGACAGCGAGGGCGGCGACGGCGGCAGAGCGGAAATGGGTCATGGGTTTTTTCCAGGCCGAAGCATCGGCGATCCGGATCAGCGGCGCGACCATATCACGGACTGCGGCAGAAACGAGGCTCCTGCCGCAGGGGCGCCAGCACTAGGCCTCGGGTGTGACCTCGAGTAATCCGCGCTTGCGCAGCAGAGCCTCCGCGGTCGGCAGCCGGCCGCGAAAGGCCTTATAGGCCTCCTCCGGATCGCGCGTGCCGCCGGCCGCATAGATGTGCTCGCGCAGCCGCTTGGCGGTCGGCGCATCGAACACATCGCCAGCCTCTTTGAACGCGGCAAAGGCGTCGGCGTCCAGCACTTCCGACCACATGTAGCTGTAATAGGCCGAAGCGTAGCCGCCGCCGGAAAATACATGCCCAAAATGCGGCGGGCGGTGGCGCAGCACGATCTCGGAAGGCATGCCGATGCGGGCGAGCGTATCCTCCTCGAACTTTTTCACATCCAAATTGTCGGCGACCGGGAGAGAGTGAAAATCCAGATCGATCCGCGCCGAACCGACATATTCGACCGTGGCAAAACCCTGGTTGAAGGTCCGCGCTGCGATCAGCCGCTTCAGCAGGTCTTCCGGCATGGGCTCACCGGTGCGGTAGTGCAGGGCGAATTCTCGTAGAACCTCCGGCTGCTCCAGCCAATGCTCGTACAGCTGCGACGGCAGTTCGACGAAATCGGTCAAGACGCGGGTGCCGGAAATCATCGGATAAGTGACGTCCGAGAGAAGTCCGTGCAGGCCGTGGCCGAATTCATGGAACAGCGTGCGCGCGTCGTCGAAACTGAGAAGCGTCGGTTCGCCTTTGGAGAAATTCATCACATTGACGACCAGCGGATGGATATCGCCGGCAAGCTTCTGCTGATCGCGCAAGGTCATCATCCAGGCGCCGCTGCGCTTCGACGCGCGAGCGAAATAATCCCCGAAGAACAGGCCGACGTGCCGGCTGTCTGCGTCTCTTACCTCCCACACCCGCACATCGGGATGCCAGACATCGATATCGGTGCGCGGCTGGAACGTAAGACCAAACAAACGCCGCGCCGTAGC
>Ga0126313_10001719_pt1 | contig 11754 bp, 14 predicted proteins | sample Plot105A_FD_89954 | JGI IMG/M metagenome (GOLD analysis project Ga0126313, IMG submission 89954) | Serpentine soil microbial communities from UC McLaughlin Reserve, CA, USA - Plot105A | ecosystem: Environmental > Terrestrial > Soil > Grasslands | place: USA: UC McLaughlin Reserve, Lake County...
ATCGGCCGCCGTGCAGCGTTGACCGGCGCCAAACGGACCTCGCCGTCAATGCCGCCGTTGACGTAAACGCCCCCGCCCGCCACCGACGCCGATGCACCGCTGCGGCGGCACTAGTATCGCCGCATGAGCTCCCCCGACACCGCGACCTACGGCGTCACGTCGATGATCGCGCCACTGCGGCGCGTGCTCGTGCGCCGCCCCGCCACCAGCGGCGACTGGACGGGCGCGGCGTGGCGCACGCCCGACCCGTACCTGCTCGCGCGCCAGCACGAGGACTTCTGCGCGCTGCTCGCCGGACTCGGGGCGGACGTCGAGGTCGCCGAGGCGCTTGACGGCCAGGTCGACGCGGTCTACGTCCACGACCCGATGGTCATGACGGCGCGCGGCGGAATCCCGCTGCGGATGCGCAAGCCGGCGCGCGTCCGCGAGCCCGGCCACGCGGCCGAGGATCTCGAGCGACTCGGGATCCCGGTGCTGGGGACGCTCGGCGGCGACGAGTACGCCGACGGCGGCGACCGCTATTGGCTCGACGACACGACGATGGCGATCGGGCTCGGCTACCGCACCAACCGCGCCGGCGCGCGGGCGCTCGCGCGGCTGGTCGAGCCCGAGGGCGTGCACGTAGAGACCTACGACATGCCGCACGACCAGGGGCCCGGGTACGTGCTGCACCTGCAGTCGTTCCTCTCCCGCGTCACCGAGGACCTGTGCGTGATCTACGAGCCGCTCGCGCCGGTGCGGCTGCTCCAGGACCTCCGCGAGCGCGGGATCGGCTGGATCGCGATCGACCGCGACTCCTACATGGCGATGGGCTGCAACGTGCTGGCGATCCGGCGCGGCGTCGTCGTGATGGTCGACGCGGCCACGGCGGTCCGGCGCGAGCTGGAGGAGCGCGGCGTCGAGGTGCACGTCTACGACGGCTCGGAGCTCTCGCTCAAGGGCGACGGCGGGCCGACGTGCCTGACGCAACCGCTGCTGCGCGCGTGAGCGTGCGGATCGGATACAAGGCTTCGGCCGAGCAGTTCGGCCCCTCCGAGCTGCTCGAGTTTGCCGCGCTGGCCGAACGGGCGGGCTTCGAGATCGTCGCCGTCTCCGACCACTTCCAGCCCTGGCGCCACCATGGCGGGCACAGCCCGGCAGCGCTGCCGTGGCTGGGCGCCGCGTGCGAGCGCACCAGCTCGGCGACGCTCGGCACGAGCGTGCTGACGCCGACGCTGCGCTACGAGCCGGCCGTGATCGCGCAGGCGTTCGCGACGCTCGGCTGCCTCGCGCCCGGGCGCGTGTTCCTCGGCGTCGGCACGGGCGAGGCGATGAACGAGACGCCGGTCACCGGCGGCGCCTTCCCGGGCCGCAAGGAGCGGCGGCTGCGGCTCGCGGAGGCGATCAGGCTGATCCGCACGCTCTGGAGCGAGGAGCGGGTCGACTTCGCCGGCGAGTACTACAGGACCGAGCGCGCGACGGTCTACGACCGCCCCAACCAACCGGTCCCGATCTACGTCGCGGCGTCCGGGCCGCTCGCGGCCAAGCTGGCCGGGCGCGCCGGCGACGGCTTCATCTGCACGAGCGGAAAGGATCCGGCGCTCTACGAGGAGCTGCTCGAGAACGTGGCGGCAGGCGCCGGGCAGGCGGGCCGCGACCCATCGTCGCTGCGACGCATGATCGAGATCAAGGTGTCCTACGACCGTGACCGCGAGCTCGCGTTCTCCAACACGCACTGGTGGGCCGCGCTCGCTCTCACGCCCGAGCAGAAGGAGGGCGTCGAGGACCCGGTCGAGATGGAGCGGCTCGCCGACGCCAACCTCGACCGGGCGCACACCCGCTTCATCTGCTCCGACGATCCCGAGGAAGTCGTCGAGGCGATCGGCCGCTACACCGCGCTCGGCTTCGACGAGCTCGTGCTGCACGGGCCGGGCCCGGACCAGGCGCGCTTCATCAAGCAGTTCTCCGCCGACGTGCTCCCTCGCCTGCGTTAGTGGGCGTTCTCGCAACGTTCCACCCGAAATCGGCGGTCGCCGATCACCGCCATCCGTCGTCCTCGACCCTTGAAATCCCGGAGGGATTCCTGCGGGTCTGCGTCCTAGCCTGACGGCGCCGGCGACCGGTCTTTCGAGTGGAACGTCACGAGAACACCCACAGGCCGCTCCGGTGTAGATTGGGCCATGGCCCGCCCGGCGCCCGCTCTACTGGCGCGGATCTGCCTGCTCGCGGGCGCGTACTACGGCGCGGCCAAGCTCGGGCTGAGCTTCGCGTTCGAGACTCCCAGCGTCACCGCGATCTGGCCGCCGACCGGCGTCGCGCTCGCCGCGCTCGTTCTCTGGGGCCCGCGCGTCTGGGCGGGAGTGGCGCTCGGGGCGTTCCTCGCGAACGCATCGACGGAGATCCCGCTCGCCGTCGCAGCCGGGATCACGCTCGGGAACACGCTCGAGGCGGTCGCGGGCGCCTACATGCTGCGCCGTCTCGCCGGCTTCCGGCCGACGCTGGAGCGGGCGCGGGACGTGCTCGCGCTCGTGCTGCTCGCAGCGATCACGAGCACCACGATCGCCGCGGCGATCGGGGTCTCGAGCCTGATCGCCGGCGACGAGGTCGCGGCGGGCAGCTTCTGGTCGGTCTGGCGCGTGTGGTGGCTCGGCGACATGGGCGGCGACCTGCTGATCGCGCCGCTGCTGCTCGTCGCCGCGACGCACTGGCCGTACGCCCGGGCGCCCGGGCGCGCGCTCGAGGCGGTGGCGCTCGCCGTGGCGCTGGGCGCCGTCAGCGTGCTGGTCTTGTCGCACGAAGCCGGCCTGGCGTACCTCGTCTACCCGCTGCTGATCTGGGCGGCGCTGCGCTTCTGGCAGCCGGGCGCGACGGTCGCGAGCCTCGCCGTCGCATCGGTCGCGGTCGCGTACACGAGCGCCGGCGAGGGGCCCTTCATCCAGCCCAACGAGGACGACAGCCTCTTGCTCGCGCAGACGTTCGTCGGCGTCGCCGGCGTCACCGTGCTGCTGCTGGCCACCCTTATCGCGGAGCGCGCGCAGGCCGACGCGGCGCTCGTCCACATCGCGCGCACACTCCAGCGCAGCCTGCTGCCGTCGGCACTGCCTGAGATCCCCGCGATCGAGACCGCGGCGCGGTTCCGCCCGGCGCAGCGGGGAACCGACGTCGGCGGCGACTTCTATGACGTCTTCGACATCGGCGGCGAGAGCTGGGCGATCGTCGTCGGCGACGTGTGCGGCAAGGGGCCGGAGGCGGCGGCGCTCACCGCGCTCGCCCGCCACACGCTGCGCGCCGCGGCGATGCACGAGCGCGACCCGAGCCGGATCCTGGCACTGCTCAACGAAGCTTTGCTGCGCCATGAGACGGCGCCCGAGCTGTGCACCGCCGTCTATGCGCGCCTCGACCAGGCCAATGGGCTCGCGCGGCTCACCGTGTCAGCAGGCGGACATCCGCTGCCGTTGCTGCTGCGCGCGGACGGCACCGTCGAGTCGATCGGCGCGCCCGGGGTGCTGCTCGGCCTCTCCCCTGATCCCGAGCTGAGCGACGACACGCGCGAGTTGCGCTCCGGCGACGCGATCCTCGTCTACACGGACGGTCTCACCGACGCCTTCGCGCCGGGCCGCGTGCTCGAGGTCGATGATCTGGCGGCGCTGCTCGCGTCCTGCGCGGGGCGGTCGGCATCAGAGATAGCGGATTTCGTTGAGCGCGCCGCGCTCAACGGCCACGGCGCACAGCCGCGCGACGACGTCGCGCTCGTCGTCCTGCGCATCGGCCGGGCGTGACATCAAAAGATGCTATGCCGCGCGCCCGCGCGGCGTGTAGGATCGCCGCTGGTGCCTCCTAGGGACTCTCGGAAAGGAGACGGCACATGAACGGCATGCCGAACATGCTCCCCTACACGATCCAAGGCAGCATGTATGCGACGTCGTCTCCCGGGATCAACATCGGAATGGGCCAGAACAAGAAGTACCTGCGCCCGAATTCGCCCCAGGACGACAGCTACTGGATCGTCATCCTCGACGCTACGAACCCGGCGAACAAAGTCCAGGAGTTCGTCGTTCCCGGTTCGAACAACTCCGCGGTCCCCAACGGTCTCGATCAGTACATGACCAGCCCGGCGTATCTGTTCGCAGTCGTGACGCAGCACCTCAGCACGCTCCACGTGCCACAAGGCCCCTTCTACGACTATCTCGCGAAGTACGGCGCCGGGCGCGAGCTGCAGCGGTTGGAGCAGATCAGCACGTCGCTCGGGTGCGGCGTGATCAGCTATATGAGCTACGCGCTCACCGGTCACTGCGGCCAGCAGAACGGCGCGGCGTATGAGGCCGGGTCGACCTCGAACGGGGTGCTGCTCCTGAAGTCACTGATGCCGATGCCCAACGGACAGCCGCCGTACACGATCTGCGACTCGTATACGTTCCACCACTAGGTAGCTGTCGCCCCTCCCGTGACCGGATCCTGGCGGTTCCGGCCGGGCACTCTGGATCGGATGATCTTCAACGGCGTGGCGGCGTTCAACGAGTATCGGCTGCCCGAACGTTTTGCGGCGTCCGACATCGTCATCGACGTCGGAGCGCACATCGGTGCATTCGCCTATGCCGTCGTCCAGCGCGGCAGTGAGCACATTTACAGCATCGAGCCGGACGCGACGAACTGCGCGATCGCCGCCGAGCACCTGCGACCGTACATCGAGAAGGGCTACGTGCGACTGATGCAGCGTGCGGTCTGGCGCTCCGACCCGAATGACGACGAACTGCGCTTCGACGGTTACCACCCGTTTCCCAAGTCCTTCAAGGGCATGGAGGGGATCCTCAACACCGGCGACGGCTCGGTCATCTGGGGCGTCGGCGAGCCGGTAGCGAAGGTCGCCTTCGACGATCTCGTCGACATGCTGACGAACCGCGGAGAGCGCCGCGTCCGGCTGCTGAAACTCGATTGCGAGGGCGCCGAATGGCCGATCGTGCTCACGTCGCGGCGGCTCGAACTGATCGATGAGATCGTCGGCGAGTTCCACGAGATCGGCGGGCCGTTCCTCGAGATCGCCGAGGATCGCCCGTCGAAGGCGCGCGTCTTCGACTCCGATCGCGTCGCCGACTTCAGCGCCGACGAGTTCGCTCGCTGCCTTCGCGAGGCGGGCTTCCGCGTCACCTATCGCAGACACCGGCGGCCGGACGGCGCGATCGAAGGCTTCGGGTTGTTCTTCGCCACGCGAGAGCACGCGTGAGGCTAATCGCCATCGGCTACAACATCTCGGGCACGGGCCTGACGCGGGCGATGCACAGCATCATGGGACGGCTCGCCGCCTGGCACGAGATCCACTTCCTCGGCATCGGCTACTCGGGCGAGATCGTCCGCGACGTGGGGCTCACGCTCTACCCCACGAACCCGAAGGGTGGCGACGTCTTCGCCGCCTTCCAGGCGAAGCGAATGGTCGAGGAGATCGAGCCCGGGCTGATCTTCATCATGCACGACATCTGGCTCTTCGACTACTACACGCGGATCCTCGGCCCGTATCGCGATCGACTCAAGATCGCCGCCTACATTCCCCTGGACGGCAAAATCACCAACGAGGAGGACGCGGCTCCGCTCGCCCAGACCGACCGCGTCGTGGTCTACACCGAGTTCGGGCGCGGAGAGTTCGAAGGAGCGTTCCGCAGGCTGCATGAGAAACAGCCGGCTCGCCACTTCCCGGCGGTCGACGTGATTCCGCACGGGATCGACCGGAAGCGCTTCTTTCCCCTGCCGGACCGCGCCCAGGCCAAGCGAAGCGTCTTCGGGGACGACGACTCGTTCGTCGTCCTCAACGCCAGCCGGCCCGACAAGCGCAAGCGCGTCGACCTCACGATCCGCGGATTCGCCAGATTCGCCGCCGGCAAGCCCGCGAACGTCAAGCTGTGCCTGCATCACGCCTTCATGGACGAGGAAGCCGAACGGCAGCTCACGTCGCTGATCCGGCAGTGCGGGATCGGCGACCGGGTCTACATGAACCCGCTCGGAAGCCGTGTCGTCGACGACGCCGAGCTGAACCTGCTCTACAACGCCTGCGACGTCGGGATCAACACGTCGATGGGCGAGGGCTGGGGGCTCGTCAGCTGTGAGCATGGCGCCGCCGGCGCGGCCCAGATCGTTCCCGACCACACGGCGTGCGCCGAGCTGTGGAGCGGCTCCGCCGAGCTGATCCCGCCGGCGAGGAGCTACGTACCGGAGTGGACTGTACTGGAGGTGGGAGAGGTGTCGCCGGAGGGCGTCGCGACGGCGATGGAAGCGCTCTATCGCGATCCGGCGCGCCGGCAGGAGCTGGGTCGCGCCGCCATGGCTGTCGCGCACAACCCGGCGCACTCGTGGGACGCGATCACGCGCCAGTTCGACGAACTGATCGTGACGGTCACCTCCGGTGCCCGTAGTCCAGCTGCTCGTCCCAGTCCGTCGGGCGTCCCTCACGCCTGAGGTCGAGCACGTTCCAGGACGGCTCGATTGTGCCCAGGTGGCGCGGGTCCTGTCCGGCGTCGGACGGCGCGTACAGGAGCTCGGAGGCCCAGAAGTGCCTTATCGTGCCGCCTTCACGGTGGAATACGTTGAGGATCGGCATCTGCCCGTGCTCGGTCTCGCCGTGGTAGTCGCGGTTGTAGGTGATGGCGGCCGAGGAGAGCAGCCGCAGCCGCTTCCAACCGCGCTCGCGCCCGAATGCCAGCAGGCGCGGCAGCGGGGCCTTCGCGACGACCGCGAGGCTCATGAGCGGCGCGGTGTGACGGGCGGCCCCATCGAGCTGGTCGAGGATGGCGACGCACGACGGGCACGGGCCCTCGTGCAGCGGCAGCGTGGCGGTCTCGCCGGACGCCGGGCCCGGCCTGTCGTCGCGCGGCGAGCGCGGGAACATGAAGCTATAGATCGCGAGCGAGTCGAGACCGGGCGCGAACAGGTCCGACAGCCGCACCTCCCCCTCCTCGCCCGCAAACACGTAGTCCTCGGGCACCTCGCCGCCGGGCGGCAGCGCACGCCGCGCCGCGGCGACCGCCTCCGTCGCGCGCCGTAGCTCGATCTCCTGCTCGAGCAGCCGGTCGCGGGCGGCCCGGTACTCCGCCGACTCTCCAGGGAACGCGATGCTCATCTTGCTGGTCCTCTCGGGTGTGGCTTGCACACGGTAAGACCGGCGCGGCGGGCGAGATTGAGCGCCCGCCGGCGCTTGAGCGGCCGGATCGGCGGCGCGGCAGGGCGTCGTCGTTGCGCCGTCGTCTACGTCAACGGCCGCATTGAGTGGAGGCGCGGACCGCCGGTCAACGCTGCAAGGGTGCGGGATTCCGGGGCGCGTGCAGCGTTTACGGCGCATGTCGCCGTAAACGCCGCAACGGACGGCGATTTCGCCGGGCCTGCAGCGTTGACGCGCGTAAACGCCGGTCGCCCTCCCGGATCGGCGCAGCGACCGAGCGGTCGATGACCGCCTCGTAGCGCTGGTCTCGCCGCGGGAGCCCGACCGGCGACAGGAACAGATCGAACTCGCCGAACTTGGCATTGCTCAGCGTGTGCGTACCTGTCTCGAGCACTGGGTCGAGCGGCCCCGAGAACGTCAGCACGAACGCGTCCTCGCTGCCGGCGAGCGAAGCGTCGGCCGCGGCGCCCGCCACGTCCGCGACCGAGATCAGCCGCAGGTCGACCGAGCCGGCAGCGAAGCGCTTGCCGACTAGCCCGCCGTACGACGAGCGGCGCAGGTGACTTGCGGCCGCCTGCGCTCGGGCGGCCGCCCAGGGCCGCAGGCCGACAAGCGTGGCCGCGGTTACCAGCGCGCCGGTGCGGAGCAGCGACCGGCGGGTGAGAGTGGTCGGCGGCGTCATCGAGCTGACCACGTATCGGCAGCCGCGGGCGAGCGCATAAGGGATCGGCATCGGTACGATCGCGCCCATGCGCGACCTGGAGACCCTCACGGCCGCCGACTTCGAGGCGCTGCGCGGAGACCGCTTCCGGATCGCTCCCGGCGACGCCCCGCCGTTCAACGCGCAGCTCATCGAAACCACCGAGATCCCGCACGAGCCGGGCGGCCGCGCGCCGTTCTCGCTCATCTTCCAGGGGGGTCCGAACCCGCCGCTGCCGCAGCGAATCTACGCCGTCGAGCACGACGAGCTGGGCGTGATCGAGATCTTCCTCGTCCCGATCGCCGCCGACCGCTACGAGGCGGTCTTCAGCTGACGCCCTGGCCGTGATCGAGCTCTTGCAGATCGACCACGCGATCGACGCCGCGACGCTCGAACGGATCCGCCGGGAGATGCACGCCGCGCCGGGCGACCCAGCGACGGTGCTCGGCTCCAAACCGCAGCACACTGTCGTTGCGAGCGTGCGCAAGGCCACGCGTATCACTGTCTCCGCCGAGACCCGAGCCGCCGTGACACAGCTGCTCGAAACGCACCAGCCGGGCATCGAGTCGCATTACGGCCGGCCGCTGAAGGAGTTCGAGGAGCCGCAGTTTCTCCGGTACGGACCCGGCGACTACTTCGTGGCCCATCAGGACGGTAACACGCCGCTGATCTACGACGAGACGCGCTTTCGCAAGGTCAGCGTCGTGATCTTCTTGAGCGAGCAGTCCGAGCATCCGATGCTGGAGGGGTTCTGCGGCGGCTCGCTCGTGCTCCACGGGCGGTTCGGCGAATCCGAGCCGCCGCTGACGGTGGCACCGGCTCCGGGCATGCTGGTGGCCTTCCCCGCGGAGACGACGCACGAGGTGCTGCCGATCACTCACGGTGAGCGGCTCTCCATCGTGTCGTGGTATTGCGGCTAGCACCGCGTGCGTCAGGAGGCGATCGGCGCGTGAGCGTCCGCGGGATTCCACTCCATCCGCCAGTAGACGCCGTGCTCGCCGACGCGACGAAAGCCGAGCCGCTCGTATAGACCGAGCGCGCGGTTCTCGCGTTCGACGTGGATGCTCACGCGCTTGCCGGCGACCGTCGCCTCGTCCAACAGCTCCCGCAGCAGGACGCTGCCGGCACCTCGGCCACGGAGCTCGGGCAATATCGAGATGTCGACGATGCGGATCTCGTCGGGCCAGCGTGCCACCAGCAGCCGACCGGCCGGTACGCCGTCGAGCAGGATGAGCTCGGCCCTCATTCCGGCGTAGTGCTGCGCGTAATGGGCGGTCTGTGCCGCGAACTGCTGCGCCACGAAGGCCGCCTTCTGCTCGACGCTCCACGGCACTCGCGCGAGCTCCTCCGCGCGCGTGCCGGCGTAGACGCGCAGCAGGAACGGCTCGTCGCCGTCTCGGACCGGGCGCAGCGCTACGCGCATCGTTACGGGCGTTGCGGGAAAATGCCCTGAAGCGCGATGACGTAGTTCAGCACCAGATACGGCTGCATATTGTTGTGAGGCAGCGAGCCACCCGAGATGGCGATCGTGGACGGGTTCATGGTGACGACGGGCGAGCTGCTCGTCTGCCAGGCGTAGCCCGGGGTCGAGCCCGCGAAGCAACGGTCCGGCTGGGGTGCCTGGAACTGCGCCTCGTCGATCGACACCTTCGTCCCGTGGTTGTGGATCGGCATCTCCGAGGTCAGCAGGGTCACGTACTGCGATCCGGACTGCTGGCCCTCGAAGTACTCGGACGTGCCCGGCGACTGACCCACCCCGAGCACCGTCTGACCCTCGATGTCCGGGAGCGCGAAGGTCGACTTGCCGTCGCCTCCGTACATCGTGCCCAGGAGTGCGAACAGGGCAGTGTTCTGGGAGATCGGCAGAATTTGGCCGTTGCAGAACGCCCAGCCTTTGGGCGCGAAGTTGAAGCCTACGACGCGGATCTCGGCGACGAATGGGTCAGCCATGGCTAGCTCGGGCTCGGGAAGACGCCATACAGGGATATGATGTAGTTGATGCAGATGTAGGGCATGAGGTTCTCGTGCGGTTGGGAGCCTCCGTTAGGCTGGATGGGCGTCTGCGGCAGCTCGGTGTCCGGTGTGGCGAACCGGTACAGCTTGGCCACCGGGGGCGTAGCCGTGATGTTGTTCTCCGGCGTGTTCGACGTACCGCCGCCTGTCGACGCGGTCCACGCGTGGCTGTGGTTCGGAATCTGCTGCGTCGTCAGCGTGACGGACTCGACGCCGGCCGACTCGCCGATCTGGTAGCTCTGTAGCCCGGGTCCGGTTCCCATGTGGAGGGGGATGCGCCCAGCGAGGTTCGGCAGGTTGAACGTCTCCTGCCCGTCGCCGCCGTAGGTCGTGCCGATGAGCGTGAAGAGCACGTCGTTCTCGGAAATGGGCAGCGTCTGCCCCGCGCAGATCATCCATCCGGCGGGGGCGAAGTTGCCCGCGAAGATCCTGATCTCGCCTATGTACGGCATGCTCGTCTCAGTTCTGGCTCGGGAAGATGCCGATCAGCGCGATGCACCAATTGAGCACCAGGTAAGGTTGACGGTTCTCGTGCGGCTGGCTGCCGCCGACACTGTCGACTGTCGCGGGCTGCAGCGTGGTCAGGTTGGCAGGACCGCTGTAGCCGTTCGAAAACTGGGCCAGCGTCCCCGGATCGGAGGCGTTCCCGTTCGCCGAGGTGGCGTGGACGAAGTGATTGTGCGTCGGCAGCGTCTGGAGGTTGATCGTCACGGCCTCCGCGCCCGCAGCCTGCCCCTGCGTGAAGCCGGCGCCGATGTGGAGCGCGGCGCGGCCGCGGAGGTCGGGCAGCGCGAACGTCGTCTGGCCGTTGCCGCCATACATGGTGCCGAGCAGCGCGAAGAGCGCCTGGTTCTGGTTGATCTGCATGAACTGCCCGTTGCACATCGCCCAGCCTCTCGGCGCGTAGTTGAAGCTCATCAACCTGAGCTCACCTAGGAACGGTTCCATGCCGCCATGCTATTGCCGATGGGGTTTGTAACGCAAGCTGCCGTTCTTTCTCTGCTGATGTTCGCTCAGCCTGGAACCACCGATCGTCCGTAGACGCCTCGGGATCGGTGGATCCAGGCTTCGCTTAGCCCGCGGGGAGCGGGCAGGACGCCACGCTGTTCGTGGTCGACCCGCTCGGCGAGGTGAGGCCGGTGACGGTCGGCGTCGCGACGCGGTTGTTGCGTGGCTGCAGGTAGCTGGCGATCTGGGCGATCGTCGGTGACGTCGGGCCGCCGTAGCCGGCCAGCTGCACGACGCTGCTGGGTCCCTCGTGCAGGTAGCGGATGTCGGGCTGTAGGCCCTCGCCGGTGCCCGCGACCTGGTTCTTGAGCGTCGCATCGGTCGCATGCCCGATGTCCAGGCAGGCATCGATCGAGTCGCCCGCCTGCCCGGTACCGAGCTGCAGCGTCATGCCACGCGTCGTGGTGCCCGCGAACGCCGAGTTGGGCTCGGTCAGCACGTTGTTCAGGATCGTCGCGCTCATCTCGGCATCGCCGTCGACGATGTCGAGCGAGATCCCGTTGCGGTTCGTCCACTGGCGGATCGTGTTGTTCGTGATCAGCGTGCGCACGAGGCTGTTGCCGTTGGAATCGACGAAGATGCCGTTGCCCTGGACCGAGCCCGAGCCGGCGACGCCGGACGTGCCGATCGTGTTGTTGTTGATCGTCGCGTCGACGTTGGCGATCTGCTGATTGGCCACGCTGCCCGACGCGCCGACCGCGATCGCACCGATGCACGAGTTCTGGATGTTGTTATTCGTGATCGCGACGTCCGCGTTGGAGCCCCCGACGACGTTGCCGCCGTGGGAGACCACGATACCGCCGCCGAGGATGTTAAGCGCACAGGTTGGGCCACCGCCTGCCGCCGCGGGTGAGGTCATCGTCGCGTTATTGATCGTCACGTCACTGTCGGTCGTGTTGTCGGCGTCCGC
>Ga0126313_10001720_pt1 | contig 11746 bp, 12 predicted proteins | sample Plot105A_FD_89954 | JGI IMG/M metagenome (GOLD analysis project Ga0126313, IMG submission 89954) | Serpentine soil microbial communities from UC McLaughlin Reserve, CA, USA - Plot105A | ecosystem: Environmental > Terrestrial > Soil > Grasslands | place: USA: UC McLaughlin Reserve, Lake County...
ATCGGCGAAGGGGAGGTGACGAGCCCAGTCGAGGCGCTCCCGGTGCCGGTGCGGCTGGCTGGTCGTACGTTTCCGCTCGGCTGCGCCATTGAGGTTTCCGGGCTGGTGCCGCTAGGGACGGGCGTCGAGCTCAGCCCGCTCGTGCGGCGGCTGACCGTGTTTCCTCACCAACGCTCATGGAGCGCTCGCCTGCGCCGGCCGTTGCTCCAACTGCCGTCGTCGGATGTGGCCTTGATCCGCAAGCAACTGCGCCCGATGCTCTGCGCGCCTCAAGACGTCCTCGACGGCTACGTCAAAGCTGTTCCAGGACGGCGGCGTGACACCCGTTTCGAAACGTCGCGGGTCCAAATCCGGCCAAGCTGGCCGGGCTGGTGAAGCCGCCCCCGCGGTCGTCGCTGAACGGCCCGATCGGACCGCACCGGCGCTGGGACTGGGCACGCTCGGACCTGTCGGACGTCAAGCGGATCCGCTCGGCGTTCGCCGGCACGGTCAACGACGTGGTGCTCGCCGCGATCGCCGGCGGCTTCCGCGAGCTGCTCGCCTCGCGCGGCGAGCCGACCGACCGCGACGTGCGCACCCTCGTCCCGGTGTCGGTGCGGGCGCCCGAGGAGCAGGGCGCCTACAACAACCGCGTCTCGGCGATCTTCGCGGACCTGCCGGTGTGCATCGAGGATCCGGTCGAGCGGCTGCTCGCGGTCCACGAGCAGAGGGAGGAGCTGAAGCAGTCGCACTCCGCCGTGGCAGGCGACGTGCTCGTCGGCCTGAGCGGCTTCGCCCCCGCGATGCTCCTCTCGCTCGGCCTGAGGGCCGGCACGCGCGTGCCGCAGCGCAGCGTCCAGACCGTCACCACGAACGTCCCCGGCCCGCAGAAGACCCTCTATGCGGTGGGGCGCCGGATGCTCGAGTGCTTCCCGTACGTGCCGCTGGGAGGGCACGTGCGCGTCGGGGTGGCGATCTTCTCCTACGACGGAGGGCTGCGCTTCGGCGTCACCGGCGACTGGGACAACGCCCCCGACATCGGGGTGCTGTGCCGCGGGATCGAGCGCTCGATGGCGGAGCTGCTCGAGCTGGCGGGAGCGGAGGGGCCTGCGCCGGCGGGGGTCGACGAGGTCACCGCGGACGAGCCACGGGAGCCCGCGCCGACGGCGGAGTGATGGCGCTCGACGAGCGCCTCGACCTATACGAGATCAAGCGCCAGTTCGAGCGGTTCGGCGAGCTGGTCGACCTGGCCGGCCTGGCGACCGACCTCCGCTTCCTGCGCCGCGCGCGACGGGCCCTGTTGCCGCTGCCGCTCGTCGACCGGCGCGAGGAGGTCGACGTATCGGCGGCCTTCCCCGCCGGGCGGCCCGTCCCGGCCTCGCCGCTCGGGGGCAGGCGGGTGGCGGTCGTGGCCTCCGGGGGCGGAGGCGCGGGGGTGTCGCTCGTCGGCGTGGTGCGCGCCTTCGAGGAGGCGGGCGTACGGCCGGCGGAGATCGTGGGCTGCTCGGGCGGTGCGATCTGGGGCGCCATGTGGGCATCGGGAATGGGTGCGCGGCGCATGGCGGAGTTCTCCCTCTCCTGGAGACCCGAGGACTACCTGGATATTCAGTGGCTGCGGCTGCCGCGCTTCGCCCTGTCGGCGCTGCGCGGGTTCACCGGGCTGGCGAAGGGAGAGGCGATCGAGCGCCTCTTCGACCGCCAGCTGGTCGGCATGCGCTGCGGCGACACGCCGATCGCGATCACGACCATCGTCTACAACATGGGCCTGGGGAGGCTCGAGTACTTCGGAAGCTCACGCACGCCCGAGGTCACGATCGCCCACCTGGTCCGGGTGGCGATCGCGCTCCCCCTCTTCATCGAGTCGGTGCGCGTGGGCGACCACCTCTACGTCGACGGCGGCATCATCGAGAACTGGCCGGCCGAGCCGGTGATCGAGGACGGCGGCTTCGATCACGTCTTCGGGATCAACCTGATGCTTCCCGCCGGCTTCGAGCCACGGGACATCACCGGCTGGCCGGAACGGACCGGCGGGATCCTCGAGGCGAGCCGGCAGCTCCAGCAGGGCTATCACCTGGAGCTCGCCCGCCGGGCAAAGCAGCGGCTCGGCGACAAGTTGACGCTGATCGAGCCGGTCGAGGCCGAAGAGACGCGGGGGACCTCGTTCTACGAGCTCTTCATCGACCGCAGCCACTGGCCGCGGCTGATTCGTCAGGGCTACGAGTCGGCCAAGGAGGCTCTGGCCAAAGCCCGGTAGTGTGGCCGCGGTGTTCGAGCCGCGGCATGTCGAGCTCCACGGTCACCAGGTGATCTACCGCGTGGCGGGCGAGGGTCCGCCCGTGGTCCTGATCCACGGGATGGTCAACTCGTCGCGCCACTGGGAGCAGGTGGCCGTGCGCCTGGCCGACGAGTTCACGGTGATTGCGCCCGACCTGATCGGCCACGGCGACTCGGCGACGCCGCGCGGCGACTACTCGCTGGGCGCCCACGCCGCGGTGATCCGCGACCTGCTGGCCGCCATCGGCGTGGAGCGCTCGACGGTCGTGGGTCACTCGCTCGGGGGCGGCGTAGCGATGCAGTTCTTCTGGCAGTTCCCGCAACACGTCGAGCGCCTGGCGCTCGTGTCGAGCGGCGGGCTGGGTCCCGAGGTGAGTCCGCTTCTGCGGAGCGCGGCGCTGCCCGGGGCCTCGGGCCTGCTGTGGCTCGTGGCCCATCCCCACGCGGTCGAGACGATCGCGGCCGCGGGCGAGCGGCTGCGGCGGCGCGGGTACGGGATCGGGGTCTACCTCGAGGCCGTCGCGCGGGCCCTCCGGCCGCTTTCCGTCCGCGGCGCCCGCGAGGCATTCCTGCAGTCGCTGCGCTCCGTGATCGACGTGCGCGGCCAGCGAGTCAGCGCGCTGGACCGGCTCTACCTGCTGGACGACTTCCCGACGCTGATCGTGTGGGGCGAGCGCGACAACACGATCCCGCTCGCCCACGGCCGCGCCGCCCACGCGGCCGTGCCGAGCAGCCGCTTCGAGACGCTGCCGCGCGCGGCGCACTTCCCGCACCTGGAGGACCCGGACGGGCTCGCGGCCGTGCTGCGCGACTTCCTCGAGACGACGGAGCCGGCGCTGATCGAGGACGGTCGCTGGGGCGAACGGGTAAAACAGCTGGCAAAGGTCACACTGGGATAGGAGGTCACCATGCCGAAGCGCAGGGCGGAAGCACGCTGGGAGGGACATCTGCAGGACGGGCGCGGCACGATGCGCATGGCCACCGGCTCCTACCAGGGGCCGTACTCGTTCCAGTCCCGCTTCGAGGAGGGGGACGGGACGAACCCGGAGGAGCTGATCGCCGCCGCCCACGCGGGCTGCTTCTCGATGGCGCTGTCCGGCGAGCTCGGGCGCGCCGGCCACGAGCCCGAGAGCGTCGAGACCACCGCCACCGTGCACATCGACAAGGCGGACTCCGGCTTCAAGATCACGCGGATCGAGCTGGACACCGAGGCGCGCGTACCCGGCATCCAGGAGGCCGACTTTCAGCAGGCCGCCGAGGCGGCCAAGCAGGGATGCCCGGTCTCGCAGGCTCTGGCCGCCGTGGACGACATCTCGCTGAACGCCCGGCTTGCGGGTTAGCCGGCGCGGGTTTGCGCCCGATCACGAGACAAGGAGCACGATCGCCACGCCAACGCCTAAGGCGATCACGAGCGCTCGCAGGGCGGGCGCGGGCAGGCGGCGGGCGAGCACGACGCCGCCCTGACCTCCCAGTAGGCTGGCTGCGGCGGTGATCGCCGCGGCGCCCCACGCCACCGGCCCGAACAGGGCGAAGCAGCCGGCGGCTGTGGCGCCGAACCGCCGAAGCGATCCTCGACTCGATGGCCCTGGGACGGATCGACTACTACGTGCCCCGGCCGGCGGCCTCCCCGGATGAGGTCTTCCATCAAACCGTCTCCAGTCTCCTACTCGAGTGGGCGACCGATCGGCGCATCGTTCCGCACACCGTCCACATAGTCGGGGAGGCGTGGACGGGGAGGGCCTACGAGCTGAGGGAGGTCTTCGAGCGCTGCGCGGTTCCGCACGCCTTCTCTCTGGCCGGGTCCGACGAGGGGCGCGAGCTTGTCGCCAAGGCAGGCCCCGAAGCGAAGCTCCCGCTCATGGTGCTCCCAGACGGCCGGGCCTTGAGTGATCCGTCGAACGCCGAGCTCGCGGAGGCCGCCGGGGCGCCCGTTGACTTGGCGGAGCACGCCTTCGACATCGTCATCGTGGGGGCCGGCCCAGCCGGTCTGTCCGCGGCCGTCTACGGCGCCGCGGAAGGGCTGCGCACCCTCGTGGTGGACGAGGGTGGCATCGGTGGACAGGCCAGGTCAAGCTCGCGCATCCGGAACTACCTGGGTTTCCCCAAGGGCGTCAGCGGCAGCCGGCTCGCCGAGCAGGCCTACGAGCAGGCCTCGGTATTCGGAGCGAGCTTCCTATTCATGCACAGGGCGACCGCCCTCGGTCGCTCAGGGGACCGGCTCGAGCTGGCGCTTTCTGACGACCGGCGCATTACCGCCCGAGCGGTGATCCTCGCGACCGGCGCCAGCTACCGCCGCCTGGGCGTTCCCTCGCTCGAGGCCTTGAATGGCGCGGGCGTTTTCTACGGCGGTCCGGCTTCGGAGGCCCACGCCCTGAGCGGCAAGGACGCCTACGTCGTCGGTGGCGGGAACTCAGCCGGCCAGGCCGCCTTGCACCTAGCACGCTACGCCCGCCGCGTCACGCTGGTGGTCCGCGCCCAGTCGCTGGACACCGGGATGTCGCACTACCTGGTGCGGGAAGTGGAGGCCACACGGAACGTGGAGGTGCGCACCGGCACTGCGGTGGTCGGCGGGGGAGGCGAGGGCCGTCTGCAGGCGCTCGTGCTTCGCCAGAGCAGCACCGGCGATGTGAAGAACGTGGCCGCCGATGCGCTCTTCGTGCTGATCGGCGCCAGCCCGCACACCGACTGGCTGTCACCCAAGATAGCGAGTGACCGAGGCGGGTTCCTGTTCACGGGCGAAGAGGTCCGAGACGACTACGACTGGCCGCTCGAGCGACGGCCGCTCTCGCTAGAGACCAGCATGCCGGGCGTGCTTGCAGCCGGAGATGTGCGGCACGGCTCCGTGAAGCGGGTGGCCTCAGCGGTGGGAGAGGGCTCGATCGCGATCCAGCTCGTCCAAAGCCTCTTGACCAACGAGCGGTTGCATGCCGGGCGGGCCGAGCCAGCCGCTCCCTCAACGGGCGCCGGCGCTAAGGGCCGATGGTAGGAATGTGGACGCCCGTACAACGCGCAGCAGTGGGCGTACCCCGGCGCCGCGCTTGGTGATTCAGCGTCCGAGCGCCTAGACCGTTAGGCGGCAAGACATGTATTCAATGATTCGAGCCTCGCTCGCAGGGACATATCGGGCTCAGGATTCGACAAGGCGATTTGCAGCCACTTTCTTAGGAGCCTTTCTTGCCCAGAACGATCGGGCGGAAGTCTCGTTCCCCCGGGGGTCCGAAATTCTGGTCGCCGGTGGGCAGACCTTCCGTTGTTCGCGCGAAGCCCGAGAGCGGCGTAGCCGGCGGCGCGGCCACTCCCGAAGGCAGCGAAAATCTCGTCCAGATCCCAGGGCTCGAGCGGTCGAATTGGATCGAGCACCGGACGCCATGTTGAGCGTGTAGGGACCGGGCACGAGGCGGCAGCCTTGGGGGCCAGGCGCGTCGGCCTCTCCGAGGCTCTCCGCGGCCCTCAATTGCCCGATTCGGCCCCCGGGGCTTCAGCGGGCAATCAGAGGCCGACGGAGACCTTCCGGCAGCTCGGAGACATATTGCGATCCGGGTGGCGCGGCGGACCATCGGACACCCTCAGCCCTCCAACGCCTTCCACAGCTTTGGTCAATCGATCCAGCCGGGATGCAACCAGTGGGCCTTCGGGGAGCACGCGCGGGGACGGTCCGCTCTGGGGCCGGTCGGTCGGCATTGGCGCGGCTAGAGCGAGCGACTGCGGCGCTTGCTGTTGTCAATGCTTAGAGAAGGCAGTTAGCTCGCCGGGCGGCGTGCGGGCGCCCGCGCCAGCCCTCTATCCGCCGGGCCGGGCGTGAAAGGTGTTCATGTAGTCCTCGAGCCGGAACGACTCGAGGAACTTCCGCGCCGCGTTCCGGCCGTTGGCGAGGAGCAGTTGCTGCTTCTGCGGCGAGAGCTCGAACTCCGTCGTGCCGACGTCGTCCGCGTCGACCGCGAGCGTCCGCACACGGGTCGAGTGCGAGACGAAGCGCTCGTCCCAGGCCTCGGTGGCGGTGTGGAAGATCTCGAAGGCGAATCTCAGCGACCACGGAACGAGCGCCCGCGCGGCCTTGAGGCCGGCAGCGAAGCCGCGCCCGCCCTCGAGCGTGAAGCCGAACGTCGGCCGCGCCGGGGGGCGGCCAACCACGTCCGGGTCGACGTCGAATAGCCAGACGGGGAAGTTCGAGAGCGTTCCGCCGTCGATGATCATCGATCTTCCGGTCTCGTGGTGGTCGAGCTCGACCGGCTCGAAGAAGTAGGGGATCGACATGCTCATGCGGGCGGCACCCGCGATCTTGAAGCCGTCCGGGTCGATCAGCGCCGGCTTGCCTGGCAGCTTGTAGCGGGCCAGGTCCTCGGGGAGCACCAGCAGATTGCGGTTCGTGACGTCGACCGCGATCAGCTTGAGACGCCAATCGCGCTCCCTGCCGCCCTCGGGCTCCTTCTTCACGCGCTCGAAGCTCGCACCATCGAGCACCTCGTCGAACCAGCGCTCGAACTCATCACCACGGGCCAGCCCGTGGTTCAGGACTAGGTTTCCGGCGCCCAGCAGCTTGCTGCCGCGGGGGAAGTCCTCGAAGCGCGCGCAGTCGGTCTGCTCCAGCAAGGCGGCCATCTCCGCCGCCGTGTGGTCGAGCGCCAGGTAGCAGGCAATGATCGCTCCCGCGCTCGCACCGGCAACGTTCACCCAGCGCCGGACCGGCTTCGTCTCGTGCTCGGCGAAGCCCTGCAGTGCGCCTGCGAGCGCTATGCCCTTGACGCCGCCGCCCCGGAAGACGCCGTCTGCCTCCTCAATCCACTGCATGCGAGCCCTCACCGTGGGCGGCCTGCCTAGCTTGCTCCTCAGTCACCATCGCCCGCCGCCTTCTGCGCGCTACTGCGCAGCGGATCCTTCGGTGCTGAGCCTTGTTGAAGACGGACGCAACGACGACCTCAGAACTGATCCGCTCAGATGGGAACGGCATTTTGACGAATGTGGCGATGTATCGATGCTTGCTAGAGGCGCCCGCGGCCGACCCACGGGTGGCGAAGCGGATCCGGGCGAACCTGGACCGCGATGGGGGGGTCGAGCAGGTCGAGATCGTCGCGGGAAGCCGCCGGAACCCCTACGGCGGCACCGTCCGGATCCCGATCCGATACGTCCGGGTCGTGGATCGAGTTCAGGGTCGGCTGCTGAAGCGGCGGATATCGGCGCGATGGTCGAGTTCGCACGGGTGAAGGTTCGCGACTTCAACCGCGACGGCCGGCTTGACATCTGGTTCGCCGGTGTGAGCGGCAACGGCGGGACGGCTCCCCATTGGTTTGGTCTCTTCGACTGGACCGGGCGGCGTCGGCACGTCCTCTGGCGTTGGAGCTGGCGCCGCTCAGTAGTGGGCTCGGATGGGCCGGAGCCTCAGTGCACCGCCCGGAATACGCGAGCGAATACCCAGGCCTGGAGCTTGTGCTGAAGGAGGGTGTCCTCAGTAGCGGTGACGCGAACTGTTGTCCGAGCCGGATCCTGGTCTCGATATACGCGTATCGCGCAGACCAGGATCGCTATCGCCTCTACGACCGCTACTACGAGGCCCCGGACGGCATCGACCCCTCCTAGGGTCTGCTCCACTGACCGAGCGCAACTGAGCGAAACTGAGTGCAGCTAAGAGCGCTCTGGAACAGGGGATGGTACTGAGATGCGCCTCGCCCTCATGATCGAGGGCCAGGAGGACGTGACCTGGGACGACTGGCGAGCCCTCGCGCGCGCGTGCGAGGAGAACGGGGTCGAGGCGCTGTTCCGGTCGGACCACTACCTGTCGGTCGATGGGCGGGGCGAGCGCGGGTCGCTGGACGCGTGGGCCACGATCGCCGCTCTCGCGGCGATCACCCACACGCTGCGGCTCGGGACGCTCGTGTCGCCGGCCACCTTCCGGCATCCCTCGCAGCTGGCGAAGGTCGTGGCGACCGCGGATCACATCTCCGGTGGACGGGTGGAACTCGGCTTGGGTACCGGTTGGCTCGAGGCCGAGCACGCGGCCTACGGCTTTCCCTTCCCGCCGCTCGCCGAGCGCATGTCGATCCTCGAGGAGCAACTCCGGCTCGTGACCGGCCAGTGGGCCGACGGTCCGTTCTCCTTCGAGGGCCGCCATTACGCCGCGCGCCAGCTCGACGCGCTTCCCAAGCCCCTGCAGCGTCCGCGCCCGAACCTCATCCTCGGCGGCCAAGGCGGGCGGCGCAGCCTGGCTCTGGCCGCTCGCTACGCCGACGGGTACAACACCTTCTACAAGACCGCCGCCGAATGTGCGGCGATTCGACGTGACCTGGACGCAGCCTGTCGCGAGCAGGGCCGCGACCCGATCCCGCTCTCGCTGATGACCGGCTGGCTCGGGGGCGCCGACGGCGCGGAGCTGCTCGAGCGAGCCGGCCGGCTCGCCGAGTGGCGCGGCCACGCGGGCGACGGCGAGGCCTTGCTCCGAAGCCTCCCCGCGGCCTGGCTTGCGGGAACGCTGGACGAGGTGGCGGCGGGACTGCGCGAGCTATCCGAGGCGAGCGTCGAGCGCGTGATGCTCCAGCAGCTGCTCCACCGCGACCTCGGCGCAATCGAGCAGATCGGCTCCCGCCTCGCGCCAGCTCTGGCCTAGTTCGACGCGGGAGTCGCACTGAGCTGTGGGCCTCGAGCCGCTACGACGCCGCCTGCTCGTGGTCTCGCCCCGCACGGGGCGGCTGGTCAAGCGGATCCCGGTCGGCGCCGGCGCGCACGGTCTCGCTTACTTCCCCAGCCCGGACGCTTCGGCCTGGGCCACAAACGGCGTCTACCGATAGGCCCCCGGCAGGATTGACCGTGAATCGCACCTGCCCGCTCCCGGGACCCTCTGGCGCTGTCTTGGCGGAAGGACGGGCCCCTCGTTCGAGGGCAGGTGCGGGCCTCCGCCGCGAGCTAGGGCGTCATGCGAGCGGCGACTTCGTACTTGGTCACGGAGGTGCGCCGCCCCGGAGTGTCCCCAGCTGGCATCGCATTCAGCACCTCGTCGCCGCGCTTGTAGTCATCCTCCGACTCGAAAAAGAGGACCACGAGCGACTTCTCCGCTTCCGGGTCAGGTGGACGTCGAGCGCCAGCGTCGCTAGGGCCGTGCTGGACGCGGCGAGCTCTAGGAGGTCGGATGTCTTATCGAGCCGACGGACGAAGCTCTCGGCCTCGCTGACATCCGTGAGGAGGGTTGGCGCGGGTGGGGCACGGAAGGGCCTTGACGCCGGCGGGTGGGGTCCATGGGCGGAGCGCGTCCTGCGCCTGCTCGCCGTAAGCGACGACCGCCTGCAGAGGGCGGCCCGTGATCTTGTCGTAGAGCTTGTTGCGCCAGTCGCGCTGCGCTTGGTCGGCGAGCAGCGGTTGGCTTGGTCGGCTTTGCCTGGGTGGACGGCGTAGGCGTGGGCGTTCACCAGAACGTAGGAGCGGTTCAGCCCGAGCTTTGTCAGGAACCCCGGACGTGCTGGCCGGCATCACCGAGCAACGTGCGGCAGGCGACCCGCTCGGTCGGGCCCCGGGCCGGAGGCGATGCCGAGCAGCTTCGCTCAGCCGTCGAGGCGGCCGCGGTAGAAGACCGGGCCCCAGTCGTACCAGTAGAGGTCGCGATGGGTCGCGTCGCTCGGCAGGGCGGCAAAGTGCTGGGCGATCCCTTCGGCGGCCCGAGGTCGAACTCGATCATCGTGGACCTCCCAGGTCGAGCTGGCGGGGCATCAGCTGGGGAAGTAGTAGGAGCGGAGCCCGTCGAGCAGGTGCCCGTGCAGCGGCGAGCGCTTGACGGAGCGGAAGTAGGCGGCGTCGTGGACGAGCGGGTCGAGCGGCGGGATCTTGACTGTGACCGGGACGGGCTTGCCGGTGACGTCGGGGTCGTCCCAGGGCTTGTCGGTCTTGAGCCAGGGCGGCGGTTTCTTGCCCTGCTTGTGGAACTTCTCGATCTCCAGGTAGCGGGCGACGGGGTCGCGGCGCGCTTCCTCCATGTCGGCGAGCGCCTGCGCCTAGCCCATGTCGGCGTCGCGGAAGCCGGGGTAGATCAGCTGGACGCGGCGCGAGAGCCGTCCGACGGCTATCCGCTCGGCCTGTTTCGCGCCGGTCGCGTTCATCAGGTTGCGGGTGCCATAAAAGGGCTGGCCGTTGATCGCCACGAGCTGGACGTCGCGCTCGAGCCGGTCCGCGAGCTGCTGAAGGGCGTCACGTACTCGATCGACTACCACCAGCGCGAGTACAAGCGGGGCGGGAAACAACTGCGGGAGCTGATCGACGACCTAAGCAACAGGGTCCTCGAGGAATACCGCCCGAAGCACCCTCGCAGGAGAGTCACTGAGTACCCGTATTTTTCTGGGCCCGATCATCATCAGCCGCAAGGACAGCGGCAGCTATGTCGTCGACGGCCAGCGCCTCACGACGCTCACGGCGATTCGGACTCGGTAATCCCAGCGCGTCGGCTGCCATTCACAGGTCAGGTGTTGTACTTGCGGGGCACCGCGCCCACGCCAGGTCGTGGAAAGCGAGCGCATAGCCGGAGGTAGCGTGCGCCGCTGAGCTTCTCGTCGTACTCCTCGACCGTGTAGGCAATAAGCCGACTGATTGGGGACTCGATCTCGATGCACGGCTCTCGCAGCTCGTCGACGGTCGTGCTGGGCGGCGGGCGCCCGTCCTCGAGAGCCCAGCGTCGTCCCGGAGCCCTCGGCCCTAAGCGCGGTGAAGCAGGCGGGCGAGCAGGCCCGGCCGTCGCGGCTCGACCTCCTCGCGCAGCGGCAGGCGACCCGCCCCTCGCGCCTCCCTCACGCATTCCGCATGGGCGTGTCGCCGTCGGGACGAGTCCCCTTCCGGCACGACCAGCACGTGCTCGCTCAGGGCCGGGAGGAGCCCGCCGCACAGCGGGCAGCGGTAGGTCGCCGGCCTGCGGTTCGCCGCGGGCCGGAGCGCGTACCAGCGGGCGTTCGCGAAGCTCACTCGGCGCGCCTCGCTGTCATGGAGAGACCCTAACCCCGTAACCCGCTGCTGGGATCGGGACGACCCCCTCAGCCGCCCTGGCCCGAGCTGCGCCCGGCCTGTTAGCGCCTTCCGGCGCTGTAGTGGTCTTGCATTGCCGAACTTGTTGACCCAGACCTGCTGCTGGGAGCCCGCTCAGGCTGGTCCTGTCCTGCACGATCCGGGCTAGGGCCCGACGTAGTTCACGTGCCACCACTCGGAGGGGGCCTCGGTCTTCGCCCACCCGTAACCGGCGCCGATCCGGTCGATCACCTCGGCCATCGCGGGATCGGCGAGATCGACCGCGGTCCCGTACTCGTGCGCGGAGCTGCCGGGCTCAGCCGCTAGCGCGCCCCTGCCAGATAGATAGAGGTCGAGGAGGTAGCGCTGCTGGGCGTAGCTCCGGTATCCGGAGAGCGGTCCGGCGGGATAAAGATCGACCCGGTAGAGGCTCAGCGACTCCTGGCGCATCGCCTTCCAGGCCGCGGCCGCGTTCGAGGCGAGATAGGCCTGGCCCGCGGGGCACGGCGGGCAGTAGACGGGC
>Ga0126313_10001721_pt1 | contig 11739 bp, 10 predicted proteins | sample Plot105A_FD_89954 | JGI IMG/M metagenome (GOLD analysis project Ga0126313, IMG submission 89954) | Serpentine soil microbial communities from UC McLaughlin Reserve, CA, USA - Plot105A | ecosystem: Environmental > Terrestrial > Soil > Grasslands | place: USA: UC McLaughlin Reserve, Lake County...
AAGGACGCTCTCGCGGACTTCCAGGGCGTTGCCGACCGCGCTCCCCAGAGGGTTGTGCATGTCTGTGATCAGGGCCGATGCGTCGATGCCAAGGTCCTCGCTCAGGCGTACGAGTAGCTCGGCCAGCTCGCGGGCTTGTACGGTCGACTTCATGAACGCTCCCGAGCCTCGCTTTACGTCGTAGAGCAGATGCCCCGCGCCGGTCGCGGCCTTCTTGGAGACTATCGAGGAGCCGAGAAGCGCCAGGGAGTCTACCGTGCCCGTCGTGTCGCGGAGGGCATAGATCTCCTTGTCCGCCGGCGCGAGGTCCCCCGCCTCGATTATGGCGAGCCCGACCTCCTCGACCTGGTTCCTGAACTGCTCCTCGGAGAGGTTGCACGAGAAGCCCGGGATAGACTCCAGCTTGTCGATCGTGCCGCCCGACGAGCCGAGACCCCGCCCCGAGAGCTTGGCTACGGGAGCCCCGCAGGCGGCCACGATGGGGAGAGCCGTGAGGCTCACCTTGTCCCCGACGCCGCCTGTGGAGTGCTTGTCCACGCACTCGGGGAAGGAGTAAGTCTCGCCGGATTCGGCCATCGCCCGTGTCAGCGCGAGCGTCTCCCCATAACTCATCCCCTGGATAAAGATCGCCATGAGCAGCGAAGCCATCTGGTAGTCATGAACCTCTCCTGTGGTGTAGCCTTCCACCACGTCCCGTATCAGCCCGTCGGATAGTTCCCCACCGAACTTCTTGGTCTCTATGGCATCGAGTATCGCGTTCCTTGAGCCCATACGGTCCCTGCCTTGGATCAGCGCCGCCGTGCCATTCTAGCGGGTCGACGAATCTCCGGCTCCCTACACGAAGCTCCTGCCCGGTAGCCCACCCTGTTCGACCCTGAGCCACGCGGCGACGGAGGCTCCGACATCGGAGAAGCCCTCGCGAATGCCGAGGTTGTGTGGCTCACCGCTGCTTATGACGAGGAGCGGTGCCCTCTCGCGGGTGTGGTCCGTTCCTCTGAAGGTAGGGTCGTTGCCGTGGTCTGCGGTGATGATCATGAGGTCTTCTGCGGTTAGCGCATCGAGCAACTCAGGCAACCTCTCGTCGAAGTGTTGGATGTTTTCGGCCATACCCTCGGGGTCGCGGCGGTGGCCGTAGCTGGCGTCGAAGTCAACGAGGTTGGCGAAGATGAGGCCGCTCTCTACATTTTCGAGGGACTCCAGGATCGCATCTACCTTCGCATTGTCATCGGGCGGGGCGGGGAGATGTCGCGTTATTCCTTTTCCGTCGAAGATGTCGCGGATCTTGCCGACCGCGACTACCTCGTGTCCTGCGTCCTTTATGCGGTCCAGATAGGTCTCCGAGGGCGGAGTGATGCCGTAGTCGTGGCGGTTCTCGGGCTCCCGCTCGTATGAGCCGGGCTCGCCGTGGAAAGGACGGGCGATGACCCTTTCGACCATGATCTCGCCCTCGCCGATCAGCATCTTGTGGGCCTTTTTGGAAGCCTCATAGAGCTCATCGAGTGGGATCACGCCGGTGTTCGCGGCGATCTGGAAGACGGAGTCGGCTGAGGTATAGAGGATCCAGGCCCCTGTTCGCTCCTGCTCGGGACCTAGCTCCTCGATGATCCGGGTCCCCGAGGCCGGCCTGTTCCCTATGACCCCGCGCCCCGTCTCGTTCTCGAAGCGAAGCAACAAGTCTTCTGGGAAGCCTTCCGGATAGGTAGGGAGCGGGTCTTCGAGTACGAGGCCCATCATCTCCCAATGTCCTGCGAGGGTGGCCTTGGCCGCTGATAGCTCGACCATCAGGCCGTGGGAAGCCGCAGGAGAGGAGGAGGGAGCTATGCCTTCTATCTCCTCGATGTTGCCGAGCCCGAGGGCCTGGAGGTTAGGCGCTTGGAGACCGCCTGTGGCCCTCGCCGTGTTCGCCAGGGTATTGGCGCCCTCGTCGCCGAAGTCCGCCGCATCTGGGGCTTTGCCCGCACCGAGTCCGTCGAGCACGATCACGACTGCCCTGCGTCCCATCCATCTCCTTTCTGCCTCTCGATCATCTTAGCGACTTCATCCGTTCGTCGCCGGGCTACGTAGGGTAAGTAATACTCCAGCTGGCGAACCGAGGAGTGGTATGGACTCCAAATCCAAGATCAAGGCGCGGGACGCGACCACCAGGGACGCCGCGAGGATCCACGGTCTCGCCCGCGAGCTGGCCGAGACGGTCGGCGATGAGCCGCCCACGGAAGAGGCCGTCAGGGCGCGGCTGGAGGAACTTCTGGACGAACCCAGGGCACGGGTCCTCGTCGCCGAGAACGAAGCCGGAATCGTGGGTGGTGTCAGCTTCTGGATCAAACCCGACCTCGCCCACGGCGACACCGTGGTCGAGGTGCCGATGCTCGTCGTCGCTAAGGACCACAGGCGGACTGGGGTGGGCAAGCTCCTCATGGAGGAGGTGCGCAACGTAGCTTCCGACAACGAAGCATCCCAGATCGAACTGGTCACCACGCGTGCGAACGTAACGGCCCGCGAGTTCTACCGCTCCCTCGGCTTCGTCGAGGCCGACGTGGTCTCGCTGGAGTTCGTAGGGTCTCAGGAAGACCCGCCCGATGAATGACCCTCGCCTGGATCAGGCAACGCTCAGGAAGTAGTAAGCCGCCCCGAACACGACTACAACAGCCGCACAGAAAAGCCCGGCCTTAAGCCTTCCGATCTCCTGCACCTCAGCGAGCCCTAGCCCCATGAGCACAAGCCCTGAGTAAGCGGCTCCCAGAGGCCCGAGCAATGGGACTGCGGCGAAGGGCAGGTAGAAACCGAGCGGGTACGCGAGGACCCTCCAGGTCACCACGTACCCGTGCCGGCCACCGAGAGCGCCGCGATGGTAGAGGCCGGCGAGGAGGAAGGATAGCGGTAGTGGCAGTACGACCGCTACCAGCGCAGGATAGAGCCCCCAGAAGAGCAGCCACGAGATCGCGGCGGGGAGGCCAGAGAAGAGGAGAAAGAGGGCTGGCGCCCTCATGTCCGGAATCCTTGGCAAGAGCTCGAAGAATCTGACCGGGTGCACGAGTAGCATCGCCAGCGTCCGCGCGTAGCTGGAGAAAGGCCGCGATACATCCCACTCGCTTGCGCCGCCCCTGATCGTGTCCCGCGTGTAGCCGCGCTTAGCCACGGGCCGAGTATACAGAAGGTGCTCGGGGAGAGCGGCACACCGACGTAGTATTCTGCCGCTGCGATGAATCCCTCCTCTGGCGACAGGATCGGATCTCCCCGGCGGCGGAGTGCGGCTTTGCTCGGGGTGGCGGTCTTCGTCGGTATCCTCTACGTCGGGACCTTGGCGCCCACGGTCCTGCCTTACGGCGTTCCTGACACGCTCGACTCCCCGATGCTCCAGACCGAGGTCACGGTGCTCGGGGTCGGACATCCGACCGGATACCCGACCTACATGATGCTGACGCACCTCTTTACCTACCTGCCATTCGGGGATCCCGCCTACCGGGTGAACCTCGCCTCAGCCGTCTACGGCGTTGCGGCTGTGCTCGTCGTGTGCCTCGCAGGGTTGCGGTTAGCAAAACGGGCCGTTGCAGCGGCGGTCGGCGCTCTGGCTTTCGGGCTCTCCGGGGCGTTCTGGAGCCAGGCTGTGATCGCCGAGGTCTACACCTTGGAGGCATTACTCGTCGCGCTCGTCATCTTCGTACTGCTCGTCTGGAGAGACCGACGCGACGGCCGATACCTGCTGCTCTCAGCCTTTCTAGTCGGCCTCTCCCTTACCCACCACCTGACGAGCGTTCTTCTGGTCCCCGCCACTGTGGCCTTCGTTCTCCTAATCGACAGGCGCGTGTTTTCGAGGACGGGTCTAGTGGTGAAGTGCCTCGGAATCTTCCTGCTCGGCCTCCTTCCGCTGCTATACCTCCCGATACGGGCCTTGATGCACGCCCCCCTGAACGAGGCTGACCCTTCGACCCCCTGGCGCTTCCTGCTACTGGTCACGGGCGGTAGCTTTCTGGCCGAATCTTCGGAGAAGGGGAGGCACTGCAGCCCTTCCAGCCTCGCGCTCGCGGACGCCTCGACCAAACTGGGACTATTCGGGGACCATCTCCTCGGGCAGTTCCCTTTTCTCCTGATAGTGGTCGGAGTACTGGCCACCGTCTACCTGCTCTTTACGGACCGCGCGACGGCCATTCTTCTCGGCGTGCTCTTCTTCGGATGTCTGGGTCAGGCCGCCGTTTACCTTCAGCTTGGGATCGAGGACTTCTATGTGTTCCTCATCCCTGCTTTTCTGGCCTTCGGACTGTGCATCTCGATAGGTCTCGGAGCCTTGCTGCGGTTGGTGGAGAGCCTGGAGATCGCCTCTACTGCCAGAGGCATCCTACTCGTTGCTCTCTCGGCCCTGATGCTTGCCGTGCCGCTTCTTGGCGTGCGTGAGGCCTACGTCGAGCATGACCGCAGCGAGGACTACGCGGCGCGCAAAACTATCGAAGCCGTCGCCAACAATGTGGAGAAGGGAGCAACGGTGCTGCATCACAGGAGCCCGCTCTGGTACATGGTGCTCGTCGAGGAAAGAAGGCGAGACCTTACCCTGATCGACCCCTTCTGCACCTCTTGGGACCGCCACACCGATGTCGTCTGGCCGGACCAGATCAACGCGGCCGAGGCTGCCCATCGCTACGGCACCGGAGATACCACCGGCGTCGAGTCCGCTCGCGAGGCCGCAAGGTCAGGACCCGTCTACCTCCTGGCTAACGGCCGTGCCAGATTGGACTCCTTCCGCGAGGCGGGTTTCGATGTGGTACCGGTCGAAAGGGACGGTTTCCTCTACGAGCTCGTGCCCCGGGTCCCGAATCTTGGGAACGACCCTGACCTGAGAGATACACCACCTGGTGTAAACTATGGGCATGAGACGCGCGAGCATTACGATCCCGGACGGTCTGGAGTCCGCTCTGGAGCGGTATCGTAGGGACCTCGAAGTTCCGCCAAGCCTGGCGTCGGTGGTGCAGGTTGCCCTCGAAAAGTATTTGGAGGAGCGGGGTTATCCGGTCGAGACCGGAGAGGTGTTCGAGGATGAGAAGGAGATCATCCTCCCAACCGGTCCGAAACCCAGAGGTCTCGTTGACGCGCCGAGGCCCAGGGGCGGCGGAAACCCGGTCTCCGACGCGGTGATCGAGGACCGGCGGTAGAGGGAAGATCTCGGATCTGTATCTGGACACAAGCGCCCTGCCCGGATCATCTATAATCGAACAAGACCACGCATAAGAGTTTCGGAGAGAGGTTGCAGACATGGCGAACGATCCCTTCGGTACGCGCACGACGCTGGAGACTGGTTCTACTGGCGTAGAATTCTATAGCCTGAAGACCCTGGATGAGAACGTGGATGGAGACGTATTCTCGCTGCCGTTCTCTATCCGGGTGATGTTGGAGTCTCTATTGCGCAACGCCGGTGGGAAATTCGTCTCGAAAGAGGATGTCGAGGCGCTGGCAGGCTGGCCCGAGTCGGTCGGCGGAGAGCTTGCATATCTGCCGGCTAGGGTCGTCATGCAGGACTTTACCGGGGTGCCAGCGGTCGTCGACCTCGCGGCGATGCGCAGCGCGATGGCGAACGTGGGGGGGGATCCGAGCAGGATCAACCCGCTCGTGCCGACCGATCTGGTTATCGACCACTCGGTCCAGGTCGACGCTTTCGGATCTCCGGCTGCCCTCCAGTTCAACGCCGAGCGCGAGTTCGAGCGCAACCGCGAGCGCTACGAGTTCCTGAAATGGGGCCAGCAGGCCTTCGATAACTTCTCGGTCGTGCCTCCTGCCACGGGCATCATCCACCAGGTCAACCTGGAGTACCTGGCGAAGGGTGTGATCGTCAAGGATGGAGTGGCGATGCCCGACACGCTCGTCGGCACCGACAGCCACACCACCATGATCAACGGCCTCGGCGTGCTCGGCTGGGGCGTGGGGGGCATCGAGGCCGAGGCCGTCACCCTGGGCCAGCCCTACTACATGCTCGTCCCCGAGGTGATCGGGTTCAAGCTTACCGGCGCCCTGCAAGAGGGCGTTACGGCCACCGACCTGGTGCTGACCGTCACCCAGATGCTGCGATCCCACGGCGTCGTTGGCAAGTTCGTGGAGTTCTACGGCGATGGCCTCAGCAAGCTCTCGCTACCCGACCGGGCCACCATCGCGAACATGTCCCCCGAATTCGGGGCGACGTGCACGTTCTTCCCCGTAGACACCGAGACGCTCCGCTACCTAAGGGGCACGGGCCGCGACGAGGAACTCGTGGACCTGGTCGAGGCGTACAGCAAGGAGCAGGGGCTCTGGCGCACGGACGAGACGCCCGAGCCGCGCTTCTCGGAGACCCTGGATCTTGACCTGGAGTCGGTCGAGGCGAGCCTGGCCGGGCCGCGCCGCCCGCAGGACAGGGTCGCCCTCGACGACATGCAGCCCTCCTTCCGGCAGGCGCTGGCCGAGATGGTGGATCCCGACCATCCGCTTCTGGGGAACGGCCGCGAGGACGCCTACGACCGTGCCGACGAAGAATCCTTCCCCGCGAGCGATATCCCGAACCCAGACATACCCGTCGCCCGCGGTGGGGCCAACGAGGCCGAGGGCAAGGAGGGCGGCGCCGTCTCCACGGGTGAGAGCCACACCGCAGACGACACCGAGTCTTTCCCTGCGAGCGATACTCCCGCAGGCGCTTCCGGCGTGAGCAATGAGGGCAGAGAAGATCCGACGTCGAGCGGCGGGCCTGAGAACGGCAAGCCTGAGGCGGGGCCTACGGGCGCCATCACCGTCACGGTGGACGGGGAGGAACTCCATCTCAGGCACGGCTCCGCCGTTATCGCCGCGATTACGAGCTGCACCAACACATCGAATCCTTCTGTGATGATGGGCGCCGGTCTCCTGGCCAGGAGGGCCGTCGAGAAGGGGCTCTCCGTCGCGCCGCACGTCAAGACCAGCCTCGCGCCTGGGTCCAAGGTCGTCACGGAGTACCTGCAGACCTCGGGGCTCCTCGACCCGCTCGAAAAGCTAAAGTTCGACGTGGTCGGCTACGGATGTACGACTTGTATAGGGAACTCCGGTCCGCTGGCCGAGGAGATCTCCGCCGCCGTAGAGGAGAACGACCTCGTGGTCGCAGCCGTCCTCTCGGGCAACAGGAACTTCGAGGGTCGCATCAACCCCGATGTCCGCGCGAACTACCTGGCATCCCCGCCGCTCGTCGTGGCCTACGCCTTGGCAGGCACGGTGGACATAGATCTTTCCAGGGATCCTATAGGTGAGGACGAGGGCGGCAATCCCGTGTATCTCCAGGATATTTGGCCTTCACAGGAGGAGGTGGCCAGGGAGATCGAGAACGCCCTCGACCCTGAGATCTACAAAGAGCAATACGCCGACGTGTACACGGGCAACGAGCAGTGGAATGACGTGGAAGTGCCTAGCGGAGACCTCTACGAGTGGGACTCCGACTCGACCTACATCCAGGAGCCCTCATTCTTCAAGGACATGGGACCCGAAGCCGAAGACCTCAAGGACATAAGGGCCGCGCGCGTCCTCGTGAAGGTTGGGGACTCTGTGACCACCGATCACATTTCGCCCGCAGGCGCCATCCCTTCGAGGATGCCGGCGGGGCGGTACCTGATCCAGAAAGGCGTGGACCCGCGCGACTTCAACTCCTACGGCTCCAGGCGCGGCAACCACGAGGTCATGGTGCGCGGCACGTTCGGCAACATCAGGCTCCGCAACCAGCTCGTGGAAAGGGAGGGCGGCTACACTCTCCACCTCCCCGACGGTGAGGAGACCACGATCTACGAAGCGAGCCTGAAGTACGCGGAGGAGAACGTGCCGCTCGTGGTCCTCGCGGGCAAAGAATACGGCTCAGGCTCGTCGCGAGACTGGGCAGCGAAAGGCTCGTTCCTGCTCGGTGTCAGGGCCGTTATCGCCGAGAGCTTCGAGCGCATCCACCGCTCTAATCTGATCGGCATGGGTGTCCTCCCGCTGCAGTACATAGACGGCGAGAGCGCAGAATCCCTTGGCCTTACAGGCAACGAGTCCTTCGACATCTCCGGCCTCTCCGGTCTCGAACCGGGTAAGCAGTTGACCGTGAAGGCTACGAGCGACGATGGCGAACAGAAAGAATTTACGGTAAAAGCGCGGGTGGACTCCCCGGTCGAGGTCGAATACCTCCGCAACGGCGGCATCCTGCAGACCGTCCTGCGCCAGATGCTCAAAGAGGAAGGGTAGCCGGCGCTGACGTCTTACGCTCTCCACGTGAGCGAGCGTGAACCGCACAGACAGCCGCTACCGAACTACAGGCACGCTGTTGTTCCAGAGCCCAAGATTCGCTACGCGTTGCGTGACCGCGACAAGCGCCGCGCGTTCGAGGCACTCGGCTACAGCGAAAGGCGGGGAAACTGGAGGGAGCTCCGCGATTCGATCCTGGCGGCTTTGCCCTTCCACCCGGCTCCTGTGAGCCACCAGGATCAGTGGGGTCTTACTCGCAATGTGGATTTGGAAATCACCGGACCGGAAGGGAAGACCGCCCCGGTAAGAACGAAATGGATCTTTCGACTTCAGGATGGGGAGGACTTTCCCCGTTTGGTCACCCTATACGTGAAGACTACCGAATGGAGGTGTCGGGAACGTGAGGAGCGTTCCTGGGGTGGATGGGTTAGAATCGGATCATGGCTCGCGCGACGATTTACAAGGAACTGGATGAGGTTCGTGCACCGGAGGCGCTGCCAGAGGTTGGAGTTAGAGCGGGGGATCGAGGCGTGGTCGTGATGGAATACGAGCATCTGGAGCCGGCCATAGAGGTGGAGTACGCGGACAAAGAGGGCGCGCCGAAAGCGTTTGTCGTGTACTCGCCTGATCTTGCGGAGATTTTCGCCGTTCATCCCGAAGTGCCCTGAGTCGTGCCCGAGAAGGTCCTCGTTACCCGTGAGATACCCGACGCCGGGCTCCGTCTGCTTCGAGACTTCGACGTCACCGTCGTTTCAGAGAGCCCGCCAGAGCGCGGCGAGCTCCTCGAAGCCGTCCGTGGTGTGGCCGGCATACTACCGACCGTCACCGAGAAGATGGACGTGGAAGTCATGGACGCCGCCGGAGACGGGCTGAAGGTGATCGCCAACATGGCCGTCGGCTATGACAACATAGACGTGGAGGCCGCTACCGAGCGTGGCGTCGTCGTGACCAACACCCCCGAGGTCCTGAACGAGACGACCGCCGACACAGCCTTCATGCTGTTGCTCGCCGCCGCGCGCAGGCTCGGTGAGGCGGAGCGTCTCTTGCGCTCCGGCGGGTGGGACGCCTGGGGGCCGAAACAGCTGACAGGCCCCGACGTCTGGGGCAAGAGGCTCGGGGTTATAGGATTCGGCAGGATCGGACAGGCCCTCGCCCGCCGCACGAGGGGCTTCGATATGGAACTCGTCTATCACGATCAATACCGAAACGAAGAGGCGGAGCAAGAACTCGGAGCCCGCTACCTGGACCTCGACGAACTGCTGGAGACTGCAGACTTCATCTCCGTCCACACCCCGCTCACCGACGAGACCCACCATCTCATCGGCGCGACTGAGCTGGGAAGGATGAAACCCGAGGCCGTCTTCGTCAACACCTCGCGCGGCCCTGTCGTGGACGAAGCGGCCCTGGCGGATGCCCTGGCCGAGGGTCGTATCTTCGCCGCAGGCCTCGACGTGTACGAGGAGGAGCCTGAGGTGCATCCCAGGCTTATGGAGCTCGAAAACGTCGTCCTCGCCCCGCACATCGGCAGCGCCTCCATCGAGACCCGCGATAAGATGGCGGCCCTCGCGGCGGAGAACATCGTCGCGGTCCTCTCCGGCGAGGAGCCGAAGACACCAGTCGGCGGGTAAAGAGCCCGGCGATGACGGAGCCTGTACGCGACCAATGGGCGGAGTGGCTGCTGGAGCGTCGCTTCGGCGGCGACCCCGGGCAGCGGGAAAAATACCTGGGGATTCTGATCCCCTGGCGGGACCGGTTACTAGAGAACGCCGCCGTGAAACCTGGCGAGACCCTTCTCGACGTGGGGGCTGGGGATGGCCTCATCGCCTTCGGCGCCCTCGACCTCGTCGGGGAAGACGGACGGATCATCTTCTCAGACATCTCGCAAGACCTGCTTGACCATGCCCGGAGCCTGGCTGGGGAGATGGGCGTCGCAGACCGTTGCGAGTTCCTGCTCGCTCCGGCGGACGACCTCTCTGTGCTAGACGGCGCTTCTGTGGACATAGTGGCGACGCGCTCCGTCCTAATCTATGTGGAAGACAAACGCCGCGCTTTCGAAGAGTTCTTTCGCGTCCTGAAGCCCGGAGGCCGGATCTCCCTGTTCGAGCCGATCAACCGCTTCAATACCGTTGCCTGGTCAGCCGAGTCTGGCACCTACTTGGGCTACGACGTGCTTCCCATACAGGACCTCGCCGTGCGGGTTCAGGCCATCTACAAACGTATCCAGCCGAGAGATACGGACCCGATGTTGAACTTCGACGAGCGTGACCTACTCGCCCACGCGGAGGAGGCGGGGTTCGAGGAAATCCACCTCGAATACCAGGCAGACATCACACGCGGCAACCGTCACTTCTCCGGCGAAGGTCCCGACTGGGAGCTCCTGCTCAAGGGCTCCGGGAACCCCAAGATCCCCACGCTGGAAGAGGCGATGAACGAGGCGCTTACCCCCAAAGAGCTCGAACGCTTCACAACCCACCTACGTCCGCTGGTGGAGCGCAACGAGAGCAAAGGGATGTCTGCCATCGCCTACCTATGGGCCGTCAAACAGGAAGGATGAAGCTCCGGACTCTCGAGGCCGTCGTGTGGCCACTCCCGGTTCACGGACTTCCTCTAGTCAGGTATCGTAACCTTCTCCAACCCCTGCTCCGCCGGAGGATACTGTGGGTCCATCGCCTCCAGGGTATCCGCGATGGTGCGGGCGACGACGAGGTTGCGGTACCACTTCTTGTTGGCCGGCACGATGTACCACGGGGCGTGCTCGGTCGAGCAGTTGCCAAGGGCGTCCTCGAAGGCTTGTTGGTAGGCGTCCCAAAAGGCGCGTTCCTTTATGTCGTTCGAGGAGAACTTCCAGCGTTTATCCGGGTCGTCGATGCGCGACTGGAGACGCTTTTTCTGCTCGTCTTTGGAGATGTGCAGGAAGAACTTGAGGAGGGTTATGCCGTTTGCGGTGAGGCTGCGCTCGAACTCGTTGATCAGCTCGTAGCGCTCTCTCCAGACTTCTTCGGGGACTATATTCTTGACGCGGACGACGAGCACGTCCTCATAGTGGGAGCGGTTGAAGATGCCGATCCGGCCCTTTGCCGGGGCGCTCTTGTGGTACCGCCACAGGAAGTCGTGGTTGGCCTCTTCGGCGCTCGGGACTTTGAAGGAAGACACCCTGCATCCCTGCGGGTTGACACCGCCGAAGACGTGCTTGATGGTGCCGTCTTTGCCTCCCGTATCCATGGCCTGCAGCACGATCAGCATTCCCCGCTCGTTCTCCGCATAGAGGCGCTCCTGGAGATCCTGTATTCGCTTGCGCTGCTTCTCCAACCCCCTGGCGACGTCCTTTTTCTTCCTGTAATGCTCGGTCTCGTCGGGGTCTATCGCCGCTAGAGATGCCCTGTTACCCGGCTCCGCCCGGTAGCGTGGGTAATCCACCACGACCTTCTCCGGCTGAATAGCCTTGCTCGCGCCTCCCTGCGCGTCGCCGTCCTGATCCAAAACACTCCTTCCCCATGCGTGCGGGTAACGTACCCGGTTCCTCACAAGTTAAGCGCGAAAGGCCCC
>Ga0126313_10001724_pt1 | contig 11733 bp, 9 predicted proteins | sample Plot105A_FD_89954 | JGI IMG/M metagenome (GOLD analysis project Ga0126313, IMG submission 89954) | Serpentine soil microbial communities from UC McLaughlin Reserve, CA, USA - Plot105A | ecosystem: Environmental > Terrestrial > Soil > Grasslands | place: USA: UC McLaughlin Reserve, Lake County...
GGGCCTGCGCACAGTAGCCGCGGATCGTCGAGCCCTCGCCGCGCGCGCATCTCGTCGAGCCCGTGGACAGGCTCGAGCGCACGCACGAGCACCGCGCTTGCGACACCCTCACGCTCGCAGACGAAGTTGAGGCACCAGTGGATCCCGTACGAGCGATAGACGTAGGCGTGTCCAGGCGGCCCGAACATCGACGCGTTGCGCGCGGTCTTGCCGCGGTAGCCGTGCGCGGCCGGGTCCTCGTGGTCGTACGCCTCCACCTCGACGATCACGCCGCCGACGCCGTCGTACAGAAGCGTGACGCCCACGAGCGTCGGCGCAATGTCGTGGACGGACCGCGCAAAGAAGTCACGCGCCAGCCGCATCGAGCTCCTTGCGCGCGTCGTACCGAACGAACGCCGGGAACAACAGCGCGATCACCATCGTGCCCGCGACACACGCGATCCCGCCGGAGACGATCGAGAACCGCAGGCTCGTCAACGACGCGACCACCCCTGCCTCGAGGTTCCCAAGAGCCGGCGTCGAGGCAACTTGCGCGAACTCGATCCCGGTCAGCCGGCCGCGCAGTCGATCCGGCGTGACCGAGAAGAGGATCGTGTCGCGCATGATCGCGCTCACGTTGTCCGCGGCCCCCGCGGCTGCGAGGAACAGGAGGGCCAGCCACAGCGACGACGCGAAGCCGAACGCGACGATCGCGACGCCCCAGAGACCGGCGGCGACGGCAACGACGAGCCCTTGCCTCCGCACGTGTCCGATCCAGCCCGACAGCAGAGACGACACGAGCGCGCCGCCGTAGGGGGCGGCGTAGAGGAACCCCACGATCGAGGCGCCGCCGCCGAAGCGCGCCGCAAGGGCCGGGAACAGCGCCCGCGGCATCCCGAACACCATCGCGTTCGAGTCGGTGAGGAACATCCCGAGCAAGACCTTTTTGCTCAACACGAAGCGGAAGCCCTCGACGATCGAGCGGGCGCTCGGCCGGTCGACGTCGGCGGCAGCCGGCAACGCAGGAAGCATCCAGATCGACCAGAGCGACGCGATGAACGTCCCTGCATCGAGCCAGAATGCGCCGCTGATCCCGAAGATCGCGATGAGCACGCCTCCGGCAGCCGGGCCGGCAACGTCGACGGTGCTCGAGTACACGCCCTCGATCGCGTTCGCGGCGGCGAACTCGTGTGGCTCGACCAGGCGGGGAACCACGGTCCTCATCCCGGCAACGCCGAACGAGAAGACGGACATCGACAGGGTCGCCAGCACGTAGATCGGCCACACCCTCGGGTGCGCGAGTGACGCGTTGACAGCGAGCCCCGCGCTGATGGCCGCGAGGAGAAGCTCCGTGACGAGCAGCAGCCGACGGCGGTCGAGCGCGTCTGCGACCGCCCCGCCGACGATCGTGAGCGTCAGAAGCGGGACCAGCTCGCACAGCGACAGCAGCCCGACCTGGAGCGTCGAATGCGTCAGCTCGTAGAGCTGGAACGGCGCCGCGACAGCGGCAATCTCGCTGCCGAACGTCGAGATCGTCTGCCCCACGAACAGGCGGCGGAACGCGGGGTAGCGCCGCAGCGGCCCGATGTCGATCGAGAGCCGCCGCCACCAAACCGGCGGCCTGACTTCCGACGGCTCCAAGCGCTGCTAAAAGAGCTTCTGCGGGTCCGAGTCGCCGGAGGCGGATTCGAGCAGCCGCCGGGCGCGCCGGCTCAGGTCGCCAAGGTCGACGCGTCCAGACTCGGCCTGCTCGACGAGGCGACCGGCGAGCTCGACCGCGTCGTCGAGCACCGACATCCCCGCCGCATCGGATCCCATCGCGTGCAGGATCGACCTTTCGGTGCGCGAGGCAACGATTGGATCGGCGACGCCTTCGACCCAGACGCGCGTCCGCTTTCCGCCGCCACGCTCGTCGCCGCGCAGCGGCTCGAGCGCGTAGATCTTGTCGGTGCGCGCGTACTTCCCGAAGCCGAGGAATACCATCTTCGGCTGCCCGTCTGCCATGCGGCCGATTATCGCTGCTTGACTTCCCCGATGCGCGCAGCCCTCGTCGCCTTCGCCGGCCTCTGCGCGCTCCTCGCCGTCGCCGTCTACGTGTTCTCATTCGACACGCAGCGCGGCCGTCGCTGGGACGCGGCGACCCTCGATGCAGCGGTCGCGCAGCGCGACGTGCCCGCCGTCCAGCGGGCGAGCAGCGGATTGATCCGCACGATCGACATCGGGTCGCTCGTCTTGCTCGGCGGAGCGATCGTCGGCATCGCGCTCCTGCTCGGGAACGTCGCGGGCGCCGCTGGCGCAATCGTGTTGATCGTCTGCGCGAACCTGACGACGCAAGTGTTGAAGCCGCTGCTGGGCGAGACGCAGCCGTTCGGCCCCCGAGGCGACTTCACGCGGAGCTTCCCGAGCGGGCATGCGACGGTGGCGATGTCGCTCGCGCTCGCGGCCGTCCTCGCGGCACCCATAGCCTGGAAGCTCCTCGTCGCGCTGGGCGGCGCAGCCTACGCCGCCGGCATGGGCATCTCGCTACTCGTGCAGGCGGGCCATTATCCGAGCGACGTCGCGGGCGCTTATCTCGTGACGGCGGCCTGGGCGGGCGCGATCGCGGCCGTGCTTCCGATCGCGCGAGGTGTCGGTCGAAACCACGCGGTTCGAGGCGGGATCGCGGCCGCAGGGGCGGCCGCGGCGGCGTTCGCGCTCGTGGTCGCGGTCGCCGTGCACCGGCATCCCGGCATCGTCGTGCGCGTCGAGGTGCAGACGAAGCTCGTGCTCATCTTGACCACGCTGGCTGCGCTCGCGCTCATCCTCGCGGCCGGGCTTGCGCTCCTGCTTCAGGCGATGGCGTTGCGAATGGCCTCGACGACGCGCTCCTGATCCTCGCGGTCGATCGTCGAGTAGAACGGCAGTGCGAGCGTCCGCCGGCTCGTGTCCTCGGCGACCGGGAACATCCACTCGCGGAAGCCGTAGTCTTCACGCATGTACCGCTGCAGGTGGATGCACGGCACGTACGGGCGCGACTGGATCCCTTGCTCTTCCAGGCGCTCGATCACGCGGTCGCGCTTGATCCCCGGCGCGAGCTTCACGACATAGACGAACCAGGAGCGGCGGTGATCCTCGTCGTCGGCGAGCAGCGTCGAAACCCCGTCGACGGGCTCGAGCAGTTCCGCGTACCGAGCCGCCGCCTGTGCCCGCAGCGACAGGAGCACGTCGAGCCGCTCCAGCTGCGCGACGCCGATCGCGGCGTGGACGTCGCTCTGCCGGTAGTTGAACCCGAACCGCGAGTGGTCGAGCCAGCCGTCGGTGTCCGCGCGGCCCTGGTTGCGGAGGCTGACGAGCAGCTCCAGCTCCTCCGCAGATCCGGTCGTGACGATGCCCCCCTCGCCCGTCGTCATCTGCTTGTTCGGGTAGAAGGCGAACACCGTCAGATGTCCGTGCGACCCGAGCGGCCGGCCCTTGTACTCGGCTCCGAGCGCCTCGCACGCGTCCTCGATCAGCTTCAGCCCGTGACGCTCGCAGATCGCGCGCAACTCGTCGAGCTCGGAGGGATAGCCGAACATGTCGACTGCGAGGATCGCCCGCGTGCGGTCGGTGATCGCCGCCTCGACGGCGGCCGGATCGAGGTTCAGTGTCTGCCGGTCGATGTCGGCGAACACCGGCCTCGCACCCTCGTACCGGATGCAGTTTGCCGAGGCGACGAACGAGAACGGCGACGTGATCACGTCATCGCCTGCACGGATGCCCGCGATCCGGACGGCGAGGTGGAGACCCGTCGTTCCGCTCGAAACGGCAGCCGCGTAGGGCGCGCGGACCCTGCCCGCGAACGCAGCTTCGAACCGCGGCACCATCGGACCGAGCGAGAGGTGTCCCGACCGCAGCACCTCGAGCACGAGCTCCTCCTCGCGGTCGTCGAGATACGGCCGCGAGAGCGGGATTACCCGCTGTGCTTGCTTCACGCCCCGGCGGGCGTGCGCGTCGCGTACTCGAGCCAGTGCGACCAGCGCTCACTGTGGCCGCGCACCATGTCGAGGTACGCCGACTGAATCTCGCGCGTGATCGGCCCGGGCGGGCCGATCTCCTGGTCGTCGACCGAGCGCACCGGCGTGACCTCGGCGGCCGTCCCCGTCAGGAACATCTCGTCGGCGAGATAGAGGTCGGTGCGGATGAGGCTCGTCTCCTTCACCTGGTACCCGAGGTCCTGCGCGATCTGGATCACGGTGTCGCGGGTGACCCCCGGCAGGATCGACGCCGAGAGGTCGGGCGTGTAGAGGACGCCGTCGTTGACGATGAAGACGTTCTCGCCGGAGCCGTCGGCGATGTGACCGTGGTCTGTGAGCAGAATCGCCTCGTCGTAGCCGGCGCGCGTCGCCTCGAGCACCGCCAGCATCGAGTTGAGGTAGACGCCGGTCGCCTTCGCCACGTGCGGCACCGTATTCATGTCGACGCGCTGCCAGGAGGAGATCTTGGCGCGGATCCCGTTCGCGAGCGCGTCCTCGCCGAGGTAGGCGCCCCAGGGCCAGCTGATCACGCAGACGTCGACCGGGTTCTCCCCCGGCGGAACCCCGAGCTCGCCGTACCCGTAGAACGCGATCGGGCGCAGGTAGCACTCCGGCAGGCCGTTGACCGCGACCAGCTCGTGACAGACCTCCCGCAGCTCGTCGACCGAGTACGGGAGTGTCATGTACAGGATCTTGGCCGAGTTGTGGAGCCGCTGGACGTGCTCGCGCAGGCGGAAGATGGCTGGCCCTTTCGGCGTTTCGTAGCAGCGAATTCCCTCGAAGACGCCGGAGCCGTAGTGCAACCCGTGGGTGGCGACATGGACGCGGGCATCGCCCCAGTCCACGAACTCACCGTTCATCCAGATCTTGTCCGTCTCGCGCATGCCGCCTGCAGATGTTACAGCGGGGGGTCGGCGGACACGTCTGCCGGCTGTGCCCGACTCAGCCGCACGAGCTCCGACGGAGGCAGCGAGGCGAGGTGGTTCGAGGAGCCGGCGCCGACCCAGACTCGCTCATGGCGGAGCAGCCGCGGATCGATCAGGACCCGCTCGACGCGCGGGAGCGGGAACGGCGCGACGGCGCCCGGCTCGAAGCCCGTCACCTCACGTACCCGCTCCGGCCGCGCCACGCGCCCGCGCTCGCAGGCGACGGCCCGCGCGACCTTCGTGCTGTCCGCGCGGCGGTCGCCCGGGACGAGGGCGACGACGGGACGGCCGTCGCAATCGAACAGAAGCGACTTGACGATCTGCGCGAGCCCGCACCCGGCCGCCCTCGCGGCATCCTCGGCGGTCGGCGTGCCCTCGCCGAATTCCTCGATCCGCGCCTCGGCTCCCGCGACGCGAAGAAACTCGGATACGCGCTGCACCGGTTCCGGCCACGGCGCCGTCACAACAGGCTCCTCGCCAGCTCGATCGCCTCGTCGAGCGTCAACCGCGAGGCTGCCTCGGCTTCGGCCTCGAACTGCTCGGCGAGCCTTTGCCGCGCCTTCTCGAGCGTCGCCACCGCGAGCGGCTGCGCAAAATGACGGTCGAGTGGATGGCCTTCTGCGTCGGCGATCGCCTCCACCGCGCGGACGAGCCGTGCGACGGCGCCCGGATCGTCCTCCACGCGCACCGACCCAACCAGGACCATCGCCTCTGCCGCAAGCGTCGTCGAATCGACCTCGAGCGCCGTCACGAGTGCGCGGTCGGCGATCGGCACCGCTTCTTGCGGACGCCCCGCCGCGAGCAGGGCATGCGCGAGGCCGAGCTCGGCGTTCGTCGCCTCCCACCGACGTCCCAGGCGGCGGAAGATCTCTACAGCTCGGCCGAATAGGGGTTGCGCATCGGCAAAGTCGCCTTCCTCGAGAGATGCGATTCCCAGGAGGTACGTCACCCAGCCGAGCCCCGATTCGTAGCCGAGCTCGGTCAGCAGGCGCTCACACTTGTGCAGAAGCCTCCGGCGCTCGGCGAGATCGGGCTCGTCGAAGGCCAGCACGCGAAGCGCCCACTCGGTCTGACGCTTGTCGTCGCGCTCGCGCGCGAGTGCGAGACTCCTCCGTGCGTACTCGCGCGCGAGTTCGCTCTCGCCGAGGTTGAAGGCCGCGAGCGCGGCCGCGCCGAGCGCGTCCGCGCGCAATCCGTCGTCGAGACCGAATCCGCGCTCCAGCGCGGCCTCGAGCCACGCCTTCAGCTCGCGTAGGCTCGCGCGTGTCCAGAGACACCAGAACGCCGCCGTCGCGAAGCGGAGCTCGTCCTCGGCCTCTGCTGCGGCCGCGAGCCGGGCCTGGACGCTACGGAGGTTGTCGAGTTCGGAGAGGAACTCACGGCCCGCGTCGAGGTCCGTTTCGCGAACGAGCGTTGCGGCGCGCTCGACCGCCGCACGAAAAAACCGCGCGTGCCGCTCGGCGAGCGCGCTCGTCCTGCCCCGGTCATCGAGTTGCTCGCGCGCGTACTCGCGTACGGTTTCGAGCAGGACGAATCGGGGTTCGTCCGCCTCAGGGTCGTGGTGGACTACGAGGCTCTTGTCGACGAGCGACGCGAGGTCGTCGATGGTCGCATCGCAGATCTCCTCCGCCGCCTCGAGAGTGAACCCGCCGGCGAAGACGGACAGCTGCGCGAACAGCTCCTGCTCGCCAGGGTCGAGCAGGTCGAAGCTCCAGTCGATGGTCGCGCGCAAGGTCCGGTGGCGCGCGGGTGCATCCCGGCTTCCGGCAGTCAGGACAGGCAGCCTCTGCTCGAGTCGCTCCAGCAGCTTCGGCGGCGGGAGGAGCTTGACGCGCGCCGCCGCAAGCTCGATGGCGAGCGGCAGCGCGTCAAGCCGGGCGCAGATCTCCGCGACGGCCGCCCGGTCGCCGTCGAGGACGAAACCGGGCCGGACTGCCCTCGCGCGATCAGCGAAGAGCTCGACAGCAGCATCGACGGAAAGCGGCGGCACGGGGTACTCCTGCTCGCCCGTCAGATGGAGCGGAACCCGGCTCGTCGCTAGAAGTTTCAAGTCCGACGCGACCGCGACGAGGCGCGCGACCCGCGGCGCCGCGTCCATCACATGCTCCACGTTGTCGAGGACGAGCAGCGTCCTCTTCGGCGCGAGGTGTCCGGAGACCGCCGCCTCGATGTCGAGGCCGGCGCGCTCCCTGATGCCGAGCACGTGTGCGATCGCGGGGACGACGAGCTCCGGATCCGCGATGTCGGCGAGGTCGACGAAGAAAACGCCGTCGTCGAAGCCGTCGGCCACGTCCGCCGCGAGCTGGAGCGCGAGCCGCGTCTTGCCGGCACCGCCCGCACCCGTGAGCGTCAGCAGCCGTGTCCCTGCCAGCAGTTCCCGAACCTCCCGCAGCTCGCGCTCGCGGCCGATCAGCGGCGCCTGCTGTACGGGCAGGTTGGTTGGGCGCAGCTCGAGCGTGCGCAGCGGAGGGAAGTCGGTCTCGACTCCGCCGACGACGAGCTGGTAGAGCCGCTGCGGCCGCATCAGGTCCTTCAGGCGGTGCTCGCCGAGGTCCCTCAGCTCAAGGTCGTCCGGCAGCGCGCCTTCGACGAGCTCCCGCGTCGCCTGGGACAGCACGACCTGCCCGCCGTGTGCGGCGGAGCAGATGCGGGAGGCGCGGTGGACGTCCACGCCGACGTAGCCGTCGGGGCTGCTCGACGCCTCGCCCGAATGAAGCCCGACGCGCACGCGGACGTCCGTCTCCGCAAGCGAGCGCTGGGCGTCGGCGGCCGCAATCGCCGCGCCGCGTGCACTGGGAAAAGTGACGAAGAACGCGTCGCCCTGCGTGTCAACCTCGACGCCGCCCTGCCGTTCGAAGCTTCGGCGCAGGAGGCGGCGGTGCTCAGCGAGCGCGTCCGCGTAGTGATCTCCGAGCCGCTCGAGAAGCTTCGTCGAGCCCTCGATGTCCGTGAAGAGGAAGGTGACTGTTCCGGTCGGAAGCTGCCGTGTCACCGCTACTCGAGCGCGACGAACCGAAGATCGTCGAACCCGCCGCGTTCGAGCTCCTCCATCAGCTCGGGCGGCGCCGGCGAGTCGATCGAGAGTGCCATCAGCGCCTTGCCGCCGCGCCGCGTTCGTGAGACGGCCATGTTCGCGATGTTGACGCCGGACCGGCCGAACAGCGTCCCGACGGTGCCGATCACGCCGGGAACGTCGTCGTATTGGAGGAAGACCATCAGCGGCGACAGCTCGATCTCGAGCTCGAACCCGAGCGCTGACACGAGCCACCGGCGCTGGTCGTTCCCGATCGTCGTGCCGGCGACGCGCAGCTCGTCGCCGTTCGTCCTGACGGCCACTCGGACGAGATTCGTGAAGTCGCGGGAACCGCGCCGCTTCTCCTCGACGACGTCGACACCGAGCTCCTGCGCGACGAGCGGAGCGTTGACGTAGTTCACGGGTTGGTCGACGCGGCCCTGGAAGGCGCCGTTGAGCGCGGCGGCGGTCAGGAGGCGTGTGTCGTAGACCGACAGGCCGCCGTAGAAGGTGAGGCCGATCCGCTCGGCGCGGCCGCGCGCGAGCTCCATCGCAAGCCGACCCAGCTTCGCGGCCAGCGGTACGTACGGGCCGAGCTGCTCGAGATCCTCGGCGCGGATGGCGGGGATGTTGACGGCGTTCGACACGAGCTGGCCGTCGAGCGCCGCCGCCACCTGCTCCGCGACGATGACGCCGGCGCGGTCCTGCGCCTCCTCGGTCGACGCCGCGAGGTGCGGCGTGACGACGACTTCGTCGAATTCGAGCAGCGGCCCACTGTACGGCTCGGCCGAGAAGACGTCGAGCGCGGCGCCGGCCACCCGCCCTGCGCGTAGGGCGTCGACGAGCGCCTGCTCGTCGATCAGCTCGCCGCGCGCGGCGTTGACCAGGCGGACGCCGGGCTTCATGCGTGCGAAGGCGTCCGCGCCGATCGACCCGCGCGTCTCCTGCGTGAGCGGCAAATGCAAGGTGACGAAGTCGGCGATCGCGTACACGTCATCCGGCGTTTCGGCACGCTCGGCGCCGAGCTCGCGAAAGCGGTCCTTCGAGACGTACGGGTCGTATGCAACGACCCGCATCTGAAGACCGGCGGCACGGCGCGCGACCTGTTGGCCGATGCGGCCGAAACCGAGCACGCCGAGCGTCTTGTCGGCGAGCTCGAGGCCGCCGTACCGGGAACGCTCCCAGCGCCCGTCCTTCAGCGCCGCGTGCGCTTGAGGGATGTTCCGTGACAGCGCGAGCAAGAGCCCGATCGTGTGCTCGGCCGCCGACACGACCGTCGACTCGGGCGCGTTCGCGACCACGATCCCGCGTCGCGTGGCGGCCTCGACGTCGACGTTGTCAACGCCCACGCCCGCACGGCCGATCACCTTCAGCCGCTCGGCGCGCTCGATCACGTCGGCGGTCAGCTTCGTAGCCGATCGGATGATGATCGCGTCGTAGGCGGCGATCTGGTCGCCGACGTCGGCGTCTCCGTCGACATCGACGTCGAAGCGCTCGCGAAGGAGCTCGACGCCGGCGTCGGCGATCGGCTCTCGGACGAGAACCCGCGGCTTCACACCGGAGTGTGTTCGAAGACCTCGAGCGCGCGGTTGACGGCGACGCCGCGCTCGATGTCTGCACCCGCCTCGCCGAGCGCGAGCTCGAGCGCGGCGAGCGCGGTGGTGATGTCGAAGACGTCGTAGTAGCCGATGTGGCCGATCCGGAAGATGCGCCCCTTCAGCGGCCCCTGGCCCGGTGCGAGCGTGACGCCGAAGCGGTCGCGGATCGAGGCGACGAGGTCGTCGGAGTCGACCCCGTCCGGCGCGCTGACGGCGGTCACGACGGCCGAGCGGTCCTCGTCGGGCGAGAACAGCTCGAGTCCCAGCGCCTGGACCCCGGCGCGGCAGGCGCGACCCAGCCGGACGTGGCGTTCGAACGCGGCGCCGAGGCCTTCGTCGAGGATCATCCCGAGCGCTACGTTCAGGCCGACGACAAGCGACACGGCCGGCGTGAAGGCCGCGTCGAACCGCTCCTGCGCCTTCCGAACGCGCTGCCAGTCGAAGTAGAAGCGCGGCAGCGACGCCGCACTCGTGTGGTTCCAGGCGTCGTCGGAGACCGCGACCATCGCCAGTCCCGGCGGCGTCATCAGCGCCTTCTGTGACCCGGAGACGACGACGTCGATCCCCCACGCCTCCGTCTCGAGCGGGACCGCGCCGAGGCTCGAGATCGCATCGACGGCGACGAGTGCGCCGGCGGCGTTGGCCGCGGCGGCCAGCGACTCGACGTCGGCGACCACGCCGGTCGATGTCTCGGACTGCGTCAGCAGGACGAGCGACGCGCCCCCGAGCTCGCTCAGTCGCGTCACGAGGTCATCCGCCGACGGCGTTTCTCCCCACTCGTACCGGAGCTCCTGCACGTCGCAGCCGTACACGCGCGCGAGCTCGCCGAACCGTTCGCCGAAGTAGCCCGCGGAGACGCAGACGACGCGGTCGCCGGGCGAGCACAGGTTCGCGACCGCGGACTCCATCCCGCCCGTGCCGGATGCCGTGTACAGCAGGACGTCGCCGTCCGTGCGGAAGATCCGCCCGAGCCGTTCGAGCAGCGTCTCGAGCATCGCGCGGTAGTCGCGGGCGCGGTGGTGGATGACCGGCTCGGCGATCGCGGCGAGCACCTGCGGCGGCGCGGGCGTCGGCCCGGGCGTCATCAGGTAGCGCTTCTCCGGCATCAGGCTGAGCCTAGCGCGGCCGGTGGCGGGCATATGAGATGACTTGCTGGAAGGTCGGCCGGTTCGTCCAGCGCATCGTCTCGCCGAGCAGCCCGGGGCGGAATCGGATTCGCTCCTTCGTCGCGTCTGCGCGCCACGCCGCGGGATCAACGCCCTCCGCAGCAGCAAGCTCGTCGCCGGCCGCCTCGAGTGCAGCCCACAGCGAGTGGGCGCACGCCTGCACGTCGCCGGCGCCGCAGTACGTGGGCGTCCCCTCGGCCAGATCCCTTTGCACGTAGCCGTACCACCCGCTCTCGAACGCCGACCCCTGCGGGCCCGGTGGGTGGTCGCGCGGAATCAGCTGGGCGAGTCGCTCGGTCAGTGGGCCGAGCCGCGGCGACATGACCGCGTCCGCGATCCGCGGCCAGGCGGCATCCATGATCGCCGCGCCGGGATCGTCGATCTTCCCGTCGAGGTCGCCGTCGAGCCTGCTCCCACCGCGCCCCAGCCAGGAGTCCAGGGTCGCGACGAGTTGCGAAGCGCGCCCGCTCGGCGCGTCCACGCGGTCGAGCATCCCGCGGATCACCGGCCACACGAGCACGACACGCAGGTCCTGCGTCGCCGCCTGGTTCATCGCACCGACGATGAATGCCGGCGTCACGTTCTTGCGGGCGAGCGCCACCTGGAGCAGCTGCTGCCGATGCACGGATCCCCAGCCCCAGTCGTCGTCCGCCGCGGCGTACTCGTGTGCGGGGCGATTGTTCCAGGCGAGGATCGCTCCGCTCGACGGATTGATTGCGCGGGGGTGTGCCGCGAGCGGCTCCACGCCCTGCCATTCGAAGTCGCCGGTTCCCATCGTCGGGAGCCCGACGTCGACGTCCGCCGCACGATGCGGCAGCCGGCCGGCGGAGAACATCGCGATGTCGCGGTTGTCGACATAGACCCAGTTGAAGGCGAACTCCTCCTGGTTGATGACCTTGAAGAAGTCGCTCGCGGAGCGCACCTTGTTCGCGTTCAGATCCGCGAACGCGCGCCCGCTCTCGACCTCGCGGCCCCGCGTCGAGCGCTCGCTCGAGATTGCGACGGGCTGCCCGTTCATGTGCGCGTAGCCGACGACCGGGCCGTGCACGGTCATGTGGA
>Ga0126313_10001725_pt1 | contig 11731 bp, 9 predicted proteins | sample Plot105A_FD_89954 | JGI IMG/M metagenome (GOLD analysis project Ga0126313, IMG submission 89954) | Serpentine soil microbial communities from UC McLaughlin Reserve, CA, USA - Plot105A | ecosystem: Environmental > Terrestrial > Soil > Grasslands | place: USA: UC McLaughlin Reserve, Lake County...
CCGACGTCGCCCAGCACGCGACGACGCTCGCGCACATAGCGGCAGACCTGCCGCTCGGACACCTCCGCACCGTGCTCCTCGACGAGGCGCTGCCAGATCCGCCTGGCCGTGTGCCGCTGCTTACGCGGCGCCTCGCGATCCGCCTCCAGCCACTCGTCGATCACCGCCCGAAACGCCCCCAGCTTCGGAGCCGGCCGCGACACCGGCGGGCGCTTGGGCGGCGGCACAGCGGACTCCAACGCCTGGCGCACCGCCCGCCGATGCACACCGTGACGCCTCGCCAGCTCCCTGATCGACAGCCCCTCCCGCGCCTGATCGCGCCTGATCGCCTCGAACTGCTCCACTCTCGTCACTCCTTCCGGCCTTTCGCCTCGCGCTCAACAAAGCGCGAACCGAACGGCTCAGATCGGACGGAGGTGGGGCCAGTTCAAGCGTCCACAGTGGGGCCAGACGAAGCGTCTACACCCACAACGAGACGCCGTCCGCCGCTGCCGTCGAGCGCGGGCTCTGGGCACGGCGACACCGGGCGGCGCGACCCGCGGGCGCACCGGTTGCGGCCTCGATCCTCACCGGGCCAACGCAGCGCCTCTCGATATCGTGGTCGAGCTGGCCGTTGGGTCATCCGTTGGGCCGAACCCTGCCGTATTGGGCCGTATCAGGCCAGACCCCGGGCATTTTGCGGCGCGACCGTTTGGGCGGATTGCAGGCATTTCGTCGCCTTGACGCCCCGCGAACGCCATGCTTCACACGCGAGAGGTCGCAGGTTCGAAACCCGCCGCGCCCATGCGGAATTCGGCTCTACCGCCCGGTCTGCGGGAGCGCCGTGGGACCACCCGCTCCACGAGACCTAAATGGGCTTGCGCCCACCGCGCGCCGGCGTGCCGTTCAGCAGCCGGTTGCGAAGGTCGGACGAATTCAGGCGCCCGCCCGTCCGGGTCGGAAGATCGACAGGGCCGTCCCGTGGACGCTTCACGCGAGAGAACCGCTTCCGGGACAGCTCCAGGACCCTAGCGGTGCGGCTGTGCGTGCGGCTCGGCTAGCAGGTACGCGAGGACGGCGAGGATTCGGCGGTCGTCGTTCTCGCCGGCGGGGAGACCCAGCTTGTTGAAGATCGTGCTCACGTGTTTCTGCACAGCCCCCTGACTGATGGCCAGCCGCTCGCCGATCGCCTTGTTGGAGCGGCCTTCCGCGATCAGCTCGAGCACTGAGCGCTCGCGCGGCGACAGCGATCGGAGGCGGTGCGCTTCTCTCGGATCTTCCAGCAGTCCCGACACGACCTGGGGATCCAGGGCAGTGCCGCCGTCCGCCACGCGTCGCAGCGAGCCCGCGAAGTCCGCCGGGTCGGCCACGCGGTCCTTGAGGAGGTAGCCGAGGTGCTGGGGCGTCTCGGCCAGCAGCTGGGTCGCGACGCCGACCTCCACGTGCTGGGAGAGCAGCACGATGCCCATCGAGGGGTGGCGACGGCGGATCTCGTGCGCGGCCTGGATTCCCTCGTCGGTCTGCGTCGGCGGCATGCGGATGTCGACGATCGCCACGTCGGGGTCGTGCTCGTCCACCGCCGCGAGCAGTTCCTCCGGACGGGCCGCCTGGGCGACGACCTCGATGCCTTCGGCGCGGACAAACGACGCGATGCCCTCGCGGAGCAGCCTGCTGTCGTCGGCGATCACGACTCGCACGGCAGCTCAGCGGTGACGACCGTCCCGCCGCCCGGGGGGCTGAGGATGCGCAGCGTGCCGTCGAGCGCGGCGACGCGGTCCGCCAGCCCCTGGAGCCCGGTGCCGGCCGACTCGTCGGCGCCGCCGACGCCGTCGTCGGCGATCTCGACGACCACCAGGCCGTCGCGGCGCGAGACGCGTACCGTCGTCAGCGTCGCGTGCGCGTACTTGGCGACGTTGGCCAGCGCCTCGCAGGCAACGAAATAGCCCGCGAGCTCCACCGCCTCGGGCAGGCGCTCCGGGCTCTCGAAGGAGACCGTCGTGGGGACGCTCGCGCGCGAGGCCAGTGAGTTGAGCGCGGCCTGCAGCCCGTGGTTGAGCACCGCCGGGTGGATCCCGCGCGCGAGCTCGCGCAGCTCCTCCAGCGACTGGGAGAGCTCGTCGCTGGCCGACCTGACGAGCTGCTCCGCCAGCGCCGGATCGGTGCGGATGCGGCTCTCGATCATCCGCAGCTGGAGGGCGACCGAGACGAGCCGCTGCTGCGCTCCGTCGTGGAGGTTGCGTTCGAGCCGCCGCCGCTCGGCGTCGCTGGCGGCGACGATGCGCTCGCGCGAGGCGCGCAGCTCGGCCAGCCGGTCCTCCGACTCGGCCTGCAGCCGCGCGTCGTCAAGCGCGATCGCGGCCGTGGCGGCGACGGCCTCGACGAGCTCGGGATCGTCGTCGAGCGAGGCGTCGTAGACGAGCATTCCGAGCTCGCGGCCGGCGCGCTCGATCGGCGCGGTCGAGCGGTCGCCGTCCAGCCGCGGCAGCTCGACCGACTGTCCGGCGCCGTCGATGTAGACGCGCCTGCCCGGCACGCGGTAGGCGAGCACGAGCGACGGGTCGCCGAAGGTCTTGGCGAGGCCTGCCTCGAGCTGGAAGCCGCGCCGCGTGCCGAGCTCGCGGAACAAGTCCGCGAGCCCGCCGCGCGCGAGCCGTGAGCGCAGAAGGCCCCAGAGCAGCGCGGCGGGCACGGTGAGCAGCGCCGTGTTGAGGATCCAGAAGAGCGGAACCACGGGCGACCCCACGAGCAGGGTCGTGAGCGAGGCGGCGTACAGCACGCCGGAGAAGGCGCCGCCCAGGCTCGGCAGCAGCGCTCGCCGGCGCGGCCGCGACGCCGAGCGCCAGCGTCCGGCGATGACGACCGCGACGGCGAGCGAGGCGACGATGAGGACACCCTGCTGCACCTTGGTCAGCGCGCTCGCGATGTCGGCATCCAGACGCACGAGCAGCAGGTTGTCGTCGTGCTCGGAATAGAGCATCACGGCGAACTGGAGGACGAACAGGCCGACGAAGAAGAGCCCGACGAGCGCGCGGTCCACATTCGAGACCAGCCGGCCGCCGCTCATGAAGCTGAGGATCAGCGCCGCGTAGACGACGATCCACACCTCGCCGAGCAGCAGAGCGGCCGTGAACGTGACCGGCGAATCGACCTGCGTGAGGATCTCCGACAGGTTCACCCCGAAGCCGGCGAGCGTCAGCATCGGGCCGACGGCGCTGTCGGGCCGCCGCCGCCAGGCGACGAGGCCGCACGCGGCGAAGGAGATGCCCGAGAGCCTGTGGATGATGGAGTTGCCCGCGACCGGCGGATCGCTCCCGAAGAGCACCGGGATCAGCGCGACGAAGCCGGCGGCGGCCACGGCCGCCCACAGCGTGAGCCAGAACGCGGCACCGTGGGTGCGTGCGGTCAGGTGGCCGAGCGCCCGGATGCGGCCGCGCGCGACCGGACGACCCAGGAGCTCGCTCGAAGCACCGGCCCAGCTCAGCAAGCGGAGCACCGCCCGACTCTAGTCGGCCGCGAGGAGTACGGCTAGCCGCACCGTCCGGGCTCCAGCGGGCGGAGTCAGGAACGCAGGCAGGCCCGATGGGAGCGCCGCGGCGGGGCCGGGAGACTCGCGGCATGTTCGCCACCAGGAACGAGAAATCCACGACGGCCCCGGTCCCAGCGGGCGCTCCGGCGATCGCGCTGCGGGACGTGCGCAAGGTCTACGGCGTGGGCGAGGGCGCGGTCGTCGCGCTCGACGGCATCAGCATCGGGCTCCCGCGCGGCTCGTTCACGGCGATCATGGGGCCGTCGGGATCGGGCAAGAGCACCTTCCTCCACGTGGCGGCGGGACTCGACCGCCCGACCTCCGGCACCGTCGCGCTCGGCGACACCGAGCTCGCCGGGCTCAGCGAGCGGCGGCTGACGATCCTGAGGCGCGAGCGGATCGGCTTCGTCTTCCAGGCGTTCAATCTGATGCCCTCGCTCACGGTGACCCAGAACATCGGCCTGCCGCTGCGCCTCGACGGTCGCCGCCCGCGGCGCTCGGAGGTGCGCGAGGTCGCGGCCCGCGTCGGCCTCGAGAAGCGCCTGCGTCACCGTCCCGCCCAGCTCTCCGGCGGCCAGCAGCAGCGCGTCGCGATCGCACGCGCGCTGATCACACGGCCGGAGGTCGTGTTCGCCGACGAGCCGACCGGAGCGCTGGACAGCCGCACCGGACGCGCCGTGCTCGCGCTGCTGCGCGAGGTTGTCGACGTCGACGACCACACGGTCGTGATGGTGACCCACGATCCCGTCGCGGCGGCGCACGCCGACCAGGTCATCCTGCTCGCCGACGGCCGCATCGCGGGGACGCTCGACGCTCCCGACGCAGACGAGGTCGCCGAGCGGCTGGCGCACCTGGGGGACTGAGCCATGCTTCGCGTCGCGCTTCTCAGCGGCCGCGGCCGTCTCGCCACGTTCGCCGGCGCCCTGGTGGCGCTGACCGCGTCGTCCGCGCTCGTGATGGCCGGCGGCATGCCGTTCGAGGCCGCGCTGCGCACGCAGCCGCCGGTCGAGCGCTACGCCGCCGCCGCGGCCGTCGTCACCGGCCAGCAGGTCGTCGGCACCGACGACGACGTCGTGCTCGGCGAGCGCGCCCGCGTCGACGCCGCGCTCGCCGCCCGGCTGGCTGCCGTCCCCGGCGTCCGGGCGGCGATCGCCGACGTCTCGGCGCCGGCTCGCCTCGGCGACCGGGCGACCGTCGCGCACGGCTGGAGCAGCGCCGCGCTGACGCCCTACGTGCTGAGCGCCGGACGCGCGCCCGCGGCGCCCGACGAGGTCGTCACCGGGTACCGGGCCGCGCTGGGCGAGCAGCTGCGCCTCGCGTCCACGGCGCCCACCCGCACGGTCACCGTGGTCGGCGTGGCCCGGCCCCGCAACCCCGTCCAGCGCCAGACGGCGATCTTCGTCGGTGACGAGGAGGCCTCGCGCCTGGCCGGGAATCCAGCCCACCCGCCCCGGGTCGACGCGATCGGCGTGCTCGCCGGACCTGGGTTCGACGCGTCGCGGCTGCACGCCGCCGCCGCCGGCGGCGCCGAGGTGCTCACCGGGGACGAGCGCGGCCGGGGCGAGTATCCCGAGCTGCTGCAGACGCGGACCGAGCTAATCGCCGTCACAGCGGCGTTCGGCGGGCTCGCGCTGTTCATCGCGATCTTCGTCGTGGCCAGCACAATGGGTCTCTCGATCCAACAGCGCGAGCGCGAGATCGCGCTCCTGCGAGCCGTCGCCGCGACGCCCGGTCAGATCCGCCGCATGATCTCGTACGAGGCCGCGGTCATCGGCCTGATCGGCTCGGCGGCCGGGATCTGGCCCGGGTCGATCCTCGGCCGCGAGCTCGGCGACGGGCTCGTGCGCCACGGCGTCGCCCCGCCGAACCTGATCGTCAGCGCCGGCTGGCTGCCGATCGCGGCGGCTATCGGCGGCGGAGTCCTGGCCGCGCTGCTCGCCGTCCTCGCGGCGGGACGACGCGCCGCTCGCGTGCCGCCGACCCATGCGCTGACCGACGCCGCGGTCGAGCCACGGCTGCTCGGCCCCGGGCGCCTGATCGGCGGGCTGCTCTCGCTCGCGGGCGCGGTGCCGCTGTTCGCCGTCGCAACCACCACGAGCGCACCGGACACGGCTGCAGCCACCTCGGAGATGACGGCGCTCTTCCTCGTCGCGGCGGTCGGTTTCCTCGGCCCGATCGTCGCGCGCGCCGCCGCCGCCGTGCTCGGCCCACCGCTCGCGCGGATATCGCCGGTCGGCGGGTTCCTGGCGTCGGCCAACCTGCGCACCGCGACGCGCCGATTCTCGTCGGCCAGCACGCCGTTGATGCTCACTGTCGGCCTCAGCTGCACGCTGCTGTTCAGCTCGACCACCATCGATCACGCCGTGACCCAGCAGCGGCACGCGGGCCTGACCGGCGAGCTCGCCGTCACGAGCAGCGGTCCCGGCCTGCCGGCCTCGGCGCTGACCGACGTCCGCGCCGTCGCGGGCGTGCGCTCGGCGGTCGCGCTGACCCCGACGACACTCGGCCCAAGCCTGGGCACGTCCGACGACGTCATCCCCGCGCAGATCCTCAGCGGTGGGCAGGGCGGCGGGCTCGACGTCGGCGTGACCGCCGGGTCACTGGACGCGCTCCACGGGGCCGCGATCGCGCTCGGCCGGCGGCGCGCCGATTCCGCCCACGCCGGAATCGGCGACCGCGTGCCGCTGACGCTCGGCGACGGCACGCGCACCCGCGCCACCGTCGCGGCGATCTACACGCGCGAGCTGGGGTTCGGCGACGCGCTGCTCGCGCCCGAGCTCGCGGCCGGCCACCTGACCAGCCCGCTGCTGGCAACGATTCTGGTACGGACCGCCGAGCCGGCGGCCGTCGCGCGGCGCATACGCGAGCTGGCGCCGCGATATCCGGGACTGCGCGTCAGCGACCGGGCAGCGCTGGCGAGCGTCACCGACGCCGACCGCGAGCTCAACCGCTGGCTCGGCCCGCTGTTCGTCGCGATCATCTTCGCCTTCACCTCGATCGCCGTCGTCAACACGCTCGCGATGATCGCGCTCCAGCGCGGCCGCGAGCTCGGGCTCATGCGACTCGTGGGCGGCACCGCCCGGCAGGTGCGCTCCATGGCTCGCTGGGAGGCCGGCCTGATCATCACCATCGGCCTCGGCCTCGGCCTGGCGATCGCGGCCACCGCGCTGCTGCCGCTCAGCCACGCGTTGACGGGCAGCATTCGCCCGCACGTGCCGGCCGACCAGCTCGGCGCCATCCTCGGCGCCTCAGCGCTGCTCGCGTTGCTCGCCCTGGCGGTGCCGACGCGCCGGGCGCTGCGCTCGCCCCCGGTCGAGGCGATCGGCGTGGGCGAGTAGCCCTCGCTGGCGCCCGAAGTGGCACCTGCCTGGTCGCGCCCTCGTCCGACAGCAAGCACCGGTCCGCCGTCTCGACGTGGAGGCGGCGCGAACCCGGGCGCCACCTGCCCCCCCGAAGGCTTTACGGCGCCCGCATCCTGAAGATCACCGACGTGGGGAGCGCGAGGGCGACCGGCCGCAGTGGCGACCCCCGCGGCTCGGCTCTCCCCGAACCGGAGTCGTCAGGCGCCACATCGAGGCGGGACGTTGAACGCCGGGGTCAGCACGGTCGGGGTGGGTCATTCAGCGGGTCGTTCGGTGCGATCGTACGTGCGTTCACGCCGGAGACAGCGCGGCCGCCGCATCGCGCACTGCCGCAACCAGAGCCGACGTCGACGGGCGCGCGGCGTCGGCGGCGCGCGTGACCGCGAAGATCGCGCGGGTCACCGGCGCCTCCGCGATCGCCCGGCGCACCACGCCCGGGTAGCGATCGGCGAGCGGGAGGCCGGGCAGCAGCGTCACTGCCAGCCCGCGGGCGACCAGCGCGAGGCCGATCGTCGCGTCGTTGGCGCGATGGCGGACGTCGGGGTCGAAGCCGCCCAGCTCACGGCATGTCCGATGCGTCATCAGCTCCCAGCCCATGCCGGCGTGGCCCGTCGTCCAGGCCTCGCCGGCGAGCTCGGCCAGCGGCACGGCGTGCCGGTGGCGGCGGGCCGCCGGATGCCGGGCGGGGAGGACGACGTGAACAGGATCGCTGTGGAGGTCGTGGCGCTGGAGGCCATGGGGCAGCCAGCGCGGCTGGTGCTGCCACTCGTCGCCGATGACGAGGTCGATCTCGCCGAGGGCGAGCGCGGGCAGCGCCTGCTCGGGCTCCGCCTCGATCACCTCGCAGCGCAGCCGCGGGGCGTCGCGCGCGAGCGCCTCCATCGCCGGCAGGGCGATGCGCAGGATCACGGACTGGAAGCCCGCGATGCGGGCGCGCCCGGCGACCGTCCCGGCGGCCGCGGCGAGGTCCGCCTCCGCGAGCGCCGCGCGCTCGAGCAGCGCCTCGGCGTGCTCTACCAAGACGAGCGCCGGGTCGGTGAGGCGGACGCCGCGGCCGGCGCGCTCGAGCAGGCGCACCCCCGCCTCGCGCTCGAGCATTGCGAGCTGCTGCGAGACGGCCGACGGCGTGTACTGGAGCGCGTCGGCGACGGCGGCGATCGTCCCGCGCTCCTTCAGCTCGCGCAGCAGGCGCAGTCGGCGGAGCTCGAGCATCGTGCAGTAACGCTACCGATTTCTGCTGAGCAATCGGAATCGAAGACGATGCTTTCGCCCGGCACGATGCGCGCCGTGCGCTCCACCGGAACCCTCATGTGCCTCGGCTCCGGCGCCGCCTTCGGCGCCATGGCCGTGTTCGGCAAGCTCGCGTACGGCGACGGCGCGACCGTCGGGACGCTGCTCGCCGTCCGCTTCGTGCTCGCCGCGGCGCTGTTCTGGACGCTGGTGCTCGTGAGCGGGACTGCGAGCGAGCTGCGGTCGCTGGGCGGCAGCGACGCCGGCGCCGGCCTCGCCTTGGGAGCTTGCGGCTATGCCCTTCAGGCCGGGTGCTACTTCGCCGCCCTCGAGCGCATCGACGCGTCGCTGCTGTCGCTGCTGCTCTACACCTTCCCCGCGATCGTCGCCGCTGCCGCGGTCGCGCTCGGCCGCGAGTCGATCGACCGCTGGCGCATGGCGGCGCTCGGGCTGGCGTCCGCCGGGCTCGTGCTCCTCGTGGCGGGCGCCGGCGCGGGCGCACTCGACCCGCTGGGCGCGGCGCTCGGACTGGGCGCCGCGCTGGTCTACAGCACGTACATCCTCGTCAGCGGGGGCATCGCCGCGCGCGTGCGGCCGCGCCTGCTCGCGGCGCTCGTCTGCACCGGCGCAGCGCTGCCGCTGACGATCGGCGCGGCGCTGCTGGGCGAGTTGCGCCCGGCTGACCTGACGCCCGCGGGCTGGGGCTGGCTGGCAGGCCTCGCAGTCGTCTCCACGGTCGCGTCGATCAGCCTCTTCTTCGCCGGCCTGGCGCGCGTCGGGCCGACGACCGCCTCGATCCTGTCGACCATCGAGCCGCTCGTGACCGTGCTGCTCGCGTTCCTGGTCTTCGGGGAGACGCTCGGGGCGATACAGGTGACCGGCGGCGCGCTCGTGCTCGCCGCCGTGTTCGTACTACAAGGAGGAACCGCATGAGCAGACCACTCGAGGGCAGGGTCGCGCTGGTCGCCGGCGCGACGCGCGGCGGCGGGCGCGGCATAGCCGTCGCGCTCGGCGAAGCCGGCGCGACGGTCTACGCGACCGGGCGCAGCACGCGCGAGCAGCGCTCCGAGGTCGACCGGCCCGAGACGATCGAGGAGACCGCCGAGCTGGTGACCGCCGCGGGCGGCGAGGGCATCGCCGTCGCGGTCGACCACCTCGACCCAGAGCAGGTCCGCGGCGTGGTCGAGCGCATCGACGCGGAGCACGGTCGCCTCGACGTGCTCGTCAACGACATCTGGGGCGCCGAGCACCTGTTCGAGTGGAACAAGCCGGTCTGGGAGCACGACCTCGACCGCGGCCTGCGGCTGCTGCGGCTCGCGATCGACACCCACCTGGTCACCAGCCATCACGCGCTGCCGCTGCTCGTACGGCGCCCGGGCGGCCTGGTCGTCGAGGTGACCGACGGCACCGCGGAGTACAACGCCGACCACTACCGGGTCAACGCCTTTTACGACCTCGCCAAGACGGCGGTCATCCGCCTCGCATGGGCGCAGGCGCAGGAGCTGCGGCCGCACGGCGGAACCGCGGTCGCCCTGACCCCGGGATGGATGCGCTCGGAGGCAATGCTCGAGCACCACGGCGTGAGCGAGTCCAACTGGCGCGACGCGACCGAGCGCACGCCGCACTTCTGCATCTCCGAGAGCCCGCGGTTCGTCGGCCGCGCCGTCGCCGCGCTGGCCGCGGATCCCGACGCGGCGCGCTGGAGCGGACAGTCACTCTCCAGCGGGCAGCTCGCTCAGGTCTACGGCTTCACCGATGTCGACGGCACGCGGCCCGATTGCTGGCGCTACATGGTCGAGGTCGTCGAGCGCGAGGGCGCGACCGCGGGGGACGCGGGCTACCGCTGATCGCGCTTCAAGTGCGGACGTCGAACGAGATCGTGCCGAGGATGCCGTCGTCCTCCTCGCGCAGCGCGAGCAGCAGGCTCTCGTCGAAGATCATGTCCGTGGCGTTGGTCTGGTCGCGGCTGGGCTGGTAGGGCGCCTTGGCGTAGACCTTTCCGTTCGTCTCCTCATCGAAGTAGACCTGCGTGGTGAGGACGGTCTGGCGGTCGATGTGGACCTTGACGTGGATGTACGTCGTGCGGCCGGGATACCAGCCCGGGAGGTGCCAGACTTCGACGACCGCGTCGGCCAGCGGCGCGCACAGCTCCGCCTCGCGCACGCGGATCGCCAGGCGCAGCGGCGTGCCGTCGCGGTCCTCGCGGATGTCGCTGCGGATGGCGTCGGCGTCGAAGCAGTACGGGCCCTCCGTCTGCTCGGCCGTCAGCGTGCACGCGGAGCTGTCGTCGAACAGGCCGGACGTCGCGGTCTCGGTCGACTTCGGCTCGACGGTCGCGGTTCCGCCGTCGACCGTCGCGACCGGAGCGGGATCGTCACCGCCGCCGCACACGGCGAGCAGCGATCCGAGCGTCACGGTGCCGAGCCCGGCGAGCGCCTGACGGCGGGTCAGCGGCGGGTTCATGGATCGCATGGTGGGCGCTCGGCTGGGAGGCGGCTGGGAAGTTCCTGATTCTCCTCAACGAGCGGTGAAGCCGAGGATCAGCTCAGCGGTCTCGAGTGGGACGTCGAGCTGGGGGCAGTGGCCGACGGCTTCGAGCTCCACGAAGTCGGCGGTCGGGAGCCAGTCGCGCCGGAAGCGGGCCGCCGCCGCGGGCCACTCCAGCAGCCGGTCGGCGGTGCCCCACAGGATCCGAACCGGGCACGTGATCCTCTCGGCGTCGAGCCGCCAGCCCGCGCGCGCCGCGTACTCGACCAGCGGCGCCAGCGCGACGCAGGCCGCCGCTCCGCGCATCTGGTGCGCGAGCAGCTCAGCCGGGATGTGCTCGAAGCTCGTGGTGGTGAGGAGCGTCGCGCGGCGCCGGCCCTCGAGCGTGGACACGATCGCGTCGGCGTGGGGCGCGGCGGCGGCCAGCAGCTCGTGCATCGCCACGAAGAGCGCGAGCACGTCTCGATGCGACTCGTCGCCCGGCGCCCAGCCGCCGGCCGGCGCGAGCGCTACGACGGTGTCCGCGCGGCCACGGGCGGCGAGCTGGAGCGCGACGTAGCCTCCGAGCGAGTTGCCGACCACGTGTGCGCGCTCGAAGCCCGCCGCGTCCATCGCGCGCTCGACGGCGTCGGCGAGTGCGGAGTCGCTGACCGCGCCCTCGATCGGCGGGCCGCCGGCGTGGCCGGCGAGCGTGACCGCCAGCACGTCGTGACGGCGCTCGAGCGCCGGCAGCACGAGCTCCCACGTGCGCCATGTGTCCGTGAAGCCGTGCAGGCACACGAGCGGCGGCCCGGAGCCCCCGCGGTGGGATGGCGTGAACGTGTTCAAAGGCCGCGACGGTACCGGCCGGCGCCGCGACGGTAGCGGCGCGCGGGGCGTCTTGAACGGCGGGAGTCGAGACTCCGTGCGGCGTTGACGCGCGGATCCGGCCCGCCGCGTCATGCAGGCAGCCGCGGTTCCCGTAGACGAGCCCGCGGGCGGGATCGGCCACCAGCTCGCCGAGCGGCGTCACCCGGTTCTGCAGCGTCACGCGTAGCGCTGCGCCGAACGCGCCCGCGCGCGCTCGGCCTCGACCTCGCGATCCTTCGGCGACGCATTCGTGACGAGCGAGTCGAGCAGCCGCTTCGACGCCTCGGCGACCTCGGCG
>Ga0126313_10001726_pt1 | contig 11731 bp, 12 predicted proteins | sample Plot105A_FD_89954 | JGI IMG/M metagenome (GOLD analysis project Ga0126313, IMG submission 89954) | Serpentine soil microbial communities from UC McLaughlin Reserve, CA, USA - Plot105A | ecosystem: Environmental > Terrestrial > Soil > Grasslands | place: USA: UC McLaughlin Reserve, Lake County...
CCCGAACACCCTTGGCAGTACGTCGATACGGCCCATGGCGTAGATCACACGGGTTGCGGCGTTTACTCCTGCGTTGGCGTTAGCTATGGCGCTGTTTACTATGGCGAGGAAGATGATCACCCACCCGACCCCCCAATAGTTCTCCGCCATGGTGGTCCAAGGGTCGGGATTCTCGGCGTAAGAGCTCATCCTGCCGAAGCCCCAGCCCACCACAGAGGCGTAGGCGCATACTAGGTAGAACAGCCCGATCACCAGCGCAGAGGAGAGTACCACGCGGGGTATGGTGCGCCTCGGGTTGCGGGCCTCCTCCCCCAACGGGGCCGCCGCCTCAAAACCGATGAAGGCGAGTATGGAGAAGACCATCCCCTTGAACACCCCAGACCATGTGCCCTCTAGTGAGTTTGCGGGATTGAAAACCTGGAGGGTATTCTCCCCACCGGCGGCGAAGATCATGTAGAGGCCAAGAGCCAAGAAGGCCGCTATCTCGAAGATCCCCAGCACTATCCCGGCGTTGGTGGACAGCCTGATGCCCCAGTAGGTCAGGTAGAAGACCAGTAGCGCAGCCACTATCACCCACACCCACCATGGAATGTTTATGCCAAGCCTGTTCTGGAATACGTCTGCCGCGGTTGCGGCGAAGACAAGGTAAAGGAGCGGGGCGACGAGCGGTTCTGCCAATATAAACGCCCACCCGACAAGGAAGCCAACCTTCGGCCCCAATGCCCGGCTCGTATAAGTGTAGAGCCCTCCGGCGGAGGGCATCTGTTTGGCAAGCTGGCCCACGGAGTTGGCTATGAGGAGCGCCACCACGAGGGCGAAGATCACCGAGAGCGGTAGTACCGGTCCTGCAAAAGAGAAGCCGACCAAAAGCGAGAAGGCCACCGCCGCAGCGGGCGCCATATGTGTGATCGACTGGAACAGCACCTGTGCGAAGCCGATGGAATGCTCCTGCAGGTGGTCAAATCTTCTTTCGGTCTCCATCTCTAACCTCCTCGCTGCTCAAAAATTAGGCGGGAGCAGATTCTGCTGGGCTCTGGTCACCGTAGCCGTCGGTAAACCACTCCATCCGCTCATTCTCGTGCTCGATTATGCTCGAAGATAGGCCCCCACGGTTGTAGGGTACCTACGCACTTCGACACGTTCTTATCTCCTCAAAGTGAGAGCGTCGAAAAAGCAGTTGCCTAACCCCCAAAAGTTCCACAACCCACTAAGTACCAGTCTAACCCAACCACAAAACTCAGGAAACTACGAGTATATGATTAGACTCGGGTGACTCGCCGACGGCCCCGCATACCTATTCCCGGTGAAGTGCCCCTCGAAGGAGATCGGCGCCAATTGCTCGTCCACCAAATCGACCCCAAGGAGGATATTTCCGTTGACTGCCCACGTATAGTCTGACCGGCGGGATCAAGAAGCTTGGCGCAAGCTACTGCTGCCCTACTGCTGCCAAGTCGCCGTACTCACACTGAGGGCTGCTGGTTTTATACGCGATTTGCAGGCAAAATAAAGAGCCGACGAGCGGACTCGAACCGCTGACCTTATCTCATTACGAGTTTGCTTGAGCACGTTCTAGCCTGTCCTGGTGTGTCCGGTGGATCGGCTTATTTATGGGGTTTTCAGCGTATGTAGCACCATCCTGTGTCCATTGCGTACTGGCGTGTATCAGCCTGGTTGCAGTACGGTTGCAGTACTCCTTCGCGTATCTCGCGACGTATCCATTGCGCCTGTTTCCTAATTCCGGCATATTGTTATAACAGGTCATAATGTTAGATAGGAAGATCTTGACCGAGATAATCGCCGATGCTCCGGTCCCGATGTACCGGCAGCTTGCGAACCTGATACGGGACCGAATAGCGTGTGGAGAGCTGGTGCGTGGCGCGCGTATACCCTCCGAAGTCGAGTTGGGCAACACCTACAAGATAAGCCGCATCACGGTGCGCCAAGCTCTTTCCGAACTCGAGTGGGAGGGACTTCTGGAAAGGGCTCCGGGCAAGGGTACGTTCGTGCGTAGGAGCGCCGGGCGGTTGGAGCGGATGACCAGGTTGACAGGCTTCGGGGAGAATATGGCAGGCCTGGGCCGCAAAGCCGGCTACGCTACCCTGCGAGCCGGCGAAGAGACAGTGCCGCTTGAGGTCGTGGCCCGGCTGCGACTTCCGGAAGTGCGTGCGTTCGTGGTGGACCGGGTGCTCCTGACCGACGGACGACCGGTCGGAGCTCATCTTTCTTATCTACCGTTGTGGATCATCAATGGGGCCCCGACCGGCTCGTTCTCACGGGAAGCCCTGGACAGCAGCTCCCTCTATGGAACCATCGAAGAATCAGGAGTCGTCTTGTCCCGGGCGGAGGAGATCGTGGAGCCCGCACTCGCCGGACCTGAGGACGCAAAGAAGCTGGATATCGCGGAGGGTGGCTTGGTGCTGCGCGTGACGCGCACAGTGTACGACGCCGAAGAACACCCACTTGAGTACGTGCTTATTACTTACAGGTCCGATGTCTACACCTTTCGCCAACAGCTCTACAGAAAAGATCTTAGGACAGCTCCGTGAGACGCGCATCGGATAGCTCCGTCGAGAAAACCATCAAGCGAGTGGTGAACGGTGGACCTCGACCAGTAGGCTCGGCTGCTTTAGAGATCACGATAGCTGCAGTAGAAGAAAGTTTGGAACTCTTGGGACTTCGCACCTGCGCCCACGAGTTCCCCTGCGTCCGGTGGCAGGCGAGATCCCGCCCTCGATTGGCCATAGAAGGCCTAGGTGAGGTGCCTTGTGAGGCGATGATCGGCAGCAGCGAAGGCAGCTTCTCCGGGTGCCTGGAATCCCACGGAAGTTACTCCATCTGGGGCATGTACTACTGGAAGGCGTACAGGGTGCGGGCGGAAGACGGGCGCCTCGCGGCCCACGTTTTGGCGCGGCCGGATGGCCCGGCCATCCCGCAGCCGGTGCCTATGGGAAGCCCATCCGTTCCGCACCTGTCCATCGGTGGCGAGTGGGATGAGGCGTTGGATCGCTGCGCGGCTACCAGATGTCGAGCAGAGGGATGGCTGGAAGCTAGCGCCGACGAGGTCAGCAGCCGCAACCTGAGGGCCTGGAAGGGAGAAGACCGCCTTCTCAACGGGCGGATCATCCTCGTGACCGCCCACTGCGACACCGTACCGGGCTCCCCGGGTGCCTACGACAACGCCGGCGGGGTTGCGGCCCTGCTCGGGCTGGCCGAACTCCTCGCGGAGGGGGAACTGCCCAAAGGAGTGCAACTGCTGTTCACCAGCGGCGAGGAACAACATCTAGCCGGTTCCAGGGCATTCGTGAAAGAGTTGGACGCCGCTGGCAGACTCTCCAACGTGACCTTCTGCCTCAACCTGGACGGTACGGGACGGGGCCAAATACTCGAGGCCTGGGTTGGACCGGGGGCGCTCGCGGAGCGCATTCACCCGGCATTGCGCACGGAGGAGGTGCGCTTCGTTTCCCCACCTCCACCCTCGGGCGACCACTACGCGTTCTGGAAGAGAGGAATCCCGGCAGTGATGTTGACATACAACGACTCGGAGATACTGCACCGGCCCGAAGACGTGCTGGACCCGCGCAAGACGCGCAACGCCGAGCGAATGATAGAGCTGGCAACGAACGTAATCTCGGAAATGGCGACAGGAGGTAGCTGATTGGCCGTATTCCCTCCCAAAGAGAACGCTCTGTGGCAGATATTCGGCGCCGGCGGGAAGAAGATAATCGGGGTGATCCACAGCAAACCCTTGCCGGGGTCTCCTCGCTACCGGGGCGAGCCGCTCGATGACGTCTACCGCTTCGCCGTGGCGGAAGGAGCAAGGTACAGAGAAGGCGGGATGCATGGTCTCATAGTGGAAAACGCCTGGGACATACCCTTCGCCAAACCCGAAGACATCGGGCTGGAGACGGCGGCCGCGATGTCCGTCATGGCCGACCGGGTGAGAGAAGAAGTCGGTTTGCCCGTCGGCGTAAACGTCCTCGCCAACGGCGTGGAGTGCTCACTGGCGGTGGCGAAGGCCTCGGGCGCCGTTTTCGTCAGGTCCAACCAGTGGGTGAACGCCTACGTCGCCAACGAGGGATTCGTCGAGGGAGCGGCGCCGAGAGCTGCCCGCTACCGGGCGCTACTCGGAGCTCAAGGGGTGAAGTTTTTCGCCGACGTGCATGTCAAGCACGGCAGTCACTCTATCGTGGCTGACCGGTCGCTGGCCGAGCAGACCCTCGACGCTGAGTTCTTCGACGCCGACGTCCTGATCGCGACAGGCCAGAGGACCGGCGGGGAGACGGACCTTGGAGAACTCGAAGCGATAAAAGAGGCGGCCAGCCTCCCGGTCATCATCGGCAGCGGGCTCACACTCAGGAATGCCGAGGTGATCCTGAGCGTCGCCGACGGCGCGATAGTCGCCAGCTCCCTCAAGGAGGACGGCAACTGGTGGAGCCCGGTCTCCACCGAGCGTGTCAAGCGCTTGATGGAGGTGGTGGAAGGGTTATGAGGCCGGTCCTGCTCGCCGCTGGATACCTAAACGAGGACATCGTTGCACTCGTAGATCGGGTGCCGGAGTTCGGAGGGCGCGCGACCGCGAAGTCCATCTCACGGACTCCCGGTGGGATGACCGCGAACCTGGCATGCGCCGCCGCAAGACTGGGCCTGGTCACGAGGTTTTTCGGCGGCGTGGGACGAGACGATGCGGGTAGCGCAGCACTCGCCAACCTGGAGCGGTTCGGTGTGTACACCGAAGGGGTGGTACGCACGGAGCGGCCGACCACGACGGCCCTCGTGTTACTCAGCCCCAACGGAGATCGGAGCATAGTGAGCGAACCCATGGCGTTCGACTACGGCCCACTCAAACGCGCGCTCGACTCCTTCGAGGAAGAGGCGGGATGCTTGCACATGGACGGCTATCGCCTACCTGAGGCGCTGGACCTCTTGCGCAGAGCGAGGGAGCTGGGTCTCGCGACCTCCGCCGACCTAGACGGCATGGAGCCAGAGGCCCTCGCAGAGTACGTGACTAAGATCGCGTCCGCCCTCGACGTGGCCTTCATGAATCGGAGGTTGGCGAGCGTATTGGCGGAGAATCCGGAGGAGGCGGCGGAGAGGCTCGTCGAGCTGGGGGCCAATGTTGTCGCGGTCACGTTGGGAGCCCAAGGAGCCCTCGTCGCCGAATCTGGTGAGTTGGTACATGTGCCCACGGCTCAGGTCGCGCCCGTGCGCGACACCACGGGGGCCGGAGATGTGTTCGCGGCAGCGTTCCTGGCGTCGTGGTTGAAAGGTGAGCAGGTCGAGAAGGCGTGCAAATTCGCGGTTGCGGCTAGCGAACTCTCGGTGTCCGGTACCGGAGCGCGAGGATACCTGCCGAGTCGGGAGGAGGTAACGGAGATCGTACGGTCAACAGAGGTCAACGGACTAAGTTCTGGAGAAAGGAGAGGCGCATGACTAATCGAGGTAGTGGGTCGAGATGGAGCAAGAGGATCGACCGAAGGCGGTTCCTGGAGCTCGGGGTCGCCGGAACGGGTCTGACGTTGTTGGGCGCGGGCTGCGGAACGGTGTCCAAGAAGGCGCAGCAGGGAGGCGCCGCCAAGAAAGGGGAGCAGGAGGTTGCCAAGGGCAACAAAGCGGATATCGCGCTGGTCATGATCAACCTGCAGGCCGCCTTCTTTAACCAGATGGTCGCGGGCGCTAAGAAGGCCGCCAAGGACGCCGGCGCCTCGCTCTCCGTCTTCAACGCTAACGACGACCCCTCGGCACAGAACTCGGCCATAGAAGACTACGTCCAACAGAAAGTCGACGGCCTCGTCTTCGACGCCATAGACGTCAATGGCATCAAGCCGGCCATAAAGAAGGCGGCGGACGCGAACATGCCGGTGGTGGCCGTGGACGCCATTGTGGATAGTCCAGCCGTAGACGTGCAGATCGGGGTGGACAACACGAAGGCCGGTGGCCAGATGGCGGATTTCTTCGAGAAATGGGCCTCTCAGAAGGGCATCGAGTCGGCGAAGATAGGTGTGGTCGGAGCGCTCAACTCGTTCATCCAGATCCAACGCCAGGACGGTTTCACGAAGCCCGTCAAGGCCGCCGGGCACGAGATCGTTCAGGTCGTAGATGGTCGGAATATTCAAGAGGAAGCCCAGAGCGCGGCCGAGAACCTCTTCACGGCCAATCCGGACATGGATGCCGTCTACGCCACAGGAGAGCCGGCCCTCATCGGAGCCATCGCCGCCGCGCGCTCCCAGGGGATGACCAATAAGGTCACCCTCTTCGGCTGGGACCTGAGCCCCTCGGCCATCCAGGCCATCGACGACGGCTTCCTCGAGGGTGTGGTGCAACAGGACCCCTATACCGAAGGTCTCCGGGGTGTAGAGTCGGTCATGAAGCTGATGAACAACAAGAAGGTGCCGTCAAACATCAGCATCCCAATCGCCATCGTGACTAAGGACACCGTGGACAAGTACCGGAAGGTATGGGGGTGAGATGACCGAAGAACTCCGGACAACCAACACGCCACGCATCGAGCTGAGGGGAATCCGCAAGGGCTTCGGGGCGGTGGAGGCCCTGCGCGGCGTAGATCTATCGCTCTACCCCGGAGAGGTTCTCGGACTCGTCGGGGACAACGGGGCGGGCAAGTCCACGCTGATGAAGATCCTCTCCGGAGCCGAGACGCCAGATAGCGGCACCATCCTCTTTGAGGGCGAAGAGGTCCGCTTCTCAAGCCCCCGGGAGGCTCGGGAGAGGCATATTGAGATGGTCTACCAGGACCTCTCCCTCTGCGAGGACCTGGACGTTGCCGGCAACATGTTCTTGGGCAGAGAGCCCACCGTGCGACTGTTCTGGGGGTTCGTGGATCGCCGCAGGATGCACCGCGATGCGGCGGAGACGCTGCGTTCCTTGGCTATCAAGATCCCCTACACCGATGTGCCGGTTCGTAACCTCTCAGGAGGGCAGCGCCAGTCGATAGCCATCGGCCGGGCGTTCTCGTTCGATCCCAAGGTCCTGATCATGGACGAGCCGACGGCTGCCCTCGCCGTCCAGGAGGTAGAGCACGTTCTAGAGTTGATCAAGGAGGTGTCGCGCAGGGAGGTCTCGGTCATTCTCATAACACACCGGCTGCAGGACCTCTTCGTCGTCTGCGACCGGATCCTGGTCATGTACGAGGGCACGAATGCGGCGAACCTGAACACCTCCGAGACCAACATGGAGGAGCTCGTGCGTAGCATCGTGGGCGGGAAAGGAGAGGCTGCGTGACGGTAGCCAGGGAACACCGCCAGTCCATCCTCGACCGGGACCGGCTGCTGGCGCTCGCGTACAAGAACGTGCCGGTCCTGAGTATCCTCGGCGTCCTGATACTGCTCGTGATCGCATTCTCCTTGGTGACGAGCACCTTTCTCACGGCGGGCAACATCTTGAACCTGCTCCGTCAAAACTCGCCAACCCTCATCGTCGCCGTGGCCATGACCTTCGTGATCACGACAGCCGGGATAGATCTCTCTGTGGGCTCGACCGTAGCCCTTACGGGGGCGCTCTCTGCGGCGATGCTCGCCTACCCGCTGTCCGTCGAGCAGACGATACCTGCGATGCTCCTCCTGGGGCTCCTAGTCGGGTTCGTAAACGGCTGGTTCAGTTCCTACCAGGGGATCCCGCCGTTCATCGTCACTCTGGCCGCTCTGACCGCGGTCCGGGGCATCGCCCTGTTCTTGACTAAAGGCTACTCGATACCCATAGACCCAGCGCTTTATTTCGTGGGGATGGGTCAGGGACAGCTCGGTCCGATGCCGGTTCCAGTGATCATCGCGGTCATCGTAGTGATCTTGGGCTGGGTCGGGCTGAACAAGACCAAGTACGGCCAGTACGTCACCGGCATCGGCTCAAATGAAGAGGCTGTTCGCCGCGCCGGGGTTAACACGCGGCTCATCAAGCTCTCCGTATACCTGCTCACCGGGCTGGCAGCGGCGCTCGCCGGGATGATGGTGGCCGCGAGACTCGGCTCCGGTTCTGCCAACGCGGCGGAGGGCTTCGAGCTCGAAGCCATCGCCGCCGTGGTGCTCGGGGGCACCAACCTCTTCGGCGGGCGGGGGACCATGCTCGGGACCGTACTTGGCGCGCTCACCATAGGCGTCATAAGCAACGGCCTTATACTCATGAGGGTCTCGCCCTTCCTTGTCCCGATCGTCCAGGGTCTCGTTCTACTGCTAGCGATCTGGGTCAACACCAGGGTGTTCGGTCGCTTTACGGAGGGGGCGAGGCGATGAGCGAGGTCCAGACCGTTCTTGGGCCGGTTTCTGCAGACGACCTAGGCGTCACGCTCATGCACGAGCACCTTTTGGTCGACGCCACACCGTGGTTCCAAGAACCCGAAGAGGCTTCCAAACGCCCCCTGGCCCACCGCCCCGTCTCGATAGACATGCTCGGTGTCCTGCGCAACGCCCCCTTCCTGTGTCGGGACAACTGCCAGCTACTCGACGAGCAGGCCGCGGTAGAAGAGTCCTCGGCCTTCCGGTGGGCCGGAGGAAAGACGATAGTCGACCCAACTTGTAGGGGCATCGGGCGCGACCCGCACGCTTTGCAGCGAATCTCCCGGAAGACGGGTCTGCACGTCGTCATGGGAGCCGGCTACTACCTGGAGCCATCCCATCCGAAGCATGTGAAGGGTATGAGCATCGAGGACGTAGCTGAGGAGGCGGAGCAAGACGTAAGAGAAGGGCTTGATTACGTAAAGGCCGGGATCATAGGGGAAATCGGGATCTCTAAAGATTTCACACCCGAGGAGGAGAAGGTTCTGCGCGGCGCATCCCGCGCGCAGGCCCGCACCGGCGTCCCCCTCGAAGTCCATCTCCCGGGCTGGGAGCGGCACGCGCACCGGGTGCTCGACACCGTAGCCGAAGAAGGGGGGGACCTCTCCCGCACCGTTCTCTGTCACATGAACCCGAGCGGAGAGGACTTCGAGTACCAATCCACCCTCGCCGAACGTGGTGCCTGGCTCGAGTACGACATGGTCGGTATGGACTTCTACTACGCAGACCAGGAAGCCCAGTCGCCCTCCGACGAGGAGAACGCCCGAGCCATCCTTCGTCTGAAGGAGGCGGGGCTCCTGGACCACATCGTGCTCTCTCAGGATGTCTTTGTCAAGATCCAACTCGTCCGCTACGGGGGCACCGGATACGCCCACATACTGGAACACTTCGTGCCACGCCTCGTGCGTCATGGCTTCATAAGCGAAGAAATACAGCGATTGCTCGTGGAGAACCCAAAGAACGTGTTTTCAGGGAGGAATTAGTATGGCTCGCATACTGATAGTCGGGGAGTCCTGGGTTACCAACGCAACCCACTACAAGGGTTTCGACCAGTTCACCAGCACCACCTTCGAGAGCGGTGTCGCGCCCCTGAAAGACGCCCTAGAGAGCGGAGGACACGAGGTTCGGTGGATGCCAGCCCACGAGGCCGCAGAGGGCTTCCCGCTCCACACGGAGGGTCTTAACGACGTGGATGTCCTGATCCTCTCTGACGTGGGAGCGAACACCCTGCTTTTGCATCCGGACACCTGGCTACGGGGCAAGCCGACCCCGAACCGCCTGAAGCTGATCCGGGAGTGGACGCTCGGGGGTGGCGCCCTCGTTATGTGCGGCGGCTACTACTCATTCCAGGGCATAAACGCCGGGGCTTTCTACCACCGCTCGCCCGTAGAAGATGTGCTACCGGTCAGCATCTCACCCTACGATGACCGGGTGGAGGTGCCGGAAGGAGCGTCCGCTAAGGTTCTTGAGCGAGAGCATCCGATCGTGGCCGGTATCGAAGACCAGTGGCCGATACTGCTAGGGTACAACAGGATCGAGGCTGATCCGGAAGCGACGGTGCTGGCCCGCATTGAGGAAGACCCTCTGCTTGTCGTCTCAGAGCCCGGCGAAGGCAAGTCGCTCGCCTGGGCTTCGGACATAGGTCCCCACTGGTGTCCGGAGCCCTTCACCTCCTGGGAGGGTTACGAGAGGCTCTGGAACCGGGCTGTGAGTTGGTTGCTCGGATGATGCGCTGGACTAATCTTAGCTCATTAGTGCGTCCGGAAATTGCGCTTGTTTAGGCGGTTTTCGGCGGTTTGGACGGACTGATCCGTCCGCTGCGTACCGCCCCATAGCAGCCCGGTTGCAGTACGGTTGCAGTCGGTGCGGATCGCATCCCGGTCACCCTTGAAATCGGGGGTGAGGACCTCGACGGCGCATCCAGGCACCTGGTCCCGGATCTCGCAGATGGTGGCCGCGAAGACAGAGGCGCCGCCGTCAGCGAGCTCGTCGCGGTTCACGCTCGTTATGACTGCGTGCTTGAGGCCCATCTGTTCTGATCGGCGGCCCTCTGGCCGCGCTTTTCGCAAGCTGGCCGATCGCGCTTGGGCAGGGCTTGAGAGCTCTAGCCGACGTCGCCGAGTACGTCCGAGAGCAGCAGAGCAGGGTTCGGTGAGGTGAGCCAGTGGAGTCGATTATTAGACGCAGCGTACCATCACCAAGTTAAGGCGAAGCCAGGAAGAGAGCAAGAGTGACAGAGCAGCAGAGAGTCACTGCCAAGCAGCCAAGTGAGGAGAAGGAGCCTCCCCGTGACTAGCGGGAGAAGAAACCAGGAACTGTCAAGGTACCTGATCCGGTTTGTTCTCTTCGGGACGCTCGCCGTACTCTGTGCGCTGGCGGTGGCGGACGGGGCCTTCTTCCTGGCCGCACTCTCGGGGGGCAGCGCCGTTTTCACGGGCAGCCGCCTGCTAGACCGGAAGGGGAACAGGCGCAGGGAACTGCAGCGGTGGGCGCGGGAGAACGCGCGCGAGCTCGGCAGGGTCGCGCGCGAGAACCGCATCGCGGCACCGCAGATGAAGCGGCTCGAAGGGCTCCAGGGGGGCTGCTCGAGAGCTGGGAGCTATTGCCAGAGGGATACAGGCCGCTGCTGGACGAGGACATCTTCACCATCGTGGGCGAGGTGGAGAGCGCTGCGCGTTTGGCGAGACGGCGGGCTGCTCTAAGGCGGCATCTGGAGAGCACCGACCGGCGTGAGATCTCACGCCGCATCGAGGGCCTGGAGAGGGACCTCGCGGAGCTTGAGGAGAGTTCACCCTTGCGGGCGCCGTTCGAGAGCGCGCTCTCAGGGAGGCGCGGGGAGCTCGCCTCGTGCAAAGACATGCTGGAGGGTATCAGCATGATCAACGCCCAGCTCGAGGACACAGAGAGCTTGCTTTCCAACCTGCGCGGGGAGCTGCTCGCCCTCGACACGAGCCTCTCGCCAAGCACTCTGGAGCCTGGTCTTGCGGAGCTCAAGAGCAGGGTAGCGTACTTCCGGCAGAGCATGGACGAGGTGACGAGGAGTGTGCAGACTCTGCCCGCTGCTACTACGGAGAGGTTGCCGACTAGATGAGCGAGGAGCGCCCTACCACTACCAGGCAGGGCTTCTTCTCCCCGACGTTCTCCGGGAGCGATCGACGGGAGGGTAGGATGATGACTACAGGGAGCTTCCCCAACCCTCCGAGAAATCCGATCTCCAGAGGCAACCTCAGAGGAAGGTCGCCTCCCTAATGGGTTGTTAACATGCATCGCATTCGTCGTGCACCCCAACAGAAAGGAGAGTAGCCAATGGCTACGCTATCGGTACTGAAGTTCAACGACCCCTACGGAGCAGACCGAGTGCTCCTCGCCCTGCAGGGCCTGCAGGAGCAGCAGATGATCAACCTGGAGGACGCGGCGGTCGTGAGCTGGCCCCAGGGCAACAAGAAGCC
>Ga0126313_10001727_pt1 | contig 11726 bp, 11 predicted proteins | sample Plot105A_FD_89954 | JGI IMG/M metagenome (GOLD analysis project Ga0126313, IMG submission 89954) | Serpentine soil microbial communities from UC McLaughlin Reserve, CA, USA - Plot105A | ecosystem: Environmental > Terrestrial > Soil > Grasslands | place: USA: UC McLaughlin Reserve, Lake County...
CCGGCGCCGGCAAGACGAAAGGGCGTGCCCGTCGCGGCGCGGAAATCGACGCCGTGCTCCAGGAGGGGCCCCGGGCGCTCGGCGGCTCCGAGGATCTCGACCGCACCGAGTCCGAAGGCTGCCTCCCCGGCGCCGACCTGGCCGCGGTTTCGGACCGGGCGCGCGACCGAGGTGCCGGCCAGCTCGGGACGATGGGCTCAGGCAACCACTTTGTCGAGCTTCAGCGCGTGACGCGCGTTTTCGACGACGCCGCGGCCGAGATCTACGGGCTGCGCGACGATCAGGTCACGGTGCTGATCCACTCGGGCTCTCGCGGGCTCGGGCACCAGGTTTGCAGCGACTACGTCAAGCAGATGGACGGCGCGATGCGCCGGTACGGCATCGACTTGCCCGACCGCCAGCTCGCGTGCGCCCCGGCTTCCTCGCCCGAAGGAGGCGCCTACCTGGCGGCAATGGCGGCCGCAGCCAACTTCGCCTGGGCCAACCGCCAGGCAATCGCCGACGCGGTGCGCGCGGCAGTCGGCAGGGTTCTGGGCGGCGAGACGGCCAAGGGAACGCAACAGGTCTACGACGTCGCGCACAACGTCGCCAAGGTCGAGCGGTACGACGGACGCGAGCTGCTCGTGCACCGCAAGGGCGCGACGCGGGCGTTCCCGGCGGGCTCGAACGAGATCCCTGAGGCCTATCGCGAGGTCGGCCAACCCGTGTTCATCCCGGGCAGCATGGGCACGTCGAGCTTCGTCCTTGCCGGCGAACCGGGCTCGATCGAGCTCGCCTTCGGGAGTACCTGCCATGGCGCGGGCCGGCGGCTCTCGCGGACGGGCGCCAAGAAGGTGGTGTCGGGGGCGGAGCTGCGGCGCGAGCTCGAGGAGCTCGGCATCGTCATCCGCTCGCCTTCGAACAAGGGCCTCGCCGAAGAGGCGCCGCTGGCCTACAAGGACGTCGAGCGCGTGGTCGAGATCGTCGAGCGCGCCGGCCTCTCCCGGCGGGTCGCACAACTCGTCCCGATCGGCGTCGTCAAAGGCTGACGAGCAGCCGACCTTCCTCCTCGGCGACGTCGACGTCGAACGCGGCGCAAGCCGTTCGGAAGCGTCGCCGGATCCACCGCGCGTCGTCGCCGTCGGCGAGCCGCGTGTGGCAGAACTCGAGCTTGAGCGGCACGGCCTCCAGCGCTCGAGGCCCGTCCCGGTCGAGCGTGACGAGGAAGAGCAGGCCGAGATCGTTCCGCAGCTTCGAATCGACGGTGTAGTCGTCGAGGAAGTCGCCGACGTCGTAGAGGATCCCGGGCTCGATGCCGTGGAAGACATGAGCTGAGTGGCCCGCGATCAGCGTCGCGCCGGCGGCCCGCAATGCGGCCGCGGCGCGACGGACATGAGGCACGGGCGCGGCCACCATGTTCGGCCCCCAATGCGGCGTGACGAGCACAGCCTCCGCGTCGAGTCCTGCGATCGCCGTTTGCATCCAGTCGAGGCCATAGGCGATGCCGGGTGAATCGGCGGCGGCCGCAAACTCCGGCGGGTGGTCGCTGCAACCGACTACGGCAAGACGGAAGCCGTCCACCTCGAGGATCGCCGGCCGCCGGGCCTCCTCGACGTTCCGGCCCGCGCCGACCGATGCGATGCCGGCCGAGCTCAGGTGCTCGAGCGTGTCGAGCAGCGCCTCAGGCCCAAAGTCGAGAGCGTGGTTGTTCGCAAGCGTGACGCAGTCGACGCCAAGTCGCTTCAGGACCTCCGTTGCCGCCGGCGGCGCTCGGAAGAAGAAGGGCTTGCGCGGGTCGGGCCAGGGCGTCCCGCCTTCGGCGATGCAGCACTCGAGATTGAGGACGAAGAGGTCCGCGGCGCGCGTGAGCTCGACGACCTCGTCCGCAACGAGACCCTCGGGGCCGTCGGCCGCGAGCGCCTCGGCGACCCGGCGGCCGAGCATCGTGTCTCCGGCGAGTGCGATGTTCACTTAAGCGCGCAACCGTTGCGGCGCCTTCTTCGTTCGTCCAGAGAAGTCCGCTCTCATCCCGTCTTCATCTTCGGCCGATACTGTGGAGGCTCTGTCCGATTATCTGCGTCAGCTCGCCCAGTGGGACGGCGCCGCACTCGAGTGGTTACACAGCCTCCACTGGGGCCCGCTCACCGCGGTCTTCGTGCTTGCTTCGGCCTGGTGGGTCAAGTGGCCGCTCTTCGCGGTGACCGGCGGCTGCTGTGACGCCCTTCGGCGTCGCCTTCCGACCGCCGCCCTCGCAGCCTCGGGCGCTGCCGCGTTTGCCGAGGGAGTGACCGTGCTCCTGAAGTACCTCACCGAGCGCGCCCGCCCGCCCGTTGCCGACCCTGCGATTCAGGCGCTCATCTCGCTCCCGGATTCCACGTCGTTCCCGTCCGGCCATGCCGCGACCGCCTTCGCTGCCGCCACCGCCGTCAGCGTGCTCCATCCGCGCTTCAGAGCTCCCCTGCTCGCCCTTGCAGTGATGGTCGCCCTGTCGCGTGTGTATCTCGGGGTTCATTTCTGGTCGGACGTGCTCGTCGGAAGCCTCCTCGGCGTCGCGATCGGCCTGCTGACGGCTCGCCTCTTCCAACGGGGCCAACGAGAGCGCCAAGAACGCGTAAGGAGTCCCGGATCGGCCGGTATTCGCTTCGCTCGTCCCCGTAGATCGCCGGGATAGGCACCCAGGCGACGTCGACATCCCGAACGAGGAGCGCCTTCAGATGGCGGCTCTCCGCCTCGTAGCCGTCTCCCGAGATCGGCAGCGCGAGCGCACGGCCCCGTAGGAGCCGCAGCCCGGATTGGGTGTCGCGGACGTGACGCCCGGTCGTCAGCTCGAGGAGGATCCGGCTCGCCCGGTTGGCGAGGCGGCGGTCGGTCGGCATGGCGGCGAGATCGCCGAACCGGTCTCCGATCACGAGCTCCGCGCGGGAGCCGGCTTCGAGGAGCGCGGGAACCGCGTCGGGCGGATGTTGGCCGTCAGCGTCGATCAGGAGCACCGCTTCGGGCGGCGGGTCGTGCGTCAGTGCCGAGTTGACGCCCTCCCGCAGCGCTGCTCCCTTCCCTCGCTGCGCAGGAAGCCGGACGAGCTCGGCGCCCAGCTCGGCGGCGATTCGGTCGAGCTCGATCGCTGCACTGCGATCGGAGCCGTCGTCGACGATCGTCAGGCCGCCGATGTTGTGCAGGAGCGCCCGCACGAGTGAGCGGTCGGGGACATCCCCGTGGGTCGGCATCACCGCCCAGACGCGGTCCCGCACAAGAGTCACGGGCGGCGGGCGCTGCTGCGTGCGCTCGCGCATCGATGACGTCTGCACGAACAGCGAGCGCCCGGCGAGCGCGCTGCCGTAGCCGAGCACCATGCCGGCGACGACATCGACCGGGAAGTGCGCGCCGAAGGAGACGCGGGTGACGGCATTCACCGCGATATATGCGACCAGGATCCCGCGGATCTGCGGGATCGCGAACCAGGCCGAGGCCGCGAGCGCGGTGATGACGGCCATGTGCCCGCTCGGGAAAGACTCGATCGACGCCCAGTTGTGGCCGTGGGCCAGTGCGATCTCGGCGCGCTCGAAGACCTCGGACGGGCGGGGCCGGTCGAAGACCGCGTACAGCCCCTGCAACAGTCCGAGCGCGAGCCCGACCGAGACCAGCTCCACAGCGAAGAGGCGCCGCAGTCTGGAAGTCCGCGTCAGCAGCGCGGCGGCGAGGATCAGCGTCGCGAGCAGGGCGTAGTTGCGTCCCGGCTCCTCCAACACCTCGAACACGACCTCCGGACCGGGCCCGATCGCGTTGATCCAACGGAAGACCATGCGGTCGAGCTCTTCGAGGCCTGTGCCGGCGACGAGCACTCCCGTCCCGAGCAGGACGGAGTAGAGCACCGCCACCGAGGTCGTCCACCGCAGGGCCCAGGCCGGGGCCCTCCGATGCCGCGGGACGTGGACCCCGGCCAGGGCGACGAGACCGAAGAGCGTCACGGTTCCGCCGAGCACGAAGAGCGTCCGGTAGCTCTCCGTCAGCGCGATCAGGCCGCCCGCGAGCGGCAGCGCGACTGTCGACGCGATCGCGCGCACGGAGAAGAAGAGCGCGGTGTAGGCCCCCGCCTCTCCGTTCGGGATCATCGAGGCGAGCACCGGGAAGCCGACGGTCGAGACGATTCCGAACCCGGCCGCGGCGGCGATCAGCGCCGGCGCGGTCAAGACCAGGTTGGTCGTGAGCGGGACGGCGAGCAGGCCTCCGCCCATCAGGCCGATCCCCGCGAGCAACAGCGGCCGAAGGAGCTCGGGGCGCTTGACGCGTCCGGCGGCGAACATCGCGACGCCGGTCACGAGGCCGAAGGCCGCCAGGACGAGCGATGCGCGCGCCAGCGACAGCCCGAGAACACGCTCGGCGTAGAGGATGAAGAACGCAGGCAGGGCCGCGTAGCCCATGACCCAGAACCACTCCGCGAGCAGGAGGGCCCGTACTCCGGGACTCGTCGCGACCGAGAGGTAGTAACGGAACGCATGCCTGTCGCGTGGCTCGTGCGCGTCCGCATGCGGCTCATCGATCCCGAGCAACGTCGGCAGCGCCGCCAGCGGCAGAAGCAGCGCCGCGGCTGCGAACGGGGCCCAGAGCGCGACGTCAGCGAGCGCCCCGCCGCCGGCGAGCCCGATGAGGCCGCCAATGAGCAGGGCGAGCTCCTGGGCGCTGGTCGCGCGGGCGCGCTCGCCACTCGAGAACAGCTCGGCCACAAGTGCGCGGTGCGCCGTCGTGACGGCGTTCAGGCCGACGTAGACCGTGGCCGCGAAGACGGTGAGCGCGAGATAGGAGGACGACGATCCCAGCGCGACGGCGACGAGGCCACCCGCCCCAAGGAGGCTTCCGCCCAAGACGAACGGCAGCCGCGCGCCAAGTCCACGCGCCCGCCGCCGGTCGCTCCAGTAGCCGATGACGAGCGGCACGGAGAAACCGGCACCTGCGTTCACGAGCATCACAAGCCCGATCAGCCCCGGCGAGCTCTGGATGCGGTCGAGCAGAACCGGCAGGTATGTGGTCGTGACCGCTCGGCCCGTGCCCGCGCCGATCGCGGCCGCCGCGAAGACGATCAAGTAGGCGCTGCCTCGTCCGCGGGTCGTCATCGACCTGGTCCCACGACGTGGATGATCCCGGGCCGAACGGCGAGCTCCACCGGACCCGAGTTCAAGACGGTGGTGTCGGCGACCACCGGGGACTCCGCTTTCGTCGTGATCCGGATGCGCCGCGCACTTCGGATCCGCACGCCGCGTTGCCTGAGGTGCGTTCCTCGCCTCAGGTGCGCGAGCTCGACGGCGAGAGTCGATCGCATGGCCGCATCGAAGTCGACCACCTCGAGCACTCCGTCGCCGGGATCTGCGTCGCGCGCAACGGGAAGGCCCGGACCGAAGAAGGGGAAATTGACGACGAACAGCTGCCCGACCCGACGAACCTCGGAGCCGCCGTCGAGCTCGAGGGCGACCGCGACGGGCTCGAAGTGGACGAAGGCGCTCAGGGCCGCGGCAACGCCGGCGGCAGTGTCCGCCGAGTTGACGCCGCGGTAGCGGGCGCGCGCCTGCGCATGGAACCCGACGCTGACGCCCTCGAGGGCGATCATCTTCAGCTCGGGCGTCTCGACCGAGATCCCGTCGATCGGGTGGGCGATCCCCTGCACCGCCAGCTTGGCCGACCAGCTGAGATCCGCCGGTACGCCGAGAGCTCGGGCGATGTTGTTTGCCCGCCCTCGAGGTAGCAACGCGATCTCGGGCTTGTGGCCGTGGATGTTCGCGACCGCTTGGAGCGTCCCGTCCCCTCCGATGAGGACCACGCGGCGCTCCTCTTCCGAGACCAGCTCCTCGAGCTCAGCCGGGGAGCCGGTCAAGCGGCTCTCGACCCGGGCCCCGAAGCCACGCAGTAGGGACGCTGCCCGGTCGACGGTCTCCCTCTTCCCTTCGAGGCCGCTCGCGTTCGCGTTCGCGACGAGAAGCAGGCTCGAACGGGTGGTCGGCGCCAGCCGGAGTGATGTCCTCTGAGCGCTCGGGGACGCGTGGCCCTCAGCACTTGTCCGCTTCTCGACGCCGTCGAGCATCATTCCCTCCCGGTTAGTGCTTACTAAATCCAACGGGAAAGCGGCGTGGGTATTCCGGGGTCGGCCCTCCTATTGAAGCGTGGCGGCGCCTCGCAGATCGACACACTTGGTGCCGCGTACGTCGACGATGACGATCAAGACGCTTTCGCAGCTCCGGCAGCGGACGACCGTGCCCGGCGCTTCCAGATAGACGACGAGCTCGGCGACCTGCGCAGCGGCGCCGCAATGCGCGCAGGTGCCCGTTGCCGTAGTCATCTCGGCACCGAAGACCTCGAGCAACAGGCCGCCGATCGCGTTTCCGTCGAGGGCGTGCATCACCGTCCCGTCGCTCCGAATCGCTCCGTCTTCACGCGGGCCGGCGGGTAGCCGAGCTCGACGAGGCCGGCGGCGACAGTCTCGACGAAGCTCGTCGGCCCGCACACGAACGCGAGCGCGCCGTCCTCGGTCGGCCAGGCGAACTCGCCGAGCAGCTCTGCGTCGACGCGACGGGCAGGTCCGGTCCAGCCCGGCGGCTGCTCTCGCGTCAGCGTGTGGACGACTTCGACGCCGTCGGCGGCCTGGTCGAGCTCGCGGCGGTAGATCACGTCGCCGAGTGTGCGCGAGGAGTAGAGCAGGCGTACCGGCGCGTCACTGCCGCTGCGCTGCCGGTGACGCAGCATCGCCCGCAGCGGAACGACGCCGGAGCCGCCGGCGACGAGGAGCAGCGGGCCGCCGTCCTCGGGATCCCACACGAAGTAGCCCCCGATCGGTCCGCGGAGCTCGAGCCCGTCGCCGGGCCTCAGCTCCTCCGTCAGGTACGGCGAGACCTCCCCGTCGTCGAGTCGCTCCACGGTGATCGCGACGGGCTCGTCCGGCGCCGAGGCGATCGAGTACTCCCGCTCCGCGCGGTAGCCGTCCTCTGCGGTCAGGCGGATGTCGAGATGCTGACCGGCTCGATGGCCGGGCCAGTCGGGGACGTCGAGCACGATCGTGCGTACGCGCGGCGTCTCGTCGACGACCTGCTCGACGCCCGCAACCTGCCAGGTCAGTCGCCCGAGTACCGCTGCTCGCGCCACGGGTCACCGTACATGTGGTAGCCGTAGGTCTCCCAGAAGCCCGGCTCGTCCTCCTCCCGGAGCACGAGCCCGCGCAGCCACTTCGCGCTCTTCCAGAAGTAGAGATGTGGGACGAGCAGGCGCGCTGGGCCGCCGTGCTCCGGATCGAGTGCCTCGCCGCCATAGCCGAAGGCGACCCAGGCTTTCCCACCCGTCACGTCCTCTGCCGGCAGGTTCGTCGTGTATCCGCCGTCGCAGAAGGCGAGGATGTACGGAGCCTCGGAGTCGGCCTCCTCGAGCAGCGTGTCGACGGAGACGCCCTCCCAGGTCGTATCCAGCTTCGACCAGCGGGTGACGCAGTGGATGTCGACCGTGACGGTCTCGCTCGGGAGGGCGCGAAACTCGTCCCACGTCCAGGTCTTCTTCTCGTCGCCCTGCACGATCGAGAACGTCCACTCGGGAAGCGGCGTGTGCGGCGTCGGGCCGGCCGAGAGCACCGGGAAATCGTCCGTCGTGTACTGGCCGGGCGGGACGCGGGCCGGATCTGCATCCGACTCGCGCCGCCGTCCGCGAAAGCCGCGGGAGACGAAGCTCATGCCAACGAGATTACGCCGCAGCGATTCAACACACAACAGTCGAACGACGGTCGTTCCCTCAGCCGGAGGGCTGAGCGAGCGACTCGTCTGCGAGCAGCTCGGCGAGCAAGGCGCGGAACCGCGCGGGCTTCATCGCGGCAGACTCGTCGTGGCTCGAGCGCGGCCGCAGGACGTTGTGCCGCGACGGCCAGCATGCCCAGGCCAGAGTCGACGCGAAACGCTCACACGCGTACGCCCGGTGGCCGAGCCCGGGGCACGGCTGGGCCACGACGACGCGTTGGCGCCGAGTGCCCTGTGCCAGCCGTAGCCTCGCCATGTCGTCGAGCAGGTGGAAGCCGTTCGCCGGAGAGACCGGTTCGGGGAGAGCGAGCAGCGCGACCGCTGCGAAGCAGGTGTATGCAAAGAAGAGTGTCGCTTTCACTGCACGTGCTCGGTGACGAACGCGAGGACTGCGGCGATCTCGCCGCGGTTGACCGCGTCGGTGAACGCGAGAGCGATCTCGACACAGGAGAGCGCCGCCGGATCGTCGGCGGCCGACGCCGAGCTTGTCACTAGCAGGTCCCTCCTTGCCGCCGCAGCAAATCAGTCACTGAATGATCGGCGCATGATCCTCACGATGCCCTCCCTCGAACAGAGGATGATCGGAGCCGCGTACGATCCGCCAGCGATGCGGCAGACCGACCAGGAGCGGTTGCGTGCGGTTCTAGACGCCGCAATCGCCGTCACCTCGGAGCTTTCGATCGAGGCCGTCCTGCAGCGGATCGTGGAATCCGCCGCCGAGCTGACCGGCGCCCAGTACGCCGCCCTCGGCGTCATCGACCAGAGTGGGACCGGGCTCGAGAACTTCGTCACCACGGGGCTCGACGAGGAGACGATCGCGCGGATCAGCGATCTTCCGCGCGGTCGGGGAATTCTCGGAGTGCTGATCCGCGACGCTCAACCGCTGCGGCTTGCGGAACTCGGAGCCGATCCGCGCTCGGTCGGCTTCCCGCCCAATCACCCGCTGATGAAGACCTTCCTCGGCGTCCCAATCCTCCTGCGCAGCGTTGCCTACGGCAACCTCTACCTCACCGAGAAGGCGGCGGGCGACGAGTTCACAGAGGAAGATCAAGAGCTTGTCCAGCTGCTGGCGGCCCAGGCTGCGGTGGCAATCGAGAATGCTCGTCTCTATGAATCGGCGACCCGCTGGGGCGAGCAGCTTCAATCGCTCGCCGAGGTCGGCAACGCCTTGGCGACCGAGATCGAGCTCCCTCGGCTGCTCGAGCTCGTGGTGACACGCCTGCGGGAGCTGATCGACGCGCGGCTCGTCTTCATCGCCAGGCCGCGGCCTGACGGCGAGACGCTGGTCGAGACGGTGGCGGGCGACGACGCCGACCGGTACGTCGGGATGAAACTCGATCCGACGAAGTCCAAGACTGCTCGGGTTCTCGAACGGCGCCGGAGCGAGCGGGTGGACTCGATCATCGACGACCCCGAGGTGGAGCAGCAGGCCGCGCGGTACCTGGGTGCGCGCACAGGTCTGTACGTCCCGCTCATCGTTCGCGACCGCGCGATCGGGGTGGTCGTCGCGCAGGACAAACAGCAGCAGGACCCGAGATTCACGGACCAGGACCTCCGGATCGCAGAGGCGTTCGCCGAACGGGCCGCCGTCGCAATCGATCTCTCAGAGCGGGTCGCGAGGGACGCGCTCCGGCGTGTCGTCGCAGGGCAGGAGCTCGAGCGACAGCGGCTCGCGCGCGAGCTCCATGACGAGACCGGCCAGGCACTCACCTCGATCCTGCTCGGCCTTAAGGGGATCGACGAGGCGAAGAGCGAAGATGAGATCCGTGGGTCGGTCCTGGCGCTCCGCGAGCTCGTCGTCTCGACGCTGCACGACGTACGCCGACTCGCGGTCGAGTTGCGGCCGAAGGCGCTCGACGACTTCGGGCTTGTCGCGGCGATCGAACGGCTGGCCGAGACCTTCGCGGAGCAGACGGGGATCGAGGTGCACATCGAGGCCGCGCTCGGCAAGTCCCGGCTCGGCGACGACGTCGAGACAGCGCTCTACCGGATCGTGCAGGAGGCGCTGACGAACGTGGTCAAGCACGCGAACGCCCGAACGGTCAGCGTCGTCGTCACCCGGAAGGGCGACGGAGTGGTGGCCGTGATCGAAGACGACGGGCGCGGGTTCGAGCCGGACGCAGGCCACGACGACGGCTTGGGCCTGCTTGGGATGCGCGAGCGAATCGCGCTCGTCGACGGACGGCTGTCGGTCGAGTCGAGTCCTGAGCAAGGGACAACCGTCGCGGTGGAGGTGCCGCTGAGATGAGCATTCGAACCGTGATCGTCGACGATCACGCCGTTGTCCGTTCGGGTTTGCGACTCGTGCTCGAAGCCGAGGACGACATCGAGGTCGTGGCCGAGGCGGCGGATGCCCGCCAGGCTGTCTTCGAAGCGCGCGCGCAGAAGCCGGACGTGATCCTCCTCGACGTCGTGATGCCGGGACGCAGCGGGATCGAGGCGATCCCAGACCTCCTCAAGGAGGCTCCGGAGACGAAAGTGCTCGTACTCTCGATGCAGGACGATCCCGCCTACGTCCGGCAGGCTTTCGGGGCCGGGGCGAGCGGTTACGTTCTCAAGGAAGCTGTCGATGCCGAGGTGGTGGCGGCAGTCCGCGAGGTCGCAGGTGGCCGGCGCTACGTCCACCCCGCCCTCGGCGCAAGGCTGGTCGCAGCAGAAGCCGAGGAGCGGGAGCGCGCGGAGGGAGATCCGCTCTCGGAGCGCGAACAGGAGATCCTGCGGCTGCTCGCGTTGGGTCATACAAACCAGGAAATCGCCAGCGAGCTCTACCTCTCGGTGCGCACAGTCGAGACGCACCGGGCACACATCATGCAGAAGCTGCGGATTTCGACCCGCGCCGAGCTGGTGCGCTACGCGCTCGAGCGCGGCATGCTCGACCAGGCCGAGTAGAGCCGGCTGCGGGTTTGCCGCAGCCGAATCGGTGCGCGTTCGGATGGCGGGTCCAACCGTCCTCGCCGACAGTTCTCGGTATGAGTGCGAGCTACGCGGTCAGCTGGAGGGATTCCGAGGGGTCGACCGATTCCGGCCGGCTCGAGCTCGGACCGCGCTCGCTCCGCCTCGAGGGCGGGCGCTCGCTCGAGATCGCCTATGCCGACGTGATCGACGTCTCGGTCGGGCGCGGGACAGGCGACCGGCTCAGCGGTCGCACGTCAGTCGTTCTCGGCCGCCGGGACGGGCGTCCGATCTGGATCGCACCGGTCGCTCAGCACGCTGCGCTGCTCGAGCTCCACGATCGACTGCTCGCCCTCGCGGGCATGCCTGCTTCAGCCTAGTAGGACGAGCTGCAGCCCGATCATCGCTACGGCGGCTGCGCCGAGCGCTCCCGCCACGGAAGCAGGCGAGGCCGTGCGCAGCGCGTCGGGCACGAGCTGCGCGCCGACCATCCAGATCATCGCCCCGCCGGCGAACCCGAGCCCCGCCGGCAAGACCGGCTCGAACCACTCGACCAGGAGAAAGGCGGGTACCGCCATCAGCGGTTGCGGCAGGCTCGAGAACACGCTCCACGCCGCTGCCCGCCTCACCGAGATCCCGCGCGGGACGAGAACGAGGCTGATCGCCAGGCCTTCGGGAATGTTGTGCACGGCGATCGCCGTTGCGATTAGCGCTCCCAGTGCTGCGCCGTCGCCGAACGAGACGCCGACGCCGATTCCCTCCGTGAACGAGTGGAGCGTCATCACGCCCACGATCATCAGCGCGCCGAGCGCGTCCGCGCCGCGCAGCGCGCCGAACTCGAGGTGCCGGTGATGTCCGAGCGCGCCCCGCGTCGCGATGATGAAGGCGGCGCCCAGCACCGCTCCGAGCACGGTCCTGCCGACATTCGAACCGGTCCCTTCCCAGAAGAGCCCCACGCTGGCGCCGGCCATGAAGCCCGCCGCGACCGCCGTCCCGAGCCCGAGCCAGCCCTCGATCCGCCGTCCGAGGAGCAGCGGAAGCGCGCCCAGGCCCGTCGCGAGAGCCGTCACCAGCGCGGCGAAGAACACGGCGGCG